>ERZ1684501.54-NODE-54-length-11747-cov-13.203644_pt1 | contig 11747 bp, 14 predicted proteins | sample MGYA00580191_ERZ1684501 | MGnify/ENA primary metagenome ERZ1684501 (study PRJEB41475, sample SAMN08455322) | hot springs metagenome | biome: temperate mixed forest biome [ENVO:01000212]; feature: neutral hot spring [ENVO:00002181]; material: water | place: New... | reverse complement strand
AATTGGAAAGAAGTCGTTAGCTTAAACGCAATCCTAACTCGTTTCCTTCTTCCTTCTCAACTTCGTAAAGCACACTTGAAAGGCTAAAGTCCTTCCACCGCTCGTAATTCTTCTTAATGAATTTTTCTCTCCACTTTCCTATGCCTTTAGTCCTTGCATTCTTTACATAGTCTCTTATCCTTTCCAAGCCTTCTTTTTCCTTTATCACGAACATAGGAACGGAGTATTTTTGCACGAGTTTTTCGTTAGCGTAAACCCAGAAGGGAAGGGGGACGAGATTATACTTTCTCCACTTGATTAGCGGGGGATATAGGTTTGTTATTGCAAGTTGAAGGTAAGAAGTTAGCGGAACTACTACGTTTAGGTCTTCTTCCTTCTTTAACACGAGAGCAAACTCTGGGGGAGTTAGGAAAAATAGCCTTACCTGTCCTTCCTTAGAAGGTTTTCTCTCTTCTTCCTTCACTTCCACGAGTTCTTTTCCGAGACTTTTGACGAAGTTTTCGTAAAGTATCCTTTGGAGCTCCATCTTTTGCACCCCCTTCACTTATACTTAACCGCAAAAGAAAACAATTTCTGACACTCAAAAACTCTTTTACTTAAGCCAAGAAAGAATAAACTCTTTTACTTTTTCTTTCACTCTCGGAACGTCTTCCTTTTTGCAATACAAAACCTTAGTGCTCCCCCACTCAACCTTTTTCACTCCACTCGTCCGAAGGAGAAGTTTTTTTATCTCGTCCTCTTTCTCGTGCAATAAATCATATGCTTTAAACAAGTCTATTCCGTGCTCCTTTTTAAGCTCAAAAGGAACGTCAAGAATAATATCGCCGAAGAAAGATTCGCCGTCGTCTTCCCAAGGAAAAATCTTAAGCTCGTCGTCTTCCCAAAATACAATCTTACACTCCTCCGTGTCTTCCATGCCTATTATCATTTCTATCTCGTCAATAGAATATCCACTCTCCACCATATCTATTAGCTCTTCCCAACTGTCAGGCAAACAGAATTTTACGACTCCCGTTTTATCAAGTCCTAACTCTTTTATCCTTAGATAAGTCTCGTAAGTTGAAGGAGTGAAGTATTGCAAGGCTTTCTCGGGGAAATGACAAAGTTCAACGTAGCAATTATCACCTGCGGTTTCCAAGATTGACCTTATAGCGGTTCTTATCTCCTCTTCCCCTAATCCTTTTTTCGTCGCATACTCGTGCCACTCTTCCGTCAGAGCGTTTAAAAGTCTCTTGAACAGTTTCTTATTTTTTGCATACTCCTTAAACTCCTGAAATATCTCCCAAAGGACCCTACCGACAACCTCTTTCTTCATAGCTTAACCCCCTCGCAAAATTTCCCACTCGGAACTTTAGGTTTTTCTGTCCACACATATATGTGGACTTGTTTAAAAAAAGAAAGAAAAAAGAAGAACTTTCACCTTTGGGGATGGGGAGCAACTTCCTTCTCCCATTCACTTCTCGGTATAACGTCTCCCGCTTTTAGCTCTGGATGATGGCTTTGAACTACTACCGCTCCGTCCAAGCGTGGGTCAAAAACCGCTATGGCTTTTACTGGATGATATTCGTGAATAAGAAAACCGTATAACCATATGGGTCCTCTTCCTGAGAGCACAACAATTTTAGACGCAAAACCTTCCTTCACGGGGTCGGGGGGATTGATATTCTTTAGGTCTTCGGGGACTAAGTCTCTTTCAAGTTGAAACTCAACCAAAGCTATTTGGTCAAACTTTTGAACGTTAAACTTTACTGCCATCTCTTCCACCCCCTTTTGAGTTTTTCCGTCCACATAATTATAGCCACACTTTCAAAGCTCGTCAAGTAGTTTTCTTCTCTCTTAAACTCCTAACTTCTTAGCCAAACTTTTGAGTTTCCTTGCGTCAAGTTTTTCTATCAACTCCTTTAGCTTTCTCTTTTGCTCTCTTTCCTTTTCAAACTCTTTCCACAAGCTCAAAACTTCAGGCTCTACCGCTACTTTTACGTGAAAAGCCTTTACTTTTCTTCCGTCGTATGCTAAAACTTGATAGTAAGTCCTTTTTCTTCCTTCCCTTTCTCTTCTGACGAGAGAGTATAACCTGTAGCTCTTGGGTATTCCTAAGAGTTCCTTAATCCTTTCTTCCGCATTCATCTACGCATCCCCAAGTCCCTTTCTCCCCCGAGCTCTTCAAAAATCCTTTTGAGAGTAGTTTCAAAGTCGCTACCTTTCTCTTCTTCTTCGTAAACTATCTCCTTAAACCTTTTTAGTTTTTCCACGCTATCCACTAACTCCGTAGGAACTTGGGGTAAAAAGAACTGAACGAGTGGGTCTTCTTCAATCTCCTTGAGCAGAGCGTAACTTTCGGGAGAGTATTCTTCAGGGTCTGAAAGGTATGCACTCAGAAGGGAACAGAAGGAAAGAAGACGATACGTTGCTCCTTCACAGTCCTTTATCCCTTCTTCTTCAAAGTATCTTATCCACTTCTCAATTAACTCGTCACTCGGAACGTGATTAACCACTTTTACGAAAAACTCCATTACCGCTAAGCGAAGGTCTTCCATAAGAATTATTTTAAGAGTTTCTTTATCTCTTCTTCCGTTTTTGCTACGTCTGGAAGTTCTTCAGGGTTTCCAATCAAAAATCCTTGAGCGTAATCTACTCCTACTTCCAAAAGAAAATAAAACTCTTCCTTCTTTTCTACTCCTTCCGCAACGACCCAAATGCCTTCTTCTTTACAAAGCTCTACCACCTTCTTCACTACGTTTTGCTTGCTTTTGTCTTCGTGAACGTCTCTTATTAGCTCTAAGTCTAACTTCACGAAGTCTGGCTTTAGCTTTACAAGATAAAAGAGATTGGAATGACCCTTTCCAAAGTCGTCAAGGGCTACTTTTATGCCACAACTTTTTAAAGCCTTTACGAACTCTTCTCCTTTTTCCGCATCTAACTTCTCACTCTCGGTAATCTCCAATACCACTCTGCTCGCTGGAAAGTCGTGAATCTCAAGAATGGAAAGAACTCTTTCAACTTCTCGGTAAGGCTTGGCAAGAGAGCTTGGAGAAAGGTTCAAAAACAGGTAAAAGTCCCCCTTTAGCCTTTCTTTCGCAAACTTAACCGCATAAAACTTACAAACTCTTTCCACGAAAGAGAAACTTTTTCCAAAGGCAAGGTAGTCTGACACGCTTAGCGTCGGAGTTCTTGCAAGCGCTTCGTAGCCAAAAACCTTTCCTTCTTTTACTTTAACTATAGGTTGAAAAACGATTTTCGTCTCCTTCTCTAACTTTCTAAGTATCTCAGGAGAAAACTCAACGAGAACTTCTTCAAGTCTTTTGGTAGGAATAACTCTCTTCAAAGTATCTTCGTCTAAGTTCTCCAAAACTGCGTATCCGCATTCCTTTGGAGCTTTAAGCAAAAACTCAAGAACTTCTTCTTTCTTCTCAAGTGGAAGAACCAAATAACTTCCAAAAACTTCCGCTTTTAGTCCTTTTTCACTTGCTAAAGAATAGAGCTTTTGAGCGTGTGCTTTCTCCTTCGCAAGTATCAAAAGATAAGCCATCAGTTATATTATATTTTTGAAGGGGGTAAGCCGTGAAGAAGGCACTTCTCGGATTAGCACTTCTTGGAGTAGCGATAGCGCAAGACCTAAGGATGCCCGTAGAGAATGCGATTAATTCGTTTACTGAAACGACCCAAGTTGACAAACTTTCAAAAATAACTGCGGTTTGCTCTTCACTTGCGGACAAATACAACACTAAAAAGTCAACGACCATAAACGTAAGAAATTGCGTAAATACTCTCTCAAACGGCGGAACTTTTACAGTAGCAACGGGGGGAACTTACGCTCAGATAATTCCCTCTGGAAAAAACCTAATAGTAAGGACTTGGGGTAGCCTTGACGAAGAAGAGATAATAGGATGGCGGAAAGAAAGGAAGTGTAATAGGTGGAGAATAGGATTCAAGATTACGTGGTATTGTAGAGACAGATGGATTCCAATAACCAAGCCAAGCGAAATCGTCTTTTAAGGGGGTCTAAGCAACGACCATAAACGTAAGAAATTGCATAAATACTCTCTCAAACGGCGGAACTTATACGGTAGCGGTAAACGGAACTTACGCTCAGATAACTCCTACGGGAAGCGGTTTGCTCGTCCGAACTTGGGGTAGCATTGGAGAAGAAGAAGTAATAGGATGGAAGAGAGACTTCGTTTGTTATTGGGATTGGGAATGGAGCTGGTGCGACTACGTTTTGAACGCTATTACTAAACCAAGCGAAATTCGTTTTTAACTTTTACCTACACACCTGCCACACTTCCACGTCCGCATAAGACCTTTCGTATTTCCTTCCTTGTCCTATCGCTTGATAGTAGTCGTATTCCGTAAAGAAAGTCCCCCAATCGTCCGTGATTATCACGGGACATACCTTAAAGGAGTTTCCTTCTTCTTCCGCAAGGAGTTGAATTCTTTTTAGGTTTGGCATAGAGTAGCTACCGCTTGGATTTTGCTTTACCAAGTAAGTCCCCGTAAGAGTTCCGTAAATAAATACGTTTCCAGTAGAGCAAGGGATTTTGGGAACTTGCACGCACTTTAATCTCGTCGTTATAGTCCTGTCCGCTACGGTAAAGGAATAACTTTTTGAAGAAGCAACGTAGCTATTCTCGTAAAGCCTTATAACGTTTGAGCTCCTTACCGAAAACTTCACGTCGTCCCACTCAGGTGGCAAGATAAATATTGCAAGAAGTGGAATAAACCTTCTCATCTTCTCACCCCCTTCAGTGAGTTACGTAATACCTATTCCAAAGGTTCGTAGAAGCGTTTTTGTCTCTTCCAAACTCGTTGTAAATGACGCTCACAAACGGCGGAGTAGGATTGGGAGAGTAAAACCTTTGGGGCACTGGCGGAGCACTCGCTTGACACGTTTGAAGGTCGTCTCCACACTGAGAGATAAAAGGAATAAGACTAACCGCATTTCCAAAGCCGTCAGTGTAATACTTCACTTCTCCGTTCATTAGGTTTTGAATAACTCTCCTTATCGCTACCGTTTGAGAAAGAGTTCCTTGTCTCCAAACCGTATTGTCGTAGTTTAGGCAAGCGTTTCCCCCTGCGGTATTACAAAGAGTGTTTTTAGCTCTTGCATAATCGTCAGAAAAGACTTTCCAAAAGTAAGGAACTAACACGTCGTCTCCCGAAGGAAGTCCACTTGGGGGTGGATTGTTAAACTCCGCATTGGAAAGGTATTGGCTTTCAGTCCTTAGCCTTTCCATAAGGTCTTGGAACTTCTTTATTGAATAACTCCTTCTCTCTTGGAAAAGGTCTTCAAGGGAAAAGGTGTATCTAATAGGATTGCTAAAGCCTTGTCTTCTAACCTGAACTTCTACGCTCGGAGCTCTATCGGTTGGAAAAGGACTGTTAGGAGCGTGAAATCTTTGCCTTCCGTCGTAAGTAAGCGAGATAACGTCAGGACAAAAGAGTTCTATAAAAGTAGCGTTGTCAGTCCTTTGTAAAACGCAAACTCCCGAATAATTGCTAACTATCCTGTTTAAAAGGCTTTGGTCAAGAGTAAGGTTAACGTCGTATCTGAGAACGCTTTGGCTAACTAAGTAAGGTAGCGGTGAAGTGTTTTGGCAACTTGGATGTCTGTATCCCCAAGAGAGCGGAGAGTATCCGTCGTTTTCTGGAAAGCAACGGTTTTCTACCACGCTCACTATCTCGTTAAAGGAATTCTTTATAGCCTTTTGCAAAGTCAAAACTTTATACCTTTCTTGTGCTTGCTGGGTGTCCGCTTTCACGGAAAAGATAAACCTAAGGGTGGCAAGAGTAACGATTGAGAGTATGGCAAGCCCGAGCGCAAGTTCTATTAGCGTGAATCCTTTTTCTAATCTCCTTTTCATTGCTCTCTTATTTTAAATCTAAACTCACTTTCTCCCGAAATTCTCAAGGAAGTCGGATAAATAGCGCAACCTTTAAGCCTGTTTAGGAAAGCTACCGCTTGTGAAGGTCTTAGCCCCTTTACTTCCACTTCCACTTCTCCGTTCGTTCTTGAAAGAACTACGGTGTTTTGCGGATAACTTCTCAAAACTACTTCAAAACATTCGTAACTCCCGCTTAAGGTTTGAACCTTTGAAACGTCGTTCCTTGAATACGTAAAAGTCTTGCTCTCTTCTCTCTTCCAAAACCTTCTTCCTTCTACTTCTTCTAAAACGGTGTTTTGTGCGGGATAAGAGTAATACAAAGTCCAAGAGATAACGTAGTCCTTTTTGTCCCCCGAAGTAGCCCCAGAGTCTTGATATCTTATCTCCCCTATCTTCTCGTCTTTTACGCTTGAGATTATCTCGTTTACTTGACTAACCAAGTCCTGAAAGAAGAGAATTCCAGTCTTGTAGACTTCTTCGGGAGATAGCGGTGGTGGTGGCTGGTTTTGAGCTTGAGAAGGTGGCTGTGGTGGTGCTGGTGGAGTTAAAGCGAGTTTTATAAGAACTCCGAGCAAAACCAAACTTCCAATTAAGCCTAAGATTGCGTAAGTCTGAAGTCTGTCTTGGTATCTCTTTTTTAGCTCCTTTAGGTCTTCTTCTACTTTCGGTGGTGCGTATCCGTGAAAGCGGTGTAAGACGAGCTCCAATACTTCACTCTCTTCCTTAAACTCTTCCCGCTCTACGAGATAGTGGTCTTCGTGCAAAGAAAAGTAATAAACGTAGTTCCCTTCTACGTAGTAAGCCATCTTAAGCTCGTTTTCGTCAAGATAGGCTACGACGCTTAAAAGTTCACTCAGGAGTTTTAGACTTTCTTTGTCTTGCGCTACTAAGTAATAAGCCTTCCTTTTTCCTTCTACTCTCTTGTAAACCTTTTTCGCTCCTTCTACTTTCTCTAAGTAAACTCTCCCAAGCTCTTCTACCATTCTATTCCCCCTTCAGAAGGCAATAAACCTTTTGTTAGTCCTTATCCCCGTCTTGTCTATAGCTAAGACCCTTTCGTCTCCTATCCTGTCTCCTACCTTCAACACTCCTAAGTTCGTTATAGCCTGACACGTCTCTTGACACGTTATTCCGTAAATCGTTATCGGAATAGTCTCTGGAGAAGTCGTAGCCCTTTCTCCTAAGGGTATAGGCATCGGCTGTCCTTCCCTAAAAGGTGGAATTGGTGGAAGTTGTGGTAAGTTTGGCAAAGGCTGTGGAGACTGTGGAGTCTCTTTTTGGCTTTTCTTCGCATACTCAAGGAAAAGAAGGTCTATAGACTTGTCTTCCGTTTGCACTTGCGCTTGCACTTGCGGTTTTTCTTGCTCCCTTTCTTGCTCCCTTTCTGGTAGCGGTGGTGGTTCTTGGATAGGTGGAGCTTGAGCGGGGGGCATGGCTTGTGGCACTGAAGCGTTCTGCGAGCCACCCCCAAAAAGCAAAAGTCCACCTATTCCTAAAATCCCTAAAGCGACTGCTCCAAGCAAAGCCTTTTCTTTTTTTCCTAAGTTCTTTAAACTCTTCATCACTCTACCCTCTCGGGAGTAATGACGAAGATAAGTTCGGAATTTTGAACCTGACCGTCCTTGTATCCAAAGAGCTCTCCTATTATAGGTAGTTTTGCAACTTCAGGTAAGCCCCGTCCCGTAATTCCTTTCTTGCTTACGTGAAAGCCAGTGATAATTAGCGTTTCTCCAAAGGGAACTCTTGCGGGGATGGATACGGTGTTTTTGGAAACGAGCGGAACGCTTACGCTCCCCATAGCGTCCCCAAGATTCACAATCTTGTCCCCCTTGTATTCGCTCACTTCTATCGCAACGCTTAAGTCTACTAAATTCCCTTGAACGTTAGGATGAACGATTATCTTTAGCCCCGCTTCTTCGTAATTTACTTGCGGAAATGCGGTTGCTCCACCAGTTGAACCAGTTTGAACCGTAGTCGTCACGTAGGGTATCCTGTCTATTGCGGTAAAGACTACGGGAAGTCCCGCTCTTCCTACGCTTTGAAACTCCTTAACGAGCCTAACTTTACCGTATTGTTGTAAGAGCCTAAGAAAGTTAGTTGCCCCTCTGTAATCTCCTTGTATCGCTACTCCGTTTATCCCACTTCCAAAGTTCGTGCTTATCCTAACGTTTTCCCAGTTTCCTATCCGAGAACCAATTAGCAAGTCCCAGTCCACCCCCGCTTGATACTCGTCAAAAAGGTCAAGCCTGTAAACCTGAACCCTTATCTTTATAGCCTGCTCCTTCTTCTTCTCCTTTCTTAGCACTTCCCTTATCACCGCTATCCTACTTGGTCTGTCTTCCACTATAACGTAGCCCCTTGGGGAAAAACTTACCCTTCCTTCAGGAGACAAGAAGTTCTTTATCAAGCTCTCAAGCTCTCTCCTGTAGTTTTCCGAAATGCTTACGGAAGTCCCACCTCCTAAGCTACCCCCAGAAGTTGCGTTAGCGTTAGTCTCTCCTTCAGAAGTCCCACCACCACCAGAGCTTTCTCCCGACTGAACCAAAGTGGCTACGTAGTCAAAAAACGTAGACTTGTCCACTACGAGCCTGTCGTATTTGCTTACGCTAAAAGCCTTCTCCCCAATAGGCTTTATCACCACGTCAAGCTGTTTTGCAAGGAGATTGACTACTTCTCTTGCGTCGCATCCCGAGTAAAAGAGCGTTATCCTTTTGTCTTCCACTGGCATAGCGGAAGTTAAAGGCTGAGTCTGAACTTGTGGCTGGAGCGTTAAGTCCGTTTGAGTAGCCCTTTGAATGCCTTGTGAAGTCTCGCTTTCAAAGGCAAAAGTAAAACCGTATTCTTTGTTCAGAAAATGAAGGACTTCCGAAAGCGGAGCGTTCTTAAAGGCTAAGTTTATCCGCTTTTCACACTTCTCAGAAACCCTTATCTCTTCGTCTTTTTGATAGTCCTTTAGTATTAACACTCCTTTTTCTATGCCGTATTCAAGTCCCGTTTGCTCGTAAATAACCGCAAGAAGGTCTTCAAGCCTTCCCTTGAAGTTCTTTATCGTCACTTCCCTGTTTTCTTCCTTTACCCCCTTCAAAGCACAGGGGATTTTGTAAGCCTGACAAATCCCCATTATTACCTGTCTTGCGGGAACTCTTTCAACGTCTACTTCAACTTCGTAGTCGTATAGGCTACTTTTCTTGGCTTCGTATTTTTCTTTTAACTCGGAAACTTCTTTAAGAGCTTCTGGAGAAACGTATTCCAAGTGAGCACACCCGCTTATAAAGACCGCAAAGAGAAGTAAAGCCTTTTTCTTCATCCTTCTTACCCCCTTTCACGTAATGGCTTTTATAGTCCAGTCTGAAACGTCAATTACTCCTTCTCTTAGCCTTCTTATAAAAATCTCAAGTTTGTTTTTGCCAATTCCAAGTTCGTAGACCTTTCTCTCAACGTCGTATCTACTCCAATCTCCTTGCATAAGCCAGTCTATAAAGGCAACTGTAGGATAAAAGTATTCGTAAATTAGCACTCTTCCGCTATAGCCCGTCCCTTTACACTTCTCGCACCCTTTTGCCTTGTAAGTCTTTGGTCTTTCCTTTAAAAATTCTTCCAAAGGCTTTAACACCGCAAAAGGTAGTTCGTCTTTCAATTCTTCAAGTCTCCTTAGGTTTTCCCCCTTTTCGTCTACCACTTTGCAACTTTCACAGAGCTTTGGAACGAGCATCTGATTCATACTAAACAGTATAAGAGAAATTATAGTCCTTCTATCTATCCCAAACATCTCTTCAAAGGCTCTGTATATCTCAAAAGCACTGTTTACGTGAATCGTTGAGAATATCGTTTGTCCTGCTCTTGACGCTTCTATCAAAGCACTAACGAGTTCTGGATTCTTCCTTATCTCCGAAATCATAATAACATCTGGGTCCGCACGCTTGAAAGCCTTCACGTATTCGTTAAAACTCACCTTTTCGCTTTCGTCAAGGGGTTCGTAAACCTGATGCTGGCACACGTTTGGATTGGGTATGACGTATTCAATCGGGTCTTCTACGGTCTCAATCTTCTTGTATTTTGGAAGAGACGCTATTATGGTGGCAAGGGTTGTGGATTTCCCTGAGTTGGTTATTCCTGATATGATAAAAAGTCCACCAAGTCTTTTTGACGCTCTTTCTATCACTTTTGCGTCTTCTGGATAGTATCCGAGCTCCAAAAGGGTCTTTCCTTCTATCCTTTGCTTACGAAGTAGCCTTGCCACTACTTCTTGCTTTTGAAGTTTTCCGTCAGGAACGAAGACTAACCTAACGTCTACTCCTTGAGTTCCCACCAAGTTCTCGTATTCTATCCTTGCGTCAAAAACCTTCCTAAGGTCGTCTACGGAAAACTTTCCTTTCGTATACTTTGACGCTTCTATCTTTATTTGCCTTATAAACTTCTCTCCCCTTTCTTCGTCAAGTAAAAACTTCGGCTGTTCTATCAAAAATCCGTCTATCCTGAAAAAAACGTGATAGTATCCGTCTTCGTCGTAAGTTACGTGAACGTCCGACGCTCCGCTTTTGTATGCTTCTCTTATCACGTCTTCAAAAGTAAAAGGAAGTTCTACTTCTACCTTCGTCGTTCTTTCTCTCCTTAGCCTGTGTAGAGTATTAAAGTCTTCTATGCTTACGATAATTTGCTTTTTACTTGCAAGCAAAGAAGGTAGCCACTTTACTTCTACTTCTTCCCCGTCGTAATAGAACTTTCCTTCTATGACCGCTATCTTGCTCGGGTCTACTGCTAAGATTTCTTCCCCAAAAAGCCACTTTAGGCTCTCTTCTATTAGCTTTACCTGTTCGTGATAAGGTAAAATTCCAAGTAGGTGCAGGGCTTCAAAAAGGTGCTTTTGAATTTCGTGAGCCTTCCTAAGAGCTTCGTAATACTTTTGCCTTCCTATCCTTTCAATTATTACCTGAACGACGTATGGATAAATACCTTGAGCGAGTGCGGAATAAAGCCTTTTCTCCTTTTCAGAATCCCCCACTCCCTTAGCCTTTAGGTATTCTTCGTAGCTAATAACTTCCGAAAGGGAAATCTTGCTCTCTACAGTTATTCCGTGAGCCTTTGCATACTTGCGAACCTTGTCTATTAACTTCATCATTTCACTTTATTTTAATAAAGTCTTGATAACCGTAAGAGCTTTTGCGCAGTTCTCTTAGGTCGTATTCGTATTGATACTGACTTATCTCACTAAAGAGAGCGTTTCGTCTGAGAAGATACCTTCCGTAGCTCCCGTCTCTTAAACTCTGAAGAGTTAAAACCTGAGAAGTAGCACCGTTTAGGTTTAAGTCTCCCCGCTCTTGGTTTCCAAGAAAAGACCAAAGCTCTTGAAAACTCGGCTCGTAAGAAAGGCCGTTTACTGACCTTCTACTTACCTGATAAAGATAAACCGCTATCCTTTGGCTTGCTCTCTCAAGTTCCTTCCTTGCGTGCTCTTTTGGGTCTACGTTAACCGCAAAAGAGTTTTCCCTTACTTCTTCTTTTGAAAGCCTTCCGTCCAAAAGCCTGTAGCCAGTTTGATAGGAGTATTCTTTGGACAAGGGAACGTAGCTCTCTAAATACTTAGCGGTAAAGTAGAAGAGAAGAGCAAAGAAAAGAGCAAAAACAATCATCTACAAGGAACGTTTGGAATAGAAATAGTAAATGCTCCGTTGTTGTGTTGGACTTGATATCCAGAACCAAGAGAAGTTTGAAGTTTAGCCAAGATTAGGTTTGCAAGGGTTTGGTTTCCACCAGTTAAGTTCGTAGTCGTAAGCGTTAGAGTTGAAGACGCTCCCGCAGGACAAGAGTATTGCCATCCCGCTACGTCGTTTAGAGCGGTTCCCGTTCCACCAAGATGGCTTTCAA
>ERZ1684501.53-NODE-53-length-12247-cov-6.766978_pt1 | contig 12247 bp, 7 predicted proteins | sample MGYA00580191_ERZ1684501 | MGnify/ENA primary metagenome ERZ1684501 (study PRJEB41475, sample SAMN08455322) | hot springs metagenome | biome: temperate mixed forest biome [ENVO:01000212]; feature: neutral hot spring [ENVO:00002181]; material: water | place: New... | reverse complement strand
ATTGTAAGGTTGTTTTAGAGCCTGTTTTCACCTTCGAGGGGGTCAAGGTCAACATTAATATTAGTGTAGATGGGGAAGTCTATGATGAAACCGTTATTCTGAGAGAGACGAGATGGGAGCCTAGAGAGTACGGTTTTGCAGTATTCACTTTACAACATATTCTCACGAAGTACTGGTCACTATTCTATAACTGTGATGTCGAAATAACCCTTATCACCCCTAGAGACTACATACTTGCTTCACCAATCTTCTATAGGTACAATTTAAGTGTGACCATGTTCGACGAAGAACGTATAGCCTATAGTGTTAGAGTTGACTACTTTAATTTCTCAAGGTTAGTATTCTATGAGGCATTTGTTATAGGGTTAAACGATACTGTATCAGTGTATGACGGTGGCTCTTTCAAAATAGTATACACTAATGATATCCCCCGAGATTTCATAGAGGCTATCGCTGAAGCATACGTTAAGGGCATCGACATGTTTGTTGAACTATTAGGTTATTCGCCTATACAGCCTAGACTAATAGTATTTAGCGGCCCAAACCACCATCAATCATACCCGGAAGGTAATGCTCATTCAATTGGAGGCTCAACAGTCTATATGAGAAGGTTTGATTCAAGAGCCTATGGTATAGACTGGTACGTAAAGAACCTATACCATGAAATGGCTCATGGTTGGTTTACATGGCCTATACTCTATGGTGACTTCACAGTTAATGAGGGTGCTGCCGAATATGTTTCATGGTTTCTAACCAAGAAACTCTACCCTGAACTATACGCGAGATATGATGCAAACAACATTAGATATAGAATTGAAAGTGGGGAAGGTTATGCTTTAGCAGCTATTATGCATATGGCGTTAAACCACTCGCTAGTATACATCTCCCAAAAGTATGGTAAAACCTCTGTCGACATATCACACTACTATAGATACCTTATCGACAAGTACATGTATAGTGGGAAAGCAGTAAACTGGAATAAATTCATAGGCGGTGACCTTGAAGGATTTATTGCTAAGTTTATAGATTCAAGTAAAGCAAATGACTTACGGGATGCAATAACATACGGGGTTATCGGCTTAGAGGTAAGGTATAGGGGTTTATGGGACTACTTTGATCGCGAGAAACTAGAGAATAGGATAGAGAGAATGCTAGCATTACTAGCAGGGGCACAGACGGTAACAACGACAGTAACTATTACATCAATAGTCACGACTACACTGACCACGAGTGTTATTGTCGAGAAGTCCGTGACAGTCACTACTACGAGGACTGTAACAGAGATGGTGACTACTACAACATCAACTGTTACTACTGCGACCACAACTGTTACTGTCGAGAAGCCTGTAACTGTGGTCTCCCCGACCCTGATAACTGTAACTAGCGAAAAATACGTGCCGTCCCCGAGCCTAGTGACGGTTACACAGCCGTTGATCCAGATCATCACGCAACTGCAGACAGTCGAGAGGACGGCGACGGTCTCAGCATTAACGCTCGACGCTCAGAGCGCGGTCATCGCCGCCGTGTTGGTAACCTTAGGCTTAGCTATCGGATTCATCATAGGGAGGAAGTAGATCCGACTCTAACCCATTTCTCTCCCGTTTTCCGGCGACCTGAGAAGCAATCAGAACTGTAAGGGTTCATGTGATTCGGAGTTCGCAACCCTATCAATATAAAAGATCGTGTCTGCAGAGCCAGAGATCCCAGGTTCGAATCCCGGCGGGCCCGCCGCAATTCATCAATACTCCTCGACAGGGATAGTGTAACGAGCCAGATCACGGTACACCTAGGAAAACTATATAATTACTCCAAATAGCTAGAAGTAGCGACCCAACACCCAAGTGGCACAGCTTACTAGACTCCTAACACTATGAAACCCATAAGCACGCCCGCTCACTCTACCTTAAAGACCCGACACCCACAGCTTACAATAGCTCTCAGCAAAATCTAGACAACCGCCAAATAAAGAAGCCCACAAGAAACACACAGAAACTATTCCTTACTGTGCCGGGATGCTTATAAACCTTACGGTTGATGACCTGAGTCTCGACTTAACCGTTGCTGAGTGTTCCGGCAGGACGACGAGGCGAGCCCCCAGCCGGAAAGCGTATACAGATGTATACGTAACAGATTTAAACCCCGGCTATCCCAGCTCCTTCGGGCTCCGCCCAGCAGAGGATAAAGGCAATACAATAGAAAAGAGAATAGAAACAAGAGATTACACTGTGCTTAAGCATGAATCCAGTACATGGAATTGAAAGCAGGTTGTCAAAAGGTATACTAGAAGGCTGGGCTGGAGCCCCTTCCTAAAGCATGCAGAGAGGCTGGCAAGCGGGCCGGACGAGCTATCGTACACACCAAAACTATGGCAGGCAGCAGCCGAGCTAAACCTAGCCCTAGAAGTGGGGGGCACGGTGAGGTTAACAGGGCTCCCCAGAGGGCAGTGGATCGGGAGAGGCTACGCATACCAGCTCCCAGCATATTGGCATGCGTGAAAGCGGTAGCTAAAAGGAAAACTCTAAAAGTGGAGCCGAGAGACGTAGTAGAAGAGGCTATGAAGAGCTAGAAGCCCCCAGCACCAGGCACGACATCACTCATGTAGGAGGAGCTGGTTTCCCCCAAAGATAGAGATATCTCCTTACTAGTTTTAGAGTTAGCCGAGCTCCACATATTGATATGTTAATAGCTTTAATTTGATTATAATAACTTAAATTATAATATATATGCTGTGTCAATTGATTAAACATCATAATAATATTGACTAGTGTTTTTAAGGGAGTACCCATTGCTGCTTTATAGCGAGTTAGGGTGACTGGGTGACTGAAAGTGGGAGAGGAGGGTGGTAGTACTAGGATTGGTAGGAGGGAGTTTCTATCGTTGGCTGGTGTGGGTGTTGCCGGCCTAGTTGTGGGGTACTTGGCTGGTAGGGTTACTGCTCCTGCTAGGGAGGTTGTTAGAACCGAGACTGTTACTACTACTGTAGAGGTAGAGAAGCAGGTTCCAGTAGAGGTTCCTGTTGTAAAGAGGTATGAGAGGGTTAAGGTGGCTAACGTTAGGGATCTAGCTGTTGGCAGGCCTTTAACGGCGAGCTATATGGGTAGGCCTATAGTCGTTCTTAAGCTTGGGGAGCCTGCTCAGGGTGGGGTGGGCCCTGACCGTGATATAGTGGCGTTCTCAACTCTATGCACACACATGGGTGGAGGCCTGCTCTACGATCCAGCTAACAAGACGCTTGTATGCCCTCTACACTATAGCGTTTTCGACCCGGCACGTGGAGGCATGGTTGTAGTAGGTCATGCCACGGAGTACCTGCCACAAGTCATCCTAGAGTATGACGAGCGTACAGGCGATATCTACGCTGTCGGCTTTAACAGGCTAGTTTACGGGGTGGAGAGCAACCTCTAGGGGGTGGTTGTAGGTGAGCTTCAGGGGTACCGGCTCGGTTGTCCTGCCATCCCCTAGGGCGGAGTACTACTCTACTGTATGTAGGTTCTGTAACGTAGGCTGTGGCTACGACGTCTACGTGTGGCCTGCTGGCGAGCAGGGGAGCCCTGAGCCTGGAGGCCACGGGATACTATATAGGCTTGTCGACGAGGTGTATAACAGGAGGATAGTGCTATCCCCAGACTTTAGGAGCCCCGCACCACCTCTAGCTGCGGAGCACGGAAGACCTTGGATATCTGAGGGTATGGTTGTAAAGACTGTTAGAAGGGATTGGAGGGATGGTAGGGGTACAGGTGAGTGGCGGGAGGTCTATGTAGCACTAATACCCAGCCCAGAGTGCCCCATTAACTGGGGTAACCACTCGATAAGAGGAGGCACCCAGGGTGCTGATAGGGTATGGAGCCCATGGACTGTAGCTGGAGCTAGGAGGCTCAAGTATCCAATGGTGAGGTTTGGTGGTAGGCTGGAGAGGGTCTCGTGGGACTACGCTATAGACCTTGTAGCTAGGGTGGTCAAAGGGGTTATAGACAAGTGGGGTATTGATAGGGGCTTCGGCAAGGAGGGTCACGAGATCTTCGCCCATAGAGCGGATCACGGCGGTGGCGGCGGTGGAGGGATGATATACAACACTGCTCACAACCTATTCTTCTTCATCGGAGTCATGACGGCTTTCGCTAGGATACATAACAGGCCGTTCTTCGGACCAGAGAACCCAGCCATAGGGGATGCCGGCCCAGGCGCTATGAATAACTCGCTCCACGATCTAAGGCTAGCCGACGTTATAATCTTCTGGGGTGCTAACCCCTACAGCACAGGGACGGTAATGTTCATTAAACACGCCCTTGACAATGTGAGAGGAGCGACTGTAGAGGAGAAGAGGCGGTGGTTTGAGGCTGGAGAGCCTGCCGAGAGGGCATACATAATAGTCGTTGACCCCAGGCTAACGGAGACCGCTAAGGCTGCCCTAGCAGCTGGTGGCGACAGAGCCCTAGTGCTCAGGCCGAGGCCGGGCACTGACATAGTCCTCGCTAACGCTATAGCCAGGGTCGTATACGAGAGGTATAGTGGTGTCGTAGAGGCGCATGTTAAGGCCTATAGGGATGCTAAGGCCTTCAACTGGGATGAGGATGCTTACAGGCTCTACCTGGAGGAGGCGCTACAGGTAGGGAGGAAGAGCCTAGACGAGGTTCTAGCTGAGGCTGAGAGGGTAACTGGGGTTCCGAGAGCAGATATAGAGAAGGCTGCAGCGTGGCTCGCAGAGCCGAAGGCCGGAGGGTTCCTGAAGAGAGTCTGGCTGATGTACGAGAAGGGTATAATATGGAACCAGAACTACAGGTCTATATACGCCCTCGTAGACCTATGCGCCATCACCGGGGCCCTAAGAGGCAGGCCTGGCAGCGGGTGCCAGAGGCAGGGAGGACACCAGGAGGGCTACGCTGGGCCAGCTCCACCTCCACCTCCATGGACTAACGAGAGAACCCATGTAAGCCCCTGGTGGTTTAAGGAGAAGTTTAACATAAGGGATTACAGGGAGCTATTCAACAGGTGGATGGACTACGTCTATGGCACGTACGAGAGGGAGAGGTGGGTAGTTGCTGACAGCTTCATGCCAACAACAGACTTTAGGCTGGCAGCTGGGCAGGGTAGAGTCCTCTGGGTCTCAGACCAGGATAACTACAGGCTAGGGCCTAACAGTCAGAGGCTGAAGGCGGCTGTAGCGGATAGAGCTTGGAGGGTAACCAGGTACGTCTTCGGGGAGGCTTTCGCCAATGTAGGAGGGGCTGGTGTAGAGGAGAGGTATGACGTAGGCAAGCTTAGCGTTCCAGTAACGACGCCTGTATCTAGCGAGGAGTACGCAGCTAAAGTGCTCGAGGCTCTAGAGAAGACCGGAGGCTTATTCGTCGTAGTCCAGGACATCTACCCGACTTTCATGGTTGAAGACGCGCATGTAGTGCTCCCAGCGGCGGAGAATAACGGTGAAGTTCCAGACGTGAGGATGAGCGTTCACGAGAGGAGGTTTAGGATAACCGATGCATGGCTAGACCCGCCGGGCGAGGCTAAGCCGGACTGGTGGATTCTAGCTATGATAGCTAAGAGGATAGTAGAGCTATACGAGGCTGAGGGTAGGGGCGGCGATAAGGTTGCTAGGAGGTTTAGAGAGGCTTTCGGGCCCATCTGGGACGCTATGGCCAGGCCTGGCGTGGAGGTTGAAAACGAGATATTCAAGACTTACATAGCGAACGCAGACGAGTTCTACGCTAGACTCTCAAACACTCTAGGCTATAAGGTCGAATGGGAGGTCCAATACTGGACCCCAGCATTCAAAAAGCTAGACTTAAACAAGCTTAGGAAGTTTAGAACTGTAGGCGTAGTGCTCCCACTAACAGAGTTCATAGAGCGCCCAGACGGGACTCTAGAGGCGCGCGGAGTAGTTAACATAATGGAGCCGGCGGTCAACGAGAGGTATAGGGAGGAGGTTATCATAGTTAGCCCAGACGGGACAATAACTAGGAGGATAGAGCTGGTACCGTCTGAGAAAGCGAGAAGCTACGTGCCGAACAGGCTATGGCTATGGCCAGCTGTTTGGAGAGACTACAGCCCATACGTGAAGGACACCTTCAAGTATAAGTACTGGGTGGTAAACGGTAGGTACAACGAGATATGGCAGACAGGATACCACGATCCAGGCAGCGAGCCGATCATAAGAAGACACCCATACAACATAGTACAGGTAAACCCCGAAGATGCCAGAGCAGAAGGGCTAGACAACGGAGACGTAGTCCTAGTCTACAACGATCACGGCTCAATACCGGCAGTCGTATGGATAACAGATACAGTAGCCAGGGGGTCGATATTCTTGATAATGGCCCACCCATACATGGTAGCCGCCAACGCGGTAACAACACCAAGCGTAGAGCCAGCAGCACAAAACCCAGACTATAAGCTAACAAAAGCCAATCTAAAGAAGATAGGAAGGCTAACAAGAGAAGAGCTAGAATCACTAACATTCAAGGAGATAAAGTTCACAGTAGGATAATGATTTCTTCCTAGCTTTCCTCCCCCTATTCCTTTACTACCGAGTCTCCCTATAGAGTTTGTGAAGGTAGTAAAATCCTTTTTAGCACTTAGTAGCCACTTCTTCTCTCGCAATCGAGATTTTAGATATTCTACTATATAAAATATGTATTTATACTTAAATTTTTCGTTGTGATAGATATTATTTTGAGGTGAGAATTTGAGTGTTTACATAGAGCTAAGGAGGCAGCTACCAGCCATCTTTGGGAGAGTTATTGATAAGAAAAGTGAGAAGCCTCGTTGGGCTATGGTTATTGATTTAAGGAAGTGTATTGGCTGTTATGCTTGTCAAGCGAGTTGTAAAATGGAGAATGGTGTTCCATACGAGTTTTTCAGAACTCATGTGGAGCAAATCGAGAGAGGTAGGTATCCTAATGTTAGGAGGGCTTTCCTACCGGTTCTGTGTAATCATTGTGAGAAGCCTTCCTGCGTTCCCGTTTGCCCTGTAGGGGCTACGTATAAGCGTGAGGATGGCATCGTCGTCATAGATTATGATAGATGTATCGGCTGTGGCTACTGTATTCAAGCTTGCCCCTATGATGCTAGGTACTTCAACCCATATACTAGGACAGCAGACAAATGTGATTTCTGCCTGCATAGGATAGAGCAGGGGCTTGTTCCAGCATGTGTAGCTAACTGTAGGGCTGGAGCTAGGATCTTTGGTGACCTAAACCACCCTGATAGTCCTGTCTCGAAAGCTTTAAAAGAGGAAGGTGTAGCGGTGCTTAAACCCGAGACTGGAAACGAGCCCCACGTATTCTACATAGGCCTTGAGCAAGCTATACCGCTTAGAGGAGAGCGTGTTACCGTTGTAAGCCCGAAGATTGGGGTGGTTACTTATGAGTGATGTGGTCTGGGGAACCCTAATAGGGATATACCCATTCCTCTCAGGCATGGCTACAGGGTCTTTGATTCTAGCAGCGCTCATAGAGCTTCTAGAGTGGAGGAAGCTTAGAGAGCTAACACTCTTCTCGCTAATAATCTCCTGGGCTTTACTTATAGCAGCTGTAACAGCTCTCTTCATTCACCTCGGCATACCTCTTAGGGCTTTCTATATATTTATACATCCACAGCTATCCTCGCCGATGGTCTACGGTGTATATTCCTGGTTATTACTCTTCATACTATTAACAGCTACAATTGTAATATATAACTGGTACACGGATAGACCTTGGTTTAAGACAGCATCTAGGTACTTGCTACTCATTAACATGGTGTTAGCCATTATATTCTCTAGCTACTCTGGATTCCTATTTGGGAGCATAAAAGGTGTAGAGCTTTGGAGTAGCCCACTAACACCCATCTCATTCCTCACTTCAGCCGTACTCTCGGGAGCTGCAGTAGTAACTTTACTCTATGTCGTGGTTTGGAGGTTAACTAAGACTAGCATTAAGCATGAAATTCTAAACACGCTAGGAGTTATAATTCTAATAGTGCTTATTGCATCGCTCTTCATACAGGTTATCGAGCTACTCGTAAAAGCAAAGATATCTACTGCAAGCTGGCCAGCCACCTATACTGCTCTAACGTCACAGCTTGCTGTAAGCTTCATAGGCTTACAGTTCCTACTAGGAGGGGTAGTGCCTTTAGTAGCACTCCTCCTAGGTAGTGTTAGGAAATCCGATATAGGCATGCTAGTTATAGCTCTCCTAGTCCTCATAGGAGCACTAGCTTACAAATGGAACACAGTGATTGGGGGCCAGCTCGTAGAAGAAGCTTTATCGGGAGTATACGCTGTGACCTCGTACACACCACCATTAACTGGAGAGGATAGCATTCTCTGGGCGATAGGGGTGCTCATTTGGGGAGTATTCTTAATCGCACTAGGCCTAGTAGTATTCCCCAAGTGGAGAGTTATGGGGGGTACTGAGGGAGGTGCTAGGAGTTGAGTGGTGGGGAGCCTGGAGTAGGTAGGATATCAAGGAGGGACTTCCTTAAGCTAGGAGCATTAGGAGCTCTAGCGGGGCTTACAATAGTAACTCTTGGTCCACCGGTATACTCAAAGGTTCTTAGAAAAGCTCCAGCAGAGGAAATAGAGTCTATGAAGAAGAAGATTAGAATGGCTGATGTCGAGGTTAAGTACACTGTATGTAGCATGTGCCCAGCCGAGGATCCCCTTGAGGTATGGGTTAAGGATGGAAGAGTCATAAGGATATATGGTAACCCCTATGCAACTTACGGCTCCAAGGCGGCAGCTTGTGCAAAGGGAGTCTCCGGGTTACTACTAGCATACAGCCCGTATAGGATAAAGTATCCATTAAAGAGAGTTGGAGAGAGAGGTGAGGGTAAGTTCATTAGGATTAGCTGGGAGCAAGCAATAGACGAGATTGCTAAAAAGCTTGTTGAGATAAAGAAGAAGTATGGGCCTGAAGCGGTAATCTGCGATACTGGAGATGTAACGGATAGAGATCAGTACTGGAGGCTATTCTTCGCCTTTGGCACGCCCAACTGTATAGAGCATGGAGCTATTTGCGATACACCGAGAAGGCATGGCCCTAAGCTAGTAGTTGGTGGAAAGAGGTGGGAAGGTGATATACTAAGACCTGTTCTTGTAAGAAATCCGAAAACAGGGAAGCTTGAGTGGTATAATAAGCACGATGCGAGACTCATAATCTATGTAGGCTGGAATCCATTTACAGCAACAAGGATATCCTGGGAAAGCTGGGGGACTATAAGGGCGAAAGTAGAGAATGGTGCTAAGATATACGTTGTAGATCCAGGGTATAGTAATACAGCTGCTAAGGCTGATGAGTGGTTCCCAATAAGACCCGGTACTGACGGAGATCTATTCGCAGCAATGCTTAGGTATATACTAGAAAACGATAACCCCAATGACCCCAATAGAAGGTATATAGACTGGGATTTCGTCAAGAACTATATTGAGGGGTGGGATGAATTTGTTCAAGCTTTTAAGTCATGGTGGGATAAGAGGGATCCACTAAATGGCCACTACTACTTCACACTAGAGTGGGCTGAAGCTAGAACAGGGTTACCAAAGGAGAAGATAGAGAAGCTTGCACATGAATTTGGAATTACGAAACCAGCAGCTCTCGTTTGGGGAATGCAGTCTCCAGGTCACCACTATAATGGCTATGTCGCATCAATTCTCGCAGTAGTCTTAAACATAATAACTGGTAACTACGACGTACCAGGTGGGATAATAGATACTGAGATAACAAAGTCAAGTAAGGGCGGAACAGCTACAGGAAGGCAGTTTAACAAGAGGAAGGTAAAGAGAGTTATCAATGGAAGAGAGGTGGAAGCTGAGCAAGAGTATCTCCACTATAACAAGTATGGTGACTGGCCAGTAGCGTGGGACGATGTATTAGCTGATCTACCTAGAATGATCATGGAGGGGATAGAGCTTAAGTACGGTCCATTTAAGGGACACCGCTATCCAATAGCAGCGTATATCCTTAGAACTGGTAACACACTAATGAGTGCTGGGCCTACACGAGAGTTCATTAAGGCTTTTACAGCTAAGAAAGAAGATGGAACTTATAAGCTAGAGTTATTTGTCTACATCGACACAATCTTCTTAGAATCAGGGCTGTACGCTGACTATGTGCTACCAGAAGCAAGCTACCTCGAGAGAATGAGTTTATCCGATATATACCCAACTCACCCAATGATGTACCTGAGAGACGCTGTTATAGAGCCGCTATTTGAGGCTAAGAAGCCCACAGAGATAATGAATATGCTTGCAAAGAAGATATACGAGTATGAAATGAAGGAATTTGGTAGAAGCGATATAGACCCCAAAGAGTTCTGGGAGAAGTATAAGACCGAGGAGGACTTTGTTAACGAGATGCTTCTAGTGGCTCCCAATATAAAGAATGTCGGTAGACCTCTCCCCTATCCCAACCTCCCCGAGGGCTACACGCTCTATGGGACTCCAGAGTCTCTTGAGGAGGGCAGAGTTACTATCGATCACGAGAGGAAAGTTGTTAGGGGTGAGCCCGTAACTGTCGAGTATTTAAGAAAACACTATGGCGGAGCTATATGGCCTATGAGCTGGTATAGGTATAGGGAAATGAAGCCTGATGGAACATGGAAACCTGGAGGTGTTCTAAAGACTAAGACTGGAAAGTTCGAGCTTCACTTCTACACCTATGAAACGTATAATAAGCTCATTGAGGAAGCCGGAGTAGTGCCTCCAGCAATAAAGGAGCTCGGCTGGAATAAGCTACCAACAACATTCTACTGGTTTGAAACCATATGGAACCCATACACAAACCCTGCATATGCTAAGTACAAAGATGAATACCCATTCCAGCTTGCTAACGCAAGAGTACACCACGCAATGACCGGAACGTTTATGTGCGAGTGGCTAGCACAAGTACCAGCTGAAGGGCTATGGCTACCACTAAATAAGCCATTCAGGCTCAAAATGGCTGAAGTGAAGCCTGGAGGTACCGGGGTAGAACACGTTGAGAAAACCATTGGAGAGAACAAGTGGTGCATTGGAACAGTCCAAATTAACAGAGTTGATGCAGAAAAGTATGGAATCAAAACTGGCGACTTAGTGCTGATAGAGAACCCCTTAGGTAGGAAAGTTGTAGCTAGAGCTTATGTCTGTGAAACAGTTAGACCAGGAGTCTTAAGGATAGGCTTCGGAACTGGAGGAAGATTCTCGCCTGGACTTGGCGGAACATACTTCCACAGAAAGTACACACCAAACTACAACGAGCTAGTAGACTACAAGCCTAGCCCGATAATGGGCCAGCCGTCAGTCGCCGATATGATAGTCAAGATTAGGAAGATTAACTGGGATGAAATAGAGAAAGAACTCAAAGACGAAGAGTACTACCTCAAAGAGTATACAGTTGAAGGTGTAAACACTAGGTAGTGGATCCAGATGATTGATGAACTTAGAAACATTATAAGAGTCCGAACCTATTTTTACTATATTTTTAAACATATTTTTTTACAAGAGTTTACAGAAGAGTTCCTAAACCGTCTGCTCAACGACCCTGTACTTAAACAAGTAGCTGAGATGAGAGAGACCAATCTTTCTGAAGCTTTACGCGAGTTTCTAGCTCAAGCTTCAGCTGTACTAAGTAGTAGTGACATAGAGGGTAGAATACTTGATCTTAGGGTAGAGTATACAAGGTTATTCATAGGGCCTATACCAGTAGTTATACCCTACGAGACCGTATATCGAGGTGAGAGGCTCCTAAAGGGGGATACCTGGAGCACTATCAGAAATTGGTATCTCGATGATGGATATCTACTAGATGATAAAAGTGTACTAGAGGATCATGCAGGAGTAGAGCTAGAGTATATGGCACACCTCTCAGAGGAAACAGAGAGAGCCATAGACAGCGGTAACCTAGATGAAGCTAAAAGACTACTATTACGACAAAAGGAGTTTATGGAGCAACACTTAATCAAGTGGATCCCAAGACTGTGCAGGGATATCGAGGAGAGAACAAGGGAACCTATATATAAGGCTTTTGCTAAGCTTCTAGAAACATTCATTAACGAAGATCAAAAATTCCTAGAAAAGGTTATAGAGGAATTCCTATAAGCTGGGGCTCCCCCTTTTGATTTTTTAGATTGTATCGGTTCCTCCCTGTACGTTCCCAATATGTATTTGTGTTTATAAACCTGGCTTTAGGCTAGTGTCTTGGGGTTTGAGGAGTGTCTGAGGGGCTTGAGGTTAAGTATACCTCTCAAGTGTTCTACATTAAGTTCGAGGATGGATCTAAAGCCTATCTCAGGTATA
>ERZ1684501.52-NODE-52-length-12312-cov-4.531207_pt1 | contig 12312 bp, 12 predicted proteins | sample MGYA00580191_ERZ1684501 | MGnify/ENA primary metagenome ERZ1684501 (study PRJEB41475, sample SAMN08455322) | hot springs metagenome | biome: temperate mixed forest biome [ENVO:01000212]; feature: neutral hot spring [ENVO:00002181]; material: water | place: New... | reverse complement strand
CCTCAGCCTCCCTCGAAAGCCCCCTAACCACAGCCCCACCCAGCTCGAAGTCCTCCGCGTAGTCGAGGAGCCGCTCCCCATCCATGTAGACAACCCACGCAAAAGAGGGGGTGAGACTCTTGGATCTTTGGGAAGGCCGCCCCGAGGTTAGTCACACAGCTAGGCGAAGAAAGTATTAGAACCGCTTGGGCGTACACGAAATCCAGATATGTGGCTTCCACGAGACCAAATATTACATCAACCAAGTCAAATATACTCCCATGTATCGAGTGGCTACTGCAATACATCAAAAGGGCCTTGAAGCGGAGCTTGAGGAGTTGAAGCCAGAATGTGTGTGTGTTCTTCATATAAACCTCCATCACTGCCGAAGGTTCAGGAGTCTTTCCAGAGCTCTTACGCCGAAGTTCTCCCTCCCCGTCGGGCTGTAGCCATGCAGTCCGCTTACTCTCATACCTACGCTTGAACCTTTGAGAATCCGATAGGACAGCTACTTTTCCGAGGAGCTTCGTGAGGCCGTGGAGGCCCATGGAGTTCGGAACATCGTCTTCTCAGTACATTCCGTGGTTGCCGTTGAACACGTAGTCGGTATTATGTAATATTGTTGCCCCTATTCCTTTAGCAACATCTCTTGGCTACTTGGAGAGTGATTTCAGTAAATGTGCCATTTTTAGGCCAAAGATCCTATCCGAAAACACTTCTCTCCATATTTTTTTTCGCTCCTTCTTCTAATCTTTTCAAGAGATCTGATTTAAATAAATATCGAACCAAGTATGGAAGCTTATTACATTCGTCAAACATAAGTACATTTTCTCCATGTTTTAACATGGGAAAGTCTTCTTTAAGGTAACTTGAAATTAAAGCAGGTCTTCCGTAGAATAAAGTCTCAAGAAGTCTATTGCTAATTGTTTTTGAAAAGAAGAAAGGAACTACAACCAATGAAGATATTTTATATATCTGCTCCAAAATAAAATCGTTATTAATTATTCCTAAGAGTTTTAGATTGGATGGAAACGTATTTTTCTCCAACACCATTTGGGCCTCTTTATATCCCGTACCTATGACAATAACAGTCAGATTATCAGGATTATATTTAGCAATCTTATATAAACATTCAAATGCTTTTCTATCATGTTTTCCAGCAAGGCCAGGACGTGAGACCATAGAAATCCCTAATACTACATCCCTCTCGCTTGGACTAGTCAAGATCTCATCAATGATTGTAGATATAATCGTCGAAGCTCTAGTTATTACTCTAGCATAAGTAGGATATATTAGTAAATTATTTCTCAATAAATAGTGTTCTAAAATCTTTGAAATCAGATTTGTGTGAGCTATCACTACGTCACTATTTATGAGACTCTTGTAAAGACGTACAAAGCTCAACGGTAGGTCAGGTACTATACGGTAGTAATGAAATAACTTAATGGCCTCTCGGAATTTACCAATCGTCCCTAGATCTGAGACTCTCAATATCAAAGGTACTTGGTAAACTTTTGAAATATGCCGCGCTAAGGGAAAACACCAAGAACATGGAGAAGTCATAACAAAGTCTAAATCACTAATTTTTTCGATGAGTAATCGATGCAATGTACCTATATAACGCCTTAATGATATGGCAGGGACTTCAATAAAACTAATTGTCACAGAACCTGTATCTAACTGAAGCTCTGCTTTATCAACAATAAATCGCGAACCCAGTTGTACATTAATAACCCTATGCCCACGTAAACTTAGTGAGGCTGCAACTGCGAAGCCTTCTCGAAACTCACTAGTGATGTTAAGAATTCTCATATCATACTCATGTTATTATAAAAAAGTTTTGTTTTTGAGCCACTTTTCCAACGTGTTTCGCATAGTCGGCCGGGCTGAACCTGAGTCAACGCGTTGATGTAGAATTATGTCTTCTTCTGAGCTTATCCCACTTCTTAGCCAGGACATTTTCAGGAGGTTAGCATAAGACTTAAAGTGCATCAGTCTCTTTATTTGCCTTGGGAATAGTAGTGTGGATGAACGCATGCGAAACACTATATAACAAGAATTATATAATTAAAAGCAGATTAAACATTTTCAAAACACTTGATTCATTTAATGCAGATTTTTCATCGACTATATAGATCTTGAACGCATTTTTTAATTCCTTGCTCTCAATTAAAAATTTCAGTTTAAGCAGGGGTGTAGGCTCGTAATCTTTTAAGCCAATGATCATACCTTTGTATATTTTAAATCTTCTCGCAAAACAATCATCGAGACCTAGGTATTTAGCTAGAATACATGCAGGAATCTCTGTACAAGCTGTGAGTAGAATAGTTCTATACCCTTTGAGTTTGCAATAATTAATGTATCCAAGTGAAATCTTTCTGAGCTTAGCTCGGGTTTTAAGTGCATGTATCCAGTAAGAGGAGAACCTAATCAAGTCTTCTACTTTGTATCCAAAAAATAAAACCGTTATAAGAATAGAATCTATAGATACTTTAAATCTATCTAATCTCAACAGCCTATGTATTCTACTAATTAAAGGTAAAAACTTAATAAGAATAAAATATATCTTAGTTCGAAGATTATACTCATTAGTTTTTGCATATAGTAGTATAAAATGATAAGTGTTGTTAATCGAGGAATCTACGAGTGTCCCATCTAGGTCAAAGAAACAGTAACCTTTACTATGATGCATTTTTACTTATCAATTTTCTTTTTAAACAACGTTTTATATACCTGGAGATTGAAAAAAGAACTATCATTATATTTCCAATAATGTATTTCCAATCTATTAACATTAATTGAATCGGAAGGAAAATGCCATAAATATAATACCATGGATAATCCATCTTAGGCACTTCAATAGAGTATTTCTTGAGGTTGTACTCATATGCTTGGATTATGTCGACGAATAACAACGGCATAAAAACAATTGGCACATATAATAAATAGTGATGGCTATCTATTAGGCATAAAGGTATAAACAAGTATCTTGTTAGACGTATTAGAGCAAATGTATAGATACGCTTTAATTTGTATTTTTGAATATTATGTAATAAAAAGGCTAAGGAGAGTAATACTATAGCTACAAAAACTCTTATCACATCAAAACGAGATACTAACATAAGACAAACAGCCACAAGACTGTATACGCCTCTAGAAATAACTACAAACAATGGTCGAACTGGGTAACTTCTAATGGATGGTTTATCTTCCCTCTTAACTACTACGATATCGTTTATAACGTATTGTATTTCATAGACCGAAACTAGAATAATATTTGCTAGAAGATAACCGAGAGATAAGTACACTAACGCCAAGATAATATCACTATAGAGAAACTGAAAGTGCCAATACAATAGGGGCAACATTAAAATTAGTTCTGTAGTGAGTTTTTTAAATACTATCTTAAAACTCCCATACCTATATACTGTCACATAATAAGGTATCAAAAACAATAGCGGGCGAGATTTCATACTAGTAAAGGGTTACCCAACTAAATTCAATAAAATAAAGCTATAAAATCCATTATTGTAAACTATGCATCCCCCCTCTTGGAGCAACCAGTTGAAAGGTTTATAAAAGTAGCTTCTATATCCCAAAGAGCTCGGTACAGTATCCTCCTCTAATGGAAGCGGGATAAGGTACTCGTCTCTGTCTCTAAGGGAACTTTTAAGAGTCTCAATGACGTCTTCAGGTTGCGTACCTGCACTTACATGTCCATAAGGTGGTATTTTGGAAATATTCCATGCAAGATCAGCATAACCATAAGGTAATAGGGGCTGTATAACTACTAGTTTCGCTATCGTGTTAAACTGATTTATGAAGTATACCGAGTATAAAACTACCGATGTTATGACTCCATTTTGAGTGGTATTGTAAACAAGCTCGTTTCCTAAAGGATATGGTTTCATTAGAATTGTGAGACCATAGTTTGTCATATAATTGAAAGCTACTAATATGATCAGTGTAGTGGTTATGAGAATTCGGCTGTAAATATGCGTTTCCCTTAGTCTAGTACTGTATTCACGAGTTGATAAGAGTAGGCCAAGGTACAGAATCATAGAAAATTGAGATACGTTTAGAAATCGTACACTAGCAGTTAACAACTTACCTACGCCAGACCAGGATATTAGTAGAGGCATAAGTGCTAACATTCCGAGTACTAAGTATAGTTTTGTTACACATAGTGTATCTTTACCATATTTATAGAAAAAGACCTTGAGTATATTGTAAGCAAGTAGTAGTATTTGAAATACTAGCATTAGGGTCAACAGTATCTCCTTTGGATAAGTGACTACATAATTCCATACTCTGTATATAAGGGGAAGGCTATAGGGCTTTGGCTGGGTAGCATGGTAAAGTTCTTCGGAATAAAGTCTCTGCAGTATATTAAGGGTAAAGGGTAGTTGTTGTTTCATTAACACGTAATCTACGAAGAGTTCATATGCAAAATATATAGATAATATAGTTATTACGAATATTAACAGGGATGATCGAGTCTTATAACAGAGGAACCCTATGATACTTAGTGCAAAAGCTAGTGTAAATGTCAATATAGTTGTAGTTGATAAATGTGTGCCTAACAGGCCTATAAAGCTGACTATGAATAGCAAGTATTGAGCCCAAGGAAATGATCCTTTCGTAATGAGCGGATAAATGGCGTAAATTATTAGGCCTACAAAGGGATAGGAAATTGAAGAACCTGTGTAGTAAGGATAATACAATGGAATCGATAAAAGAAGCATTACGATTAATGGTTTATTTCGAAGGGCTTGTGGTAATAGTACGTATAGGATTATTACATAAATCCAGTATCCGATAATAAGTAAAGTATCCATGGAGAGGTCTAAGGGTATTCCAGAAATAAGCAGTAAAAAAGCTGGAAGTATGCCATTACCAGCATGGTATCCATATTGGAGTGAGTAATAAACTTCACCGTTAGTGGGTATTCGGCCAGTATTTGCAATCCATTTTGAGAATGAATAGTGTGCAAGCGAATCATAGGTACCATATAAGTATAGTGGAGAGGAATACTTAATCAAGGGCATTAACACTATTAGAGCTACCAGTATTAGCGAAGAAAATAGGGTAAGATAAGCGCTGTCTCTTTTATGTAATACATAGGGTACTAGAGCAAGCACGGTAACTGCTAAGATGAATTGGTTCCAGCTTCCGGAGAGCACCCAAATGTCCACAAGCCCTTTACGTTCTATAGTAAGAAGGGAGAATAGAAGAACTCCGATGATTAGTAACAAAATAAAAAACAAACTGTCACTTCTCATTATTATTACTTTCCTACTTAGTAGCCTTTTCAATAACTTCGAGAAGAAGTGGTTTGATATGTATCCACAATCTCTTATTAAGAACGTAATGTCTTACGGCATCTGAGTACTGAGGGTATAGCTTCTCTACATTGTTAACATAATTACTTATTACATTTATGAATTCTTTAACAGAACTTGTAAATAATTCATACTTAAAGTCAAGTTTATTCCAGTACTTAGTGTGTACGAGCTTTGCCACAGGAACTCCAAGCGCCATAGCTTCAAGTGTGCTGTATCTAAGCTCGTCGTCAATGATAGTATCTATGTAAAGGTGTGAACTTGCTAGCAACTTAAGGAATTCTTGCTTAGGCAAAGCCTTAACTATCTGTATGTTCCCAATTCTCTGAAAAGGTGCTTTGGGGTCAATAATTATGAACTCGATTTTTCTGTTTACTCTAGTTCTTAATATTTGGGCGAGTTTTAGCAAATCTGTTGTTGTTAAAAGCTTTGGAGAGCGAACATATGAGGAATATGATATAATGCGTACAGTATCCTTAGGTTTATTTGAATTTTTTCTGATTGTTTCAAGAACTTTTAGGTCGTCCTGAGTGAGCCATAGAGGTATTACTACAGACTTCTTAAGGTTTGCTTTGCTGTTTTCGCGCGTACCATAACAAGGAAATATAAAGAAGTCTACTAAAAATGAACCCAGTAAAAATAACATCCAATTCAAGGCAATGACGATACTCCGTCGAACATCTAGGAATCTTAGTGCATCCTTTAGAGCCTCTTTTTGCTCATAATGAATGTAGCCATTGATAAATAGAATCACTTTCTTTGAACTAAGCTTAGCGAATATATGACTTAAATAGGGAATACTTCCTAGGTATATCATTGTATCAACAGCATTAATTACTCTAATACTATATTTTAAATCATTTAAATAGGAGTACATGACTTTTACAGTTTTACGACTAAGATCTATGAGGAAAACTTGATAATTTTCATTGCGTAATGCAGTAAACAGTCTCTGAGTTGCCGAACCCAATCCACCACACTTTATGCATGGAGTAATTATAGCGATTTTCATTATAAATATTTCAAATTACCTCTTAATTGTACTATGAAATATTCTAAATTTTTGTAAAATATTTTATAGTACTTCTCCTTGGATTCGCTAAGTATAGTTTGTATGAAATATTTTTCAAATGTATTCTTTTCATAGCTTAATATTAACAATATCTTATGTGTTAGTGCTAAGTAATCCCCTGGAGTTATTAAAAATTCTTCAGCTATAGTTCCACTTACTATTTCGGTAACACCACCCACTCTGGAAGCTATAGGGAGCGTTCCAAATAAAATAGACTCTAGTACTGCATATGGTAAAGGCTCTTCTATAATTGATGGAAATAGTAGAGCCCAAGCTTTTGAATGTAATTTTACTATGTTATCATGATCTAGCATTCCATAAACCTCTAGGTTCATTTTATAGAGCTCTCTCAGCTTGTTTATAATCTCTAACGACTTTAAACTGTACTTACCAGCAAATATAACTCTAAAGTCACGTTGTCCATTTTCGCCAAGAGTTTTAAGCGACTTGAGAAGTACATGAAATCCCTTAAAAACATTATCGCCGCCAACATACAAGAATAATGGTTTATCCTCCAAATTTTTTCTTATACTTGGAAGATTTGGAGGTGGATTATACACGACCTTTATTTTATTTCTGCATATAGGCATATGTTCTGAAACTACTTCTGCGTGTCTCTTTGATACTGTTAATATTAAGTCGGCCATACATATCCATCTACGTATTTGCATGGTATAGGGGATATTAATCATGTTTTTGATTAAGCCCTTAATTCCTTTTTTCTGCATCATACTGAGGATGAAACTATTTTTTATTAAGTTTACGTTTGATTTCTTGCTTCCTGCAAAAATAGTGGCGAATGGCGATATTGGTCTATAGTCATGTAGGTGGACTATGGTTCTCTTTCTGAGTTTTTTTGCGATTGGAATGAGCGGGAAAGCGTACATGATATAAATGACGTCATGAGTACGTATAATTCTTTCATACCGCTCAAAAAGTAGTTGAAGAGGATAGAGGTTCTTATCTATAGTTTTTAGGAATGGGTCATAAACATAATTTACTCCTTTACTCCGTTTAGGTGCTTTACAGCCTGTTAAAACTGTTATTTTCAGTCCCTCAAGTTTAGCAAGTAGGTCTACCATAAGATAAGTCGCTAAAGCTCCTCCGCCCACTTCTGGATAGTAAATAGGCGTTATTACGAGTAATTTAACCACCATAGCAATGCCATATTAGTGTGTTAAATATTTCTGTATTTCTTCTCCCAGAATGTATAAGCTTTATAGTGGTCTTTCATTTCGAAACCTAAGGAGCGTAAAATCGAGATGATTGTGGGTTTATGTTCTCTAGAGGCCTCTATAATTACAAAATCAGTATTTCTAAGTATGCGCTTAGCACCTTTTAGAACTTCTATTTCGAATCCCTCAACATCAATTTTCATCAAAACAGGTCTTCCCACTCCTGAAGGAATTATATAGTCTAGTGGGACAGTCTCAACTTTCTCCCCGACTATAGCTCCTTTGTATTCAATAAGGCTAGAAGTTAAGAACCTATCTTGGGACGAGCTATAGTATAATGTCTTTGTCTCTTTCTTACTACCTGCAGCAACATTGTATGCATTGTATTGTTTTCTACAGTTCATTTTCAAGTTTTGGGTGAGTAACTCATAATTCCATGGGTTTGCCTCTATAGCGTAGACATTAACACTCCTATGGCATGCCCGAACAGAATACCCTCCGATATACGCCCCCACATCTATGAACGTCCTGCACTTATTTAAAACCTTATTAAACCACATCCAGTATTGGTACGGCTCGCCTACAACATCGAGTAAAACGCCATACTTCAAATCTGTTAGAACGTCTTTTCTAACGATCATATCAAGTCTTTAAATTTAATGATATACTTCCTTTTGTTTCTGATAATATTTGTCCACCTAACTTCATTAATAGCTTAAGATAAGCGTTGATATTTGACTTACGCATAATAGTCGCATATACAAAAGACGCTAATGCGTCAAATTCAATAATGCCATCCATTAAAAGATCTAGATATAATCTCAGAAGCTTAAAAAGAGATCGTTCCATCAGCGGTTTGCTAATGGCGTGAACATCGTCTCATTTAAATGATTATACTCCTCTATCGCTACTTTCTCCCAGGATGAATACAGACTCAAGAGCTTAGCTGTAGCGCTATCTATTTCAAAGTTTTTTCCAAGGTTCTCAATAATTTTTTGTGCTAATAATTGAGAATTGCCTGTGGGAACTAGTTCAATATTTCTACTTCTCTGATAGATATAGCGTATTGCAGGTATATTGTATGCCACAATCCTTAGGCCCATTGCGAGAGATTCGAGGATGACCATAGAGAAGGAGTCCCTGTACGAGGGGTAAGCCAACGCATAATGACGTGATACAATTTCAATCATTCTTTCCCGGTTTAAGTATCCTAAATAGTTAATTCTTTTAAGGTCATATTTCCTGATATATTTCCAAAATGTTAATTCTGTTCTGCGATCCTCAAATCTTCCAGCTATGTACAGCTTTGCATCGGTTGTTTTCGTTTCAACTATTCTCCAGGCTTTTAGGAGGTCAAAAATGCCTTTTTCGGGCGATAGACGTCCATAGTATATTACGGAGTTGGGTTCCTTTTCTTTCATCGCACTGGGGATATCTTCGCCAAGGGCTACGCCAGGCACTAAAATTTTTACGTGCTTTGAGATGCTTAGTATTTCTGGTGTTTCAATTATGGGCGCGGGGGAGACCGAAAGCATTCCGGCGAGTTTAGTCTTCCTGCTTAATTCTCTCAATAGCCATAAGTTGGTCTTTTTTTCAATAAACTTCTTTCCTAGGTCTGATTGTAACAGAATGGCAGTTTTAGCGTTTTTCGAACTTAAGGTGGCTAGTGCGGTTATGGCGTCTGGCGTTTCGTGCATTGAATATCCATAGCTGTGTCCTTGGAAGTATAGCTTAACTCTTTCAGCGAAGCGTTTTTCATAGATGTGTATTAGCAAAGGTCTCAATACAGGGAGCACTGTGGTGTACGACCTACTGAGAGTCTTGTTTGCGATTTCCTTTTGTAGAAACTTTTTATTATAATCAATGTTTAATTTCATAAATTTTTCATTTATAGTAAAACTATATTTTGATTCTTTTTCTAGAATAGAGATTTCATTTACAGCATGTTCAAATATCTCATTTACTAAAGCTTCTGTTTTTTCATCATTTGTAGATTTATGGCGAATCTCGGAAGGGAGATGGTATAAGACATATGTTCGTAGGGCATTTGCTGGAATATAGAGGTCTACTTCAAAGCCGTCATTTGCGAGAATTCTTGCAAGCCTTGGTAGTACATTACGCGATCTTAAGAAGCCCCCTACTCCTATTCTAAAGGGCATTGAAACTACAAGAATTTTTTTCATGGCACTTTTAGCTTCTCAGTGTCTCAAGTACTCTGTTGAGTGTTTGTAGTGGGTGGAGGTGCGTAGTATCTATTCTTGGTAGGCTAAGTAGGGAAGCCAAAAGGTTGTAGAGTGAATACATTGCTGTTATTAGTGTTGTCTCTTCTTGTTTTCTCTTTAACAATTTCTCTTTATTTGCTACGATGTATATAGTTTTAAAATATAAAATAAATGTTTGTACTAGTACAAGAAAAATTTTTGTTGAAAGGCTTGTGGGTTTCGGTTTTACGCCTGTTAACACCCATACGGCGAAATCAAGGGGCCCTCGTTCGCTTATAACTACGTCGTAGATAACTCGGTATACATAGTAGTAAAGGAATATTAGGAGGATAATTGAAACTAGTTCGATTAGGACCCAGAGACTTCTAGCTTTTTCAGGTATTCTAAATCTGTAGTAGTGTAAATCATCGCCAGCGGAAGACGTAACTTTTTTGAGAAAGGTCATAAAAATATATGCAAGTGTATGTGTACCTCTTATTCTGACTATTTTAACTTTCATCTTTTTACGTCTAAAGTATATCGAAAGTAATATGGATAGTGTAGTTTTGCCTGCGCCATCTGGACCCCCAAAGACTATTAGTAGCTTTTTCATGGAGGTACACTTAGGATTTTATACAAGATATTTATCATGGCAGACCTTGTACTTGTATATGTTACATTAAAATTCAATATTGTTACAGTAGGAAAATTTAAAGAATATCTAATTAGTATATTCTCGAAACTATATCTTGTCAGAATCATTTTCACATCAACTATTTTAGTTTTTTCTCTTTTTTGCCATATTTCAATTGATAGTTTGACCGGAGATCGAAATATTACTAAGATGTTTTTCCAACGTTTAGTGAGCATATAGAAAAATGCATATGCTATCCTGTAGTAAAAATTAAATATTTTAGTAGTTTTAAAATGATAACTAAAATAGTAGTGTATTGCCATTGCGGTAATCGGTCCTTCATCTATAAGTATAATACACTCTCTTTTTAGGACTAGACATAAACTACTTCTTAAGTATATTTTACCTATAATTACAAGGGCTAAGGATAGTATGTCTAAAAGTAAGGTCAGCTTATAGATCTTTTTTAGTATGTTCTTATTATTAAACCATAGTGTAAGATAGTTATTTCCTATAAATCTATATCTTTCAATTTTTTGTAATATGTATGAAAGTAACGAAATTATTATATATGCAATTCCATGAAACACAGTTATATTAATATAGTATGCTGTTGTTCCTTTTTTCGTCTGAATTAACCTTGTTAGAGTACGTGCTGTTGTTGTTTTACCAGCTCCTACAGAGCCTATTAAGGTTACCAGTGTTACTCCCATATTTCTTTTACTTCGGGATTTAGCGGTAGTATATTATGTAGTAATGCATTTATGCCTTTACCGCTCGGTAGTGAGAAAAGTTGTTTTAGTGCTAGTGTGAATCCTTCACGTTTTACTTTAGACTGAAAACTTTCTATGTATGATACTAAGACTAATGGTAGTTGTACCTTTATCACAGGTCTTATTTTCAGTATTTTTACATATGTTGCTAGAAATGATCTTAGTTTATCCTTGTGTAATTTACATCTTATTGTTTTACCTATTGCAATTTCTGTTAAAGTAATGAATAGGAGTAGCGGCAGGGTTAGACCGTATAGAGAGGAGTAGTTAATTAATTTATCACAATCGGCTTGATCAGAGAGTATGTAAAAGTCTAGGATGTGGGCTAGTGGTATATAGAGATCCTTCATAATGTCGTGCGCTGATATTATCAAGAGTGAATGAGCAGGGTCAGGTACTCTGATCCCGTTAAAGTATATAGACTCTCTCAGCACGTGTCGTGTGTCGTAATATTCGTAGCTTGATGCAGCGATAGATGTGTGAAGTTCTATGTCTATAGTTATTTTGTTCACTACTTTACTGTATAAATCTTGTTCAAAACCTTCTTTTCTTAATGAATATCCTAGGTTGAGAAGAAGTTTTTTAGCCTCTTCAGCTTGTTCTGGGTTAACCAAGAGGTCTATGTCGGAAATATCTTTCGGCAGAGGTGAAAAGGTTTTTATTACGCTGTACTCAATGCCTTCACGCTCTAAAATTTCTGCTATCTTCTTAGCTTCCTCTAAGTAGAGGTAGTATCGCTTCAGTTTAAATTTGAAGGCGTCCGGAATATGCTGACTATGAAGTGTCGCGAAAAAGGCTACGCTGGTTATTATCTTATTGTATCGTAGAAATTCGGAGAGGGAAGGATTGTCTATAAGGCTACGCAGTAAGGGTCTATGTTCTTCGTTGCTTAGCTGAATCACAAGCATCTTGGCAATTCTCCGGTAATCGTTCCAGCTTATCTCGTTATGACTAGTCACGATTTTGAACGTTTTGTAGGTGCTTGTGTACTAAGAGCGTCGACAATTTGTCTGCGACATCGTCGCTTCCACACAGCGTTATGGCGAGCTTCTTGCTGAGGCATTTCTTGAAGTCTGCTATTGCTCTGTGGACGGCTTCCCTGTAGTCGTGGGGGTTTTTCACTAGGTAGATGCATC
>ERZ1684501.51-NODE-51-length-12610-cov-36.015452_pt1 | contig 12610 bp, 11 predicted proteins | sample MGYA00580191_ERZ1684501 | MGnify/ENA primary metagenome ERZ1684501 (study PRJEB41475, sample SAMN08455322) | hot springs metagenome | biome: temperate mixed forest biome [ENVO:01000212]; feature: neutral hot spring [ENVO:00002181]; material: water | place: New... | reverse complement strand
CGAAGAGGACGTGGACGAGGTAGAAGAAGCCCTGCTTCAGCTTAGCCACCGCGATAGTGGAGAGGGGCTCGCCTATTGGCAACAAGGCGGCGCCTGTCCCAATGGCGAAGGCCCCGTAGACCGCGGCCCTGGCCTTATAGCCGTGGGGCGCGTTAGCGAAGCCAAGGAGCTCCGCCAGCACGGCCGCCGCCACTATGGCGGAGATGGCGCTGGAAGATAGGCCAAGGGCAAAGATGAGGAGAGCCACGACCCCAGGCCTCGCCAAGACGTCAGCCGCCTTGGCCATCCTATGCCGAAGCGCGTAGAAGACCAGGCCCGCCGCAAGCACCACTTGGACAATTCCAATAGGCAAGTAGCCTAGGCCGGGCTGGTAGACCGCCACGGGGTGGAGGAGTGCCTCCTCGATCAAGTCAAGCCTCCAAATGCCCTCCAACGTCGCGCCGACAACTGCCATCGCCAAGAAGAAGAGCTCCAAGTTGTGCTCCACCTTCTTAGACGCCACCGGCAGGGCGATCAACAGCACTAGGAAGACCACTTGGAGAAGGGGCAACTCCATGGGGGCGGAAAATTGGGCCCGAATTAAAAATTTAGCCGAAGCCTGACCCAGCGCCTGCGGCTTCTTCGCCTGTGGGCATTGTAGCATTTGCGGGCGTAAAAACCCTCTGTGGAATTTCCTCAGCGAAGTTTATAGCTGTGACATTGGCGGCTTCGGCGGGGTGTAGGGCGGGTAATGCGAGAGATAGCGCCAAGAGAACTGCGGCAACTAGCAGAAGTACCAGGGGCAAGACGCTGTACTTAGTCACTATCCTTATTGCCCCTTGGGGACAGGCGTAGATACAAGTTCCGCAGCCTGTACACAAGCTTATCTTCACCTTAGGCGGGTCTAGCGCCTTAGTTGGACAACTACGAACGCAGACACGGCACTTGAGACATCTGGCGGGGTCTATCTTTGCGACTTTTCTACTTAACAAGGCCATACACCTCTATTAGGTATTTCAAATATTTTTCTCTGTCTAGGACGCCCCATAGAAGGTACTCCTCCACAGGCGTAGGTCTCGGCTCGTCAAGAAAAATCCACTCGCCGCAACTCCTAAGGGCGTAGTAGTCAAGGTAGTTGTCTACTACCACGAAGCCGTCTCCCTCTATGCACTTATTAAGCACGGGGGGTGGGGGCGGTGCGGGCACTTCGCCGCGGAAGAGGAGGCTGTAGGCGGCCTCCGCCGCCTTATAAAAGGCCTTGTCTCTCTCCTTCGCCAACTCCAGGGGCATGTAGCATCTTACTCGGAACACTCTGGACAAGGTGGGGAGCATTTTTATCAACGCCTCAGCCCTCCTGTAGAATCCGTCGCTGAGGCCCAACTGGCCTAAGAGCTGGCGTTTGGCGAGGTGGCCGTGGGCGTGTATTAGGAGGAGGTCGCAGGACGGGAGAGGGAGGGCGAGAGGTATGCGTCGGGGAAAGAGGTTGAGGAGAAAAAAGTGGGTTTTTGGAGTCGTATAGACGTATATCACGGAAGTTCTCTTGGGTCAGGTACCTTGGGCGGCCAGTAGTAGGCTGATTTGGCCGGCTTTGGCCCAATGCCAAGCCCCCACAGGAATGTCCTCCTCATGCCTATGAAGTCCGGCCTGGCGCAGCCGGGGGCGCCGGGCTTCTTGTTTGGACACAACACGTCGCCGCGTATTATGCCCAGGATCCTCGGGAACTTCAAGTCGAGGCCCCACCTCTGCTTCCACACGTTGTAAATGCCCTGGGCCAACTCGCCGTTGCTTCCGTGGGTGAGCAACTTGTAGAAGAAGTCGAAGGCCAGCTTGGCTGCCTCGAAGTCGAACTCCATAGAGCCGTACTCCTCAGGCCTTGCCTTCTCAATCCTCACCTTGAAGTGCCACAGATTAGTCCATGCAATGGGGTCGTTGGTCTGCGGCACCACGAAGTCGTACGTCGTGCCAGTCTCCTTCCACCACACGAACTTGGCCAAGTCCCAGTAGGGCATGCCCCTGTCCTTGTACAACTTCGTCACCGCGTTTTTCTCCAACTCCTCCTGTGGAACGGGAGCTGGGTCCGCCACCTTGGTCCACGTCAGCTTCTTCCAGTTGAAGTCGCCGCTCTTTACCTTGTCGATGACGCTGACGCCGTCCACCTTTATGTCGACCGTCTGAAACACCACGGTTGTGGGAATAGTGCCGGCCTTCTCCAACACCTTCTTGTAATCCCACCACGCCGGCCTCCAGCGGTATGCGCCGTGTAGCAACACCACCACGCCCTCCCTAACCCTGGGAGTGACCCACACCTTTGTGACAAAGCTGGACACCTCGAGGTCGTTAAGCGGTTGTATGAGGAAGCGCACTCTCACCACGTCGCCGGTCTTAAGGCCGAGGAGCTGGGCGTCGATGGGGTTGACCCAGAGGTACAGCGAAGGCCACAGCTCAAAGGAGTACCAGAACTGTTGCACTCTAGTGTTCTCGCCTTGGTACAAGAAGCGGGAGTTGGCAACGAAGAGAAGCTCGCCCTTCTTGACGTCAATGCCTGTGGTAAGGCCAGGTATCCTTGCCCAGAAGTCTTGTATAGGTATCACGTAGTGGAGCTTCATGTTTATCAGCTTCTGCACAGCCGCAATATCGCCGCCTATGGCCCTCTTTAGGTCTGCCTCAAGCGGAATAATGGGTATTGCCAACTCCCTCAGCTCTTGCTCAGCCATGACGGGGCTGTACCACTCGAGCTTAAGCGTGTGGGTAACAGTGCCCAACACGTTGAACCCGACGTAGATCTCGCCGTCTACCTCAACGCCCACTATGTTGCCCTGGGCGTCGTAGGCCAGTTTGGTTATGGGGTCAACTCTTGCGACAGACTCACGCGGCACCTTCCTTAAGTACGTCTTCTCAGCGTAGACGTTAGTGTCGTGTACCATGAACTGGTACAACTCTAGGGCTTCCACGGGCTCAAGGCCTTGATCTTTTGCAAACTTGACCATAGTCGGCGAGGAGGCGTACACAGCCCAGTTGTACATATCCCATAAGGTGGACATCAGCTGCTTCCTTACGTCGTTGACGAACTGCTCGTAGCTTATCTTGCCGTCGTAGAGGTCGCGGATGAGCCTTTCGGGCAACTGCTCAGGCGGAATGCCCAACTGTGCGGCGTACCTCTTCCCCCTATTAGCGTCAATTAAGAAGGCGAGGCGGTCGGCCAAGCTGGGTATCTCCACCTTGAGGCCTAGGTAGTCCACCGTCTTGTCCTTCAACAAGTCCTCCACAGGCCTCCCATTCTTCTTCGCCATTAACACGGTCTTCGCTATAGTCCTCCATGCTAACTCCATGTACCACTCCTCCGGCGACACCACGTCGCCCAGGCCGATGTACTGGTGAGCCTCCAGCGTCGCGCGGTGGAGGTCCTTGGGCCTCCAGCCCATCCTCATTAGGAATATCACATAGGAGGGCCACCTCACACTGAACCACCTGTCAGGAACATAGATGCCGGCACTCGCGGGCTGTGGGTCATGTCTCTCGTGGGTGTAGCCCTCCGATATTACTAAGTCGGAGAAATACGCCGTCTCGTTCCAAAACGGCGACATGTGCACCTTGAGTTCTATCTTGTTGGGGTCGGCATAGAACCTCATCCACTGGGCGCCTGCCTGATATGCGCCAAGCGGGTTGACGACTCTTGATATCCACACGTAGATCCTATCGGGTATGACGAAGCCTAGCCTCCTCCAGTAGTTCTGCCACTCTGGGTCATACATGCGGAACGGGATAGTGTTAGTGGGGTCGTAGGCTCCAAACGCCGACTCCTCTGGGGCAATCATGTTGATGTTCCATACCTGAGGCCCTCCGAGCTTCTTTTTCAACACTTGCGTCGCTAGTGAGCCCCACCACAGGTAGTAGCCAGTGTCTATATAGTGCCAAGAGGCAGCCCCCGTCCCGCCCACAGTGCCCAGAGCCCCCGTTAGGGCAATTAACAAGTAGAACATCCTGGCCGCCATCCAGCCGCCGTACGTCTGACTGACGCCTCTCCACTGGTTTACGGAGAGGGCCTTGCCCGCCGCCGCAACTTCTTTGGCAATGGCGCGGATAAGCGTTGCGGCCTTTTGCACCTCCTCTGGCGTAATGGGGTCGGGCGGAGGCGTTCTGGCGTTGAGCCTAGTGACCCACGCCGCGTACTCTGGCGTAAAGTTGCTGAAGTACTCCCTTAGGAAGGTCTGGAAGTAGCTCCACGCCTTTTGATAGTCCTTGATGTAAACGACGCCGTCGTCAGTTACGCCGTAGATGTCCTCGGGCGGAGGCGTCTTGATGTATCCGTTTTCGTACAGGTACTGCAACAGCTTCCTATCCCTCAGGAACCAGTCCCAGTTCCACCACCTTCTTATAAACTCCCAGTCCACCGCGTTTAGCTCGTTTATTAGCACGTTGGCCACGGCGGCCCACAGCCACGCCTCAGTGCCCGGCCACGGGGTAACCCAGTAGTCTGCGAGGAGCTCCGTGTGGAAATATTTCTCCTTCACCGAGATTATCTTAGCTCCTCTGAATCTGGCAATAGTGAGGCGCGGGCCGTGGGACATCAAGTAATGTGACGCATCGCCCAAGTGATTTTTGCCGTGTAACACTGCTACCTTGGCGTTGTAAAAGTCAGGCGAGTTGCGGTCCATAGCTATCCATAAGTTATTGCCCAGGCGGGCGCCAGAGGAGCAGAGGTTGGTGTGACTGCCAAAGGCGTGTTGTTGCTCCCACTCCTTTGTCCACGGCTTGTGAGTGAAGAAGCCCGTCTGCAGAGGCCTCCCCTCGTGCCAGTGCAACCTCATGGAACCCTCCACTTTGCCCTCTACAAAGTATTCGTAGAAGGCCTTGGCGTAGTAGTCTGAGACAATCTCCAGCGAGTCGTCGTACGTAATCCTAATGAAGTTGTCGTCGCCTCTGACGCCCACCCTCTGCTTCGTCTTGGGGTCTATCTTGCTGAGGATGTAGACTATTCTGTCTGGGTGAGCCGCGGCGGCGGCCGACGACTGGCCTCTGACGCAGAGGCCCCAGTTGTTCTTGGCAAACGGGTTAGGCATGACCTTTCTGACGAGCTTGGTGTCTTTGTCTATCCACACGACGTAGTGGCAAGACACCTCGCATCCGCTACACACGCCGCCGGTGGCTATGAAGTACCTCTTCTCCCTCGGCTTAGGCCACGCCCTGGCGTCGTACTCCCTCCAGTCTACCCAGTTCTCCCACCATTTGAGCGAAATTGCCTTAAGCCCATCAGGCGTGCTTACCTCAAAGGTCCCGCCCACCTCCCTCAGCCTGCCCGGAGGCGGCACTCTGTACAGCGTGGAGTACCCGCGGAATGGGCCAGTCTGGCCGCTCCACCAGTTCTCCTGCTTCTCAATCTCGGGGTAGAGCTCTGCCTTCGCGAATACGCTCAAGCTGATACCCACTAGCGCGGCCGCGGCAGAGGCCTTGAGGAAGTCCCTGCGGGTGATCTGCGCCATCATACCCCTCCCGTCTTCTTCAGAACTTCTTCTGCATACGCCCTGTGGTGAGCCATCCACCACTCCTTAGGCACATAGCCCTTCAACAACAGTTGCGAGGCGAGCATGGGCCAATTTATGGGAAAGACCGCCATGAGGAAATGTATCGGTAGCCCTACGAAGAACATGAAGGCCCCTATTATGTGAATCCACGACATAAAGAGGCGCCACCAAGGCGGGAGAATGTACATATTAAACCACTTCTCTAATACGAGAAACGCCCCTGATACGCCTAGGAGTATGAGACCCACAATTACGGCCCATACCCACAGCACTTGGAGCGGGTGATAGAACGGCGTCGGCGGATAGTCCCTCCTCTTCCCAAACCTATACTTCGCAATCTCTACCAAGGTCCTCCACGCCTCGCCCACTTTTGTAATTTCCCTAAGCCCAAACCTCTTGTCCGACGCGGCGAGGACTATTATGATGCCTATAAGCATTAGTATGGGGCCAATCCAGTCGTGCAACCAGCTTATCAGCTGGGCAGTGGGCGGGTTGGCGGGGAGGCCGAGGGCTAGGCCGAGGCCCTCGAATATGTTGTACTCGCCGAATTTAAAGAAGAAGGCAAGGCCCGTAATGAAGCACAGCGTCATGCCGACGAGCAAGAACAGGTGGCCCAGCTGTGTAATTGGCTTAAACCTGAGTATATATTCCCTGCCGCCTTCCCTCTTGTAGACGGGTGGAGCTGGCATAGCCCTAGTGAGCTGGCCTTATTAGTCCTGTCCACACGGCCCCGACGCCGGCGATTACTAACAGCGCCACCGCGGCGTAGACCAAGAGTTGCCTGGTGTCTCTGACCAAGTTGCTCATCTCGGCTCTGTCGGGGCTGTGGGTGAGCTCTGCCTCCTTCCAGAGGCCCAATGCGTTGGGTTCGGGGTTCCACTCTGGTAGCGCGTGTGGCGCCACTGCGGGATCTGCGTTGGGGTTCCACGTGCTAAAGTCCACTTTTCTGTCCACTAGGAGTGAGTTGGAGATTTCGCCTGTGACCTGCTTCTTGAAGGCGCCCGCGTCCACGTTTATGGGTCTCATAGAGCCGAAGGGGGCGAAGAACAGCCTCGGCTTAACTACCTCGGCCACTTTGCCCACGGGCTTTATCTTGCCCTCGCGGTACAGCTTGCCGATGAGCGAGTTGGGGTCTTCCAAGTCGCCAAATATGCGGGCGCCAGTGGGGCAGGCGGCTACGCAGGCGGGGAGGAGGCCGGAGTAGACGAGGTGTTCGCAGAATGTGCACTTGTCAGCTTTGCCAGTCCTAGGGTCTATGTACACGGCGTTGTAGGGACAGGCCCTAGTACAAGCCCTACAGCCGACGCACAGATCCTTGTCAAGCTGTACTATGCCCGTCTCGGGGTTGTGCCTAAGCGCGCCCGTGGGACAAGTGTTTACACAAGGCGCGTTTTCGCAGTGGTTGCACTGGGGGAGGTGGAGTATGTAGCCCGCCACGTTGGGGTACTCGCCGGTGTAGTACTCCACTATGAACAGGCGCCACTTGCCCAGAGGGACGTCGAACTCTTGTTTACAAGCCGCCACGCAGGACCAGCAAAGCATGCACAAGTCCTCAATTGTCGCCATCGCGAGTTTAGGCATATGGAAAAAGATTTGTATCTTTAAAAACGTGTTATACCACCTCGGTATAATTGACAAATTATTATGATAAAGTTTACATTGTTTTATATATTTCACCGGTTCGGTAGAAAATAGATATTTGGCCCTACGGCTGAGGGGCCGTGGAGAAGTCTAAGGAGGTGGAGATCGGCTACTCTAGGGAGGAGATAAGGCTCATGGCCAGCGGCTACGGCGTCTTGGTGGCCATTCGGCAGTTGGCACGCCACATGGCAACCCCCGCCAAGACTGGGTTCTTTATCTCTGTGCCCCAGATCTTGAGCATCGCCGAGAGGCTGGGCATAGCCGCCATGCCGCGGAACGATAGACAGTGGTTCTTTGAAGAAGTGTTAAAGACGGCCTTCGACGCCGATAAGCTGAGGGAGTTCTTAGACGAGCTTGACGCACTGGCGGCGGCCCACATCGAGGCGCTGAAGGGTCTCGCCTCTCAGTACCCCAAGGCGGGGGAGCTATGGAAGTGGAGCATAGAGAATGCCGAGGCATTTAGGTCCAAGGTGAGGGAGGTGGCCCGGCTCTACGAGAGGTTTGTAAGATTAAAGGAAGAAAATCGCGAGGCGCGCTAGGGCTTTTCTGTTAGGTTTTACGTATCGCGAGGCGCCGGGGATTCCGGCCTGCTCCACGGCCTCTCTAACTCTCTCTAGGAAGCTTTCCACCTCCTCCCTCTTGGCCATGCCCAGCTTCCACATGACGTAGGCCTCCACGGCGTATAAGTAGAGGACCAGCTTGTCGGTGGGGCTTATTCTTGCCGACACAGCGGCCAGCCTCTTGTAGTCTGGGTTTGCCACTATCTCCAAGAGCTCCCTCAGCTCTGGCCTAATGTCGAGCTGTTCTAGCTCCTTCCCCACGTCTAGCCCCATGGCGAGACCTGCCAGCGCCGCTATCAACATCTGCCCAGATCTAAGGGCGCCCTGTCTCACTCTGCCGAGGTCCTTGGCCCGGAGGAGGGCGTAGGCCCACTTGTAGAACCCCCGGTCGCCTTTTAGCAGAGCCTTAGCGTCGTGGAATTGGCCCAGCATTATGTAGGCCCAGGCTAAGCCCTTCTTTATCAAGTCCTCGTAGTCGCTTAAATGCGGTAACGTAGCCATCTCGTCTTCTAAGAGGCGTCTAACCTCTCTCCAGTTGCCCAAGAGAGATTCCCTATATGCCAATAGGAGGTGTAACACCCGCTTGGCCCTTACCCACTCCTCGTCGTTTTTGGCCTTGAAGAGGAGGTCCTCCGCCGTCGCTATAACGGCTTCTGCCTCTCTAAACAAGCCTCTGGACATTAGCCAAATGCCGAGGTGGTAGATGGCGTCGTAGGCCTGGCGTCTTGGGGCATAGGAGGCGGCCTTTTGCGCCAGCTTAATTACGTCCTCCGGCTTGGCGTCGAGGCTTTGAAGAGCTATAGAGAGGGCGTGTAGAGCCTTGGCCGCCACCTCCTCTCCCACGCGGCTTTCTACCTCTAGGAAGTACTTGGCCAACTCCACGGCGTGCGGCGGAGGCAAGTTGTACAAGAGGTCTACATACTTCGCAGACTCCTCTACGTACTCCTCCTCTCCCAGTCTCCATAAGAGGGCGTAGTACTGGAGGAGCGTTGCCCCCTCCTTCACCACCTTCACGGCCTCTCTCAGCACTTCTCTGGCGTATGCCGGGTCGTAGTACACGGCGAAGAATTGTAGCCACGGCAACCTCAAGTAGAGCCGCCCGCCCCTCTCCTCAAACCAGAGCCCCTTTTCAACGCCGAGGGTCTTCGCGTCTTCGATGGATAAAGTGGCTAGCACTGCGCCTTTCAAGAAGGGCTTGCCGTACTTGTTCACAAACTCTATAAACCACGTGGGCTCTACAGAGAGCTTCTCCACGTGAGCCCGCGTTATTCTCCCTGGATAGTTCAACTCCTCCAGCGCCTTACACACAGCGCCGGGGAATCCGCCTGTCTTATAGAGCAGGGCCTCTAGCACCATTGGCTCCGCCCGTTGTCCAAACGTGGAGAGGAAGTCCTCAAGCTCGCCGGTGGACATGGGCGGCATAACCCACGCGTCTAGCTGAGACACGGCGCGCAACACCTCCTCCAGCGTCCCAGTCGCTGCCACAAACCAATTGCACTTAGCCGCTTCGGCGAGGCGGCTCATTTCCACCTCTACCACTCCGTACTCCCGGCAGTCCGACGGTCCCACCTTTACGCCGGCTATAGAGGCCATCCTCTTCACCGTAGTAGACACGCCTGAGCCCCTAACCCCCACCAAGATCCCCCTCTCCCTCCTCTCTAACGCGTTACGTACTGCTCTATCCACTGGCCGGGGGAAGTAGCTACAGGCCATACACCTCCTTTATTAGCCTCGTTGTGAAGCCGCAGACGGGGCACTCCCCCCTGTTTTTCGCATATACAGTGCCACAGTTGAGGCACTGGACCACTTCCACTAGGAAGTGCGTGTCCACCGCCTTCTCCACAAGCCTTATGGCCCCCACGTCGCACGCCTCAACGCACACTCCACACGCCACGCAGTTCTCCGGGTGTACCACCACAAGCTCAGACTCCTCGTCTACCGATATGGCCTCCGTGGGGCACACCCCGGCGCATACTCCGCAGAGAGTGCACTTGTTCACATCGATGAAGGGGGCGGCTCCGGAGCCCCGCCGCGGCTTTACCCTCTTGGGCAACCCCCGGCGCATCTCCAGCGCCCTTTCCCCGGTCAGCGCCCCGACGCCCCTCCTCAGCAAAAAGCGTTTGCTCACGTCTCCGCCCCTCCCCTCTAACACCTTCACCCGAAGGCCGGCGTCTTTGGCCTTTTGAACCACCTCATATGCCCTATCCTTGAACTTACAGTCGTCACATCTGGCGTCTAACATCACTTCGCCGTATTTCTCCACGAGGCTCTCCAAGTCCTCCAGCCTCAAGGCCCCTATGCACACCCCAGCGGTTCTACAGCTAACCTCGGGCCCCAGCTCGCCGTCCAGCTTAAACACGCCGGTGGGACACGCCGGTACGCAGAGCCCACAGCCAGCACAGAGCTCCGGAGTCGCCTCGATTCTTCCATTTGACACATAGAGAGCCCCCGCTGGACAAGCCTTTACACACTTGTCGCATGTGCTATTCCGCCAGAACGACCTTACGCAGTGAGAGAAGTCAGCTATAATTTTCATAGTCCCACGCGATGAACTCTGCCACTAGTTTCCCCAACGCCCTGTAGAAGGGGGTGGAGGCCGCCTCCGCTATGGCGAGCCCAGCCAAGGGCCCCCACACGGCGAGGTGCTCCCTTAGAAAGACGGCTGCGTCCTTCTCCCGCCCCTCGTCCAAGAGCTGTGCCACGAAGGCCATCTCTATCCCCAAGTGGTCGCCGCATCTTACCCTAGCCGCCCTTAGATCTGGCTGGTAGCCAAACTTGGCATAGAAGCGCAACACCTCCGCAGAGACGTCTGTACAGAGGAGCCCGGAGGGGTCTCTGAACACGGACTCGTAGGGGTGGACGTAAATCAAGAGGGTCTTAGTGAAGTCCAACCTCAGCCTGATATAGGCGTCGTCTCTTTCAAGCTCTTTCAACATTTTGCCGCTGTACGGCTCAGGCAACGACTCCACGACCTTCCTCACCTTCTCCAAGTCTTCTGGCTCAAGCTCTCTCAACAAGAGAAAGGAAAGAAATTTGTAAAGCCAAGATCTCACATAGTTTCGTACCTTAATCTTTTCAAAATCCTTTTACACCGATGCGGTGAAGAAAAACAAATATAGATTATTTAAGGCAGTTGCATGTGGAGTACTGGCTGGAATACCAGTGTTTTAAGTCGTCGTGGGACGGCATAGTCCCTAGCTTGACCGACACGGCGATGGACATCGCAGAGTTTTTCTTGGCCAAATACCCAACCCTAGCGAGACCGTACGACGCCTATCTGAAGTTGCCTTATCAGCTCAGCACAGTGTACAAGACCGTCCGCTCTCTTCAGCGAAGAAGAATGCTCTTCTGCTCTTCTAAGGGTTGCACTGCCACTGTCAAGGCGGCGATAGGGCTGTTGTACAACGGCAGAATTCACGCCGTTGAGTACGTGAAAAAGATATGGAACCTCGGCAATTTCCCTGACGACAGCGTCCTGAGCTACTTGGTGGTGGTCGGAGCCGCGCTGAAGAGGCTGGGCTTCACGGTGGTGGATGCTTACATATGCCCGGCGTGGGGGTCGGCGATGTATGTAGCAAACTTTTTAGAAAGCGGATACCGCGCCCTCTCGCAGAAGCTGGGAATCCCCCTTGAAGTCTTAAGGAAGTCCTACAGAGTGTATGCAAAGATCCTTGAGCCGTACATGTTCCAAGTGGACGGGGTAAAGGTCCTTTTGCGCAGACGTCTTTTTTCAGTCGACGTAGTCGCCGCCGTGTGTCCGCACTTTGACGTATGTGGACACGACTTTCCAGACGAGTGCGAGTTCGTAAGGAGAGCCGTCAACAGGGCTAATGCTACCGCTTGAGGTAAAGAAGAGGGGGGTGAAAAACCTCCTCTCTTTTTTCACCCCCCTGGCCTACTACGTGTTAGTGGCTTTTGAGGGCGGGGACCCAGTAGCTGAGGCGAAGGCGCGGGGGGACTTAGAGGAGGTTGGGCGATACGTGGCCACGGCCGTTAGGCACCTAGAGCGGGAGGTCGTGGCCGACGCACTGCGCGAGCTGGGGAGAGATCAAGCGTTTCTCGAAAGGATTTACCGCGAGTTGACTTCGCAGGTTGTGGGAGATAGGGCGGAGGTGTGGGACTCCGTGGCCTACTTTGCGAAGTACCTCTACTGGGAGTTCAGTGCGGCGTCTGAGTTCAGCAGGTGTATGGCCAAGGAGGAGCTAGAGGCGCTGTGTCATCTGGCTGGGGTGGAGCCAGCGGAGCTGAGGAGGCTCGGCCTTGTTTACGAGAGGTGGGACTCTGTCGCCGAGAGGTGGGAGGTGTGTAGCCCCGCGTGGCTTGAGGAACCGCTGAGGCGAGTGGCCGCGCACATCAAGGGCGAGTTGAGCAGAGAAGCAGTGGAGCTCTTGCACAACTACGTGAAGAGGCTCTTTGACAATCCGAGGGGCTACCTCGTGTTTAGACACGCCGTGTTTAAAGACATACCCGTGATGCCCCCCGAGGCGGCCTTGGGGCAGGTGGTGCCTTTGCCGGGGGTGTTTGACGGGCAGCGGGTAAACCCGGCGCTCCGGGAAGAAGCCAAGAGGGCCATCTTCGCTGTAGAGAGCGGGAGGGCTCCGGGAGGAGTTTTGGACGAGGAGTTGGGCGTCTACGTGGACGGGGGCGTGGTCTACGCCCCAGTGCCCGAGGCGGTGGGGCTGAAAGTGTTGGCTAAGTACAGCGGCAAGAGGATAGTGGCAGTGGCCAGGTGGCCGAGCGACGTAGAGCGCTATGGCCCCTACTTCAAACCCTACGGGGTTGAGTTAATTGTTTTATAAGGCGGACTACTCCGCGGCGTGGGTGAACACGTCGCCAGGGAGTGGCTTAGGCGTAGGCTGAACACCTTCGGCCTATACGCCCTCGTCCACTCAGACTTCCAATCCACCT
>ERZ1684501.50-NODE-50-length-12658-cov-49.933270_pt1 | contig 12658 bp, 7 predicted proteins | sample MGYA00580191_ERZ1684501 | MGnify/ENA primary metagenome ERZ1684501 (study PRJEB41475, sample SAMN08455322) | hot springs metagenome | biome: temperate mixed forest biome [ENVO:01000212]; feature: neutral hot spring [ENVO:00002181]; material: water | place: New... | reverse complement strand
CGCTGGGGCCAAACACTGGGCCAGAGGACGAGGTCACGGCGCAGGGAATAGCGTCGGCGGCAGACGCAGTGAGGGCGCTGTGGGACTTAGTCAGGCCGGGGATGCACGACCACTTCCACGGACGGCCCGTCAAAGACGCCCTCGCTCCATGGCTGGCAGAGTACGCCCTACACGTAGTCGTGGGAGGCCACATAGACCTGCAGGGCTACAACCAATTCCCACGCCACTTGAAGATAAAGGGGAGTCCACGGCGCCCTGTGGTCTTAAAACTGCCCACGCCCCGAGGCTCGCCACCCGAACACTTTGAAGTCGAGCTACCATTCGCCGCTGTGTACGTTGACTCATTTGTAATTTTGATTGACTTTACATATGATTTGGGTTACCGCATTGACGTCGCCAGCGAGCCCGAGAGGGATGGAGAGCTTAGGGAGGTTTGGAAGTGTTGTAGTAGGCAGGTGGCTAAGAGGCCGCGGGCAAATATGCCGATGTCTCTCCTGCCGTAACGCCCGCCTTCCTCATAAGCCCACTCGTTTTCACTTCGGCATGGGGGCCGCACCTGTAGGTCAAAGGCCGTACATTCTGCAAGGCCGTCCACGCGTTGAGGTAATGCCCGATCGGCCTTACTCCTGTTTTGCCTCCTTGCGCGCTCTAGGCCCCACCCTTAGCACAAACTCTCTGCCTCTCCCCACGTAGTGGTTGAAGAGTCCGCCACAGCGCCTACACCGATAGTGGGTGACGCGGTAGCCCATCTTCGGCATCTCCCAGCTCTTCACCGCCCCCACATCCTCAAAGCCACAGTAGGGGCACCTCATGCTAGCCTACAACTACTAAGGATGAATTAATAATGTTTTTCAGAAGAAGGTAAGAGAAAATTCTTAAGGATTTCTAGTTGCGCTGTGTAGTATTTTAAACTTTTCATTACCGTGATCTAATCTAAGGTAACATAAATACGTATCACATAAATTGATAAAAATACACCTAATCGAGGTAAAGTTTTTTGAACGCAGATATGGCTTTCAAGCCGTGCTTAGAGATTTTGACATACCAAAAGAGTGCTTCAAAATCTCGCATCTCTCTAATGACATCTACTAGTTTAATCTCCTTGCCTTTGGCATGCGGTATCGCTTTTATCGCTATGTAGACTCTCATAACCTGTATAATGTCGTAAATCTGTGAGTCTTTGACTATCAGCCTAATAAGGGGCTCATAAACCGCGTTGCAACTTGCATACTTGACTCTACTGCCGTTAGCCCTGTACTCTAAAAAGAGCCTATTCCCACGCTTTATGATCACGTACGTCGGTATGAGATTCATAGCCATCTATTACATAGCTAAGCTTAATGAAACCATGACTTAACTTTGAGTCTTCCGCAATCTAATAGTGAACTTAACGTTATTCCTTACACTTTCGAGGTATTTCTTAATGAACTCTGCAGTCTTTCCGTCCACAGGTTTTGAGAGGTTAGAGACAACAAGCGAAGATTCGCAATTGACGTTGCCATATCTTCTCTTTAATAGATCGCATACTTCTTCTATGTCGGCCAGGAATGTAGATAACTTGTCTAACTCTCTTATGGGATGCGTAGAACTAATACTTACTTCAAAAACTTCACCATGATAAATCCTAGCGTTGACCCTAGCATCAAATCCAACCTTAGCCTTCAGAAACTCCAATATTGGTCTAATCACGTTCCTTAGATAGATGGCGCTACTAGATTCCACGTTGATTTCCTCGACTACACCTTCGCCGAACTCGTTCACTCTGTCATTGTTTATTAGGGTGATTTCTTCTGAGACCTTAGTTTCGATTGTAGAGGGTTGGTTTTTCTCAACAGCCTCCTTTAGCCTCTCTACATACGGCATCACTAATTCTTTTGCCTTATTTAAGCTCATGACGTAGTTTTCCTCACCTCTACGAACCTCTCCACTCTTGATAACTTTTAACTCAAATTCGCGTAGTAAACCCGATATATCCTTGTAATTACTTGATAGATTCCTAGCATGTATAACTACATCTTTTATATCTTTAAGATTTTCGCTTTCGTAGTTAAGTATAATTTTGTCGCCGCTTCTATATGCGATTTTCCCATCCTCTATTAACTTAGTGATTGCCCTAATCACAGAATCCTCGCTAACTATTGGCAACCTCTGATCAATCTTGAAATCTTCGAGTACTCTTTCGATGTTAATTTCACCGTTCCTCTTAAATTCATCTTTTTCTTCAAAATACCTGTCCCACAGATACTCATGCGAAAGATTATCAACAATCTTACCCATGTTTACAAGAGTCTCTCTAACCGAGCGCGCCAGTACTGCTAAATCTTCCTCTTTACCGGTAAAGCTCCTCTGTAGTCTAATAATTGCTGTCCTGAGCCCACTAGCGTGTGGGTAAATAACGATTTGGTATGCATCGACAAGCTTAGTGATAAGCTCGGCCATAAACGCTCCCCGCCGCTCATTAATGGCGCTCTTATATTTGTCAAAACTTCCTTTCTTCTCTAAATATTCACAAGCAATTACATATCTAGCATCCTCTATAGCCATATCGATCCTATTACGTAGTGGTAGTAAGAAGATGACCGTGTTCTTGTATTTAAGTCTGTTAAAGATCTCCCTAACGCCTGCAGGCACCTCTACTTCGCCGCCCCTGTAATCGCTTATGTAATACCTATAGGGATCAAGAATAACAATTTTTAACTCGGGGTCGTCGCTTGGGTCGTCCCAAACGATACACTTGGAGCTCTTGAAAATTTTACTGAACTCTCTACACAGTCTTACCTGTAGTTCTTGTCTTATTCTATTAGTAGCATCTGTAACGCTTATAGAGTTCTTAGTCTCATCAATTATTTTGTTTATGTTTGGCTCGACGTCGAACCAGTATCTAGTACCATCGTCGGTGTATAAATACCATAGCCTATGTGATAATTCCCTTAGAACCTCAGCTACGTAACTTGGATCGCTTAGGTCAGGCGTGGCAACAGACAGAGCAATGTCTTTAACTGTCGCAGCAACCTCGCGCAGTGGCTTAAGAGTTCCAATTAGAGAATAAAGAAATACCGACCTGGCGACGTCCAAGTACAGCGGATCGCCGTATTTCTGCGCCTTACCTGTCTCCTCCTTAGACTCAATGTCGCTTCTTATGACAGTTATAAGATACGGCTTGTTGAGCCTACTCGTTAGTTCGTCTAATATATCGTTATTCCTCAGGTTCACATGTTTAGGCATTATTAAATAGGCATCGGCAGGCTTATTCATCCACACATCCCTAATAATTAGCGCTAGCAACCTAAAGAGGCCTCTCGTCTTCTGAAAACCCGGAATTGTGCCTACTCTCTCGTACAGAATGTCTATTAACTCGGGGTGAAACGGGTAAGCCCTTACGATCCTTTCAAAATACTTTAGCCCTTCACCTTCAACAACCTTACCCGGAAAACTGTCTGAATTTTTCTGATAGTATTCCCTAAATTTGCTGGCAACAGCGCGGGCGGTTTTTTCGTCTACAAATTCGAATAATCTCCTTTTCACAACGTGGTATATTTCATCACCCCGTATGGGCAAGGTAACTCTGCCATGTCTACCTAGTATCTCACGGATATCGTTCAGCAAACCGATTACAGACGTATGATATGGCGCCTCTGTCGCCAATGTAACAATTAACACATGTCTATTCTCAGGATTTACAACAGTGGATTCCAAAGATCTGAAAAACCTCCTAATTTGTTCAAACTTTATCTGGTAGTCATCCTTGAAAACCCCAAGCACTCTGCCAAAGTATTCGCCAATTTCATCTATTAAAATTACTGCTGGCTTTTCTGAGCCCAGTACCTGGGCCATCTTGCTCGCAGTGGGTGCTATGAATTGTTCGTCCTCGTTGGCGATTTCATTATACTTATTCATCTGCCTAGCAATTTCGCCCCAAAGGGTGCTAGGCCTCTTCGTAGGATCAAGCTCGCTACCGTCAATAGCAATTACATTAACATCTGGAATATCGTTAATTCCGGCCTCTCTAAGCAGTTGTCTCACATCGTCGACCTCTTTAACTCTCTCCCTCTCCCTAAACAGGTGGTATATCGATAACAACGCATGTGTTTTACCGCCGCCGAAGCCGCTGTCAAAGACGAAAATAGAGGTACCGCCAAACCCGGCAACCCTCCTAAGAACGTTGACGACCAATTCCTTCAAAGCCTCTGTAAAATAGGTCTTCCTAAAGAATTCCACGGGGTTTCGATAAACAGGGGGCGCAACACCTAGAATGACATGGCCAAACTCTATACCGAATTCCTCAAGCCTCAATTCGTCGCGAAGAACTTCTTCACGAGGTTTATTAACCTCAAACACTCTATTCATGGGAAGAAAATCTAGCGCATTTATTACTTTTTGCCGTCTTAATCAGGCGTACACAGTCTTGAGATCAAAACCGATGGTAATACCATTAAAAGTAATTTAAAACGGGAACGTAACATTTTGTGCCCCTCGAAAGGCTCATTGAATATTACATACCCTATCTAAGTGAGATTAACAATGAGGCTCAAAAGGAGAAGTTAGGAAGGCCTCCACTGTTTGAACTCACATACTGGTGGACTAGAAAACCGTTAATAGTTTGCAGAGCAATAACCCTAGCGTCAATAGTACCAAAAGACTTCGATGAAAGGGTGTTCAGGGAAATCCTAGCCCTCGGCGAGGAGAAGAGGGCACATAATTACAGTCCGAAACCTAAGCACATCGAGCTGATATGGGAGATAACTCAGAGAGATTGGGGGGGAGTGGTCACTGTTCTCGATCCATTTGCTGGAGGGGGATCTATACCGTTTGAAGCTTTAAGGCTGGGCATACCCGCAGTCGCCCTCGAGCATAACCCAGTCGCATGGCTATTGTTGAAGGTCATCGAATGGAGCCATAAGTACGGCAATAGGCTAGTCAACGTAGAGCTACTTAGAAAGATCAAGAATCCAGAGATCTTATGCAGAGAGACAGATGAGAGTTTAAGGAAATATGGCGATTTAATTTACTGGGGTTGTAGGATAATAAATAGATTGAAAGAGGAGCTGTCACAATTCTATCCAGACTACAGCGGCAAGAAAGTTGCAGCATATATATGGGTCAGACAGATAAGATGTCCAAACTGCGGCGCATTGATACCCCTAACTCGCGATTGGTACTTAAGCGAGAAGAAGAACGTATACTTCGTCCCAGTATACGAGGGTAGTGATTATAGAGTTGAAATAAAGAGACAGGGAGAGCCACCATCTACAACTGTGGTTAAAGGTGAGGGAGAGGTGCAGTGTCCTAAGTGTAACTACAGGATAAGTGATGAATACGTAAAGAGACACGTCAAGGACAGTGATAGACTTATAGTCCTAGTCCTTGAGGGTAAGGAGTATGTTAATGCAAGAGATATTGATGCAGAGACTCTTAAGAGAGCCAAGCTATGCCTTGAACAGAGACACGAGCTGAAGCAGTTAATGCCTAATGAGGAGATGGCACCATATGGAGAGGGAACAACCTATGGTGGTGGCGTATTAATGGTTAAGTTGTACGGTTATACTAAGTTCTCGGATCTATTCAACCCTAGGCAATTACTCGTCTTAACATCGCTCGTTAAGGCCATTAGGGAGGCGAGAGAAGAGCTGATTAGAAAGGGTGTTGATGTCGATTACGTCAATGCGCTTACAGGGATATTATCTTTATTGATAACAAAGCATGCAAGTCGCAACTCGGCCTTCACCACACTGGACTCCTCGCGCGAAACGATTGCACACACATTTGCATTTAGGGGAATTGTAATTACCTGGAATTTCGTTGAGGTTAATCCATTTGTAAAATTTTCGGGAAGTCTTCTAACTAGTCTTATGGAAATAATTGATGGAATTGCTTATATTATCGAAAAGTTGAAACATGTACGTAATGTCAGGTTCGAAGTGCTCTTTGGCTCAGCTCTACATTTGCCGTATCCTGACAAGTACTTCAAACTTATAATCACGGATCCCCCGTATTACGACGATGTTCCTTACGCTGAGCTCAGCGACTTCTTCTATGTCTGGCTTAAGCGAGTTCTAGGCGATGTATTTCCTGAGCAATTCAGTTTCTACACCCTTTGGCGCGATAGGTCGGCTGAAGAGCTAAGTGTTGGCGGCTTTAGGGATGGGAAGTATTTCGAGGCCAGCTTAATTCAAGCGTTTAGGGAGATTAGACGCGTTCTTCGCGACGATGGTCTACTGGTATTGTTCTTTGCACATTCAAGTATTGACGCTTGGGTAAGCGTGTTGAAAATGCTCCTGGAGAGCGGCTTTCAAGTTTTCGCTATTCATCCACTCAAGACGGAGAGCCCCGAGAGTGTAACCGCTAAAGGTAAGCTCTCTTTTGAGTCGTCAATCGTCATTGTCTGTAGGCCTCGACTAAGTGGAGGTAAGGCGTACATTGAAGAGTTGTATCCGGAGATTACTGAGGAGGTTAGGAGGGCTGTTAAGAGTGCTTGGGAGAGTGGGTATAGAGGTGCTGATCTAATACTCAGCGCCTTTGGTACGGCTCTGAAAGTGGTCACGAAATACTCCGAGATTAAGAGTCACAGTGGTAAATCTTTTGAAAATCTGCTTGATTACGTTTACGAGCTAACAACGACGCAGATAACCGAGACCGTGCTTAACAAGCCGCTTGGCGCAGTGGATCCATATACGGCGTTTTATGTCTATGTACGCACAACACCAGATTACTATAGTGCTAAGGAGGGAAAAATCAAGATCAGTGCCGACGAGTTTCTGAAGCTTTCTAGGAGCTTTAAAATTTCTGCGGGAGAGTTGACTAAGAGGGGTCTTGTGAGAGAGTCAAGGAGTAGTGGTAGAAAAATTATCGAAGTATTGAGGTTTAACGAGAGGCGTTGGCAGCAAACGCTGACCTTTAATTCGATAATCGACGCGTTACACTTCCTGCTTCTGAGGTTTTCGGAAGGCGGCGTTAAAGCGGTTGAGCAAATAATTCAACAAGCCAGGTTTGAGAGATTTACAATAAGCGATGTCTGCGACGTGGCTTATGCGCTTTCAACAAGTTGCCCAACGGAGGATGAAGAGACTAGGTTAATGAAGCAATTCTCGCAAGCGATTTGTAGAAAGGGGATTAGGCTAACCAGCCCCACGCTAGATAGGTACTTATAGTAATTAGCCGTACTGGTATGTAAACACTCCCCTCACTTCCTTACTTATGAAATCTTTGAAGTCGCTGTATGGGATAACGATCTTGTAGTAGGGTCTCTTAAATCTCTCATAGAGCTTCCAAAGGTTAGTAGCCGGGTTTTTGATGTCTACTATCTCCTTTCTGTGTAGATCGACAACGTACATGTGGACGAAGTCCCCTAGGACATTTGCTTTTTTAATATATTCATCGCGATCTTTGGTAAGTTTAGACGCTACATACCTTATGCGTTCTCTGGACGCCATTTTCATGAATTCCCATTCCCTCTGGGTGATGTATATGCTACCCCCATCGCCCGAGACTGTTTTAACCTCAATGTATTTTACCTCATCGGGACATATGCTTATAAAGTCGAATCCTGCTACAAAAATGTCTCTAAAGTCTATTACTTTGCAACCACTTTTTTCTTCAAATCTCTTTACAATCTCCTCTCCTTGTTTACCAATTTCTAAGATGTCCTTAGCTCTCTCTATGCCTAACTCGAAGAATCCAATGGGCATAAGTCTTATAATTGCAATAAGCTGTGGCTCACTTTCGACGACTTTGATGCTTTCTAGGTGCTGCGTGTGGAACTTCATTTTATCAACTACCTCATTTAACCGCTCTTGTATTTTCTCCTTAATATTAATTTTATTTGTCTTGCTTAACTTATTAATTAGTAGATTCATCTCATTTGTATACTTTGTGTTAATTCCCTTCTTAATTAAATCAAGTTCGTTCTCCACTTTCCATCTAATCTCCTCAATGTGCCTTAGGAGGTGTTCTCTGACTTTATCCAATGGGGCGTTCTTCATAAGGCCTTCTAAATCATGGGAAATTCTGATATTTACAAAGCCCTTGATAATTGATAACGGTACTTCGTAAATGCTGTTTTCGACCTCATCGTATACTAGCGCTATAAGTTTTCCAGCCTTAATCCGACGTTTTTGGTAAGAATCAAAATCAAGAATGACGTCGTCTGAGGTCTGGGCATATATCCTAAATATCATTAGCCACCCCATGAATCTCTTGTTCTCCGCCTGTAGTACTATTGGCGTGTTAACTTTCGACTTCCAGAGCTTTACAAGCGCCTGCGTAAGAGGGTGTTCAAGACCAACATATACAGCTCCCGGTGAATCGCCTAAAAGCTCTTTCCGAAATACTCCTCGCGGTACGTAACATCTGCTTGGCTCCTTCTCGACTTCTGCAACTTCTCTAGGGGGCCAAATCTCGTAACAGACGACCTTGCCACTAGTTCCACACTTCTCTACCCTATATCTTGTGTTTAATGCTTCGAGACTATTAAGTACAAAGTTTTCAACATCTTCGTCGCGTATAATATCCTCAGGTCTACACCTGGGATCATCGGGTAGTCTTATCCTGTAGCTCTCAATGAGATCTTCAAGTTGCTTGGCGTGGTCTTCAACTTTGCGCCTTAGAATTTCATCGAGCTTTTCTTCAAGTTTTGACGGTTCTCTTATCCATGTTTCAATTAGTTTCTCAACTTCTTCAAATGTAACGATTGCTCCTAAATAATCGTATAGTTTGCCTAATGTCGCCTTAATTTCTTCGATTTTTTCAAACAATTTAGCGTATATATAATTATCTAATGTTTCATTTACTAGAAGGTTAAATACAAGTACTTTCTTTGTCTGTCCATATCTGTGGATTCTGCCTATTCTTTGATCGATCCTTGTCGGATTCCATGGCAAATCGTAATTGATCAATACGCTCGCAATTTGTAAATTAAGCCCCTCACTTGCAACATCCGTAGCTACTAGAATATCAAAGCCTTTCCGAAGTTCTTCTTCTGCCTTTTTTCTCTCGTCTAGGTTTAAATTGCCGTGGATGAAGGTGATTTCGTAGCCACGTTGTTTCAGATGCTCAACTAAGTACTCGAGGGTATCTCTGTACTGTGTAAATATTATGAGCTTTCTATCTGGTTCAACTTTTTTTATTTGTCCTATTATATTTAGTAAATTTTCAAGCTTACTATCTTTCCCATTACTAAGTATTTTGTTTCCCAAATCTAGTAGTTGCTTGACTATATTTATCTCCATTTTAATACCGCTTTCTGTTGGTTCTAATGCTATATACTTTAAAATTTCCTTAAACTTCTTTTCTCTTTCAAGTTCTCTAATCTTCTTTTCTAGGTCTTCTGGCTTCAGTCTACGGTCTTGTAACAATTTTAAGATATTCTCTAGCCTTGAGAGTCTTCGCTCTAACGTTTTCACTATGGCGTAAATACTTGACGAAGCCCTCTTCTGGAATACGTAGGCCACGAAAATATGCGCTTTAGACTTCTTCTGAAAGCCGACGTTAAAGTACTTAAGCACATACCCGGTAACACTTCTGTAAAACTCATATTCGACATCACTTAGGCTCACTCTAACTGTACGCGACTCCCTAGGCGGTATAAGCGGCTTTCCGTATTCGTCTGTGACTTCTTCTCTTAACCTGCGTATAACGTAGCGGGCTACGTACTTTTTAACGTAGTCCCTATCCTCGGGTATAGATGGATCCAGTAGCCTTAATCTGTATACGAAGTCGTCAAATTTGCCGTGGTGAGGAGTTGCTGTTAGCAGAATAACGTTGGGCGTTATTAATGTAATCTTTTCGGCGGCCATATATCTAAGCGTCTTCACAACCTCTCCCCCCTCTCTCCTAACCGTTAAGTTGTGAGCCTCATCGAAAACTGCTAAGTCCCATTTAACTTTGCTAAGTCTTTCAAGTACAGATTTTCTCTTTGCTAAATCTATCGAAATGGCTAAAAAGGACTTGTTCTCTAGATGTTCTAAGTCTTTACTTGAGTGTATGATTTCAATGTTTATTTCAAACTTTTCTTCTAACTCCCTTTGCCATTGAAGAAGGAGAGACCTAGGAGTGATTATCAGGACTCGTGATATACGGCCTCTGGCTAAGAGCTCCCTGATGAGGAGTCCAGTCATTATGGTTTTTCCTAGCCCTACATCGTCGGCGAGCATAATCCTTACGGGATCTTGATCCAGCATGTACTTGACAGCATCTATTTGATGTTTCAAAGCGTCAATCTTGGCAAACGAGGCTAAAACACATGGAGTCTCTTTGAACATGTAGTCGAGTCTAATAGCGTCGAGAGCCAGGTAGTAAGCATCCGGAGTAGCCACCAATATTGGATCTGGCCGTATTTTAAATATTCTAAACTTTCATAACCTCTCGCAAATAAGATTTGTAGGTTTGCATTTAGCTATGTCAAACCTAAACAGAGGGGGGGGGGGCCGTACGTCGGCAGAAGGACAGTGCGCCCAGTCTCTGCAGACATTGCATCGTTCAGCTCCCAATCGCCCCCTACCCCTAGCTCCTAAACGCGGAGCCGTAGCGCCTAAACACCTCAGCCGCGGGCTTGCCCACAGAATGGCACCCCAAGTAGATAGCCACACTATTTAAGCAAATAAGGGGCCATGTAAGGTGGCCGCTGGTGTGCTTGTACACGGTGGCGCCGACATGCTTTAAGCTTGAAAACATAGGTCGAATAGGGGTTGCTAACGCTTTATCTCACACAGCCGCCCCCCGGCATGCCGCCTTTCATCTTACGCACTGAACCACGCCATCTTCGCGCCTTCTTATACGAACAAGTTGCAGAAGGCGCTGAAGCGCACTAGGATGACGTGAGACAGAGAATTAAGGACATGCTGGCGGAGTTACCAAGGGAGAGTGGTGGCTTGAAGAATTTAAAAGAAACTACTAAGGGAAAATATGATACTTAAGAAAGCGGCAGATTCCCCATACCATCCCTACTTGACCCCCCTCTGGCGCATTTTCTTCGACGCACTGGTCTCGCAAGGCATTTCTTGCCTCTGTATTCCACGCCATTTTAAGTGTAGGGGGGAGCTGGCGCAGTGCGTGGCAGTGGGGGTGGCCATTGGGAAGTACCACGTGTGCAAGTCGCCGTGCAGGGGCTCCCCCCTTGGGGCGCGGATCGGCGTGGAGCTTCTCCGCGCGGGCGGCGGCGCCGAGTGTCCGTGGACTCTTGCCAAGCAGTGCGCCGAGCCTATCAACGTGGCGGTACCTCTGCCAGAGACGCCGCGCATAGTGATAGACCTCTCTCTGTGGGACGAACACACGCCCGGCGAGAAGCACGAGCTTGTGGAACAGATCTTGGCAACGCTGGGGGTGGTGAGGGGGGTGCTCTGGGATGGCAATCTGTGGATTACCCACGCCCCGGCGGAGTTCGTAAGATTGCTGGAGCTACACGCGAGGGGCATGGTCCACAAGATGCGCATCGTGGAGGACATGCCGCCTCTCCAGTCGCCTGTGGTTTTAGACCCCGAGGGGCCCTGCCTATTCACAGAGGAGGTCGCCCGGAGCCATGTAGAGTTCATCATCGGCGGCATTGTGGACAAGGAACACGTGGTGAAGTCTGGCACAAGGCGGCTGGCGGAGCTCATAGGCGTAGAGAAGAGGTGCCGCATAGAGCTCAGGGGGTCCACCGTGGGGGTGCCCGACCGGATTAACAAAGTTGCGGAAATTGTGTTGAGAGTCCTCACGGGGCAGTCCCTCGAGGAGGCCATTCTAGCCGTGCAGGCGAAGCGGGACAGGGTGTACAGGCTTATGTGGGAGATACAGAAGAGGGGGCAGAGGGGGCCAGACGGCACAATTGAAATTTCCCCCGAGGCGCTAAGGGAGGCCAACTGGCTGGGGGCCTCCGCGGAGGAGGTAGAACTGGCCTTGAAAAAGGCCAGGGCAAAGGTGGCGCGGGGCTAAAACGGCTTAGCCACCATCAGCCAGAGCATTAAAACTAAGACAGCCGCCCACACGGGCACTAGGCGGTTCGCAAGTCTCACATATCGCTCAAGAGGCCACCGACGGACGGCATAGACGTGGAAGACCTCCAGCAGGCCCACCACTATCGCGATCCCCAGAGCCCAGTGTATCCACAGGGGGGACTTGGGGAAGCCGTAGAGGTACACCGCCATGGCCACCCCCGTGGCGAAGACCAAGGCGCCCGCCGCGGCCTCTAGGTGGACAAGCATTTGATAGGACTTAGGCACTTCGCGGGGGCGCCACTCCCTCAGCACGAAATATGCCCCCGTGGTGAGGCCCGCCCACCCGACGACGCCTAAAACGTGGAGGACCAAGAGCACATCGCCGAGACCCATGCACCAAAGCCGTTTTGACCATATAAGTTATAAGGCCCTCTTAAAGACTTGTAGCGCGTTTCTCCAAAACACGGCCTCTACCTCCTCTCTGGAGAAGCCGGCCTCCACAAGCGCCTTGGCCAAAAGAGCTACCTTGTCCACAGTCTCTAGCCCAGGAAGCGCCGAGGAAATGCCGAGGAAGTCCGTCCCCACGGCGAGTACCTCAGTTCCGAATTTCTCCTTCACGTACTTGAAGTGCTTCACCAAGTGGTTGAGAGAGGGGGAGTGGGAAATTGTCGAAGGGATCAGTGTGAGGCCTATCACCCCGCCGTTGTCCGCCAAGGCCTTTAACACCTCGTCGTCGACGTTGCGCGGGT
>ERZ1684501.49-NODE-49-length-12662-cov-12.184421_pt1 | contig 12662 bp, 8 predicted proteins | sample MGYA00580191_ERZ1684501 | MGnify/ENA primary metagenome ERZ1684501 (study PRJEB41475, sample SAMN08455322) | hot springs metagenome | biome: temperate mixed forest biome [ENVO:01000212]; feature: neutral hot spring [ENVO:00002181]; material: water | place: New... | reverse complement strand
CTTTCACGATACCTTTCTTCTAAGTCTGGAAAGAGTTCAACCTTTAAGTTTTCGCTTAAGAATCTTAGCTCTCCTGAGAGAACGTCTTTTGAGAAGTTAGCCTTGTCAATAAGTCTTGCTTGAACGAGTGCGGTGTAGTTTGGACGAAACTGTCCCGTAATAGAACCGCTTTTTTGAATAAACAGGAACTTGGTAGGAGTTCCGAAGAGTTTTACCCTTGCGGTGTTTTTGGTAGGAGAAAACAGTCTTGCAAGGAGTTGAGTAAACTCTCTACCTTTTCCGTCAAGAGTTCCGAGAACGTATAAAACGTCAAAGGAAGAAAAGTCTACTCCCCGTGAAACGGTTTGTGCGGGGGCAATAACTACCGCTTGAGCGTTGTAGCCTTTTAGTCTTTGGACTTCCGCATCAAGCTCCGCCTGTGAAGAGACTATCTTTAGCGCTATGCCTTTTTCCTTTAAAAACTCCCTGTTTAACTTCCTTAGAAACTTCTCTTGCTCAGGAGTGGTTCTTCTGACTATTACGATTAGCGGAAGGTCTGACTCTCTTTGAAGTGCGGAATTCAAAACGTCTACCACCACTATCGGAAGAACCGCAATGCGAGAAGGAGTTATAACCAAGTTTTTACCTTCAAGAAGGTCTTTCTTTATCTCTTCCACGTATCCCTTGTTTGAGATGACGTCCACCACTTCGTCTTCCTTTGCGGATGCGAGTTTTAGTTTGTATAAAAACTTAGGCTCTTCTTTGAAAAGCCTTTCGTCCCAGTTTCTTCCGCTTGCAAGGTCAAGAAGAATGGAGAACTTCTCTTGAGAAATGCCACTGAATTTACCACCGCTCTTTAGATACGAGATAAACTCGTAGTCTCTAACTTCGCATTCGTATCTCTTTCCGTCCACCTTAAAGCTCACCACCACCTTCTCTTCTTCTTCGTCTTCTTCTATCACGAAGTCCGCATTCTCTAAAGCCTTTAACACCCTTAGTGCAAACTCTCTTTTTTCGGAGTAGTCGCCCTTTTCTAAAAGCTCTTCTAAGTCTTCTTCTTCCCATCCACCGTTTAGAAGGTATTCTCTTATTAGCGAAGTAAGGTCGTCTTCGGTAGAAGTTCCGCTCCTTGAGACGAGCTCGGGATAGTCTTGCATAAGGACTTCTTGGACTTCTCTTACCAAAGCAAGGAAGGAGTTAAACTTTTTTCTCAAGTTAGAAACGGGGGAATTGCCGTCAAAGTTTATTCTGTTTAGAAAGTCGTATGCCTTTCGGAGAGAGTTTAGCTTTTCTGGTTCTACGCTAAAAAGGTGAGAAACGTCTTCAAGGGGCTCAAAAGTGCCAATAATACACTTCTCTTCTTCCGTGAAAACCCACTGTTTAGTTCTTTCCCAATTCCTTATGGCTCTCTTTACGCCTTCGTCAACGAAAAGGAGCTCTTCCTTTACTCCCTTTAGCATCTCTCTCGTGTTGAGAGATATTGAAACGCTTAAGTCCATAAGTTTTACCAGTCCTATCGGATTTAGAGTTCCCACTCCTTCCTTTAGCGCTCCTACTCTCCTTAAAGCCTTAAAGAGCGACTCTTGGAAAGTTGAAGCAAAGGAAAGAGTTGAATGGGTCTCGGAAAACTCTTTCCTTAGGCTTTTTAGGAAAAGTCCTATACCCCTTAGCCTGTCGTCTTTTTCTTCGTAGATGAATTCCAATAGGACTTCTTCGTCCTGCGGGAGTAAGTATCCCCGCTCCTGTGCAAGCTCTTTGAAGTCCCTTAAGAAACTCCTTGCGTCGTGTGAATACTTAATAAGCTCGTAAAACCTTTCTAAAAACTCTTCGTCGTGTTTTCCGTTAACAAAAGCGTTGAAAAAGACCTTGTAAATTCCTTTGTCCTTGTCCGTAATAGTCCAAGTTCCGTAAGTCTCTTTAACCACTTCTATGAGTTTTTCCAAAGCGTCGTATCTAATCGGAGATACCATTCCCAAGAGTTCCGCTATGCTCTGAACCGTTCCGTTTGAAACCGTTCCCGTTGACGCAATCTTGAGCGGAGACTTTATAGCCTTTATTACTTTGTATTGCTCAGAATTGTAAGAAGACGCTTGGTCTACTTCGTCCACTACGACTATCTGTCCGTCAAGGCTTGAGCTTGCAAAAACGACGTCTCTCTTGTTTGACGTAAGACAGTCGTAAATGGGTGGTGCGTTTTCAAGCTCGTAAAGAACCGAAAGTCTTGGCTTTGCATTGGCTTTTTTCAGACTTGCTACGTCAACTCTTAAGTTAGTCCTTCCTTCGTTCCAATCTGGAAGGACTACTCCCCATTCGGTCTGGACTGGTAGCAAGAAAGGAAAAGATACTTCTATTACCTTAGTCCTTTTTAGCTTTTCAATTAAAGTCCAAACTCTTCCCTTCTTAATTCCGAAGGCTAAAGCCCCGTAAAGGTCGCTTGCCTTTAAGTAGTCTTCTTCCTTTCCACCGTGCTCTAAGAGTTTTTCTTTGCTAACTAAGTATAACGCTACTTCCCTTACTTCGTCCTTCGTGTCGTAAGCCTTGCCAAGATAAAGGGCTTCTTCTTTTAAACTTCCTAAATCTTCTAAGTCTTCCGAAAGAAGAACGTAGTAGTCTCCAAGAACCTTTTCAACTTCGCTCACTTCAACTTCTTTCATTGGAACGTCCGCATTTACGTATATCCCTTTTCCGACTTCCCTTCTGTCCCTTTCAAGAGCGTAGTTTAGCGAAAGAAGGTGGGTTTCCTTTGAAACGACGTATACCCTTCCGCTCTTTTTTTCCTTTAGTAGTCTTCCCTTTCTTGCCACTTTCTCTATAAACTTTCTCCAAACGCTCCTGTCTTCCGTAAACTTGTCTTCGTTTTCGTAGATATACCTTACCAATCCTTTTAGAAGGTCTTTGTCAAAACCTTCAAGGTATAAAAGTCCTGCGTAAGGCTTTCCTTTTACCTTTGAAACGTCAAAATCCTGACTTGCGTAAAGCTCTATCTTCCTTAGAGCTCTTGCTTCTAAGAGCCTTTTTGCGGTAGTTCCTTTTCCTTTGAAAAGCGAAGTTTCGCTAAACACGTTTGGAAAGGCTTTGAAAGGTAAAGAAAGAGTTGCGACTTCTCCAAAGACTTTTTCGTAAAGCTCTTGGTTTGGGATAACTACCATCTGGCTTGCAACGTGGGGAAGATGCCTAAGGATTTGTCTCGTTACGTCAAACAAGTTTGCGGAACGACAGAAGATAAAGGCTTTGTTTTCAAAAAGGTGGGTTGCAAAGTAAGACGCTAAGGTCATAGCAAGCGTTTTTCCTGAGCGCATCTCCCATCCAAGAACGTGTCCGCTTTCTCCAGTGAGATAAGACTTTATAGCAACCCTTATTCCTTCTTCGTATTGATGGGGAAGGAGTTTGAAGACCTTTAGATGGAGCGTTTTAAAGAGCCTTTGTGCTTCTTCAATTTTTCCTTCTTCCAAAAGCCTTTCTAAGTCTTCGGAGTGCAAGTATGCGCTAACGAGCCTTGCAAGAGAAGTAGTAGAAGAGTTTATAAGGTCTCTGTATAGGTCTATCTTGGAAACGTATGCGCTAACTAAGTCTTTTATAAGAATTTCGTCTTCGTCAGGTAAAAGAACGCTTAGGTTTGCTCTTGCGTATTCAACGACGGAAAGTCCCGACGTAAACTCCTTTGCGAACTTTTCGTTTCTTACCGAGTATAAGTTGTTTACGAAGTTGGTAGGATACTTTTCAAAGAGAGTGCTAAGCTCTTTGAAAAAGCGAAAGACGGTGCTTTTTAGATTTTCCTTCCCCCTTGCCTTTAGGACTTTGTATGCGGACTCAAGAGCTTCTTCGGTAGCGGAGAGTTTGTAGAGCTTGCTCGCAAAGTCTTCTCCCCTTTTCCTTCTTCCTTCGTTTAGAGTAGCAACCACTTCGTAAAAGACTTTTTGGTCGCTCTTCATTAATTCCTTTTTCTCTTCTATAAGCCTTCTTTCTTCTTCCGAAAAAGCGTTCCTAACGTCTTGGATAAATCCCCTTATTACCTTTTCTATCGCTTCTTTCCACCTTGGGTGCTCTTCTATCGGTTTAGCTTTTATTTCAATAATCCCTTTTTCAACGAGTCTGTCTAAGAACTTCTTCAAAGACACTCCTACTCTTCCAAGGGTCTTTCCGTATTCGTCCGTTATTGCCAAAACAGGTGCGTATCCAAAGGTCTCTTCTCCCGTGTCTTTCGTAGAAGAAAACTTGTTTTTGACCCAAAGCTCTTTTCCGACTTCTAAAAGAAAACTTGCCTTTTTTAGCTCTTCTTCGCTCGCTCCTTCTTCTTTCAAAAGCTCAAGCAAGACTTCTTTGACTTCGGAAGTTAGCTTTAAAGTAGAAGGTAAATACTTAAACTTCATTATTCCCATCTTCTGAAGGGTAGTAACTACGTATTCGTCTTTGGTTTCCCTTTCCACGAGTGCAAGGGGGAAGGCTCTTCTCTTTGAAACGTCTTGTAAAACTTCGTAAACTTCTGGAAACTTCTCCTTGTATAGCTTTAAGAGTTCAGGATTTCCCGCTACGTCTTTGAAAGGAACTAAAATGCCGTTTTCGTAGTAGTGAAGTGCGGGAAATACGCTTTTGTCCGAATAGGCAAGAGAGCGAATGGAAATAGTGTCCAAAATTTTCTTCAAAACTTCTTCTTCCTTTAAGTTTTCGTAAGTGCGCTTTCCTTCTACGGTTATTTTTTCTTTTAGCACGCTTATAGCTTCGTAGGTGCGGGATTGCTCTAAAAGATGCCGTAAAAACTCGTAAGGCTTAACCACTCCTTTTGCTATTAAGGTTTTTGCAAACTCTTCTGGAGTTTCAATCCTTGAAAAGTCTACGTAAAAGTAGTCTCCGCTTTCCCTAACCCCTTTGCTTACGTATCCAACCGCAAAGCAAAACCTTTCTGGAGTTTCTTCTTCTTCGTAGCCTATCTTCTCTCTTGGAACTTCGGAGTAAACGAAGTCTCTTTCTGGAGAAGAAGTTAAAACTCTTCTGTCTACGAAAGAAAGAAGATAAAATCCAAAGGTCTCCTTAGGAACTGACGCTATAGTCTCTCTTAAAACCTTCTTGGTCTGGTCGTAGGGGGGATTTACGAGCCAAAAAGCGTTCTTTAAAAGTCTTCCTATTCTCGTCCTTTCGTCCGTGAAAGTCCTTTCCGAAACTCTCGGAAAGTCTGGACGGTTAAGGTAGCCAAGCGCTTCCAAAACGTCAAAAGCAAAACAGCTATCAACCCCCGTCAGAACTTGATATCTTGGGTCTTCTACTTTTAAGTTTCTTAGCTCAAATCCAAACAGAATTGCGTTCTTTGGTAAAAACTCAAGGATTCTTCCGCTACCCGCTTGGGGGTCAAAAAAGACGAGTTTCAGGTCTTTGAGCCCGTGAAAGTCGTTGAAAATGAGTAATCCCGTTTTCTCAAACAGTTTCCTTGCGTTCTTTTGAAGGTAGTCAAGGACTTCTTCTCTTGGAACTTCTAAAATTTCTCTTTTTAATCCTTCGTCGCTTACTAAGTTGACGAGAGATTGTTTTATTAGCTCAAGAGTGGTGTGTGCGATAAGTTTTAGCGTTTTTGGGGGAGTTTCGTAAGCCTTGAACTTTTCCTTTGCGGTCTTTTCGTCAAAACTAAGCCCTTCGTATCCTAAAATCCCCTGAATTTCGTAAAAGTGTCCGTTTTTCCTGTCGTAAATAACTGGCTTGTCGGTTTTAACGTCGTAAATAACGCTTGCCAAAAAAGGTGAAAGGTATACGTAGCGGTCGTCAGAAGAGTGAATTACTCCCTTTTTTTGACGAACGGGGAGAACGGTAAAAGAGTCTTCAAACAAAAGCAAAGCGGGACGATTGGAAAGGGGACGAAAAACGAGATAAGCGGGAATCGTATTTCTCATCTCCCGAGCTCCCTTCTTTGGACTTCGTCAAGGAGCACTTCTTCGTCTACGTCAATAACGTCTTGGCTAAGGAACGACTCTTCGGGAACGAAGACTTTCTTGACTTCCGTAGCTACTTCTTTCTTAACTTCAACTTCAACCTGAACTTCTGGAGCTACCGCTACCTTGACTTCTTCTTCTACCTTGACTTCTTCTACTTCTTCTACCTTCTTGACTTCTACTACCTTCTTAGGCTTGAAGTCTTCAAGGGCAAGGAACTTCTCTACCGCTCTTGCTCTTGCAAAGGTCATAATGTATGCGTCGTCGTAGGTATCTTTCCGCTTTTGCGGTATTTCTACGCTCAGGTGAACGTCTAAAGCGGAGTTAAACTTTTTTAGAAGTTTTTCTTTCCTTTGTTCAATCTCTAACCCTAAGGCAAAGAGAGAAGAGCTAACGACAATTCTGTTTTTGAGCGGAGTTTTGAGTGCTTCTTCTATCTTGGAGTAAATCGGTGCTTCTCTTGACTGAAAGAGTTTGCTGTTTTTGTATGCTTCTAACCTTCTTAGCTCGTAAAGGAAGTTTTTAACCTGCTGTTCGCTGAGCTGTTCTCCTGATCCTTTTAGCGCTTCTAACGTTTGCTTTACGTTCATTCCTTGAGCGTATGCTCTGTAGACGGGTGCGGGGACTTTTCTTGCGAGTTTTATTGCTCCGACTAAAGCTCCGAGTCTGTTAAGGAGCTTTTCAAAGCTCGGAAGTTTTTCTCCGTTTAAGTATGCGGGTCTAAAAACTCTTACCACTTTTCCGTTTTCAAGGTCTATAGTCTCTAAGAAGGTTATTTTTGCTCCGATAAGGTCAGAATACCTAAACTTCTTGAGTGGATTTCCGTATTCGTCTACGGTGGTTCTGAGAAGGTATTCTTCTTTTCCTTGTGGTTTGAAGAAGAAAAGGCTTCTTAAGTCCTTGCCTTTCAGGAGTTCAAGCAGAGCATCTCTTTGTTTCTCAAGCATAGTCATGTAGGCTTCGTCTCTAAGAATTCTCATTTCGTTCTTTTTGGTCTTGTCGTCCGCTTCCTGAATGCTTTCAAGAACGATTTTTGCTCTTTCAAAAAACTCAAGAACTTCTTCGCTAAGAAGTTTTGCGTCGTCGCTTTCAAGAACTCTCGTGACGTATTTTAAAGCGTCCGCAGGGGTCTTTTGGTGAACGAAGTTAAAGAGTTTTTTGTATTCAACGTCTTTGCTAAGGTTTTGAGTTATTACCCGTCCGAGCTTTCTAAGAGCGGGCTGAACTCTCAAGGGGAAGTGAAAGCCTACCCCTTCTCCGTTTTGGTCTACTCCTACGCAGTAGCCGTAAAGAACGTAAACGTCGTTTCTGTTTCCTTTTAAAACCTTTTCAAAGGGAACGTCTGGCTCGGTATACGTAAACTCTCCCGTGGGGACTTCGTTTCCGTTTTCGTCTTGCCTTACGACTTCTCCCGCAACCTTCATAAAGGTTATTGGCTTTCCAAGAGCCTTAACGACGTGATAAAGGTCTCCCCCAAGCTCGTATTCTTCAAGAGTAAATATCGGAACGACCCTTTCTATCCTTGCGCTTAAGACTTCTGGGGCTTCTTCAAAGCGATAGACTTCTTCTTTGTTTTGTCTTAAGCGGTTTTCAAGGTCTTCAAGGTTTTTCTTCTTTTGAAGGAGTTCCTGAATTTTTTGGTTGGTCTCTTCGTCTGGGTCTTCTACGGAGAGCAAGTTCGTTAGGTCTCTGTTTATTCCTCGGAGCTCTCTTCTTATCACGTCAACTTCAGAGTAAAGGACGGTGTTGTGTCCGAAGAATGCGTCAAGGTAGTCTTCCTTCACGTTTTTGTTGATGCCTTTTACTCCAACGTAATACATACTCCTTCCCTCCTTAAGGAAAGTTTAGGCACTTTTTGAGCAAAAAGGAGATAGCATTTTACTATATGGTTTTGCTAAAGGTTTCGGAAAAAGAAAAGGAGAAGATAGAAGAAGTGATGAGAGTCCTTCTTCTTCCAAGCCTTGCGGACTACTTTAGGTTTTCCTTTAGGCTTGCCCTTCTCCAAAAAAAGTCCTTTTTGTCTTTTTTAGAAGTCTTTAGAAGAGAAAAAGCAAAAAAGAACTTCGCTTTGACGCTGTATCCGACGACGCAAGAAAGGAAATACGTGGAAGTCTTGGCAAGGAACTTTCAAAGAACGAAGACTGACGTTTACGTAGCTATTCTTTTGTTTCCTTCCGAGTTATACTATAAGTATGATTTGGACGGAAAAGGAGATAGAAGAGTTTAAGAACTTGATAAAGCAAAGCCCCCAAGAACTATACAAAAGTAGAGACGCAAGAGTAACGGAACTAAAAGACAGTCTCATCTTAAAACTCTACGACGCAATAAGGAAGAGTGCTTTTGCAAAAGGCTACGCTATCTTGGAAGAAACCAAGCTATACGAAAAAGAAGGATACGTGGGAGTGGTAAAGGAGCTGTCTTTAGTAGACTTAAAGAAAGGAGTTTTGGTTGGGAAGTTCTCAAGCGTAGGGGAAGCAAAGAAGAAGGAAGAAGAAAGGGAGATGGCTTTAAGGCTCGCAGAAAAGAGAGCAAGGAAGAGAGCCTTAGAAGAGCTCGTTGGAAGAGCCTTTATAAACGAAGCGGTTTTAGAGCTTGAGAGGGGAGAAGAAGAAGGATTAGCTCCCGCTCCTTAAGGGGTCAAACTCTTTGAAGAACTCTTCAAAGTCAAGGCTTTCGTATAAGGCTCTAAGGTAGACGTAAGGCTTGAAGTTTTCTTGGTCTACCTTTCCCGCTCTGTAGATGACTGGAAGGAGTTTTCTCTGATAAAGAGAGAGCATTTTTTTAAGCGTGGGGGACTTAACGTAGACCGCCATAAGTCCCGTTGGGACGTTGCCGTTTAGGGAAATAACGTAGTGCCAAAACAGGACTTCTAAGTAAAAAGCGTATTCTTCTTCTGGAATAAAGGGATAAAACTTCTTTGCGTAGCAAAGGACTTTTTTGACCGCTTGGTTGATGCGCTTTCTTGCCTTTTTCTCGTCAAAGTCAGTAGCCAATCCCCCGTTCATTATCCTTATCAGGGTCTCTAAGTTTTTAAAGGTCTTGCTAAGGAGCTTTTTTCTCCTTTCGTTTTCAAGTCCGTAAGCAAAGAAGGAATACTTTACTTCCTTTGGCAAGGGAAGGGGTGGCTCTTTGGTAGCAACTGGATAGAAAAACTGGTCTATTTTTTTGAGTTGCTTTTGCAAGAAGTAGTAGCCGACGAAGAAGAGAACCGCAGGAAGGAAAGAGAGTGCTACAAAGAGAGTTTCGTTTTTTTGGTCTTTAAACAGGAAGATAAAGGGAGAATAGGGAGTGCTGTATTGGTCTTTTATCGCTTTTATCTCTTCTTGCGCTTTGAAGTATAGGTCAAGTTTTTGCTCTCTTAAAAACTCCTGAGAGACCCTTTCAAGGTTTTTAATTCTCTCTTTGTCTTCCTTTGCGTAAAAGAGCGGAGTTAAGCTAAGGAGAAGAAAGTATCCGATAAAAGTTCCTATCAAAAAGAAAGCGACGTTTTCCCAAAAGAGCTTGCTTGCAAGACGACTTCTTAGCTCTTGGTCTTGAAGTTTGAACTCGTCCCTACTTCTCTCCATCATCTTTGCAAACCGCTGGCTTTATAACGTCAGAAAGAAAAAGCGGTTTTTCTAAAACTGGCTTCATCGCTACTCTTAGGTCTTTTAGGCTTGGAAACTTCTTCTCAAGGCTTGAAAGGAGAGCTTCAAGGAAGTTGAAAGAGTATAGAGACTTTTTTACGAGCTCGGGGGTTATAGCTTTTTTTAACTCTTCAAGGGAAACGTCAAGTCTGAGTTTTGGAACGAAGAAGGGAAGTTCCTTTGGCTCAGTCTCGTATAGCGTTGCTATCGTCTTGACTATCTCCTTAATGACTTCCTGAGCGTCTACTCCTTCTTCTAATTCCTGTCTTTCTCCGAGCAAGTATTCCGCTAAGAGTCTTAAGCTCTTTAAGTCCATTACCTACCCCTTTCCAAAAGTTGCCTTTCTTCGTTTAGGAGTTTGTTGTAAGAAACCGAAAGGTCGTATAGGCTTAGTTCCGCAAGCTCAAGCTGGACTTTGGTGGTTTGGATTTGAGTAAGGACTTGAAGACAAGCTAAGTCTTTTAGGTTGCTACGCAAAACCTGAAGTTCGTAAACGATAGGTTCGTATTTTAGAGTTCCCGTTCCGTTTACGAGCTCGTCAGGTTTTGGAGTCCACTTGGGAGTCCAATCCTGAGAGCAAAGCTCTTTTGCCTTTTGATAAAGGAAAGAAAGTTCCTTTTTTAGCTCTGCTATCCTTTCCGAGTGTTCTCTAAGGAGTGCTTCTCTTTTTTGTTGCTGTCCTACCAAGAAGGAGTAATACGTCCAATATTCCTTTTTGTAGTTTCCGAGTTGGGACTTGTCTGGTAAAAACACAAAGCCTACGGAAAGTCCTGAGTAAACTCCCGAAAGGATTGCGTTTAGGTCTTTAGCGTCGTCGTAAGAAGGGCTTAGCCTTCCTAAAGAGAGTTTGTTTTTTCTTTCGTTTAGCTGTTTTAGGTAGTCTCCCTTAGTCTTGTCGTCGTTATACCATCCGTTTAGGTATCCGATGCTTGCGGGAGTGTTGTTGGACTTCCAAGTAAATTCCATAAACTTGTCGCTCTTTACTTCCCCGTTTATCAAAGCCTTTAAGTATGCGTCGTCAGGAGTGAAGTTTGAAAGCTGAACCCTTTCGTATTCGGAAAAGAGAGAAGAAGAAAAGTCGGTAGAGCTAACCGCAAAAGCCAAAGAGAGAAAAGCCAAGACGAAGACTCTCATCTCTTTACCCCCTTTAGTCCGCTTTTACGAAATACTTTTCAGTTGCATACATTTTGCTCAATCCTTCTCTCATAGTTATTGCCATAGGTTCTACTATGGAGAGAACCGCCACTAAGTCAAGTTCCGTTAGTCTTCCCCCTGACTTTTTTAGCCTTTCAAGGTGGACTTTTTTTAGTTTCTCGTAATTCACGTCACTTCTTAAAAACTTTGAAACCTTGTTTAGCGTGGAGTAAGGATAAAGTAGTTCTATCACTTCCGTCTCTCCCTTTAAAAATCTTTGGTTCTCCTTTTCTCTTTTGGCAAGTTCTTTGCATATTTGCTGGACTTCCGCAGGAGTGTAGATAAACCTTTCTCCGCTTTCGGGAGAGCCGAGCCTTCCTTTTTCTTTTACGTAGACTTCGTCCATAGCGTAAAATATTGCGTCGTCTTCAAAGCTCCTTTGGGGCATTGTCGTGTTGTAGTATCCGAAGTTTCCGTATTCTCTTCTGTAAAGAGTAAACAACTTCTTTGCGTCGGAAAGGAGCGGAACGTCTAAGAAGAATAGCTCGTCAAACCTTCCCTTTCTCAAAAACTCGGGGTTTTTCTCAACTATCTGAGTGACGTTGTTTGCGGTAACGAAGAAAACTCCGTTAACCTTGTAGCCCGTCTCTTCCCCAAGCTCGTTGATTATCGTTAGGAGTTGCCCAAGCAATCTTTTTTCCTTCTCTTCTTCCAAAGTAGCAAACATCTTCTCTATCTCGTCTATCCACAGGATAAACTCGTAGCCTTCGGAAGAGAGTTTCTCAAGGTATTGAAAGATTGAGTGCAAAAGAAAAGTTGGGTTTGGACTTTCCATTATCTTGCTTAGGTTAAACTCAACTAAATACCTTCCCAAAATGGATGCGGAATACTTAGCGCTGTAGCTCTTTCCAGTGCCCGGTATTCCCGCTAAAAACACCGCTTTTGGTCTCAGTTTTGGGTCAGTTATGGTTTTAATTTGCCAGATAAACCTTTTTACGTTTCTAAGTCCGATTACCTTGTCTTCGGGAATTTTTGGCTTGGTTATTTTTAGTCCGAGCTTGTTTTCAATTATCTTTCTTTCCGCTATTGCTTTGTCTTGGGGGGGAAGTGAATCAAGGTATTCTTTCTCTTGAGTGGTTAGAACTCCGTATCGGTTTGGAAGTTCTACCAAAACGAAAAGGTTTTTAAGGTGCGGTGGGGGAAGGTAAGGAGCTAAAACGTCAAAGGACTTTCCTTCTCTCAAAGCCTTTAGGAGTTCTTCTTCTTTTGGACACACCAAGACTTCCGAGTTTGGTCTTTTGAGTTTTGCTATCTCCCGAGCGGAGTAATACTCTCTGTCTTCAGCGTAATACCATCTCATTATAATTTCTCAAGGAGCATCAGGATAACCCTGTCGGGGCGCAAAGGACTTGCGTATGAGTTCGTTATTAACCAAAAGACTACCCATGCAAAAACGATTATAATTATTACGACAAGTGCGGCTTTTACTCCTTCAAAATGTGGATTTTCTATAGTTGGATCGTTCTTTGCTTTGTTAACTGCTTGAGAGTATACTTTCACGACAAAATAAACGCCAGCTGTAAGCAACGTTGCGTAACCTATTCCAGCGAGTGCCAGAATTACCGCTCCTATGGTTTTTATTCCCGTTTGCGTTGCTCGTTCTAAATCGCTTGTGTCCAAAGCTCCAAAGCTAAGAGCCAAAGGGAGAAGAATAATCGTTAAAGTTAAAGCCAACTTCTTCATCTTTCCACCCCCATAAAGTTATTATTACTTCTCCCCATCTCTTTTGCTATCTTTTCAACTTCTTCCTTTCCCCGTCAAGAGAGACTTCTTCCACTACTTCTCTCATCGCTTGACCCCCTCGTCCACTTATCTGAGTATAATTTTACACCTATGAGTCAGATAGAAAAGCTAAAAAAACTTTCCGAGAAGGCAAGGCTTGAAGTTATTCACCTTTTGTCCGAAAAGGCAAAAAAGACGGAAGAAGAACTCTTAAGGCAAAAAG
>ERZ1684501.48-NODE-48-length-13018-cov-154.471882_pt1 | contig 13018 bp, 14 predicted proteins | sample MGYA00580191_ERZ1684501 | MGnify/ENA primary metagenome ERZ1684501 (study PRJEB41475, sample SAMN08455322) | hot springs metagenome | biome: temperate mixed forest biome [ENVO:01000212]; feature: neutral hot spring [ENVO:00002181]; material: water | place: New... | reverse complement strand
GCGCTTGCGCTTTTCCTGAGGCGTATGGAGCGGCGCCTTGTGCGGCTTGTTAGAGGGTGTCGGCGAGGAGCTGTCTGAGGCCCTCTTCTAGCTCTACGCGTGGGGCCCACCCAAGCGCCTTTGCCCTCCTGATGTCCGCCACGCTGTGTCTTATATCGCCTGGCCTGGGCGGGGCGTGTATGGGCTCTGCATCTACGCCGGCCAGCTTGCAGACGAGTCTCGCGAGCTCTTCCACCGTCACAGCTCTCCCAGTCCCCGCGTTGTACACCCCCTCCGCCCCCCTCTCCACCACGGTCTTCACTAGCTCGGCCACGTCTGCCACGTGGATGAAGTCTCTGGTCTGCTCTCCGTCTCCGTATATCACTGGGGGCAACCCCCTCTTGGCCCTTTCGACGAACTTGGCGATTACCCCGGCGTATGGTCCGCTCTGCCTCGGCCCGTAGACGTTGAAGGGTCTCACCACGGCGTACCTTAGCCCCATTTTCCCGTACAGCGCCGCCGCGTGTTCTCCCCAGAGCTTTGTCAGCCCGTAGGGGGAGGTGGGGTCTGTGGGGTGGTCTTCGTCTATGGGTAGGCGCTTTGGCTCGCCGTATACGGCGGCTGAGCTTATGTAGACGAGGCGTGCCCCCTCTCTCCACGCCTTGGCCGCCAGTCTCAGTGTGGCGGCGGCGTTGTTCACGGCGTATTCAAAGGGCTTTTGGAAGGACTCTTCTACGTCTATGTAGGCGGCGGTGTGGATGTAGACGTCGCCTCGGGGCACCTCGTCTCTCCTCAGGTCGACCACCACTAGGGGCACCCCGGCCTCCTCCAGCGCCTTGGCCGACGTGGCTCTCTCTAGGTTGTCTACGGCTACTACGCTGTATCCCGCGGCCTTGAGGGCTATTGCGACGTGGCTTCCAATGAACCCGGCGCCTCCTGTGACGACGATTTTCATTACCAGGGGGCTGGGGTCTTCTCTAGGATGTCTCTTAGGGGGCTGTCTTTGTAGTGTTCTGCCTTTAGGGCTATTCTGTGGGGCATGGCGTAGTGGAAGGCTCTTTTTACGTCGTCTGGCACTACGTAGGTCCGCCCGTCGAGTGCGGCGAAGGCCCTGGCGAGTCTGGCTATGTGTATGCCCGCCCTCACGCTTATCTGCGCCCCGGTGGCCTTCCTCGTGGCCTCTACCAAGTCTACTATGTAGCCGGCCACTCTGTCCTCTAGCTTTACTCTGCGCAGGGCGGCGATGGCCGCGGCAAGCTCGGCGGGCGTGGCCACGGGCTTTCGCCTGAGGGCTTCTAGCCTGGCCTCAATTTCGTCGGCCTCGGCGACGACTGCCCTCTCGAGGGTGGGGTCGGGCTTTTCTATGTAGAGGCTTGTGGTGAAGCGGTCAAGGACTGCGAGGGGTATTTGGGCTAGCCCTACCTCTTGCAGGTTTGCGGTGGCTATTACTATGTGGGGCTGTGGGAGGGGGTGGTCTTCGCCTTCTATTGTCACGCGGCCTTCCTGCATTGCCTCTATCAGCGCCGAGAGGCTACGGGGCGGCATTCTGTTTATCTCGTCTATTAGTACCACGTTTGAGAATATTGGCCCTTTCACTACATGCCTGCTTCCGTCTCGCGTGTAGACGGCGTATCCCAAGACGTCTGAGGGCAGTGTCTCGTTGGTGGCTTGCACGCGTTTGAAGGTGCCTCCGATGGAGTAGGCCAGGGCCTTGGCGAGTGTGGTCTTGCCTATTCCCACTGGGCCTAGGATTATTATGTGTCCCCCGGCGAGGGCGGTGGCCACCACAGCGTCTACCACTGTCTCATCGCCGTAGTAGACGTACTGCAGGGCGTACTTCAGCTTCTTCGCTGTTGATATTACTGCGGCTAAGTCCGCCTGGGCCATACCGAGATCAAGAGCGCGGCGAGGGGTATTAAAACTATCGCTTGCGGCGCCTGCCTCACTGCCCGCCACAGCGCGGCTCTGGCGTCTACTACGCCGCCTAGGTAGGCCGTGGGCCTGCCGCCGCAGAGGGACTTTAGCCACTGGGCGTTTTGGGCCATGTCTAGCAATGCGTTGGCGAAGACGTAGGGGCTAGACACCACGAGGACCTCCGCCCCCCTCACTGCCTGGGCCGCGGCCACTGTGTAAGGCCCCGGGGCCCCCTTCCAGAGGGAGAACTCGCTTGTCGCCGCGACGACCCTCGCCCGTGGGCCTAGGGAGAGGGGCTGGGGGCGGTATAGGGCTATCGACACATTCCCCGTTAGGGCTAGGGGGTAGTTGGGGTTGAGGGCGTTTAACGCCTCGTCTCTCACCTCGCCTTCTAGCACTCTCACGTCTAGCCCCATGGCGGCTAGGGTGGCGTTGTCGGGGCCTAGGAGTACTAGGGTGATGCCGGGCCTGGGGGTTGGGGGGACCGCGCCGGGGGCGACTATTATCACTGTGGCGTTTTCCACGGGGGCTAGTTGGCATATCTGTGCCACTTTGGACGCGCCTTGGGGGCCTGGGTTGTCGACGCTGAAGGGGGCCGGGTCTGGGGTTAGGTATATCACGGCGAGTAGCGCCGCGGTTGCCAAAAGCGCCGTGCTAACGTAGTTCTTCATAGTCTTGTGGCGTGGGCTGTTCTCCGGCGTATAGCACCTCCTCTAGGCGGCGCCCCACCTTGGCCAACTTCCTGTAGACCTCCTCGTCTACCTCTCTCACCGCGCTTAAGAGCTCTCTGATGGTGGTGCCTGGCTTCAGCGCTATGCCCAGCTTGGCCGCCGCCTGTCTGAGGTACATGGCGGCTAACTCGGCGTAGGTGTAGGGCGTGGGGGCTGGGGGCGGCGCGCGGACTGCCCTGGCCCTCTTGGCGGCGGTTGCGGCTAGGAACGCGGCTAGGGCCGCGGCGGCTCCTATCTGTAGCGGGTTTACTACCGTGGCGGTGAACTCCACATACGCCCCGGCGTAGGGGTAGTTGGGCGGGACGTATATCGAAAACTTCCTCGTTCCCGTGGGCTCGAATATGTTGGGCGTGTAGTAGTAGTGGTCTGTTATTGCCGTTGGGAGACCGGCTATGAGGAGGGTGGGGAGTCTCAGGGGTGGGGGAGGCGCCGTTATGTTCACTGTGCAACTGGCGCTGGCGGGGGCGTAGGCGCCGCTTGGGGGGATGCTCACTGTTAGGTTGTAGACTCCTGGGGCGAGGGCGGTGGTGTTTATGGCGGCGTATATGCGCCCCTCGGACACTGTGACGTTAAACGCCGCTCTTCCGAGGCGGATTGTGGCCGCCTTGGCCGGGCTGTTCGTAGTACCCGCGACGGTCAGCGTGTCTCCCCACTTGACCTCTGGGGGGCACTGCAGGGCGAGTGTGGCGTTTTTGTACACCACACGTATCACCGTCTTATTCTCGGCGGTGCCGTAGCGCTGGTCGTCGGACACATAGACTGCGGATATCTCCACTACCTGTGTGTACTTGCGTATTGCGACCGTGACCGTGTAGCTCTTGGCTATCCTCGTCTGGTTTATGAGGGCTCCGTCTAGGTATATGAACAGTGTGCCGTTTGGCGGCTCTACCGTGGTTCTTATGATCACCCTCGACCCCGCTTCGGCGGCTGTGGGGGCGTCTAGCCAGAGCTTGGCCTTGGGTTTCTCTTCTGCGGTTCTCCTCAGCGCTTCTATCCTCAGGTATGCGGCGGTGTAGTAGTCCTTGGCCGCGTCCCAGAGGCCTAGCGAGGTCAGCGTCTTTCTGATCTGTTCTAGCAGGCTTTTGGCGTTTGCGTAGTGCGTCTGGGCAGCTGTGGCGTTTTTTGCGGCGGCGGCCGCGGCCAACTGCGTCGTCTCGTCGTCTAGGGCTTTTACCAAGGCGGCGAGTTTTCTCAGCTCTTGGGCGGCTGAGGAGTTTGCGGCGGCTATGGCGGCGGCGTATTGGCGGAATTCTGGGAGGCCGGCCAGGGCGACTAGCTGGGAAAGCTTTAGCGCAGCGGGCCTCACCTCTATGACCATGCTCTCCGCGGCTGGGTTAGGCCCCTTCACTGCCAACTGCACGGCGGCGAATAGGGCCAGGGCTGCTGCGATTGCGGCTACGTACTTCATCGCAAGATGGCCAAGATCTTCATTGCGGCAAAGTAGGCGAAGGCTATTAACAGGGCCGCTGCGACAATGTCGGTGGCTCTTCCGTACTGAGGCGCCACGGGCCTCGCCAGGGCTAGCGATATGAAGTAGGTGAGGGCAAGTATGGACACGTACACCCCCGCATCTGCGACTCCCAACGCGGCGAGGAAGGCGTAGATGGCGCCGGTTAGGAGTACCCAGAGGGCTAGGTACTGCTTCATGTGAACTTAACGAGGACGGTCCTCCTCTTTCCCTCTTTTCTCTCCTCTTCCACATACGCTATCCTCTTGGCGGCCTCGGCCGCGGCGGCTGCGGCGAGGGAGGCGGCCCAGCTTCCGAAGACGTGTTCGGCCACTGTGCCTCCGTATAACAGGTCGGGGGCATCCATTTCTACTCTCACGCCGTCGGCCATCGGCGTGGCTACCACCCTCTTCGCCATGCCGGTCTTGGCCAGACAAGCGGCGACACTCTCGGCCGGGTCTTCTCCTATTACGTCTCTGCAGTATTCCACCAGGGCGGAGCCCGGGGGTATAAAGACGTACACCTCTCCGTCTTTAAAGGCGAGCCGCGTGGGAGGCCTTGGCGCGCCTACCACTGCCAGAGGCCTTGGGGCATAGGCGCTTGGCACGTAGTAGGCCTTGGCGGCTGGGGGGAGGGCCTCCAGGATGAGTTGTACATTTACCCACGACCCCTCTGCTATCCTCTTCCACACTTCCTCTGGCGCCGTCTGGGCTGGGGCTGAGAGTATTGCCCCCGACGCGGCTATGGCCACGCCCAGGAGGAGGAGGGCGATGTTGTTTAAATACACGGCGGCGGCCAGCACCACTGCCCCCGCGATTAGCACCTCTCTCATTTGCACTCCACTGCGTGTTGTGCCTTTCTCCACGCGGAGTACGCCAAGAGGGGCACTACCACGGCGGCCAACGCGGCTGTGACTGGCACAAGCCTAATGCCCCACGGCGTGTAGTTCAACACTAAGCCTACCAGCGGCACTACGGCTAGGCTTAGGCCTATGGAGAGGGCCAGCCTCTCGAGGGGGGTCAGCTCGTCGCCTCTGGGGTATAGTGCCTCCACGACGGCGTAGCCTGGGAGAAAGAGGACGTAGAAGGTGCCGAGGATGTACCTCAGCGGGCCCTCTGTGGCCAACACCACGGCGATTGTCAAGGCCGTCAGCGCTAGTAGAGACCAGAGCCAGAGCCCGGCGGGGGAGAAGAGCCACTGCGCCCCGCGGGGCGCCTCCAGCTCCAGCTCCCCCCTCTTGACCTTGAGCAAGACCTTGAAGGCGGCTTCGTACTTGTCTCCGCCCATCTTTGCCACTAGCTCCTCCACAGTGGGGCACTTCACCTCGCCCTTATCCACAGGTGGACCGACCTGTTTGTGTATATTAAGGTTCCGTCTGGCTGATACATCCACAGTTCTGCCTTGAGGACGCCCGTGGCGTTTACTGTGAAAGAGATGGGGAGTAGGGCCGACTGGTTGTGGCCTAGGAAGAGCTCTCTTACGTAGAAGCCCTGGGGGGTCGGCGTCGCGTTTGGGCTATCGACGAACCTCGCCGCCACTCTAAACCACGCGGGGTGGCCGAGGTGGTTGTACACGTATATGTATAGAGAGACCCTTGTGCCCTTTGTCACATTGGTGGGGTAGTCGCCTATCTTTCCCTGGGGGCCCAGTAGGCCTAGCGCTGTGAACGGCTCTACGCGTGGGAACTGCAACGCCACTGCGAGAGCCACGGCCACTACTGCCACCGCTGCGACCACGGCGGCCACCTCTTCGTCGAATAGGAGCGTCTTCGGCTTCCCGGCCCCCTTGGCGACTCGCCTCTTTCCGTGGATTTTTAGGAATAGGAAGCCTATTATCTTGCGGTGGTAGATGAGGAAGAGGGCGGCCAGCGCCGCCGCGGCGACGGCCACGGCTACCGTTGTTACAGTGGCCCAGAACTTCTCTGCCTCGGCCTGCGCGACGAGGGACGCCACTTGTGCCAGTATTCTATCCCTCTCGGGCCCCGTGGCGTTTAACGCCTCGTTTAATAGGGGCACTGCGGAGTTTACGTCTACCCCCCTCTTCGCCGCCTCTACCACTAGCCTATACGCCTCTAGGATGTCCACGTGGGCGTGGGTTAAACACTTTTTAACTGTCTCGTCTAGGCCGCAGTGCCGCTTTTGGCGTGGCTTAGGAGGAGGGGGCACTTCTTCACCTTGGCGTACCCCGCGGTCTCTCCCCCGCTGGTCCTTCTGCCTCTTCTGGCCTTTGTGGCAAGGAGGGCGGAGGTGACCGTGGCCCTCCACTTGATCGCCCTGCCTCTGCTTCCCGGCCCGTGGGGGTTCGTCCTCGCGCCCTACGCCGCCGTCTTCCTCTTCACTGTCCCCGCCTCAGTGTACGGACCCTACTTAGCCGCGGCGTATCTAGCAGCGGCTGTGGTGTACGGCCCTGTGAACCCCCTCTTGATCCCCCTGGCCGCGGCGGGGGGCTGGTGGGCCTTTTGGAAGGCGCGCCACTTGGCCTCCTCACTCTTGATAAGGGCGAGGCCGCCCGTGCTCACGGCTGGGGAGGTGGGGGCGTGGACTGTGGAAGTTGAGGGCTGCTGTGTGCAGGCCGCCCTCTCCAGCGAGTTAGACCTCGTGGAGGCTGGGGGTAGGGGGGTCTACGAGGCTAGGGCCGTGTTTAGGGTGGGCGGGGTCTACAAGCCTGTGATTAAGGTGGTTCTCTCCGACCCCTTGGGGGTTGTGAAGACTGTGAGGGCTGTGGAGCACCCGGAGGTGGTGGTTGTGCCTAGGGCTAAGGCGGCTCTTGAGGCTTATGGGGCGAGGGGGGTGGAGCCTGTGGAGTTTGAGGGGCTTAGGGAGTACGTCCCAGGCGATAGTCCGAGGCGTATACACTGGCGGAAGTCCCTCGCCCTGGAGAGGCTGGTGGTCAAGGTCTTCTCTACGGCGGGGCGCTTCGCCGGCGTTGTCCTCGTGCCTTTTGCCAGAGACGCCGAGGCGGCGGATAGGCTGGCGGAGGCCGCGATTTACTCGGCGCTTCTCGCAGGCGCCCCCGTGTACCTCTACGACTTTAGAGAGGTGAAGAAGGTGGAGGACGTGGGAGAGGTGGTGTCCGCTGTCAAGGTCGTGGGCCGTTTCCTCTCCCGGCCTGTGGAGTGTTTTTTAAAGCCCCAGGGCCTTCCGCGCGACGTCTTGGTGGTGGCCGACGAGCCGTACGCCGCGTGCTTCAAAGACTTCGAAGTAGTCGCGCCGTAAACGCCGTCCCCACTCTGTGGCGGTAAAATGCCCATCTAGCAGAGGGCTGTCGCAGGATTGCCTCCGCGCTTCTCTGTGAGATATTGGAACTCACGGTCGTAATGTTTTGCGCTTGTGATGGGAGACCTTGGCGTTGTTCTGGCGGGGGATTATTGACGTCGACCTGCATGTGCGTTCGATGTATACTCTTGGCGCATATTGGCAAGTTTTGGAGCCGTTGGTGGTAGGCGTAGTTTGCCCTTATCGCGTTGCTTGGGCGTCTCTGGCATCGTAGGATGTGGACTAGGGTTGAGGCGACGGCTTGGGGGCGCGTGTATTCGACTCGCGCAGGCGAAACGCAAATGGGAGAAGTGAGCTTGAAGATTGCCACTGGGGAAGATCCGCGTCTGCGCTATCTCGGTGCGCTAGGTGGGCCGAGATTTGGGCTGGAGGCTGGCGTTGGCTGTCGACAGCGCCCTCTTCTAGTGGCGGCCGTGGGGTTGCGTACGCGCTCTAGCCATGGAGGGGGCCGGCCGGGGCTTCGGGGAGTTTGTATTTGCTTCGACGGCTAAATCCCCTGTTCCATGAGGTGTATTTCCAGAACTTTTTGTGAATGCCGTGAGGTTGCCGGCCTCTTCTTGCACTTGTTGTATGTGTGGGGTGCATATCGCAGAATGGGCGGCGTCGCAGAGTTGGGCTGTTCCACAAGTGCCGTGCCCGTTTTGCCGTCTATTTTGTGCGAATCATGAATACCGGCTCGGCGGAGAAAAGTTTTTCTAGGCGTACAGATAGTTCACGTAGAGAGGGGGAGGGGAGGTCGGCCTGCGTGAGGTCGGGCATCTGTCCCCTGAGTTCCCTCTCATCATTCCCTCCCCCGATGAGCTTCCTTCATTGGCTTCTCCTCGGAGGATGCGGCCAAGGGCCGCTGTCTAGGGTCGCTGGAGTTGTGTGCTCTCTCGCGCGGTGGTGGTTAGAGTTAGGGGCGCGTCTGTGGCGCTGGCGGACTGGCCCAGCGTGGTCCTACGTCTTTCTCAGGGCCTTGTTTGCTTCTGCTTATTATGTCGGCGGTAAACTTTTAAATCGCCGGATTTGTTATCACTAGGGCCCGTAGCTTAGCCCGGCAGAGCGCCCTGGGGCAACGCCCCGCGTAGGGCTCATAACCGGGAAGTCCCGGGAGGGTGTCCCCGGGAATTCAAATCCCGGCGGGCCCACCAGCCTCTTCGCCTCAACGTACGCACGATTCTTTAACCCTCCGCTGGACCTCCGCAGTTTATGGCCGGCATGGCTTGGCCGGTGAGGGGCTTTATAGCGGTCAAGCCGAGCTTAAATGGGGCTTACCATCGCACAAGCTATTTAAAACGTGGTGCAACAAAGAGCCATGGAACAGGTAATTGAAAGGCCGCTTCCAAAGCCCTCCTCTGCGGACTACGCCTCTGCTCGCCTTTTGGAGGCGCTGGTGGAGGCCAAGCTTGCCCTTGATTTCCTTAAGCGTGGTCTTACTCGTAACGCGGCTGGTAAGGCTTTTCAAGCGTGGAGGGCGGTGTTAGCCGCTTTGCTCAAGCTGGAGCTGGACAGGCTGAAGGCCCTGGCAAAGACGGAGGAAGAGCGGCGCTGGCTTGAGGAGAGGGCGGTGCCTAGGGTGCCCACTACGAAGATGATCGCACTCTCGCAGATGTTGAGGGAGCTGGGGTATCGGGATGTTGCGTTTATAACTGACCGCGCTTTAAACCTCCACGACTATCAGTACCATGGGCCAGACCCGGACATGGCCCTCAGCAAGTACAGGACGAGGGAGGAGGCGGCGAGGGCGGTTGTGGAGCTTGTGTCGGCTGTGGTTGACTATGTGGAAAAGCTGAGGGATAAGTGCGCTGGATGCGAAGAGCTCCTTGGGGAGCTGAGAGAGGAGTTGGCCAGGTAGCGCCGCTGGGGTGTCGCGTTGTTCGGCGGATCTGGGCTTGGCGTTTCGCTAGGCTTAAGAGGGGCGCGTCGGCCGCGTGCTTAATCTGCGTCTGTGTAGGGACTGCCTCCTGTGTTCCTCTTTTTGGCGCTCTGCATCATTGACGCTGGCTTGTGGCTCTGTGGGTGGCCGAGTCTGTGGGGGTTTGTTAGTACTCTCTTCCGACTATTAGGTATATCTCTAGCTCTTTTGCTCTTTTTTGTAGGTGTTGTATCACTTCTGTGGGGGCGTTTTCTACGGCTAGGACTTTTAGGTAGGTCTTCTTGCCCGTGAATTTTTCTGCGGCTTCTGCGGCGGATAGGAGTTTTTCCACTTCTCTCTCAGCCTCCTCCACGGTCTTTAGCGAGGTTGTGGCTTCTCCCACGACGAGGGGGTCTGGACAGAAGATGTCTACTTCTCTGTAGCCGTCTACTGGGAGGGTGACGTTGACTCTTATGCCGCAGATGATGCCCCTCTCGGCGAGTAGGGCTTTGACTACGTTGGCTGTGTAGTACTCAAAGGCTCCGCCGAGGGAGTCCCTTATCTCGCCTAGCGCGGCCATTATCCATTTGAACTTCTTGTCCGCCTCCTCCCAGCGCTTGAAGTTTTCTTGCCACTTTCTCTCGTTCTCCTCCCACCTCTTCTCGTTTTCTTCCCACCTTTTCTCGTTTTCGCGCCACCTCTTGTCGTTTTCCTCTAGGCGTTTGAATAGTTCTTCCCATTTTTTCTCATTTTCAAGCCACCTCCTCTCGTTCTCCTCCCATCTTTTTGCCTGTTCTTTTATGAGGGTGTTGAAGTCTTCTCTTAGTTTTCTTAGTTCTTCGAGTATTTCTCTGAGGCCGAGTAGGCCGGCTACTGCGAGTCTGAACTCTTCGTCTTCTTCTAGTAGTTTGAGTAGCTGGCGTTTGAGGGCTGGCTCCACGTGGCTTGTGGGGTGGCTGTTTATAAGCGTTAGGTGTTTAGTAGCCACTTCCAGAGGGGGACGTACGTTACCACTCCCCTCTTCCTGTACCACGTGTGTTCTCTTTGGTCTTCGTAGTCCCAGGTTATGATGGTGAGCTGTGGGTTGTCTTGTTTGAATTGTTCGTAGGCGTGTAGTAGCGCCCGTATTTCGCGTCTGTCTACTTCGTCGTATGCCTTGGCGTAGGTCACGTTTATTAGCTGGGCTATTCTGCCCCCCTGTTTTACTAGGAAGTCTACTTCGTAGCCCTCCTTGGTGTGGAAGTAGTAGATCTCGGCGGGGGGCTCGTGGCGTCTTAGTAGCTCTAGGAGTACTGCGTTTTCCATGTCTCTTGCGACGTCTTTTTGGCCGAATAGCGCGTAGCCCGTGTCTATTAGGTAGATCTTTCTTGGGGCCGCTATTCTCTGCCTCAGCGACGGCGTGTATCTTCTTAGGAGTGTGATGTACATGGCGTCTTCTAGGTGGGAGAGGTAGTTTATTATGGTCCTCTTGGTCGCGGCCGTTCTCTGTCCTAGTAGCCTGTGGAGCGAGTCGTATGAGGTGTGTCCTGCGTAATTGTTTAATGTGTAGTATATGAGCTCGTTTATTAGTGGAATATTTCTAATTCTGAATCTTTCTAGTATGTCTTTTTTTATTATTAGTTCTAGGTATTCTTTTAGAATTCTCTCTTTTGGCTGACTTAGGACTACCTCTGGGTAGCCGCCGTAGTGTAGGTACTCCTCTATGGCGCCTCTAATTCTGTTGTAGTTTTTGTAGAAGTTTCTCCCTCTGAAGTCTATGCCTTTGAAGGTTAGAAATTCTCTAAAGCTTAGGGTGAGTAGGCGGTATGTTAGCGACCTCCCTCTGAGGTGTGTGGCTATTTCTTTTGACAGCAGTTTTGAAGAGGAGCCCGTGACGTAGACCTCTAGGCCTTTGTCTAAGAGGTATCTGACCATTCTCTCCCAGTCCGGGACATTTTGGACTTCGTCTAAGAGTACTATTGGATCTCTGTCGTATAGCTCCTTATATGCGTCAAGTATTGTAATAATGTCCTTGGGACTGGCGTTGTAGAATACTGGGTTTTCAAAATCTACATAGAGGTAGTCTTCTACCTTTTTTATCAGTGAGAATAAGTAGTAAGTTTTTCCAGCTCTTCTGGGGCCTACGATGCACGTGGCCTTGTTTTTCACTTTCTCTATTCTTAACTCCCTTGGCTTTACCTCTGGGACTCCTCTCTCGTGGAATTCGACTATGTACCTCTTCACAAGCTCTCTGTCTAACATGTGTACTAATGGGAACCAAATTTATGAATTTTTGGTGCTCTATGATGCACTTTTGATTGTGGGAACTGCCGCGCGGAAGAGCTTTTATTTGGGTGTGGAACTCTTGGCGTGGCTGTGGAGGCGTTGAGGCGTGTGGAGTGGGGGCGGCTGGGGGTCCGCCTGGCCGTGGTTTTTGGGTCTATTCTGCGTAGTGCTAGGGCTAGGGGTGTTGACGTGTTGGTGTTTGTGGACGAGGGCGTAGACGAGGACGAAGTGGCGCTGAGGGTTATGGAGGCTGTGGAGAACGCGGTTGGTCTCGAGGCTGACGTGTATGTGGTTGGCGACGTGTCTAGTGTTAACTGTTTTTTACTGCTTGAGGCGTTGAGGGGCGGGGTTATTGTGTACAGAGATGTGGTTGGCTTAGAGCGGCTCGTGTTTGCCGTGGGCGTGTGCAACGACTTTATGATTTCGCGTAGGAAGCTTGGGTATACTGAGACTCTTGTGGGCGGAGTGTTGGGACATGCTCCATGAGCGTTTGCTTGAGATTGTGGCTAGGCATGTTGAACTGCTCGATAGAGTGAGGGAAGAGGGGGTGGATTTCGACGATGTGTTAAAGTTCTACGCGGTGTTGCACGCGTTGCAAATTCACGCGCAGGCGGCGGCCGACTATCTGCTTCACACATGCGCCGTGATGGGGATCTCCGCGGAGACCCCCATCTCATGTATTACTCACCTCTTAAATAGGGGGTTTATCTCGGCGGAGGAGGCCGATGTTCTAAGGCGCATGGTGCGTTTTAGAAACATAATCGTCCACGGATACAGCGCAGTCGACCCCGACAAAGTGGTTAATCTGAGTCAAGGGGATCTTTCCGCGTCTTGTCTATAGTTTCCAAGCTTCACAGTTTGTTAAAAGCCGAGGGCTTGCTGGACCCATAACCTGCGACAAGCTTGGTGCCCCGCTAGAGGGGCAGGCCTTGACTGCATTGTGCCGTTTTCGAGGCGTTGGCGGCTGGGCTCAGAGCGCTAGCGTGCTGCATCTGCGCTTAGGCGGCCTCTTCGCCCCTGCGTCTGGCGCCACGCCGTCGTTGTGCATCAAGCGGGCGCCGTGTGTCGCATCCATGTGGCATGGGGTAGGGCCGCTGAGGGTTCTGGGTTTACCAGCGTCTTTCTTCGCGGCTCCCGCACGGGGCTTATGGACCTCCTAGCGAGTGTCGGCCGCTGTGGCCGCTTGTCAAAGACGCGCATGTTTTCTACGCTTTCGGCGGTTTTCCGTTGGCTTCTTAAGATGCTGTAGCCGCCTTGCCTTATGGCGCTTCGCGGCGTTGTGTCGTGTTAAAGATATATTTTTGCCTGTTTTATAGTGTGTGGAGTCTGCTGAGATAAGGCGGCGTATTGTTGAATATTTGAAGTCTGTGGGTAGTGCCTCTGTGTACGAAGTGGCTAAGGCCATTGGCCTCTCCTACGGCTCGGCGCAGTGGCATTTGTACGTCTTGGAGCGGGAGGGCATTGTCTTCTCGGTGGCGAAGGGGAAGAAGAGGATTGTCATGCTTAAGGACTCTTTGGACGCGTATATTAAGACGCTTAAGGTTAGGGACTTTTTTAGAGATTTTTGGCA
>ERZ1684501.47-NODE-47-length-13228-cov-16.032111_pt1 | contig 13228 bp, 14 predicted proteins | sample MGYA00580191_ERZ1684501 | MGnify/ENA primary metagenome ERZ1684501 (study PRJEB41475, sample SAMN08455322) | hot springs metagenome | biome: temperate mixed forest biome [ENVO:01000212]; feature: neutral hot spring [ENVO:00002181]; material: water | place: New... | reverse complement strand
CCACAGCTATCCCTATAGCTAGGGTTACAGCTATTAGTATCACTGTTGCTATTACCGGGCTTATGCCCCTTCTCACTGGGCCTATCTCTTATCCGTTTACACTCTAGACCTGTCGATGGTATTACTCTTTGATTCGTGTCCTCTAGGTAGGGCTTGAATTGGGTACTTCCAGCTCTCCACGTGCTAGCTTCGGCTACCCTTGGGTGGGTGTAGACTCCCTGCTGCTAGCTGCTCTTTAGCTATAGTTCTCTCTGCTTGTTTGGGTGTCTTAGTTGATATGTAGGTTTTGTGGGTCTACAGAGCTGGTTTGGGATCATAGTCTAGGCTTAGTTGTATGCTCTGCTTGCGGCTCTGTCCTAGAGGGCATCCTGGATGAGTGGGCTCCCCCACACACTGCTCAACATGCTAGGCGTGGGAGGCGTTTGAGACTTGTAGATGGTAGAGGTTCTAGCCTAGAGGTTGACAGGTTGCATCTTATAGCGTCACTGGTAAACTCTAGGGCTCTAAAGCTACTCTCAGGGTACAGGGTTGTAAGGCTAGCTCTTAACCTCGTAGACTCAGACCCCATACTCAAAGCTAGGACTACTAGGGGTAGAGTAGCTATAGCACTATACATAGTCTACAGGGCTCTAGGCTACTCTAAGACTAGATCCAAGCTCCTAGCCTCTAAAGCGTGCAGAGTCTCAGTGAAATCGCTAGAGAGAGTTGAGAAGGCGTATAGGTGGAGAGTGGGGGAGCTCGAGGTTAGAGCTAGAGAGCTCCTAGAAAGGCTAGCTAGGGAGGAGAAGCTACCACCAATACCACTCTTATAAGGTGCTCAGCGTAGCCCCAGCTCTCCTAGGATAAGGTTCCCCCTTGTTCTAGAGCCTCCGATTACCTTCTCGCTTCTTTTCCCTATCTCCACTCTTAGATTATTACAGTTTTGGTTATACTCTAAATTTCTCCTCGCACTCTTCGAGTATAGGGGTTTGCTTTGCTAGAGGTTAATGTTAGGGGTGTTGTCTTTAAGGCTAGAGGTCATCCTAATGTGAGGGCTACTCATAGGTCTACTCTCGAGGTCACGGTAGACGACTACTTAACCCCTAGGGGTGACTGTATCGTGGGTATATCGGCTGAGCTCTCTCCCTCCACGCTGCCAGCCTGGCTTAAGGAGGTTATAGCTAGTGATGACTCTGTAGTAGTGCTCGTGCTATGCAGTGGTGGTATATGCGACTCTGTAGTGGGTAGGGGATCCTCTAAGATGACGTTGGGGGATAATAGGAGGATGGTGTTTAGAAAGTCTACCTATGTTGGGCCGGAGACGGTCATGGTGGGAGCCTCTAAGGCTGCTGCTGACCTCAGGAGGGATCTAGTGGAGAGGCTATCTAGAGGTGCGGAGCTTACAGTAGCCCTCCTAGCCTTCAAGCTTGGCGATATCCAGTCTTAGCGTGTCTAAAGCGTAACCTCTAAATCCCCCTTGCCACAGTTAAACATGGGGGTTGCCCCTGTGGGCCCTGTAGGGTTAGTGGTGAAGCTTGGTAGTGGTGTAGCTGAGGAGACAGCGTTGAGAGTTGTTAGGGCATTAGAGCGTTATGGTGTCGGGGTTTTAGTTGAGGAGAGTGTCGACTACGAGAGCCTATCTAGGTACCCTAGGTTCAGCTTGTCTAGGGATGTCCCGGAGAGAATTATAGTTGTTGGTGGTGACGGCACTTTACTAAGGACACTCCTAAAGCTTCAAGGTGAGACACCGATCATAATGGGTGTGAGGGCTGGTAAGAGGGGATTCCTCCTAGATGTTGAGAAGTACGAGGTTGAGGATAGAGTTGAGGACTTTGTGAAGGGCAACTTTAAGCTAGTCACGTACCCGAGGTTCACTGTGTACGCTAATGGGGAGAGGATAGCGTGTATTCTTAACGATGTAGCTATAGTGTCTAAGATGGCTAAGCTTGTTAGACTCTCGGTTATGATAGACGGCTACCCAGCTATGAGGGTTGATGGTGACGGCGTCGTGATATCCTCAACTGTGGGGAGCACTGCTTACAGTCTAAGCGCTGGGGGCCCCATAGTGGATCCTAGGCTAGACGTCCTAGTAGTAACACCCCTCAACCCCGTCCAGCTACACCTGAGATCCATAGTTATACCTAGTGGCTCCCGTGTAGAGGTATCCGTAACCCCCCAGAGTAACGAGGCTTACCTAAACCTGGATGGCCAGATTGTTAGAGAGCTCCGCCCTGGAAGCCTGGTTGCAGTAACTAGGTGCGACGCTCCAGTTAGGATGGCTAGGTTTAGGTGGTGGGATAACTTCTATGAGCGCCTCTACACAAGGCTCCTCGCCTACTGGTAAAGTCGTGGTGCTAGATACTGGAGCTATACTAGCCGGAGTCCCCCTAGCAACACCCCTAAAATGCTATACTACAGTGGAGGTAGTCGAGGAGGTAAAGGATAGCGAGAGTAGAGCAGTCCTCGAGAGAGCAGTCGAAGCCGGGAGGGTGGAGGTGGTAGAGCCTAGTAGCAGCTATGTTAGAGTAGCTGAGAGCCTAGCTAGGAGAGCTGGCACGCTAGGGCACTTGAGCAGTACAGATTTAAAGGTTATAGCTCTAGCTGTAGAGCTCAAGGATAAGGGCCTAGAGGTTGTCATAGCATCAGACGACTACAAAGTTCAGAGGACAGCGCTAGAGGCTAGCATAGAGGTATTGAGGGTTAGGTATAGGGGGCTTAGGGAGATAGGCTCCAAGAGGTGAAGAGTTATAGGCTTTGCAGCCCCCACACATAGTGGGATGATAGGGCCGACATAGACTGAGGCCCCCTAGGGGCCTTTGAGGTAGGGTCAATGGGTTGACCGTTATGACCGGTCTCTGCGGCTCCCACCTATACTATGATCCTGGCTTAGCCGAGGTTCTAGACTCTAGATCCGGCCCCCTATGCAGGCTCATCGGGAGCCTCACTAGGCCAGCTCCACGCCTCTACATTAGAGTTAACACGTTCAAGGTTAGTGTAGGCGAGTACCTAGATATCCTTAGGAGCTCCGGCTATAGGTTCAACGTAGACGAGGATATACCAGAGGCGTTATGGGCCCCCGTTGAGGGCCCCTTCAAGGTAAACGTTTACGATAAACTAGTTGTAGCTGATAAGAGAGCGGCCGAGTCAGTCCTCATGGGGGGCGATCTCTACATCCCTGGAGTTCTTGAGGCTAAAGGTGTTAGGAGGGGTGATATGGTCACAGTAGTCTCCCCCCGTGGTGTCCCGGTAGGCTCTGGAGTTGCAGTTATAGACTGGGATGAGGCTAGGAGGGTTGGGAAGGGGCTTTTCGTGAGGGTCTTAGAGCCCGTCTATAGGGCTCCTAGGGTTTCAGAGCTCCCCGGTATCGGCGTCCTAGCCTATGGCCAGGCTGTAACCTCCATGTATGTAGCTAGACTCCTAGACCCCAGGCCTGGAGAGGTTATAGTCGATATGACGGCTGCTCCCGGCGGGAAGGTTAGCCATGTAGCTCAGCTAGCGGGGCCCCAGGCGGTTATAGTGGCTATAGATAGGCCCTCTAAGGTAGCTAGGCTCTCCGAGACCCTAAACCTCATGGGGTTTAGCTGGGTTAAGGTAGTTGGGGGAGACTCTAGGTACGCCTCGGAGCTCCTGGGAAGCCTAGCTGGGAGGGTTGACGCTGTTATCCTAGACCCGCCCTGCACAGATATAGGGGTTATACCTAAGGTCGAGGACTACAAGACCTACAGGGACTCCTGCGCTATGAGCGAGTACCAGAGACAGTTTGTTAGAGAAGCCTACAGGATACTCAAGCCTGGGGGGAGGCTTGTATACTCCACGTGTACCCTCACAGACCTAGAGAACGAGGCTATAGTGGAGTACGCTCTCTCGCTAGGATTCGAGCTGGAAGACTACGAGTTTAAACCCTCCAGGGGGCTCGCTGGAGACTACGGGTTTATCTTCACACCGCATAGGGATGGGACGCCTGGGTTCTTTATAAGCTTTAAGCTTGTTAAGAGGGGGAGCTTGTAGGGGGTGCTGGAGTTGAGGATTCTCTTGATACACGCCTCTCGCTTCACCTACAGGGCTGTCGAGGAGGCTATAGAGAGCCCCCCGGATCCCCCATCGTCGGGAGAGTTTGAAAACTGCCTTGTAGCCTTTGTGACGGTAGAGGCTGGAGATGGGGCGGCTGAAGCTTCTAGGGCTGCCTCGGACATTATAGTTCAAGCTGGGAGGCTTGGGGTAGAGTGTATAGTCCTATACCCCTACGCCCACCTATCCCCCAGTCTAGCATCGCCGGAGCTCGCTTACAACGTGTTAACAGCCCTAGAGGGGGCCCTTAGGAGCTCCTGGAAGGGGCTAGTCCATAGGGCCCCCTTCGGCTGGTATAAAGCTTTCGAGCTATCATGCCCCGGCCACCCTCTCTCAGAGCTCTCGAGGAGCATAAGGGGGGAGCTTAGGGTTACCTATAGGGGGCTGCCTTTAGAGGAGGCTCAAGCTAAGGGTCTTATTGAAAGCTGGCTTATCCAGAGCAACCCGTGGGGTAGGGATTCTGAGGAGCTCTTCAACAGACTTGGGCTTAACACTGTTCACGGTAGGGTTACGCTGTGGGAGTTGGAGCAGGAGCTCTCCAGGAGACTCGGGGTAACAGAGAGGTTTTATGTGGAGAAGCCCGAAGCTATATACGGTCTTAGAGGTGTAGCGGCTCTAGCCTCCCTATGCTCTAAGAGTCCTAGCGGTAACGCTATCCTAGTGTGGGGTGATGTCGGCGACTCAATTATAGTCTCTACGAGCGACCCGAGAGAGCTCCTCGAAAAGCTGGGAGTGAAGCTCGGCGACTCGGTAAACCTGGCTCTAGGCTCTGAGGGGCTCGATGTAGGCGTTAGAGGGTATGCTCTCCTCTACAGGGCTAGGAGGGGTGGTGCAGTACCGCTACTATACTCTGTTAACGGCAGGCACTGCGTGGGCCCCCTTAGGAGCCTAGCCTACGCTATCCTAGACTCTGGGCTGAAGGAGGCTGATGAGGGTAAAACTCCTGTACTCCACTACAAGCTAGCTCCCATACAGGCAGCTATAATCCCAGTATCAGAGGCACACCTAGACTACGCTAGAGCTATAGCCTCTAAGCTTGAAGAGCTTAGAGTTAGGGTTAAACTACTAGCAGAGGGGAGCCTAGGAGCTAGGATAAGAGAAGCTGGGAGACTATGGGTACCACTAGTTGTGGTCGTAGGAGATAGGGAGGTTGCAACAAACACTGTATCCCTTAGGAGAAGGTGGGAGGCTGGAAAACAGGAGGTTGTAACAGTTGAGGAGCTCCTAGAAGAGGTTAAGAGGCTGAATAGAAGTAGCCCCCTGGATTAAAGCCGCCTAATCCCGGCTTGATTTGGTATAATGTATTAACATTAATAGCCTCTACTTTTCTCTCCCTAGCTTGGTGTATGGCTTGGATGTTGAGAGGCTAGCATACACTATAGGCTATGCAAGCGAGCTGTTCAAGCTACTCTCAGATCCAACTAGGCTACTTATCTTCATGTACCTAGCTAAGAGGGGGGAGGCTACGGTTAAGGAGATAGCAGAGGCTCTAGGTAGGCCGGAGAACCTGATATCATACCATATAAGTGCTGTTAGGAGGCTTGGCATAGTTGGGTTTAGGAAAGTTGGTAGAAATGTCTACTACAAGCTGGTCGACGACAGGCTTAGAAAGCTCCTACAGCTAACTCTAGAGCTAGTCGAGAGTAAGGTTGAGCCCACTGTTAGGCCTAGAAAGCCTAAGTTTGAGTTAAGCAAGTCACTTAGCAACCTTAAACTCTAGCAAGCTTATAGGAGCCTAGCACGCCTCAAGCCCTGGGTGGGCTCTTGACCTCGCTACTAGAGCAGTATAGCCGGTGGCACGAGCTCCTAGTTGAGGGCTACGAGTCAGGCCTTATGACAGTCTCATCCTCGAATCTAAGGGGGGAGTTTGTAGGCGTCGTTGTATGCGGTATGGGTGGCAGCGGGGTTTCAGGAGACTTTCTATCCGTAGCTAGCCAGATCCACGGTGGTAGGGTGCCAGTACACGTGTTTAAGGGGCCTACCCTCCCATCGTGGTACTCAAAGCACCTAGTCATAGCTGTAAGCTACTCTGGCAACACTCTTGAGACTCTTGAGTGCTCTAGGAGAGCTAGATCTATTGGAGCCCCCGTTATCTACGTTAGTAGCGGGGGGCTTCTGAGGAGTGAAGCTGAGGAAGCTGGGGCCCCCTGGGTTAGACTCGAGCCAGGCTTACTACCTAGAGCCGCCCTACCCCTAATGGTGGGGGCCCTGGCTGGGGTAACGGATCAGCTTGGTTTAACGAGTATAGGGGAGGAGAGAGTGCTAGAAGCACACTACGCCCTTAAGAATACAATTGTAGATGATGCTAGGCCACTAGCCGAGATTGCAGCTGACGCAGACATACTAGTTGTAAGCGCCTGCGGCTACTACGGCGTTCTAGCCGAGAGGTTTAGAAGCGAGTTTAGCGAGAATAGCAAGATTCTAGTAAAAGCCGAGGTTTACCCAGAGTCGGCCCACAACGACATAGTAGCGTGGCAGACTAGGAGAAGTGCTAGAATATCATTCATAGTAGTCAAGGGCGGGGGCCCCCTATGCGGTAGGATAATGGACTTCGTCGTAGAGAAGTATAGAGCACACGGAAGGGCAGAATCTATAGAGCTAGGAGAGCCAACACTAGCAACCCTAATGAAGGGGGCCCTCATCGGGGGCTACGCATCAATACTCCTAGCTACCACTAGAGGCGTGGATCCAGCAGCTACACCAATAATAGAGGAGTATAAGAGGATAATATCTAAAGCTAGCTAGCACCTCCCAGACCACGAGTTTCTCCATGGTCTTACCTAGTTCTTAGCTTGGGTTCACTGCTCCTCCTTAAGCCTCATGGATCCCCTTAAGTCTAATGCTACTGAGCTCTCATCAAAGTTTATACTCCTAGGGCCCCAGCTCACAATAACATGGATCACCGCTAGGGCATTCCATATGAGCAGCTATGTAAGGGATATCTATATAAATACTCCTAAATAGTGGGGATAGCTCTAGGCGGGAGAGTGATTAGGAGTTATCCAGAGTGTTTAAGCTTAGCGGTACCTTGAAATATTCTCATGGTCCCTCGAAGCCGCAGTTCGGGCACTTATATGGTGCCATCTGGACTCTACACTTATTACATCTCCATATTAGGATAACACCGCAGTTTGGGCAGTAGAAGGATACGGCTCTCTCACTTGGGCTTATGGGCTTCCCGCAGCTACTGCATAGGGGGGGCTCTACAGAGTCGTAGACATCAACACGCTTTAGCTCTGTAACGCCTCCAGCTCTCCTAGCCAATAGATGCACCCTCTCAGCTCTAGATTGTGGAGGTTATTAAGCTTTATAGGACTCTGCTGATTAGCGATGGTATGTCGAAGGGGCTCCTAGCTACTTTGACCCCAGCCTTCTCTAGAGCTCTAACCTTACTAGCGTAGTCACCCTCACCCATCATTATTATAGCTCCAGCATGCCCCATCCTCTTACCTGGTGGTGCTGTCCTACCAGCTATGAAAGCTACCACGGGCTTTGTGAATCTACCCTCAGCTATCATCTTAGCCGCTCTCTCCTCAAAGTCCCCTCCAATCTCGCCTATGAGGACAAGGGCTTTAGTCTCCGGGTCTTTCTCGAATAGCTCCATAGCCTCTGTAAATGTAAGCCCCACGATAGGGTCTCCCCCTATGCCTATAACCGTAGACTGCCCTATGCCCTCCTTTGTTAGAGCGTAGCTGATCTCGTAGGTAATGGTTCCACTTCTAGAGATTATCCCTACAGGCCCTCTAGTGAATACATGGCCTGGCATTATGCCAACCTTGGTCTCGCTAGGCGTTATGACACCTGGGCAGTTAGGGCCTACTATGGTAGTACCCCTGCTCCTAGCGTAGTTAACAAACCTCATAGTCTCGTGTACTGGGATACCCTCAGTTATAACTACTACAAGCTTCAAGCCAGCATCTATAGCCTCGTAGACAGCGTCTGAAGCGAACCTAGCTGGTACGAAGACGATGGAGGTGTTTATCTCGGGATGCTCTTTAACAGCTTCAGCTACACTATCGTAGACCTTGACACCGTGAACCTCGCTACCACCCTTACCTGGCGTTACGCCAGCGGCTATCCTGGTACCATACTCTAGCATTAGCTTCGTGTGGAAAGACCCCTCCCTCCCAGTTATGCCCTGAACGAGGACTACTGTATCCCTCCCAACTAGGATTGCCACCACTCTTCACCCCGCAGCTTTTATAGCATCGATTACAGCCTTCACCGGGTCATCGTAAGCTCTTATACCAGCCTCCTCTAGGATCCTCCTACCCTCCTCCTCTCTAGTCCCCGAGAGTCTAACGAATATAGGCTTAGGCTTCCCACCATACTCCTTTATAGCCTCAACTATACCCCTAGCCACCTCGTCGCACCTCGTTATACCCCCGAATATGTTTATAAATATGCTCTTAGTCTTAGGATACTCTAACAGCAGGAGGACCGCTCTCTTAACCCTCTCCGAGCTAGCCCCCCCACCTACATCTAGGAAGTTCGCTGGGGCCCCGCCATACTCGTAGACTAGATCCATGCTAGTCATTGTAAGCCCTGCTCCGTTACCTATAACGCCTACGTTTCCCTCGAGCTCTACGAAGGCTAGGCCCAGGCGTCTAGCCCTAGACTCCCACTCGCTAACCTCTCCACCCTCAACTCTTTCTATTGCGAGCTCTGGATGCTTGTAGGAGGCGTTATCGTCAACTATGATCCTAGCGTCTAAAGCTATAACCCTATCACCGACAAGTGTTAAGGGGTTAACCTCTACGAGTTCGGCATCGTAGTCTATAAAAGCTTTATACATGGCCTGGAGGAGTGATGCGAAGGACTGCTGTGCTCCCCCGGATAGTCCGAGTCTCCTAGCGATCATCCTGGCCTCGAAGCCCCTCAAGCCTATGAAGGGGTCCACGTGGAGCCTCACAATACTCTCGGGCTTCTCTCTAGCAATCTCCTCTATATCCATACCCCCATATGGGCTTGCTAGCACAACAGGTTTCCTAGCGCTCTTATCAATTGTTATAGAGGCGTAGAGCTCCGAGGAGTGCTCTACAGCCTCCTCCACTAGGATATACCTAGGCTTTAAACCCTTAATGGGGAAGTCGAAGAGAAGCTCTGTTAGCGAGACAGCCTCCTCTAGGCTTTTCGCAAACCTAATACCGCCAGCCTTACCCCTACCAGCTACTAGAACCTGGCTTTTAACAACCAATGGGGGCTTTAAGCCACTAGACTCTATTTTACCCCTAACATCGTCACCTCTAGCAATCACAACACCTCTGGGAGTCTCAACCCCATACCTGGCTAGTATCCCCTTAGCCTCAAACTCGTACAGCTTCAACTACAAACCACCACTATGAAGCTTAGAATCTCAGGTTTTAAACGCTTAATAACTGAATTGTAACCCTAAGAGCTTGTTTTAACCTTAAAACTAGCATCCAGAAGGGTGGGAGCACGGGTTGCCTAGAGTCGATGTTGGCTCTATAGTCGTCGATATAAGCTCTATACTAGGCCTAGACGAGTCTGAGATAAGGAAGGTTATTGAGTGGGCTCTCTCCTCTAAGCCGCTCCTAGTGGTGGAGCCTGTCGTAGCTATAGTTAGCCCTCCAGGATCCTCTAGGAGCCTGCCCGTAGGCTTAGGCTTGGGGAGCCTCATATCAACTGAGAGTCCACCGTTCCATGTGAGGTACTATGTAGTAAAGCACCCCTTCTGGGCTAACTCTATAACCGTAGGGGTTAGGGAGCCTAGATTCAGAGTCCTAGAGGGTAGGAGGGCGGCTGTTAGGGGGGTTATAAGAGCTCTAGACGTCAGAGACCCTGTAGCGCTAATAGTGAATGGGTTAAACGGCGAGCACGCGGTCAACATGGAGGCTAGGTTTAAAGGGGCCCCTATAGCAATACTCAATGATAGCCCAGTACTATTCAGAGATGACGACGGCTACGCTACGACACTAGTAGAAGGCGAGCCGGCTAAGAGGGTTATATACATGGCGACGCTCGTATCCTCAGCACCCCCTAGGGCTTATATGGTTTAATGTCAACCTATTACCCTGGATTTAAGTGTTCTGAAGCGGGGGTGGAGGGGTTGGGCGGTATCTTCGGCTTCGCCTGTAGGGATCCACTCAGCGGGTCTATTGTCAGGGAGGGCTTGAGGAGGCTTATCTACAGGGGTTATGATGGAGTTGGCTTCGCTCTAATCGGGGATATGGGGGAGCTCGTTGTTAGGAAGGCTGCCGGCCATATCGATAGGGTTGGCGACAAGCTTGGCTTTGAGAGCTACACGTCGAGGGTTATGGTGGGTCACACTAGGTATGCTAGTAGGGGTGTACCAGCGGATTTTAATAGTCACCCTCACACTAGCTGCGATGGTAGGGTCGCTGTTGTTAGCGACGGTGTAATCGAGGGCTACGAGGAGCTTAGAGCAGCTCTCGCTAGGAGGGGCCATAGGTTCACCTCTACTACTGACACGGAGGTCTTAGCTCATATAATGGAGGAGTCCATTAAGTCGGGGGATGCCAGGAGCTCCGTTATCGACGTTGGTAGGAGCGTTAGAGGGGTTTACTCGGCAGTCTTCCTGCTAGCAGGCTTTAACGGCCTCCTATTCATCTCTAGGGGTCAGCCTCTAGTCCTAGGGCTTAGGGGTGACGGCTCCTGCGTGTTTATATCAAGCGATATCCCCAGCCTCTACGGCTTCGCTGAGGAGGCTGTAGTACTCGAGGAGGGCGTTGTAGGCTTAGCGGGCCCCGGCTGGTTTAACGTTTACGATCTAGCTACGGGAGTAGAGATTCTAGAGTTTCAGAGGAAGAGGGTTAAGTACCCCCTAGAGGTTATTAGTAAGGGCGGCTTCCCCCACTACATGCTAAAAGAGATATACGAGATACCAGAGGCTCTAACCAGGACTACCGCTACACTCCTAGACAAGTACCTAAGGCTATCAGCTATGATACTGAGTAGTGCTAGAAACGTGATAATAATAGGTAACGGTACTAGCCTCCACGCAGGTCTAGTAGCTCAGTACTACTTCGCAGATATGGCTGGGCTATCCGTTACAGTTACTAGCGCAGCCGAGTTCCCATACTACGCTTTAAACAATGTCGCCACAGGGACTGTGATACTGGCTATAAGCCAGAGTGGGGAGACAAGCGATGTCATTAGGAGTGTTAAGCTAGCTAAGCAGAGGGGGGCGGTCATAGTAGGTGTTACCAACGTGCTAGGCTCGAGGCTCACAATGCATTCTAACGTCTACCTGCCAATAGGGGCCGGGCCCGAGATAGCTGTACCTGCAACTAAGACCTTCACCTCGACTCTAGCAGCCTTAGCTATCCTAGCTGGGTACACAGGCTTGTATACAGGTAAATTCGATCAATCCAGCCTCTCAAAGCTATACGATGGCTTGGGGAGTCTAGCGAGAGAGTTGAAGGCTAGACTCGAGATCCTAGAGAAAGAGGCTTCTATGGTGGCTGAGAAGCTAGCTTCCTGGAGTAACGTGTACGTAGCTAGTAGTGGGCTTAACTACCCTATAGCCCTCGAGGGAGCCTTGAAGCTAAAGGAGACAGCATTAATCCACGCTGAGGGGGTGCAGCTAGGCGAGCTGAGGCACGGCCCCATCGCCCTTACCGGTAAAAACCACCCAGTCATAGTAATCGAGCCAGTCGAGGAGAGCGCGGCGGAGCTCTACACCAGGATTCTAGAGGAGCTCAGGGTTAGAGAGGCTCCAGTCATAAGGGTTAGCTTCAGGGGGGAGGGTGAGCTAGTAGCCCCGAGAACCTTAGACCCACTAGCCCCCATAGCCCTAGTTGTCCCACTACAACTCCTCGCCTACAAGCTAGGTGTCCTAAGAAACCTACCCATAGACACGCCGCCAGGCCTAGCTAAGGCTATAACGACGTAGGGGTAGCGGGATGAGCAGGGTCTACGCTGTAAGCGACATACACAGCCCAAGATTCCTAGCACTCTTCAGGAACGCTGTTAGAAACGCTCCAAGCGAGAAGCCCTGCGCACTCGTACTAGCCGGGGACGTAGTGGATAAGGGTAGGGTTGACATGCTAAAGCCAGTCGTGGACGAGATCAGAGCCAAGTGGGGGGATGTAGTGATAATAGCCGTCTTTGGTAACGAGGAGTACCACGATGTCAGGAGGAGGCTAGTCGAGGAATACCCTATGGTAAGGTGGCTAGACGACGAGATGGCATTCTATGAATGTAGCGAGCTCAAAGTAGCCTTTATAGGCACCCAAGGCTCCCTCGACAGGCTTACTAGGTGGCAGTCGAAGCACATGCCATGGCTTGCAGAGGAGTACTCTAGAAGACCGGCGCTCATCGCAGATCTAATCTTAAAAGCTAGGAGGGACGCAGATGTAGTCATCCTAGTCTCCCACTACGCCCTAGCCTTAGGTAACCTCAAGGGAGAGGATCCTAGGGCGTGGCCTGAGATGTACTCTAAGGCTATGGAGAAGGTTGTAGCGGAAGCTAAGCCCCACATAGCGATCCACGGTCACGCCCACCTGGGCAAGCCATTAACCCTAGTTAACGGAGTCCCCGTCTACAACGTCGCACTACCCCTCACAAAGAGCCTTACAGTCATAAGCTTGAAACGTGGCCTCGAGGCTTTCATATGATAATTTAAGGCTAGGCTAGCTCTAAAATGGGGGCGGCTGGCTTGAGGTTACTAAGCTACCTTACAGTGGTAGCCATTATAGGTTTAATCCTAGCGTCTAACGCTTACGCTTCAAGCCAGGAAGGCTCTGGATTCGAGGCTAGAGTGGAGGCTTACGCCTCTAAAGCTTCTAATAACACATTAACGGGGTTCATAAGGTTAGAGAAGGGCTTTGAAGCAGGCGATGTCACCTCCGAGGCTAAACTGTTCCTTGAAGCTAGGCTAGCTAGCTTGAGGGGAGACGTGAACTTCACCCTAGCCCTAGAGTCGAACACGACTAAGTCGAAGGTGGGTAACGCGACTAAGCTGTCATCCTCGTTTAAAGCTAGGTATACGGATTACGCTATGCTAGCAAGGCTAGCACGCTCAAGCGAGGTTACCCTAGAGGCTACGGGTAATAGCGAGGTTACCCTAGACAAGGGTATGGTAGGCATCACTCTAAAGACCTCTATCACGCCTATAACTGGGAACGCGATGATGGATAGAGCGCTTGCAGCACTTCTAGCTAGTATACTGAATGACACGTTAAAGGATGTTAGTGAG
>ERZ1684501.46-NODE-46-length-13333-cov-26.361425_pt1 | contig 13333 bp, 11 predicted proteins | sample MGYA00580191_ERZ1684501 | MGnify/ENA primary metagenome ERZ1684501 (study PRJEB41475, sample SAMN08455322) | hot springs metagenome | biome: temperate mixed forest biome [ENVO:01000212]; feature: neutral hot spring [ENVO:00002181]; material: water | place: New... | reverse complement strand
TCCACGGTCTTCCTCACCTCAGCCCTCACGTCTCTATACGGCGAGACAAACGCCGAGAAGACCACCACCCCACTACGCGCCAAGAGACGCGCAATCCACGCAACCCTCAAAAGATGCCGCCGTCTATCCCCCAGAAAAGCCCACATCGGGTTAAAAATAGAGCGAATCCAATTCCCATCAGAACATCAGCTCTAGCTTACACAGCCTCCAGCTGAGCCAAAGCCGCCATATCTTTGACTAAGTAGCCCCTACGGTTTATAAAGTTTTAAATTTCTTTTTTACAATAAAAATATATAGAAAGGAAAATAACCACATAATATTTATAAAAATTAAAGCAATATTAAATGGAAATAGTAATATTAATTGACAATTTTGATCATATGGCTTAATAAGATAGAGTAAACCATATCCGTTTACATTTTTAATTACATTTTCTATATTACAATTTCTGGATATTGATATAGTTGGAGGTAATCTCAAATTTATAGCTAGAGGGATTGGACTTGTTATCGCATCTGTTGCAAGTGACATAATTATTCTACCAATAAGTGGCGCAAGTGAAAAATTATAGTGTAGAGATACGTAATAGGATGTTGCAGAAACGTTTAGACCACTAATATCAGTGAAATTTAGAACAAAAGCTAAACTGTTGAAGTATCTTACTGATTTTAGATTACTGCGTTCAAAGGTGATCATAGCATATAGTGCTTTAGGAGTAGATGTCTTAAGACTATAATTATTATATAAGCTAGAATTATCACTGTTTGCTATTAGAAAAATCAATGGTAATTGCACATCAGAGTCAAATGTGTAATTACCAAAGTTTATAGTTGTGTTTAAAGGTGGTACTAGTATTGTGTGTATAGTTGAAGATTCAATAGAAGCAAAACAAATTAATCCTTTGAAATATTGACCTAGGATAACACTATATATATGAAAAGTAGTAATATTATTAGCTGAATAAAGATAAAATTGTTTCGTAATACTACTAAAAGGCGATAATGACAGAGTTACAGCGCCTCGAAGTGTTCTGTTGGCATAACTTTGGATTTCCACACGAACATATTGAAATGGATTATCTAATTTATCAGGTAATGTAATATGATTATTACAATTATTATCAAAACATACATTGTTATTATTAATTTTTAAGTAAAATTTGTCATAGTCTGCATAATATATATTTATTATACTATTGTTATTTTCATCTAAAATATTGATTAAATTTATGTAGTCGCTTTGTTTGTAATTTAGTAAATTTATAATAAGACTTATTTTTATAGGTATTGTATAGTTTTGACCTAAATTAATTTTTACATACTGATTAGAATTACTAATATATAAACATTTTGGTTTTTGTAACTTAAAGTTTTCTAATAACTTTGAAGAAACAAAAACTGAACGTCTAAATTCATCTTCTGTTATTAACAAGTCAGGTATATATACTAATCCGATCGGGTTGGTTATATTTTCTACAGTAAAATAACCGTCATATAATTTAATTATTTTTGCGACTGATAAAAGATACATTATTCTTGTTGTGTAGTCATAATAAATATATGAATTATTATTTTCTTCAATTATAACTGCTGTGCCAAACATGTTTAGGTAAGGATAGCTTTGTGCCAAACCAGCTATTCTATTAAGTGGTCGTAATACTAGCTCTATTGTATGATTATAGGGTAAAACAGCTATACGGTGGTTATTTTTGAGATTGTCTTCAAATTCAATTATAGTTTTAGCAACCGATTTAGCGATGCTTGAATAATAATCACTTCGTACATTAGACGAGAGTCCCAACGTAATTGGCGAAGAGTAGTATAACCAACCAAGGAATATAAATATTATAAGAAATACAAATAAACCTTTAATATATACCTTAGTTTTTTTAATTATATTTTTAAGTAAAAGTTCATATGCATATGCAACTATAATAGAATAGTGAAATAACATTATCAAGTCGATTTTTAGTGGATTTCTCATGCTGTATATAATAAATATTACTGCTGTATCTATTAAATTTTTAGAATTTTTATATTCATAATTTTCTAAAAATTTTAAAGAAACGGATTTAAAATAAATCTCAAACAGTATAAAAAGTAAAAATATTATTAGCGAAAACAGTACGTTTAACTTCTTGTTCATATCGTGTTCCGAAGATAAATAAAATAATGAAATGAAAAGCGTTAGAATTATAACAAGTAGGCCTATAATATTATAACTACTTTTAGTTTCTATATTATATATTTGTGTGAATGATAAACCAAAACCATCGTTACCAACTATGCGAAGAGTATTTAGATAATCTTTATGTGCATAACACCATGCAATATCTGCTTTTATGGTGTAAAGTTGAGTATCTTCTAAGCTGAAATATTCTATATTTGTTTCAGATCTATATTCTAGGAATAGGAGGAGATTTATTAGAAAAGAAATCAAGGTAACAACTATGAATATTGTAATAATATAATGTTTATAAGATTTTTGAAAACATGTTATTTGTAACGAATAAATTTTTCTTATAGTAATGTAAAATAAAATTATGATTACAGAATAAATAGACATAATTACTGGCATAGAATATTCGTCAAACATTAAATATGATAAACTTATAGCAAAAATAAATAGTAAGGTAATACGTAGTAACTTAAGATCGTTACATATTAGGAAAATATTAATCATATATTTTAGTAAAATAAAAAATAAAGGTAAAGAATATGACCAATTCCAAGGATATCCAACACTTACATATGCAAAATGGGAATACATAATGCTTGTTAATGTGGAAGATAGTCGATTGAAACCCATTATACGTAAACTTATGTACATCGAAGTATATGCTAATAGTCTATAGCCTATCACTGTAATAAAAGAGCTTGGAATTTTAAATATCATCGCTAACATATATAGTAGATAGTGTAAAACGCGTAAAGGCGATTCCTTTACATATGATCCTAAGTATTTAGGAGACCATCCCTGTAATATGTAAAGAATTTCGTTGATCGGTTCACTTAAATAAGCATTATCACCTATACTAATATCAATATATTGATATAATAATGAACATAAAAAGAAACAATTGAATGTAGTTAATATTATTATTATAACAAAAAAACTAAATATCTCTTTTAATACTTCTTTTTTCTGCATAAATATTAGACCACATTTGAATGTTGCATCATGAATAATATATAGTATTTTTTCTATTTTTACAACTTAATACAGTATTATAAATATGAAGATACATGTATACCACTTTTTTCCAAGAATAATTTATTGCCTTTTCATATAGCTTTTCGCTAAGAAATTTTGATAAATTTGGTCTTCTTAAAAGTGTGAATATTTTACTTTTTAGATCATAAACATCTTCAATATTAAATAATAGTATATTATAAGGTTGGATCAGCTCCTTTAATCCATCGATATTGGATGCAACCACAGGTTTTTTCATTATCATACCTTCTAGTGCTACTAACCCAAATGGCTCTATGAGTGAGGGTATAACAATTATATCAGCATCTGCAAGAGCCTCTTTCTTTGTTTGTTCGTCTACATATCCTGTGAATAGAACGTAGTTCTCTATGCCTAGCCTTTTAGCTAAAGACATTAGGACTTCTTTGTATGGTCCGTCGCCTACTATTACTAGTAAAGCATCGGGTTCCTCCTTGAGTATGTATGGCATTGTTAATATCACGTATTGGAATCCTTTTCTTGGATGTAACCGCCCCATGCATAATATAATCTTTTTCTCCGGTGGTATGTTGTACTTCTTTCTAAATATGCCTCCTAATATATTATCGGCATAGTGGGGATCTATTCCATTTGGTATTATAATTATTTGACTTGGTTTAGCTCCATAAGCTATAATTTCTTTAGCTATTGACTTAGAAATAGCGGTTATTTTTGCGGCATTTTCGATGGTTCTTCTACCTATGAATTTTGTATAAAGGGCAAAGGCTATTTTCAGAAACTTATTATCTAAGTAGAATGGGCTTTTCGGTATGCCATGAACTGTTAGAATATACGGCTTGCCAAATTCTTTCAATAGTAGTGCTACATAGTCTATTAATAAATGTCCGTAACCGTGTAAATGGACGATGCATTCGCGGAATCTACTCATTTTATTTAGCAGTTTGAATAATAATATCGCTGAATATAGATTTGGCGGCATGACGGTATAGAGGTATTGCATAACTTTAGGTGTTGGTAGTAGAGGTAGCCAAACTACAAGTACGTCTCCATCTTGTTGCAACCAAGGTCTATCAAGAATATTCCTGGATTTATAGTACCCAGCTAGCACTACCACACGATAACCTAATTTTGATAGCTCTCTGGCAAGATTCTGAACAACTACGCCACCACCACCAATATTGTGAGGAGGATATTCTGGAGCAATCATTAAAATGATCTTCACATTATTATAATTGTTATGTTGCATAATATAAATATAAGTAATATCTAGCTATTTGATTCCACATTCTCTGTCTCTTTAGCTTGTTACTTATTTTCTGGCAATTCTCTATATCTGTCAAAATTTTCACTATTAATGAGGTAAATATGTCAACTTTTTTTGCGTCAACATATCTCAAAATGTAGCAACGCTCAAATGCAATTGCAAGAGCTTCTGGCCCGCTTGACGCTATTCTCGCTTTATATGGGAGAATCACCACATCGGCGGCTGAAAAGAATAGAGGTATCTTATCCTCAGGAACGTATCCGGTAAAAATTATGCGCCCTTTATCTCCAATTTCATGTTGTATATTGAGAGCCCTCTTTATAATGTCACGTATCCAATTTCTGTACCAGCTTTCTTTCACTAACCTTGGATGAGGACCACCGGCTATAATCAAAATGGTATTAGATACGCTTTTAGCGACATTCCCATAAGCATGCAGAAGTTCTTTTATTCCTTTGTAACCCGTTAAGTAACCAAAATAAAGTAGAATTTTTTTGTTTTCAAATCCCAGTATTTTTTTGGCTTCGTCATTAGGTATGGGTGAAAAATTTTCAACACCGTGAGGAATAATTACAATCTTTTTGGGATTTGCTTTGTAATCTTTAATCAAAAACTCTTTAAGGAATGTTTCATGAACAACTATTTTGTCTGAGAACAATGCTATAAGTCTTGTTACCAGTAACAATGCTATTTTGAGGATTATTACAGGTCCGCGTATTCCATTTTCTTGCCTAAAGCCAGAATCTTCAATGATTTTTAGTGGTAATACCCCATGAAGTGTTACAATGACTTTTTTAGACGTTAACTTTGACAACACTATGAGTAGGGGAAAAAGTGTTGCTGTTAAAGGCCCGCCATATAGAAAGTACTCATGTTGAATGTGCACTATATCAGGCTTTATTCTACTCAGCTCTCTGAATATTTGAAAGATGTATAGAGGAGTTTTGTTATATACTCTATGTATAGTTATGTTATTTTCTATATAATGCTTGGGTACACCTATTTTCTGGTCCGCTATCACATGAATCTCGATGTTAGGAGCTAAGCCACCAATGGCTTCTATCAGACTCTTAGTATATGGGGCGACGCCACTACCATAAACATACCTTGACTTTGGTGGCGGATATGGCGATATAAAGGCTATTCTTAGTTTCCCACTTAGTTGTTCCACTATCTTAGCCATGTCACTAGCGCTACCTCGAGGGCTGAGGCTATTAGCCAGGCTGGGAATATCCCGACGAGGGAGGCGGTGACAATTTTCAGCGCGGTGGACGCGGCCTCAGCCGTAACGAGGCCTAGCGGGTTGATTAGACGCCTTAGTGGGATGTAGCGGATGGCTAGGCTCACGGCGAGTGAGGCTATGCCTATGGCTGGGTTTAAGATGTGCGCTATGAGGGCTGCCGCGAGTGCAACTGCGATGTATTTGGGTATGAGCCAGTCGGTGAGGTCCATTAGCTCTCTTAGGTAGGCGGTTATCCACTTGGTCTTGAAGCTACTTGTGCCGTGTTGTCTGGGGGTTACCTCTACCTGTACTTCGGCTATTTTGTAGCCGAGTTTTGCTGTGTGGCGGAGGGCCGCTGTTATGGGCTTTATGTACTTGGCGTATTTTTCAAATCCCACCTTAACCAGAGCTTCTTTTTTGGCTAGTATGAGCTCGGTGGTGGGGTCTCTTAGCCTCCTCAGCTCTCGTATCATTAGCTTTGCCAAGAGTTTTGCTCCCCACGATATTACTCTTCTGTGGAGTGGCCTTTTGTCTATCCTCGCCGCGGCGATGATGTCTGCGCCTGTCTCAAGTGCTTTGTGGTACATTTGGGCTATGGCCTTGGGCGGGTATTCCAGGTCTGCGTCTAGGAAGGAGATGTATCTGCCGTTGGCAATTTTTAGCCCTATTGCGAGGGACTCCGGCTTCCCCGTTCTTTTTGGCTTTTTGTATACGACTAAGTGTCCGCTGATAGGAGTAGCGTTGACTACCTCAATGGTCTTGTCTTGGCTTGCGTCGTCCACTATTACCACTTCGTAGGGTATTCCGTGTAGGGCCTCGTCGAGGGCTCTTAGCAGAGTCCCGATGTTCCTCTCCTCGTTATAGGTGGGAACAACTACGCTAACTTCAATTCCGCCTACGGCACCACTGGCCATGTGAGCAGTATCTCTCCTCTGTACCTCTTCGGTGTGTTTATCCATTGTATTCCTAGGGCGATGGCTCTCTCTTCGTCCACCGTCAAGCCCAGCTTTGCGGCTATGGCGTATCCCAGGGCCTTTGCCTTTACGCGAAGCGGCGCGGCGAGGGCCATGACCTCTTCCACAGCCCTCCTAACCGCCTCGATGAGGGCGGGCGACTTCACCCTGCCGCCCCTATTGAGGTGTAGGATGACTGCGTCAATGAGCGCCCTCGCCGCCGGCCTAACCCTAAACCAAACTCCCCTACGCAGCGCTAAAGACCTAACAGCCAACAGCCGGTGCAACACCGGCGGCGAGGGCATACACGCCACGACGCGGGGGTTTTTAAGTTTTTTCGTGGATTTCTAGGTATTTGTCCATTGGGAATGTTGGCTCGATGTGGGGTTCTCCGCCTAGCTTTATCTCGTGTTCGTCTATTGTGACTGTGCCGTCTATCCGGGTGGGGATGCCTCGTTGTAGGCAGAAGGTGACGTCGGCGGCGATGGTTCTGGCGGCGAGGTGGGTGGGTTTTAGCTGGGTGTGGTAGCACCCGCCTCCCCTGTCTTCTATGATGAGCTGGCCTTGTGCCTTGAGTTGGGCGTATAGCTGGATGGCGTTTATGTCTTGGCTTGTGCACCCGCCGTCGCATATCACGATTTTCCACAGGTTGAGGGCCACCCTGTAGGGGCCCACTTCTGCGTATGCGTGGCTTCCGTCTGCGGCGACGAGGCCCCAGGGGTAGTATGCGATGTAGGTGGCTGAGCGTAGCTGTGTCAGCAGGTCGGTGGGGGGCAGCAGGGCGACCGCCAGCGCGATCAGCGTGGCTGTTGTGGCCACGGCGGCTGTGAGCTTCCAGCTCATTGCTTGGCGGCCACCGCCAAGTATATCACAGTCGCGGCAGCGAGGAAGTAGTAGGCGTATTCGGCGAGCTTGTTTGCCGTCGGCGCGTCTCCCACGGCTAGGAAGTACGCGGCGGCGGAGAGGGTCGCGGCGAAGGCTATCACTAACCCTCTTGCCGTTGCCTCTAGCCTGTCCCAGATGGTTGGGCGCCTCCTGGGCTGTGGCGGTGGGGGTGGTGGGAGGGGTGGGAGGCAGTCTGTGGGCTCATGCTTGGGGGCGGCGCGGGCAATTTGTGCCCTCAGCCTCACCACGGCGGCGGCTAGGGGGGCTAGGGCGAGGGAGACCAACCCGAGTAGGAGTAGGCCGAGGGCTAGTAGGCCGAGCATGTAGTGGGGCACCCCTTCGTAGAAGAGCCTGTAGGCGACCCAGCCGCCTAGGGCGAGGCCTGGCGCGGCGAGGAGGGCTCCGGCGAGGTATAGGGCGAGGAGTGGGTTGGCGGTGTAGGCGGCTCTCGCGGCGCGCCAGAGGATGTGGAGGCCGTGCCATGGCTTTAGCTTTTTGCGGCCTAGCCTCTTCCTGTACTGGATGGGCACCTCCCTCACCGACGCGCCCTGTTCCACGGCCTTGGCTATTATCTCTGCCTCTATGTCGAAGCCCTGGGCCGTGGGGGCGGCGCGTCTGAGGACTTCGGTCTTGGCGGCGTACATGCCTGTGAGGGGGTCTTTTAGCCTCACTCCGTACATTAGGGATATGGCCTTTGCCAACAGCCAGTTGCCCACGCGGTAGAGGAGGGGCATGGGGCCCTGCCTCGCGCCTAGTACTAGGTCGTAGTGTCGTAGGTATGCGACTAGCTTGGCGGCCTCTTCTGGGGGGTATGTGTAGTCTCCGTCTATTACGACGAGGTAGGGGGTGTCTACGTAGTCTAGGGCGGTGGCTATGGCGTCTCCCTTTCCCCGCCCCCTCTGGCCTATCACGGCGGCGCCTTTCTCCGCGGCGATTTGGGGGGTGCCGTCTGTGGAGCCTCCGTCTACCACTAGTATCTTGGTGAAGCCGGCCCTCCTCGCCTCCTCTATCACTTTGCCTATGGCCTCGGCCTCGTCTAGGGTGGGTATTACGAGGGTTACGCAGTCCACGTGAGGCGTTTGACGAGGGGCTTTAAGTGTTTGGGGGCGAGCTCCGCGACAACCCTCCTCTCCTCCGGCCCGACCAGCGCCCCCGCCGTCATGAGCGAGAGTAAAAATGCCGCGACTACCGCGGCGGGCCAGGGCAGGGCGGCGCCGAGGAGTGGGGCTGGGGCGGCTGTGGCTAGGAGGGTCAGGTGTCTGGGGGGCGCGCTGGAGAGGGCGTACAGCGCGGCGGCGGCGGCGAGGGCGGCTGGGCCGTAGCCGATGTAGGCCGACGCGACTGCCAGCGTGGCGCCGAAGGCGGCGTAGGCGAGGGCGTATGCAACATATCTCCCGTCGGCGTATTTCTTGTTTAAGTGGACTGAGGCCACGGCGTTTAGCCAGAGGGCTGGGGTGAGGGCGGCTAGGTCGGGGCCTCCTGCGGCGTAGTCTTGCCTAATTAGCGCGAGTATCTGGGAGGGGGCGGCGAGGGCGGCGGCGACGAAGGGGGCTCCCACGTAGGCGGTCACTGTGGCGACTCTCTCCGCGGGGGACCCCGTGGCGGCGAAGTAGGGGATGGCGGCTCTGGCGATGGCGGCGGGCAGGCCGACGGCGACTGTGGCGACGGTGTAGGCGAGGTAGTAGGCCCCGGCGGCTTCGTGGGCTTTGGAGAAGGCGAGGGCGGTGCCTCCCCCCATCAGGGCCGCGGCTACCAGCTGGCTGGGCCAGGCCGAGAGGCCGGCCTTTGCCACCTCCCGGAACCCTCCCAGCCTCCTCGGCCTCCCCCACAGCGCGGCGGCTGTGGCGGCGGTTAGGGCGAGGTAGAGGGCGCTTCCCGCGGCGTATCCGTAGGCCACGGCGGCCCACCCCGCCCCGAGCGTGGCGAAGGTCACTGCGAATCTTGCGGCTATGGAGGCGGCGGCGTAGAGGGGCAACCTCTGGGCGTTAAAGGAGGCCACAATGGCGCTTGTGTATATGTTGGAGAGCCAGGAGAGGGCCAGCACTGCGGCGGCGACGGCGCCGGGCAGGCCCAAGCTCTGCCACGCGACATAGGCCGTTGCGGTTGTCGCTGGCGCCGATAGGGCGAGGTAGAGGGCGGTGGCTGTGTACATGGCGTCTCTGTCTTTGGGCTGTATCTTGAGGACGGCGCTGTCGAGGCCCAGCGCGGCGGCGGTGGAGGCCAGCGCTGCCAAGGAGACCACGTATGCCGCCTTTCCCATCTCGGCGGGGCCCACTAGGGCGGCGGCGATTATCCAGTAGAGGCCCCCGCCGATTGCAAAGGCGATGGACTGGCCGTATATGTGGAAGCCCGTCTTGGCCACTTGCTCGGTCATACGGCGGAGAGGCTGGCTTGGTATATATACGCGGCTAGGCCTAGGGGCCAGGCGGCTGTCCCGGCGAAGGGGAGGGCGAGGAATATGAACCTGGAGACATAGCCTCTAACCGTCTCGGGCGGCACATGGGCGGCGGCGAGGGTCGCAGCCACAACTCCCAGCAGGGCCACGGCGTAGTAGACGCCTCCTCTGTGGGCTGTGGCGAGGATGTAGAGGTAGGTGGGCAGGGCGGCTAGGGTGGGCAAGCTGTCGAGCAGAGCTATTGCGCCGGCGGCTAGGCGGCTTGGGTCGGCTAGGGCCGCCGCTACCCCCGCCGCGACGTCGCCGATGGGCCAGGCCCCCCTTATGGCGAAGTATATGGCCCAGAGGGCGGCTAGTGCCTGTATTGCTCTGCGTCTGAGGAGGGGGGCGGCGGCTAGGGGGCCCATTATGGTGTGGAAGGCTGTCGCCAGTGCTGTGTAGCCTAGCCAGGCGTGTTTGCGGCCTTGTTCCCACATGAGCCACGCGGTCCATATGGCGGCGAAGGTGTAGGCGTGGTGTGAGAAGTACTGGAAGGCGGGGGTGGGCCACATGAGGGTGAGGAGGGCGGCCTCCTTTGCCCCTCTCCAGGCGGCTAGGGCTTGGTAGAGGATGGCCGTGGCGGCGGCTGTGCCGCCGAGGGCCACTGCCTCTGGGGTTGCCCACCAGGCTAGTTTGTACATGTAGTAGGTGAGGGGGGCGTACTGGCTCCATACCCCTCCTTTGGCGAAGGCGAGGGGCTCGGGGTGGGGGAGCAAGTGGCCGAGGGCGGCGGCGACGGCGATGGGCTTGAGGGCGGTGAGGGACCACGGGTCTGGCTTGTGCCTCTTTGCGATTATGATGGCTAGGGCGGCTGGGGGGAAGGCGAGGGAGGCGGCCAGCGCGGCGAGGCCGAGGGCCACTGCCTTGGCTGGGTCGCGGGGGGAGAGGGCGCGGCCTGCCTCTGGGGCGAAGAACCAGAGTAGGGCTAGGGCGGCGTCCCAGGTCACCCCGTCAGGGCTTTTAGGAAGCGGTCTAGCTCTACTCGGAACTTCTCTCTGGCCTGTTTGGCCAGCTTGGGGGGCGGCGGCTCTTCGAGGGCCTTTTTGGCGGCTTTGGCGAACTCGGCGAGGTTGTGGGCTAGGTAGGCCTCTGCCTCTGTGCCCTCGACTAGCTCTGGTATTGCCCCTCTGGCGAAGGCGACTGGGGGCGTGCCGAGCATCATGGCCTCTACCACTGCGTATCCGTAGGGCTCGTCCCACAGGGCTGGGGCGAGGAGGGCCTTGGAGGTGGCCACGGCGTAGTAGTACTCACCCCTGGGCAACCCCCCTGTCTCCACCAGCTCTGCGCCGAGGGCTTTTGCGACGGCTTTGGCTATGTGGGGGCCTTTGAAGGGCCTTGGGCCCCATGGGTAGACGAAGCGCCTGGCGCGGGGGGCGCTTATCTGGGGGACTGGGGGTGGGGGGTTTGGCACGTAGACTGTACGATACTTCTCCAGGCGGGCGCAGTGGGCTCTGCTTACGCATATGACGGCGTCTGCCTGTCTGAGCCACCTGTCGGTGAGGGCCTCAACCGCCTTGGCGGCCGCGGCGGCGTATAGCCTCTTCGCGGTGGTCGCCTCGTAGCGCCACTCGTGGGGTTGCCCGGTGGATAGGTAGGTGGGGTAGCCGTGCAGATGTACCACTGCTCTTAGGCCTAGGCGCTTGGCGGTGGGGATTAGGTGGTACGCGTACCTGGGTATGTACAAGACGTCGAATTTGGCGAGGTCTACTCTCGGCCTTGTGAGCCAGAGCTTGGGCCGCTGGTGTGGTAGGGGGTGGGGCAAGTGGGGGCATGGGGGGAAGGGCCTTGGGCCCACAACGACCACCTCGACCTCTTTGCATGCAGCCTTTAGCCATAGCTCTGTGGCGAGTAGCCCCCCGCCGCGGTCTGGCCAATCCTCCACCACTGCCAGTACCCTCACCGCGCCAGGGTGACGTTGCAGGGCCCCGTGGGCCACCCAGAGTAGCAGGGGAGGTACCAGCTGCCGGGCACGAGGCCCGACACAACGCGCAGCCCCTCCATGTCCCAGGGGCACAGGACGACGTTTACTTTGACGTCTGGCCTTGTCTGGTATAGGTAGGGGAGTAGCCAGAGGTCTAACTGCCAGGCCACGGACACTGTTGCCCCTCGGGGTATTTCCTTGGCTATTTCCTGGTATGCGTCTAGTTTGCAGGGGAGTGTCCTCACTGCGGGCTGGAATAGGCCGTATTGCAGGAGTTGTTCTCCGTAGGGGACTGGGGCGATGTGTGCGGCGGCCCAGGCCCAGCCTGCGGCTATGGGCCCCGCGGCTGTTAGGAGGGCTGTGGCGGCTAGGATGCGCCTGTCTTTTTCCCAGGCGGCGGCCAGCGTCGACGCTGCCAATAGAAAGCCGGCGGCTCTTGCCAGCCTCTCGTTGAGGGGGGGCAGGGCGAATGCGGCGGCCCATAGGGCGAGGGCTGTGGCGAGTAGGGGCAGGGTCCTGGGCCTTTTGGCGGCTAGCCATATGGCGACGGCGGCTAGGGCGGGGAGGGCGATGGGGTTGAAGTAGACGTAGAAGGAGGCCCTAATGGGGTCCATGTAGGGGATCAGCGCGGGCCCTCCCGCGGCCTCTGCCGCGGTTGTGAAGGCGGTCTGAACTCTGGGCCAGCCTGCGGCGGCTACTGCGGCGGCTGTGGCTATGAGGGGCGGGCTTAGGGTGGCTAGGGCGAAGAGTGCGACGTAGGTGGCGCCGAGGTAGCTTGTCCACGCGGCTAGGCCTGCCACTGCCCCCGCGGCAACACGCTTGCCTCTTAGCCATAGGTAGGCGGCGGCTGGGAGTATGACGAGGAGGGTGTACTTTTCTGGGAGTTGTCCGTCTCCTACTGACTGGAGTAGGCGGGGCTGGGAGAGCACTGCGAGGGCGGCGAGGGGCCACGCCCACTTCCCCGCGCCTACTGCCCTGTATACTAGCCCCCAGGCGGCTATTGCCAGGGGTATCAGCAGTATGGCCATTGTGGAGAGTGCTGTGGCGGTTTTCCACATGTCGCAGGGGAGGGAGGCGGCGATGTGGAGTAGGCCTGGGTACTGTCCTTGCATGACGGTGGCGGGGTTGTGGCAGAATTGTAGGGCGAAGTAGACGTGGATGGGGTAGTCGTCGCCTAGGGGGATTAGGGCGCCGCGGTAGGGGGCGAAAAATTTGGCGTATGCGCTGGCGTAGAGGTATAGGTAGGGGATGGCCGCGGCGGCGACGGCGGCAACGGCGAGTGCTGGGCGGCGCATTTAGGCTGTATAGAGCTTTAGGTACGTGTCGACTGTCTGGCTCCAGGTGGGGACGCGTGGCCTTGGCTGGCGTGGGGCCTCTTCTATTAGTCTCGCCGCCTTTTCTGCTATCTTCTCGGCGTCTTCGTGGGGGTCTACGGCGAGTGTCCTGGGCCTGGCGGCGAAGT
>ERZ1684501.45-NODE-45-length-13377-cov-12.511410_pt1 | contig 13377 bp, 13 predicted proteins | sample MGYA00580191_ERZ1684501 | MGnify/ENA primary metagenome ERZ1684501 (study PRJEB41475, sample SAMN08455322) | hot springs metagenome | biome: temperate mixed forest biome [ENVO:01000212]; feature: neutral hot spring [ENVO:00002181]; material: water | place: New... | reverse complement strand
GTCGCTCTTGCTTAGCCTTGCTTCGTATCTGTTTTCTTCAAGTCCACCTACCGAAGTGCTCATAAACACGGTAAACTCTCCCACCATCGGAACTATGGCAGGAGACGCAAACCCCCCTATCTTTTGAGAGAGTTCAAGGCTCTGAGCCACCGCTTTTGCGGTTGCGTCCTTTTGCTGTTGCTGTCTTGCGAGTTCACTCTCGGTTTCACTTACCTTCTTCCTAAGCTCCTTTAACTTCTCACAAACGGACTTGCTTATCTCGTAAGAAACCTTACACTCTGGATTGCTACTTATCCTGCCTTGAAGAGCAAAAACGCTTATGGAGTCTATCTCTTGACAACTAAAAGGACAAGTGGTTTGAGAAAGAGCAATTCGGTGAAGTCTCTCTAAGTCCCTAAGAGCGTTTTCGTATTCCTTCTTTTGCTGTTGTAAGCTCTTTGACAGAGTAAGTTGGTCTCTGTTTACCTTCTCTACGAAGTAAGCCTGCATCCAAGAGTTTACGTAGTTTGCTATCGCATGAGCCTGATTGAGTCCGTATTCTACGAAACTCTTTACCAAAGCCAAAGCTATCGGAACGTATAGCTCGTCTTCGCTTTTGACGGGTTTAAAAAGCGCTCCCCCCTGACTTGCTTGCTTTAGGCTTTCACACTTAGCTTTTGCATCTTTTAGAGCCTGCAAAATCGCTTGCCTGTCTTCTTCAACGTCCTCGTCGTATTCTAAACTTTCTAACTTCGCTCTTTGCTCTTCGTATTCCTTGCAAGGGTCAGAACTATACCAGTTTCCCTTAACGAGCCCCACTCCTGCGGACTGCATTATCGGAGAAGAAACCTTCACGGGGAAACTAAACACCGCTACGCTTAAAAGGATTATTGAAAACTTCCTAAAGCTCTCTGCGGAAGTTATAATTGAATAACTCTCCCCACCGCTTATGGTTCTAAGGAGTCTTGACCACTCGGAATAACCTTGAGACGCAAGCCACCATCCCGCTATTATCGTCAAAAGATATGCGGACAACACTAAAGACACCGAAGAAATTACGCTCACGTAAGTGGAATAAAGCCCCTTTGCCAAAAGATTTATCTCAGGACTTCCCAAAGAGTCAGGTATCTCAACGTTTCCGTTAAAAGTTGCCATCTTTATAAGCGTGTCCACTATCGGAGTTTTCACGTCTTTTAAAGCGTTTTGGACTTTCAAAAATGCGGTTTCCTTTCTCGTTATCCAGTATTCGCAATACCTTCCTTCTACTTCTATACCCATTACCTTCTTAACCAAACGACATCCACACACCCCTGCGTTGTATTCCGTCGGCATAAATCCGTATCCCTTTATCTCGTCTTCGTCTCCCTTTGGCATTACCTTTTCGCAAAACTCTTGACAGCTTGACGCACTCACAAAACTAACGTCTTTTGGACAAAATCCGTAAGAAAGGGAAAAGATAAGGAGTAAGGCTAAAAGCCACTTCACTTCTTTTCTCCCTCCAATATTAAAAATACTACTCCGCTTTTAGTCTTGTAGAGCCTTCTCTCCAAGTAGTAATTAGTCCTAAAGGCAAAGTAAGTAAAAGCCCCAGCCAAAGTCCCGAGCGTCCCTTCAAGACCAAAGAGAAGGAAAAAGGAAACGACTAAGCTCAGGAGCACTATAAGTTCCACCTTCAAGTCTTTAACAAACAGAAAAGAAAAAACGAGAATTCCAAAGGAAGAAAGAAAAGAGATTAAGCCTTTCCCAGTTCCTAAGAAAACCAAGAAAAACGAAAAAAGAAAAACCGTAAGAAAGTATGCACCGAGCCTTTCTATTCCTTTTAGCTTTTTCACTTCGTAAGTTTTCCCTTCCAAAGTCCTTATCCTTCCTTTCTCTACGAATACTTCCTTCTCAAGCGTCAAAAAAGGAATAAATACGTGGGGAACGACCGAATAAGCAATCTTTACTTTAACAGCCATATAACCAAAGCAAGTATAAGCATAAGTCCCGCAACTACCCAAGCTAAGTTCTCTTTAAGCAAGCTAACTAAGTCCTTCTTTTTCTTCTTCTCCTTAGTTTGCTCTTGCTTTGGTTTTTCTTCTTCTCCTTCTTCTTCTTCCAAAAGCATAGCGGGGCTTTCTACTTCTTCCTTTTTCGGTTCTTCTTCCGTCTTTTCTTCTACAACTTCCCTTCTTTCTTCTTCACTCACTCTTTTTTTTTCTTCGCTCCTTTCCAAAAGAAGAGAGAGCTTTTCTTTGACGTCTTCAAGCACCGCATAAACTGGGCTAAGGTCTACGCTTACAGGTTTGTCTTCCAATAGCTTTATCCTGTCCGCAAGCTCCACTATTCCTTCTTTAATCAATTCTATATTGGACTTTATCTCGCGGTCTAAAACTCCTTCTAAAACTTCTTCCTCTTGTTCTCCTAAAGCGAGCTTTACGTTTTCTATATCTTGCCAAAGTTCTCCCTTTAGCGTTTCAACTTCCGTTCTGACCTCTTCCCTTATTCTCTCAAGCTCTTCTCTTATCCTTTCTAAAACTTCTTCGTATCCGCTTGCTCTTCCTCCAAGACCTTTTGCCAAACGCTCTAACTCTTCACTCGTTACCTTGCCTTTTTTCTCAAACCAAACTAAAAAGAGTTCCCTTAGGGGGGAGTTTACGAGAAAGTCAAAAACTTCTTTGTCCTTTTTGGCTCTCGGACAAACGAAAGTGTGCTCACTCGTCTCAAGCTCCGAAAGTTCCCACTCTAAGTTCTCTACCTTCTCAAGGAGCTCTAAAGTCTTTTGATAGAAAATTGGTTCTCTTTCTTCTAAAAACTCTTCTAAAAGCACTTTGTCAATTCTCTTTGCCAGTTCAAGCGTCCTTGCAAGCTGGACTACCCTTATCGGCTTTCCCTGAGAAAGGGACTCTAATACTTCCCGCTTTCGTAGTGAAAACTCTCCAAGTAAGCCTTCTAACTCGCTCTTTTGCTCCGTAGCCTGCTCCTTTCTTTGCTCTTCTCCCACTTCGTAGCTTTTCTCTTCTACACTTCCAAAGGTCATTTTCTTTAACTCTTGCCTTATTTCTTCAAGCTCAAGGTTTCTTTGCTCCATCTAAATACCTCCTTAGTTCTTTTGCTATTAATTTTACCTTAGGAGAAAACTCTTCAAAGTCTTCCAATATCTCCACCAAGTCCGAAAGGGAAGAAAACTCACAATTTGCCCGCTCCCTTGCCTTTAGCTCCCTAAGAGCGTCTTTTAGGTCTTCTTTGAAGAGCTTTTGGTTGAAGTTTGGATAGCTCAAGTAGTCTTTTTGCAAAGCCTTTTCAAGACAAGCTCTAAGGTAGCTTTCGTTTTTCAGTCTAAGCCACTTTCGGAAGTCTTCTTCGGTCTTGAAGTTTCCAACGTAAACGTCTCTCTTGGTTCTTGCCTTTACTTCTTCCGCTAAAAGGAGTGCTCGGTGATAGTCGTCAAAGGTGTCTAAGACGTAATACCTTCCTATTTTCTTTTCGTTTGGATAGCCAGTGGGGAAGTCTGAAACCACTACGAAGACGTTTGCAAAGCTAAAACTTAAAACTCCAAAGAAAAACGAAAGCCACCTTTTCACTTCTTCCCTCCGTAAGCCTGAGAGCAATACTCAGAGTTTGCAAAAAACGAGCAAACGTGATAACGAACCTTAAATCCTACGAACTCCAAAAAGGCAAAGAGTAAGGTTATTATCACCGCGGTCGTAAAAAATCCTATAAAGCCGTTGTAAAGAGCATGAATAAGCGGTTCTTCCCCCTTTTGCCTTGCCTCCCTGTATCCCCTTATCATACTCCCAAGCACTCCTATAAAGAAACCAAACACTATCACAATAGCACTACTCGTTGCAACGAAAAGCTCCAAAAAACTCACTTAAATACCCCCTTCACGTCAAGCTCTTTCCCCGCTCTTACTTTAAAAATAACTGGTAAGCTTTTTTTGTCCTTAAACACTTCTTCGGAAGTTGAAGAAAGGAGATTGGCAAGTCCTAAGTATATAGACGCTTTTGGAACTTGCTTTAAGACTTCGTTTACGTCAGTCCTGTGAACCACCCCCGCACTGCTAATCGTAGTCGTTCCCGCTTGCGACAAAACGTTTTCAACCGCACCGCTTACCTGCTCTCCCGTCCTTTGCGTTGCTCTAAGAAGTATCTTTGATATCAACTGCGTATCTATCTCGTCCGCTACGTTAACAGTCCCCCTTCTTGCGTCAAGCACCTGAGCTTTGTCCACTTCCTTCCCGTTTATCCTTAAAGCCTTCGCAATTAGCTTGTATTCCTGAATAGCTGGAATAAACAAAAACTCCCCCTTCGTGAGTTTCCTTTCTTTTTGAGTGATTACCAAACAAGGAACTTCTACCTTTCTTTCTTCTAAACTCACTTCTACGTCTTTGTCAACCACGCACGTAGCGTAAAACTCTTCCCCTTCCTTCTTCACTTCTCCCTTCTCTTCTTTTGCCAATTCTTTTTCGCTTTCCTTTTGTCTTTCCCTTTGCTCTTCTTCTTTCTTCTTCCTTAAGTCCATACCAAAGAGAACTTCCCTTTTTGGCTCTTTTAGAATTTCTTGGTTTATCTCGTAAACTTTGACCTTTTTTACCTTCGGAGTTTGAACTTCTTGAGTTTTGCTTTTCCTTTCCACTGGCTCTCCCTTTAGCTCTGGAACGGTTGCTTTATACTTCTCTTCTATTCTCTTTTTCTCCACCTGCCACGGCTCTGGAAGTTTCTCTTGAGCTAAAGCAAAACCAAAAAGGAGCAAAGCTAAACTAACGCTCCCTTTTCTGAACATACTGACGAACCTCCAACCTTTCTATCTTTATTCCAAAAGGATTCTCTGGACTTCCGTAAGCTAAATTCACCTTTCCCGTTAGCCGAACCTTTATCGTGCCTTTCCCCTGTCTCCAATCCATCGCATATGCGTAAACGTATTCCACAGGAACTGCAACTTCGTAGCTAAAACTCTCCCCTTGCGTTACTATCCTTTCTTCCATCTCCGTCAAAGACGGAGTTTGGACGTATTCGGGAAGGTTGTCCGCTACGTATTGTCTCCAAATAAAGTCCAAATAAGCAAGGTAGTCCCTGTATCCCTGCGTGTCCTTCTCAAAGTAGTTCTCAACGAGTATCCTTACCTTTTCTATTTTGTCCAAGTCTTCAAACTTTGCTACTCCACTTCCCATAATCTCACTTGCGGAAAGAATTATCTTGTGAATCACCAAGTCCCTTATAACGAACTTAAGAGTTTGCTCAGAAAGGGGTTCTTTCTCAAGGATTGCCACTTTTCCGTCCGCTCTAACGAAAATGACCTTGTTTGAAAGATTACGAATGACTTCGTAATTCTTCTCTACCACCGAAGTTGCTCTTAAAATCGTAAACAAAACCAAAATAAGCGAAAGAGCGACTATCCCCATTGAGAAAATAAGGATTTGCTTGAAGTTGTTAGCAACCCAAACCTTTACCTTTAGGTCGGTTGGAAGTCTATCGTCTATCCTCTTCATAGCACGCTCCTTTATACTCCTTACAAAACTCCTTCATAGCTTGCTCGCTTGGAAAGTATACGACTAAGTCTCCTTTCCCTTCTTCCTTAAAGTAAATAGCGTTCGTTTTGGAAAGGGCTTCTTCGTAGCTCGCTCTTACCTTTGCTTTGACTGGCTTTTGGGGAGTTTGAACTTCTAAGGAGTTTTCTTCTTCCGCTTGCCTTTGGACTTCCCTTATCGGTATTCTCTCAAGTAGGTCGTCAAAGGGCTTTATCACCTGACAGCCTTCTATTACTACCTTGCTTCCCCCTTTGGTAGGAATTTGATAAACTCTCGGATAAGAAATTCTCCACTCTTTGATTAGCAACTTCCCCGCTTCTATCTCCTGATACTCTTGGAGCTTTTCTTGGTAAATCTTCCTAAAGTCTTCTATTGCCTTTTTGTAGCCTTCAAGGTATCCTTCCTTTTTGCCCTTCTCGTATCCGTCGCTATAGCCTATCTTGTAAGCGTCCAAAGACGTTATCTTCTTCTCACTCTTTACTTCTTCTTCCTGTGCCATTGCTACTCCTAAAAGACAAAGCAAAACCAAAACTCTCTTCATCCTATCCACCCCTTACGTATTCTAAAATCGCACCCAAAGTTGAGTTTACCACGCTCCTGTAGTCCACTCCAATAATCTTAAGCGAAACGCTTATCAAAACCAAAACTCCTAAAAACAAGACAGCTCCGTAAATAGCAACCTTTAGATACTCCGCTATCGGCTCTTCCTGTCCCCTTTGGATTATCTCCTTTGCTACGTTCAATCTTCTTATGAAAATGTAGACAAAACCAACTATCGGAATGAAAGTTATCGCAAGCCTTAGAGATGCGGAAAATACCGAAAGGAAAAACTTTATCGGAGATGCCATAGGCTCTCTGCAAGCGTTAAGGGAGTATTCTGGAAAAAGCGTCTTTACTTCAAAAGCGTCCTTAATAATCTTGCTTATCGGAACTCCCCACCACTCGGAAAACTTAAAAACCAAGAATATCAAAAGTGCAATGAAAACCGAATAAACCGTTGCGCTCGTAAGCTCGTCCACGAACTCAAGGTTTACGTGTTCCCCCATTACGTTTCTCTTAACCACTAAAAACCTTATAAAAGTCCCAACCAAGAGAAAAGCGGGGATAGAAAGAACGACGACGTATAAAGTAAAAGTAAACAAACATCCTATTACGCTTACCGAAGTGTTTGAAAGCTCTGGTGGAGAAGTCGGAAGTGCCATCCCTAAAACTCCCTAATTCTATAAACTACTCCGCAAGCAAAAACTTGGTCTTTACCGCTCGCAATACTTCCTTCGGTTTTTTCAAAGATAAAGTGCCTTCCGTCTACCACTATAACTTCCCTGTCCTTTGGACACCTTCCGTATTCTCTCAAAAAGGCTTCTATTACCTTTTCTTTTGGAACTTCCTTTCTTTCCACGTATTCGTAATAGGTGGCTACTTGGAACTTCTCTTTTAAAGGATTAACTCTTTCCCCAATAAAGCTAACCGCTTTTCCGTCTTTGAAGAAAACCACAAAGCCAAAGAATTTTCCTTCTTCTCTCTCAGGGGGGAAGATAACCAAGTTTTGGTCTTTGAACACCGCTTTTGCTCCCCCGCTCCAAAGAACCACGTCTTCTATCTCCTTGCCTTTGAAAACGAACAGGATTGGAATAGACGGAGCATAGTAAAAGTAATTACTTCCACGCAAGACGAGTTCCTTTTCTCCACCGTATCTTAATCCTTTTTGAAGTAGCCTAATTTTGTCCTTTTCTTCCATTTCTTTGACGAGTTTTTCAAGCTCCTTTGGAGAAATCTTTTGATAGTCAATCCTTTCTTCAATTACGAGCTCTTGGGGTGGGGGAAGTTGGGGTGGGGGAAGGTCTTTTCCAAACTCTGGAACGACCTGAGTTTGCGTTTCGGTTTGAGTTTGAGTTTGAGTTTGAGAAAAAGCCAATCCGAATAAAAGTAGCAAGGCTACCACCATAGCATAAACCTCTCTACCCATTCGTTAATTATCTTACCAAGTCTTTTTAAGCCTTTCTTAGCGTAGTAGTATGCCAAGAAGTGAAGGAGCTTGTCCTTTTCTTCCACTGGAACGTCAAAGTTTTTGTATGCAAAAAAGAGCAAAGCGAAGTATAAAAGCAAAACTTCTTGCGAGCCTTTTAACAGTCCGACGACGAACAAAGGAAGAAAAACCGCTCCTTTGGGGTGCAAAGCAAAACTGGTAATGGGGAGAAACTGTCTCTTTTGTGCCTCTATTAACTCCTTCACGGTTTATAATTTTAAGACAGGGGGTGAACCGTGCAACTCTCTGACCAAAAGGTAAAGGAAGTTATAAAGAAAGCCTTTTTGGACGTGCTCTCTTTTGAAGAAAAAGTTCTTCCAGTTTACAAAGAAGAATTTCACTTAGAGTTCTTTGAAAAAGTGCTCCCAAAGTGGATAGAGTTTGCGAAAGAAAAGGGATGGGACAAAGACGAGAAAGTTCTTTACGGGGAGATGCTTAAAGTTTTTAGCTTATACTCTAAATACTTGCGAAACGTAGAGGCTTTAGTCGACGAAGGGGTAGTAAAGATGATTCACTTTAACGTTTTGGACTTTGAACCTGAGCATTACGAGATACTTTTAGAAGCGGAAAGGCTCGGTTTAGAAGTGGCTTTCAAGTGCGTAGCGAACGATTCGTTATTCATTCCGTCAATAGAGACCGTAAAAGACGCTATAAGCAAGGTAAAAAGTGGATGGCAACCTTTTGAAGTAGCTCTTTATTACGCTCAAGGAAGGGGGTTTAGGAGTTGGGTAGTTTTAGGCTGTTTAGACGAAAAGGGTTTTTCTTACGGAGACGAAGTAGAATACGCTTTCCTTGACGAAGTTCAGAAAGTCCTAAAAAAGGAATACGGACTAAACGTTTCTTTTGAAGAGTTAAAGGAACTCTACGAAACCTTTCTTTTGGAAAAAGGGAAAGAGATAGAAGGAGTTTACGTCAGAAAAGACCAAAACACGGGGGAAACGCTCTTTTATGCCAGAGAAGAGGACTTTAGGAGCGACTTGGGAGAAAAGTTAAAAAAGGAATTTCTCAAAAAAGCGATAGAAGAATCTCGGATACTTTTACTTTCTGACGACGGGAGATACGGAGATAAGGTATATGAATTGCTTAAGGAGATAAAAGACGAACTCGTAATAAATTACCGCACGGACGTTAGATTTATACGAATAGAAGAAATTTACAAAGAACTCGTTTCAAATAGGTGGGACGAATTAGACGAAGTTGAACGCAAAAAAGAAGGTTATTACGTCAAATACAAGAATTGGAATACCGTTCGGGAGTGGCTAAAAGAAGAAGTTCTGTCAGAAGTGTTAAGGCAAGAAACGAAAGAGAGGGAAGACGACGACGTTTCTCCACCTTCTCCCTATTAATTTTAAGAAAGGGGGAAAGGAAATGCTAACTGAGAAGGAAATGGCGGAAGTCATAAAGAGTGCCTTTTACGAAGTGTATTCCTACGACGGCTTTGATAACAAACTTGTGGATAAAAGTAAAAGCATGGCTTATTTTGAGAAATATAAACTTTCTAAATGGGTAGAGTTTGCGAAGGAGAAAGGCTGGGATAAAGACAAAATAGCCCTTTACGGAGAGATGTTGAAGATTTTCAATCTCTACTTTAAGTATTTGCATTATAAGGCATACAAAGGAAATGACGTCAATCTTGATGCCTTTGACCCTAACTTTTACGAAATATTTTTAGAAGCGGACAGATTGGGACTTGAAGTTGCTTTTAAATACATTACGAGAGACGGAAGATGGCTACCGTTCCCGCTTATGGTAGAAGATGCCATAAGCAAGGTGAAACAGGGTTGGCAACCTTTTGAGATAGCACTGTTTTACTGTAGCTACTGGGTAGGAGAAGATAGAATGCTTAGCGATTGGATAGTTTTAGGTAGTTATGAACAGGCGACTAAGGTTTTTGAGGCTGGGGACGAAGTAGAAAACGATTTTCTTTACGAAGTGAAAAGCAAAATAGCCGAAGAGTATGGTGCGGAAATTGATTACGAAGAGTTAAAGGAACTTTACAAAAACTTTATCTTAGCATTGGCAAATGGAGAAGTAGAGATAGAGGGCGTTTACGTTAAAAAAGACCAAGAGAATGGAGATTTCGTCTGTTACGTAGAGTATAAAGACTTTTGGAACGATTTAGGAGAAAAGTTAAAAGAGACTTTTATTCGTAGAGTGTTAGATGAGACTTGGATACTTTTACTGTCTGACGACGACGAATACGGAGACAAAGTAGACGACCTTCTTAAAGAGATAAGAGAAGAGTTAATGAGAGATTACGGCATAAACGTTAGCTTGGAACGGATAAAAGAGATTTACCGCAACGTCATTTCAAACAAGGCGGACGAGTTAGAAGAAGTTGAATACAAAGAAGAAGAAGGTTATTACGTCCAATACAAAAATTGGAACAAGGTTCGGGAATGGCTAAAAGAAGAGATTATTTCAGAAGCGCTGAGACAAAAGATGCAAGAGTTAAAAGAGAAAATCCAGTCAAGGGAGAGTGAAGTGCCAGAAATCTCTCCCCCGTCTCCCTCTCGCTAAACCTTTCTTCTTTTTCCCCGTAGAATTCGTCAAAAATTCTTATAGCAAAGCCGTAGCCTTCGTTGTCTTCTTCAACGAAATACACTTTTAGAGCTATACTGAAGGAGCGTCAAGTGGATTACATTAATATCTTAAGGAGGCGGAAAAATGTCTATGCCTGAAGAGAGAATTGCGGAAGTCGTAATGAGAGCTTTTTGGGAAATCTATTTATACGAAGACGTCGTAACGAAGGACGACGACAACCCCTTTTTAGCCGAGTCTTGGAAATATTACGAAAACTACTTCAAACAACATCACCTATCTAAGTGGATAGAATTCGTAAAAGAAAAAGGATGGGACAAGGACGAAGTATTTCTTTTTGGAAAGATGATTGAAGTCTTTAATCTCTTCTTCAAATACCTGAGTAGAAGCGGGAGAAGATGGGAAGAAGAAGAAAGGATTAAAGTAAGAGTTGAAGATTTTAAGCCTGATAATTACGAAGTCCTTTTAGAAGCAGAAAGGCTTGGATTGGGCGTTGCGTTCAAGTATCTTAATAAGAGCGACTACTTTGAGCCAAACGTAGTTGATGTAATGGACGCCGTAAGGAAAGTAAAGGTGGGTTGGCTACCTTTTGAGATAATTCTTTTTCACTCTGGCTACGAAATAAAAGGCACGAGGGTGCTTGGGGATTGGGTCGTTTTAGGTAGTTATTCACGCAATTATTTTGATTACGATGCAGACGTAGAGTGGTGGCTTCGTGGACTTAGCGAAGATGTTAAGGAAACTTACGGCATTCCCGTTGAATACGAAGGAATAGTTGAAATCTACAGAGACTTTCTTTTAGAAGAAGGAGAGAAGATAGAGGGCATCTACGTTAGGAAAGACGAAACCAATGGAGACCGTCTATATTACGCAAAAGACGACATTTTTGAAAAAGAGTTGAGAAAAGAGTTAGAAGAGATGCTTTTAAAGAGAATAAAAGAAAAACTCCTATCGTCAAGAGAAAGCAACGAGCCTGAGGTATTTCCTCTCTCTCCCTCTCCCTAAGCGTTTTTCCTTATAGCGCTCTTTACTATCTTCTTTCCGTCAGGAGTTTCCAAAGAAAATCTCGTGCTGTCAAAGATAAGTTTCTTTGCTTCGTCTACTGGCAAGGACAAGGAAAACACTCCCCCCGAATACCACACCGTAAACGTATAGGCTGGCTGGGAAAAGTATACGTGAGCAAGGTCTGAGTTTTCGTAGTCAAGGTTAAGGTAGTTTGCAAGACCCCTAAAGTATTCCTTCCTTTGGCTTTCTTCTTGGGGAGATATTAGGAGCTTGGTTTGAACGTTTGCGTATATTTCCTTTGGAACGTCTTGATAGTCCTGTGTGGCAAGCCAAACGGAAATTCCCCACTTTCTCGCTTCCTTTATCAACACTCTCAACGCTCTTGCGAAACTTTGCCGTGCAAACAGGTTGTGAGCTTCGTCAATAACGTAGTAAACCTTTTCCCTTTTGTGGTCTTTCCTTTTGAACTTGTCTTCTTTTATTAGCCTTTTGAAAATTGCAAGAAGGAGCGGAATAAAGAGTTTGCTTTCGCTTAAAAACTCGTAGTCAAGATAGACTATCCTTGAGTCCGAAATTGGTATTTGCGTCGGTGCGTTTATCTCAGGAAGGTCTAAAAGAAGGTGGAGTTTACTGTAAAGTCTCTCTAAGGTGGTTTTATCCGCTTTTGGTAAGGCTGGGTCGTCCTTTTTGGTTTGAACGAGCCTGTAAACGTCGTCAAGAAGAGCTTGCTTTAAAAACTCGTATCCCTTCACTTCCCCTATCCTTACTTCGTCCGAGTATCCTTTCTTCCTGAGCTCTTCGTAAACTCCTTGCATAGAAGGAATTTGCCTAAGAGAGTATACGGTCTTAGACAAAATGCTCTTGTATGCGTCGTTAGAGCTTGCTTCTTTGAGTATCTTTATAAACCAAAGCCTTTCTTCTCCAGAGAGTGGCTCTGCGTCTAAGCTCTCAAGACAAGAGCTTATAATCTCTGCGGAAAACTCGTATTCGTCTTCGTCTCCTTCTTCTATCTCGCAAGGATTGTAAGAAATCTCGTTTAGCGTTGCGCTAAACAGTCCTACTTCCATCCCCCTTTCTTTCATTAGCTTGAAGAATATCTCCGCGGAAAAGCCTTTGTCAAACCACCTTAAGCGAACGTCTTCTCTGGGTCTTTTCTTTAACTCTCCCGTAAGTAGTCCTTCAACGTCTACTCTTAGGATTTGAGAGAAAACGTTTTGAAGACCAAAGCTCTTTCCCGCTCCCGTGGGGGCAAGAACCATTACGTGGGGTGCTGGGTTTTCTTCAAAAACGTTGTATGCTACGTAGCTCCCGTGCCTGTTTTTGCCCCAAACTTCTACGAAACTCGGAATGGTGGTCTTTTCGTAAGAGTAAATAAGGTATTCCGAAAAGTCTTCTACCTTTGAAACGAAAAAGTAGTCGTAGTCTCTAAACAAGAGCGGAGTTGAGCGAACGTATAATTCCTTTGCATACTTCTTCTCCACTGGTGAAAAACCGAGAGAAAAGAGAACTTCAATTGCCTTTTCCTGAACCCTTTCTTGGTCTCTGGTGATAAAGCAAACGCTTATTCCCGCAAACTCTTCTTCTCCCCTTTGTGCCTTTTTCCTTGCTTCCATTATCACCTTTCTGCCAGGGCTTTTATTTCTCTCCTTTACTCTTAGTATCAAGTCCGCATTATCAAAGTCTATCGTAATCCACAAAGCCCCTTTCCAATCGGTTTCAAAAAGCCTTTCTAAGTCCGCCACAGCTCCTTGCCAAGAAGTCCCTACGAAAACCCTGTAGTCTTCTTCGTCAACTTCCCTTGCGTATGCAATGCTCCTTAAGAGTGCAAGAGAAGTGTCTTCTTCCGTAAAGTATCTGTTTCCGTAAATAGGAACTCCTTCGTATTGGTCAATCTTCAGCCCCATCTTAGCAAACTGGAGCTTTAGAATTGCGTTTGCCACTTCCAAGCCACTTAGCATCCTAATGCTCTTTCCACACACTTGCTCAAGGAGTTTTAAGAGTTCTTTGTTATACGTAAAGTAATAAACTTCGTGAAGGTAGTATCCCGTATCTGGGTCTTCGTCTTTAAGTATCGCTAAAAAGAGAATTCTTCCCTTTCCCTTGACGCTTGCGAGTTTCTTCATACTCTCAGGTGGGGGAGTTTTTACCCGTTCTACGTTTGAAACGACTTTCGCTCCGTAAAGATACGAGTATGCGGTAGAGAGCTCCACGCAATCCTTGTATATCGCTCTTATCACTAACGGCTTTACTCCCAAGAGAGTGAAAAAGATTTCCTTTAGCATAAGAGTTATTTTAGTCCAGTTCTTGCTAAGGAAGT
>ERZ1684501.44-NODE-44-length-13697-cov-10.334262_pt1 | contig 13697 bp, 16 predicted proteins | sample MGYA00580191_ERZ1684501 | MGnify/ENA primary metagenome ERZ1684501 (study PRJEB41475, sample SAMN08455322) | hot springs metagenome | biome: temperate mixed forest biome [ENVO:01000212]; feature: neutral hot spring [ENVO:00002181]; material: water | place: New... | reverse complement strand
ATGATGATCTGGTGCTTGATCCTGGTGAGAAGGTCGTCCTCTTCGTATACTATAATGGTGACAGCGTGAAGCCTGATGGCTATGATCTCGTGAAGTTAGAGGTTAAGGTGCCTATTGGGGCTCCTCTAACGATAGAGAGGATGATACCGCCGAGCCTCACACAGCCAGTAGTCGACCTAGGTTAGCGTCTTTATAAGGGTTTGATTCACGTTTTTTCTTTCCCTCATCAATTTTTCTATATTGTCTCTTAGCGTTACAAGCTTCCTTGGGAGGCTTGTAGGGTCTTGGTTAGGGGTGTCCTGGTGTTGGTGTTTGGCCTGGCTGTGTCCGGTTTTGGTGTCGTATTAGCCTTCTTAGCCTCCCCCCTCTCCCTAGCCGTATCCACCCCCCTCCTTCTATCCTCTCTTGTCCTCACATCTCTTGGTCTTCATTATAGTGTGGCTGCCGCCATCTATACCCTGAGGTCTCTGAGGGGCCCTGCTGTGTGGCCCTGCGGTTGCCCTGCATGCTCTCTCGTAGCATCTAGGGTTACAAACTCTAATGGGGCCCTCCAGGCTCAGGGCTCCGAGCTCCTAGAGGAGGATGTACCACAGCTTGAGGAGGTGAAGGTGGAGTCTAGAGAGGAGAGCGCTGGAGAGGCCCGGGAGGAGCCCCGGCAGGTTCAGCAGCCTCCCCAGGATGGTGTGCTTGAGGCTCTATCTAGCCTCGAGGAGGAGGTTAAGGGTATAAGGGGGGAGCTTCAGGAGTCTATCGGGGAGCTCCGGGCTGCTATAGCTAGCCTGAAGAGTGAGGTCGACGAGGTTAGGAACCCCTTTAACTTCATGAGGAGCGTTGCAGAGTTCCTAGATGAGGAGACGAAGAACGCTATACTAGCCATAGCTAGGATGACCCGGTTGGAGGGCGGCGAGGGGGCCCCCTCTAGGCTTGTTGTCGAGCCTTACAGGCTGGAAGCTGGGGTTAGGGGTGGGGATGGCTTTATAGACTTCCTAGAGCTACTACTGTGGCTTGACGAGATATACGGTTCTAGAGAGTGGGTTGAGCTGAGAGACCTTCTAGGCTCTCTAGAGCAGGCCGGCCTCGTCCCCGAGTCTAAGCTCAGGAGGCTTAAGGCAGCAGTGGATATAGTTGAGAGGAGTAGATCTAGGGGTGAGAGGGTCTCAGGTAAGATTAAGCTCCTCTACATGCTAGCAAGGCAGCTAGGCGTAGCTGATGGAGAGAGGGGGCTTAGACTCCTCGAGTACCTAAGCGGTGGTGGCTAGAAGTGGTCTCGGAGGGTGTCACAACAGCTATCCTCGTAGTTGCTGGGGTCATCGTAGCAGCCTTGGTCGTCTCAGCAGTGCTATCCCAATACTACCTCGTAGACTCCACCATTAGGGTAGCCTCCTGGAGGCTAGAGGATAGGCTTAAAACGAGGGTCGACATAGTCCATGGAGCTATCGAGGGGAACCACTTCGTAGTCTTCGCTAAGAACACCGGCTCGAGGCCTATAGCCATAGGGGAGGTTGAAGCCTCAGACCTCTACTTTGGTAGGAGCTGCGAGGCACTCTACAGGCTAGGCTCGGGTCCTGGAAGCTGGTCTTACGAGGAGGTAGAGGTGGACGGCGTATGGAGGGTCGGAGAAACGCTAATAATAAGAGTCTATAATAGCACCTCCATAGGCCCCCCGCCCTACTGCGTAAAACTAGTCCTACCCAACGGCGTCTCAAGCGAGGGGACAATCCTTGGCTAGGAGGGGCTTGAGCAGCCTCATACCTGGGCTCATCATACTCTTCGTTCTCACCACGATAACAGCGCTGGTAACTCTAAGGGCTCTTAGCATACTCGAGCTTAAGGTACAAGGGGATAGTTATAGACCTCAACGCTACGAGCTCATAGTCGAGAGAGCTCGATACACAGAGGATCCCGGGGGGCCATCGGTAGAGTTTACCCTAGCGAATAGGGGCCCCAGGGCCCTAGAGGATTTAGGGCGCCTCGAGGTTATAATATCGTATAGAGTTGGTGGAGTAGGCGTAGTGGAGCTCCTCAAATTCAACGCCACAGCGGCATCGTGGAGCCCTGGGTCCTGGGCTTTATCAGGTGTATACATAGGCTCCCTCAGCTACACCTACCAGGAGCACCCATACCTCAAGCCGGGGGAGGTGGCCGTAGCTGTAGCCTACCTCTCTAGGGCCCCGGATCCTGGCTCGCCCTTCACTCTAGTAGTTGTAACACCTGAGGGTGTGAAGGCTGAGGTTTCGAGCGCTAGGTGAGACTATGCAGGGTGTGATAACGACGGGGAACGAGGAGCTGGATGCCAGGCTCGGAGGGGGCATACCTATTCCTATGATGCTGCTAATAGAGGGGGGTCACGGTAGTGGTAAGAGTGTGTTAGCCCTCCAGGTGGCTCGAGGGGCTCTCCTCTCGGGGTTTAGGGTTATGTATGTTACAACTGAGGCTACTGTGCAGAACTTTATAGAGCAGGCTAGGAGGGTTAGCCTAGATGTTATGAGGTTCTACTTGCTAGGCAAGCTTAGAGTATACCCGCTCCACATCGAGGGTTTAAAGTGGAGCCGTGAGACCGCATCGAGACTCCTACCCCTCATATCATCTTACCTAGCCGGCACGTATAACACTTGGGATGTAGTAGTCCTAGACTCCTTCAGTGTCCTAGCGTCATACGCCGACCTAGACATGGTTCTAGACTTCTCCACTAAGCTTAAGATACTAGTGTCGAGAGGTAAACTCGCTATACTCACAGTACACACAGGAGCTCTCCCAGAGAGCCTTATGCTAAGGCTTAGAAGTATGTGTGACGGCCTCATAAGCCTTAAGTCCTCCGAGGTTGGGGGTATAAGCGTTAAGGTCATGGAGGTTTTAAAGCTGAGAGGCGCCCGGGGCCCCGTAGACCAGGTTATAGCATTCGACGTGGACCCGGCCTTTGGCATCAAGCTCCTACCCATAACACTCGCTCGGGGGTGACGGTGTTGCAGAGTGTAGCTCTTGATAAGCGCCTAGCCGCTGAGGCTCGTAGGAGAAGCTACCTGGCCAGGTACCTAGCTGGTGTAGTTAAACTCTATGGGCCCCCGAGATTCTATACTGCTAGGGAGCTCGACTACAGCCTTAAGGGTGCCAGGAACGTTAACGTAATATACTCCATATCGGACTACGTGTACATACACGTTGTTAGACTGTCATCTTACAGGTCTTACGGTAGATATATAGTCATAGAGCCCCCTAAGCCTCCGGAGAAGCTGCTAGACATCCTGAGATTCAGGCTAGGGCAGGTTATTAGGGAGGAGGAGGCTGTAGATGGGGGCGAGGAGAGGCTGAAGCTTGTATCTTCAAAGCTAGAGTCTATAGTTAGGATTGTAGGCACACCAGTAGACTATGAGAGGCTTACTGGGAGGGAGTCTAGGGTACCAGTATACGCTGGCGACTACGAGGTAGTAAGATACTACGTATTAAGGGATATGGTTGGCTTAGGCTTCCTAGAGCCATTCCTACAAGACCCATGGCTTGAGGATATAACATGTAAAGGTGTAGGGAACATATACGTGGTTCATAGGCTCTTCGGAGCTCTAGAGTCGAACATCGGGTTTTCTAGTAAAGAGGAGCTAGACAGGTTTATCATAAGGCTTTCCGAGAGGATAGGGAAGCCTGTATCCCACGCTAGACCGATAGTCGATGCTACCCTCCCAGATGGTAGTAGGCTTAACGTAGTCTTCGGTGAGGATGTCAGCCTTCATGGTAGCAACTTCACGATTAGGAAGTTTGCTGAGAAGCCTATAAGTATAACCCAGCTGATAGCCTGGAATACTGTGGATGAGAGGATAGCAGCATATCTGTGGATGCTACTAAGCAATAATATGAGTGGCCTTGTCGTGGGCGAGACGGCCTCGGGTAAGACTACGCTATTAAACGCTATAGCCGCCTTCATTCCACCTAACTACAAGGTCGTCACTATAGAGGATACAGCGGAGGTTAGGCTACCCCACCCTAACTGGGTTAGAGAGCTTGCTAGGCTAACGGGGAGTGCTGAATCCTCAGTAACCCTCTTCGACCTCCTAAAGGCAGCCTTAAGGCAGAGGCCTAACTACATAATAGTAGGCGAGATTAGGAGTGTTGAGGCTAGCGTTTTCTTCCAAGCACTCCAGACAGGGCATCCAGGCCTAGCTACATTCCATGCCGGGAGCGTAGAGCAGGTAGTTCAGAGGCTTACAGGGGATCCCATAAGAGTACCTAAAGCCTTCATACCAAACCTGAACTTCGTCGCCATACAAAACGCTGTCTGGAGGGGAGGCCAGATGGTGAGAAGGTGTATAAGCGTGAACGAGATAGTGGGCTACGACCCAAAGAGCGACTCCATAATCTACGTTCCTGTATTCACATGGGATCCTGTTAAGGACAGGTTCATATTCAAAGGCCGGGGGGCTAGCTTCCTACTAGAGGCTAAGATAGCCAGCATGGCCGGCCTCAGTAGGCTTGAGATAGGTAAGATTTACGAAGAGTTAGATCTAAGAGCCCAATTCCTTAGAGAGCTTGTTAACAGGAGAATCCTAGACTACTTCGACGTCTGGGAGGCTATAAAGAAGACCTATGAGATGCCGCTAGAGGAGGCTCTCTCCAGGCTAAAGCGTGGAACACTGCTAAGAAGGTGATGCCTGGATGCCGCCAGTCATATCAAGGCTTAGGGAGGTCTTCGCCTCCCCACTAGATGAGGAGCTCCTATACTTGCTTACACACCTCTACTCCATATCGACGGGTAAGCCTCCGGTAAGTAAAATCTTCCAGTTAGGTGGGGTTAGCGGTTTGGGGTATAACGGTTACTCCGGCGTCTTGAGGCGTGTAGAGAGCCTAGCTAGGGACTATGGGCTCGGCTATGCTGACTCTATAAGGGCTAGCTTAAGCCACGCCAGGAACCCCTTCTTTAGGGATTTCCTAGTAAGGCTCTCTGAGGCTCTAAGTGCTGGCCACGACCTAGAGGGGTTCTTTAGAGTGGAGCTAGAGAGCTTCGTAGCAGAGTTTAAGGCTAGCTATGCGAGGCTACTCGAGACCATAAGGGTCCTCATGGGCGTCTATATAGGTGTACTCTCCTCAGTCATGTTCCTCAACGTTAACGTAGCCCTAATAGCCTACCTCATGGCTGGCACCATATGGCCAGCTATAGGGATTACTATAATCTCCCAAGCTGCCCTATGGTCTCTAGCAGTCTTCATGTATACCTTCATGCCGAAGTTTAGGATATCACATAGCCTACCCGTTAAACCAGGGGATCACAGCCTCTTCATACGCCTCCTCGTCCTAGCCCTAACTCTGGGGGCTCTAGGATTCATAGCTATCCTCAGCATAACGGGATCCCTTGGGTTAGCGCTGGTAGCCCTCGGGGCCCCCCTCATAGCTCCAGGTATTGTAGCTTATAGGTTTGAGAGGAGGCTCAGGGGGATAAACTCCTTCCTCCCAGTCATGGTGAAAAACTATGGTCTCCTCTACGCAACGCTAGGCAACGAGATCCTAGTTTTAAGGAGCCTCCTGAGGGTTAACATAGGCCCTCTCAACACGCTCCTCAGGAGAGCCTATGCTAGGCTCTCAGCTGGGGTAGATAGGAGGAATGCATGGCTCCTCTTCGCTGGGGAGAGTGGAAGCGAGATTGCTAGGAGAGCTGTAGATATAATCTACGACTCCATGGAGACAGCTGCAGACATGAGGAAAGTTGGGGAGAGGCTGGGCGACGTTATAGCAGATCACATAAACATGCAGAAGGGTAGGGAGCAGCTAGCTAGGTCATTTCAGGCAATGCTATACCTCATGCAGGTAATCTTAGTAGCTCTAGCACAGTTCATTGTAACACTAATCCAGATCCTAGGGGAGCTCCTAGGGATAGCTAGGGGGCTCCCCACATCTATACTACCCTTCGCCGGGCCAGCTGAGATTCCCGGCTTAGCTCTCGTAGCTACACTCTCCCTCTCAATGGCCTTCGCTAACGCTATCTCTATGAAGGCAGTTGAGGGAGGCTATGGTGGGGTTATAGTTCTCCACCTTGGAGCCCTCCTAGCGCTCTCAGGGGTGACCATAGTGGCTTCCTCTGCGTTCTCCGAGTTTCTAGTTAGAACTTTCGTTGAGGGTGTTAGGCCCTTCGAGCTCTCAGTTACCCTAGCCCCTATGCTTGGAGGTGTCCTAGGTTGAGGGCTTTCCCGCTCCTCTTGGTTCTCCTAGCTGTGGCGGCTCTAGCCGTTTCACCTGGAGAGCCCAGGTTTACCTATAGGGAGTACGGCTACATTATAGTGGAGGGAGGCTGGGTTATAGAGGTTAAAGCCGGCTTCTGGGAGCCCTGGATCCCCGGGTCTAAGGCTGAGGTGCAGGTAGAGCTCCTAGCTAGGGAGGCTGCGCCTCAATCCAGAGCATCCATAGTCTCGGTGACTGTCTCTACTGGGAGTGTAAATTCTAGCTACTACGCAGGCCTCCTCCTAGGTGCTGGTGATAGAAGGGCTTTAACCATGCAGCTGGAGCTCTCCGAGCCCAAATACTCTAGCTTAAAGCCGGGCGACTCTATACTAGAGTTCTTCACGTTAACAGTTAAGGGCTACATTGAGGGCCCCGAGGGCAGGACTTTCTTCTCCAGGTCTTTCACTATACCCGTTATTGTCGCCATCCCATCTGGTATGATCAAAGTTTCAGTTGAAGGGCAGAGAGTTGTAAGGCTAGGTGAGGAGGCGGGGCTCTCGGTAGTGCTACAGAATAGGGGTTCCAGCCAGGTATACCATCTAGAGGTGATGGTATACGTTAATGGTAGCGCTGTGGAGACAGCATACTACCCATTACTAGACCCAGGGTCTACGAGGGTTCTCACTGTCAAGTTTAAGCCGGTAGAGCCAGGCGCCTACATGGTAGCGGTACACGTTAGATACTTAAGCCCAGGCTACGGGGCTCTTAACGCGGCCTACGCTACAATAGTCTACGTTAAAGCTAGCTACATAATAACCCTATCGCAGCCAGTCGCTACGGGGGAGGGCTTCAAGCTAGTTGGGTATATCAGCCCGCAGCCGCTCGCTGAAACCCCCGTGTACATAGAGTCTAGTATTGACGGCGTCACCTGGAGCCCCGTAGAGGCTCTAACACCTACAAGGGAGGGGCTCTTCGTTACAAGCGTTAAACTAGGGAGAGAGGGATTCCTCCTAGTGAGGGCTAGAGTACCTGAGACAGGTAAAACCCTCGAGTCAATAAGCAATGTCGTTGTACTAGCGAACACCACAATACCTCAACTGCAGCGGGCCGCTGAGACGGTAACAGTAGCTAAGACAGAAACCCGAACAGTACCCCATACCGTAACGGTAACCGTAGCACCACCAAGCCCCCAGACCCCCCTGGCACAGGAGACACTCACCCCTGGGGTTCCAGCACAGCTAGCCGCCCTAGCTGTAGTAGCTGTGGGGGCCCTCATAGGCCTAGCATTGCTACTCATCTTCAGGAGGAAGTAGGAGGTTAGCGGGGGCTTAGTAGTGTTAGGATTCCGACTGCTACGAGCACTATGCCGACTATAACAGCTAGGATTCTAGGCCTACTCCTAGCTGCTATGAAGCTCCCTATCTGAGCTCCAACCACCGCTCCCAGAGCGAAGGGAGCTGCTAGGTTGAATACCACGTTTCCATTGGCTATGTGTACTAAGGAGCCGAAGGTTGAGGATACGACTATGGAGAGCATGCTAGCAGCAACAGCCTCCCTAACCGGGACTTTTAAGACGGAGACGAGGACTGGGAGTAGGATGACTCCACCCCCTATGCCTGAAAGCCCAGCTATAAAGCCGGCGATAACCCCAGCTGCAGGGGCTAAAACCCTACTCTTATACCTGAGCTCCACAGTAGCCCCAGGGCCTCTGAGTAGTAGGTTTAACCCAAAGGCTATCACTATTAAAGCAACTATAGCTCTAAGCAAGGCTCTTGGAGCAATGCTAGCCACTAGGGCCCCCACCATGCTGGAAGGGGCCATGAGTAGAGCTACTAGAACCCAAGAACCGAGCCTCAGAACACCCCTAGCCCAATACGATATGGTGGCTGAGACGCCGTTAAACACTATGACGAAGAGGCTTGTACCAATAGCCTTCTCAATAGGGTAACCCATATAGTAGAAGAGGGGGACCATGAAGACACCACCACCAATACCACTCATACTACCAACAAGAGAGACTAGAACCCCACCGACAAAGTATAACACCAAGTCAGAGATCAAAACTCACAACCCAAAACCTGAAGCCACCCACGCCTTTAAACTTAGATGCTAATAGAATTCATTCAATTTAACTCAGAAAGCGCCTTTAGCTTTAAAGAGCTTTTAGCCTTAGTCTCCACGCTTTCTACTGCTATGCATTTTCTTCATCATCTCCACGTGCTTCTCCATCATCTCACTGCATTTAGCTGAAAAGGGGCCCTTGAAGATGCACATCACATGATGCATATCGTGAGTGTCGGGAGCTCCTGCTACCAAAACCCTACCTACTACGAGCTTCTCGCCTCTATACTCGACGTTTAAACCATAGAATGTAATATAGGATCCCTTTAGCTCTCCCACGTCTAAGCCTTGTGTCTCAGGCTTCGCGAGTAACACTCTAATCCTCTCACCGTCGACATCCACTACTAAAATGTAGATTCCTTTTCTAGGCTTTGCCTCGACATCCTCTACAACCCCGTAGCCTACAACCCACTCCCTGCTACTCGAGATAGCAACTAGCGTTGGAATGTACCTAGTAGACTCTATGCCCTCACTAGATACGAGAGTGTTAACCTCGCCGTAGTCGAGGGGGTAGGCTGAAAGAGCTAAGATGAACACTAGAACGGGAAACCCTAGGGCGAGGCTGTACTCAACAATCTTAAACATCAAGGGGCCCCCAACATTAAGTATAACACTTGGTAGTTAAAAAATAAATGTTGAGATTCTACACTTACTAGCTTTACGATTGCCTTAGCAGGTATACATAGTAGGCTGGCATTTGGTACGTTTTACCTCCCCAGCTTACCTCAACAGCTACTATGAACCCATTCTTCTCGAATCCTTTAACAGTTATGCTATCACCTGGCTTAACGTTACCTAGAAGCCAGGCGCCTAGTATTAACACTCCCTCATCGGTTCTAACGTAGACCTTGAATAGGCGTACATTGTAGCTGTTATCCCCGCTAGCAACGACTATGTAACCTCCAGTCTTGTTAACCTCCCTCACCGTCCCACTTATCTCCGTTAGATTTGCGAAGAGGTTGGCGAACACAGCCTTACCCTTACCCCAGTGTTTTCCACTCCCTTCCGGGCATGTTGCATTACCGTTCTTCTTGCTTAACTCAATCCCAGCGCTCTGTATTCCAGCGGCTACAGCTCTCCAGTCCATCCCCATTACAGGCATGTAAGCGACACTAGCTACACTCTGCCCCTGCTCTAACGCTCTCCAGTGAGCCGCTAGCGTTATTCCAGCACTTAGCACCACCAAGGCTGCCAGAGCTATTCCAAGCCCTACCAGCACCCTACTGTATCCCATCTTACTCCTCACCTAGCCAGAGGTCTGTGAAGACCCCCAGGTTTTTAAGTTAAACTCACTTCACGTGAGTACCTAAGCCTCCCCAAGGAGCTAATGGTGACCTCCTTCCACAAGGCTTGAAAGGCGTCGGGGCCCTAGGCCCATTCCTAGATTTAAGCAGCCTTGGGTTACCCCGTTTCCCCTCAATTACTGCTTATAAGCACACATCATCCCCACCCTAGGAAGGGGTGAGGGTTTCCCCTAGTCGTAGGGGAGTGAGTTTAAGCTCGTCTGAAAGGAGCTGTGAGGTGGTGTTTTTAAATGGAGATATGTCTGGAGATTGACCTGTTTTATGCTTTGATGGTGTCTGACTATGGTTGAGCTCTTGGGTTTAGCTTCTTTTCTTGTTGGGTTTCTTGCTTTTCTCTCGTCTTTATTCTACCTTGTTTCCTCCATATCCCTCTTTAGGCTTTACCTGGATGTTGGTGGTGAGCTCTGGTTTAGGCTTTCCCTCGGTTTTGCTCTTCTCTCTCTAAGCCAGGCCTCTATGGTTTTCTCTATGGTGGTTGAGAGTGCGAGTCTCTCCTATGCCCTCTACACTACTGCTCCAGCTCTAGCTGTCTCAGGCGTCTACATGATATGGAGCTCTCGGAGGCTTACCCAGGCTATGGCCTTGACTCTTTTAACTCTAGCACCTTCAAGCCTCGACTTTGTAGCTTCAGCTTTATCAGCTCTAGCAGCTAGGGGGTTTAGGGGGCACGCTAAGATAGCGTTTACACTCATCTCCATAGCTCATCTAGGTAGAGCTATTGGGACCCTAACGCTGCCAGGCTGGCTTCCAGCATCTCTCCTCATAGCGTCTGAGGCTCTAAGGGCTCTCGGCGCCCTCTACATGGCTGTATGGTACGCTAAGAGGGTTCTAGTGTGAAGAGGAGGGGTAAGCTATCAATAATAATCGATGTACTCGAATACCTACAAAGCGAGGGTGGAGAGTCACCCGCGACTAGGATAGCTCAAGCTACAGGCCTCGCCTACGATAGGCTAGTAAAGCTCCTAGAAGAGTTAAATGAAAGAGGCCTCGTAGAAGTGGAGGCTGGAGAAAGAGCTAGAAGGGTAAGAATAACAAGGAAAGGGCTATCAGTCCTACAAAGGCTAAGAGATATGAGGAAGTTCCTAGAGGATCTAGGCATAGAGATTTAAAGATGCTAGAGGGAGTTAAACACACTAAACCTAAAGCCCTCCAAGCATACCCCTACCTATGGGAGATGAGGATCGATGGGCAGGCGGAAGCGTGAAGAACCATTGTAGCACCGATCCCCCAGGTATCTCCTATGCCATGGAGCTCCCGGTTCTATGGTCTTGGAAACGTCTAGCGGGGCTACGATTATAGTGACTGCCTTAGAGGGCTCTAGTAGGACCGGGACTACTGAGAGAATAGCCTCCCTACTCGAGGGCCTGACTTAGATCCTCTACTAGATCCTCTGGATCTTCGAGGCCTACGGATAGCCTTAGGAGATTCTCTGTTATCCCCAACTTCCTCCTTATATCCTCTGGAATATACCTCGAGGCGCTTATCACAGGGTATGTTAGTAGAGACTCTGGCCCTCCGAGGCTCGGCGAGGGTTTTATGATTTTAACCTTTTTAAGAACCTTTATAGCCTCGTCCCTCCCACCCTTCACTTTAAACGAGACTACTGCCCCGTAGAGTCTTCTCTCGAACAGCTTATCGGCAACCCCCCTGTAGGGGCTGTCTGGGAGGCCTGGGTAGTAGACCTCCTCTACTCTCGAGTGCTCCTCTAGGAACTCTGCTATCTCTAATGCTGTTCTCGACGCTCTCTCAAACCTAATGCTTAACGTCTTTAAGCCTCTTAGGGTTAGGTAGGCTTCGAAAGGCTGCATTATGCACCCTAGCATTCTCCTCCAGTCCCATAGGAGCTTTATCATGGGCCCTATTGATATAGCTGCTCCCCCGACAACATCGTTATGCCCTGCTAGGTACTTTGTTAGGCTATGCACCACTACTAGGGCCCCCTTAGCTAGTGGGTTTAAGAGTATGGGTGTTGTGAACGTGTTATCAACTATAACCCAGCAGCCCTCCTCGAAGCAAGCTCTGGAGACCTCCTCGACATCTATAACCCTCAATGTGGGGTTAGTCATAGTCTCGACGAACACCAGGTCCGGCTTGCTAGCCCTTACAGCCTCTACTATAGACTCTGTCTCAGGCCACACAAGCTCAAGCTTATAGCCTATCTTCTCGCTTAGGCTGGAGAAGAGCTCCATAGTAGTCCCGTAAACCTCCATGGGTAGGAGTACCTTCATATCCCGTTTAGCTAAGGCTAGTATGGTAGCTGAGATAGCGGCCATCCCACTATTAAATGCTAAAGCGTCAGACCCCCTCTCGAGCTTAGCTAGAACTCTCTCCAGAGCTCTTACTGTTGGGTTCTCCTCCCTACTATACTTAAGCTCTGTACCCCTATCTACTAGCCTTGTCTCACCCCTCTGCTCGAATATAGCTGTTAGGAATACTGGTGGTATGAAGGCTCCTGTATCCTCATCTCTAAACCCGTGCCCATGAATAGAGTCTGTAGCTTTACCCGTCTCCTCCCACCTCCACCTCAACGCCTGGAGCTATACTAGCGACTTTAACCTCAGCTTCTACCCCACAATCGCTATAAGCCTTCCTTACCCACGATGCAACCTCTAAAGCCTTCTCCCTCGAGGCAGCTATAGAGAGCATGCTAGGGCCAGCTCCGCTTATAACAGAGCCTATAGCCCCGCCCGCCCTAGCATAGCTCTTCACTAGGTCGTAGCAGGGCACGTACTTAGACCTAGCCGGTTCAACCACTATATCCTCCAAGCCTCTAGCTAAAGCTTCGTAGTCGCCAGAGGTAAGACCGTAGAGTAGTGCTGCAAGCCTAGCCGAGGCCTCAACGTGGGTTGATAAATCCAAGGTTCTAGGGATAACCTTCCTCATAAGCCCAGTCTTACCCTCAACAGGTTTAGCGAGCGGCGTTGAGACTATAAAGTAGTAGCTTCCAACATTAAGCCTCCTAGCCTGTATAGGGGGCTTGCTGGAGAGGAGCATAACGAGACCTCCAAGGCTTGAAGCTGTAGCATTGTCGAAGTGAGGCTCTCCAGCAACGAAAGCCTCTGAAAGCCCCCCTAGCTCTGCTACCAAGAGCCTCTCCAAGGGGATGCCTAGAGCTGCCTTTAAAGCTGCTATAGCTGCTACAGCTGAAGCCCCGCTACCCCCCAAGCCGCTACTAACAGGTATACCCTTCCACAATGCTATCTCGACATCCACAGGGGGTGCATTCAAGGCTCTCAACGCTAGCTCTACAGCCTTAACTACAACGTTATCAGACCCCCGGGGTACGTGGGGTGCATAGGGGCCCCTAACGTCAACTAGGCTAACCGATCCACCACCACTTCTAACTTTAACCTCTACAACATCCCAGTAGCTATCTAGAGCTACTGCTAGCAAGTCAAAGCCTGAACCTAGATTAGCGGAGCTCATATAAGCTCTCGCAACAGCAACAACCACTAAGCCCCCACCCCCCAGGGTTTCACTAAGCTTAATTCAGTCGAGGCAATTAAGCTTTACGGAGCTCCAGTATTTTAGCTTTAAAAGCTTCAAAGCTAAGCTCAACCCAAGGTGGCTCCATTGGCTAGGGTTGCAGTAGCTGTTAGGGTATTCCCCTCAGGTGTCGATGTTAACCTAGAGGATCTAGTGGAGAGGATTAAGGGGAGCCTCCCACCTCAATACGTTTTAGTTAAATCAAGTGAAGTGCCTATAGCCTTCGGCTATAAAGCTCTAAGGCTAGTTATAACAATGCCTGAGGAAACAGAGGGCGGAACTGAGGAGCTTGAAGGTATACTGAGGAGCGTTGATGGAGTTGAAGAAGTAGAAGTTGAAGTTGTACATAGGATATAAATATTTTAGTATAAACCCCCAGACCTACAAGGATATCCCGGGGGATCCTCGTGTCCCTAAGGCTTGGGGCTAGACCTAAGCTAGAGAAGGGAGAGAGGTTCGATGTAGTCATAGTGGGTGGGGGGCCCGCGGGCCTCTCAGCAGCAGTCTATGCTTCAAGGTTTCTGCTTAAAACAGTTGTCTTAACTATCGACATTGGCGGCCAGCTTAACCTCACCAGCTGGGTTGACGATTACCCAGGCTTCACTAGGATAAGCGCCTCAGAGCTTATAGCTAGGTTTAGAGATC
>ERZ1684501.43-NODE-43-length-14190-cov-20.203325_pt1 | contig 14190 bp, 4 predicted proteins | sample MGYA00580191_ERZ1684501 | MGnify/ENA primary metagenome ERZ1684501 (study PRJEB41475, sample SAMN08455322) | hot springs metagenome | biome: temperate mixed forest biome [ENVO:01000212]; feature: neutral hot spring [ENVO:00002181]; material: water | place: New... | reverse complement strand
TTCTCACAAACCAGGTGATGGACGTCCCCGAGGCGTTTTCAGTCGGCAAGAGGCCCGCCGGGGGAAACGTCCTCGCCCACGCCGTAAACGCGCGGTTCATGATGGCTAGGCCGAATAAAGCCAAGGCGGAGGGCTACATGTGGCCGTTGGACGTGCCGGGCATGCCGCCAGACGTGAGGATTGAGTACCGCATCACAGATGCCGGCCTTGAGTAGCCCTTTACCTTTACTACATCAAACCGCCGCCGACGCCGTCAAAAGCGGAAAAACTATACACCTCTCCGGCGCAGACCCAGCCCTTGTCAAAGTTGAGCCCGCCGTTCAAGCCTATTTAGGCTTGATAAGCGCACTTTACCAAGTTTTCTATTTTTCGATGTTTGTCCATGAGGGCTGAGTACTTTTTCCACCTCGTGGTGGCGGCGGAGGGGAATGCCCTTGTCACTGGCCTCCCCGGCTCGGGGAAAACCACCCTCGTCAAAAAGGCCCTCTCAAACGTTCCCAGGGAATTCGCCGTGGTTGTGCTGGACACCGCCGGGGAGTTTCGCCGTTGTGACTACGCCAGCGCTTACTCTGTCAACCCCCTCGACTTGCCTCCCCTACAGCTGGTGGAGGTCCTGGAAGAGTCGCTACGGGCGACTTACGGCGAATACGCCTACGTGTGGACGCCGGCCATGTCTGAAGTGTTGCTAATGGCGGCTCAGAAGGCGCGCACGCTGGGCGAGGTGTACGAGAGAGTGCTAGAGGCCGCGCCGCCCCACATGGTAGACACCGCGCTGGCGGTGAGACGCCGCCTGCTCCACTTTGTAAAACAATTTGACGCCACTAACATCCCTCTTGAGGCTGGCAAGTCCACCTGCGTAGACATATCAGCCCTCGACAGGGTGGCCCGCGTCGCATACGTCCTCACATTGCTGGAGCTACACCGAAGGGCGCGAAACGTCATTTACGTCGTGGACGAGGCCCACCGCTTCTTCACGACGTACTACCCACTCCTTGTTGATCACTTGAGGACGGGGAGGCACAGCGGCCGCTTCTTCGTCCTGTTGAGCCACTCGCCTAAGGAGTTCACGCGCCACATGGGCTACGTCAAGGTGTGGGTGAGGTTTCCTGAATTTGACATTTACCCAGATTCGCGGCAGAGCCCCCACTGGCACCCCTCCGTCGCATACGTCACAGTCTACGCCGCGTCCAAGAGGTCGGCGGCGGCGCTGACCGCATTGGGCGTACCGCTGAGGGGGGCAAAGGCGGAATTCGCCATGGAGGTCGCGCCGTGAGACGCGCCGACCCCCTCCGCATAGCCCTTGAGAGACTTAGGAAAGACTTCCCCGGAAAGAGCCGCTCCTGGGTGAAAAGGGCACTCCTCAGGCTTCCCTACGTGCGCGAGGTGAGGGAGGGCCTCTACGTCGTGGAGGGGGTTAGGGAATTGGGCGATTGGAAGCCGCTCTACCAAGTGTGGTGGAGCCAGCGCGAGGGGAGGTGGGAGTGCACGTGTTATTACTCGACGTGGGGGTGGAGGAGGCGGCGGGGCATTTGCACACACGTCGCCTCCGTCCTGTTGTATAGGCGCTTCAAGAAGGCTGTAGAGACCGTGGAAAACCGCCCCGTGTACTTCGCCTCGGCGGAGGTGGAGTGCGCAGACGTTAGAGTGAGTGGGTCGCTGGAGCACCGCGTGGTGCCCCTTGAAAAGGCGGAGTCCCTCCTCGACTTCGCCAGGAGGAGGCGGTATGTAGTTTACATAGTGGCCGAGGGGCCGTCGGCCGAGCTTCTGTGCGATGGCTCTCCCGTTGAGCTGGCGTGGGAGAGGCTAAGTCTCAAGGTGGCCAAAGCCCTAATGGAGGGCTGAGGCACATCTGGAGACGGCTGGCGCCTCTTCCCACAGCTCTAGCGCCGTCTCTCTTCGACGTTCGCTCCCACGAACCTCACGCCGTGTGTGTACGGCGTGTGTCCACCACCATTTTTCTAGGGCTTTCGGGGGCGTTGGGTTTTTCCCCTTCGGCGTAGGCCACTCCCATGCCCAAACGCGCAATAGCGGCACTGGCGCTGGCCGCCCTAGTGCTGGCACAGCTGACGCTGGCGCAGACTACCGACGTGACTAGCGTGGACTTTTGGAAGGGGATTGCCTCTGGCGTGGGAAAGTGGCTTAGGCTCATGTTCGCCATTGCCTTCTGGTCCTCTGTCATCCTGTTGGTCTTCTACGCCATTATGAGCAAGATAGCGCCTACCAAGTACTTCCGGCTGGGCGCACTCGTAGACCTCATAGAGAACGTCAAGACAGTCCTCCTCGGCGTATTCGTCTTCACGGCCTCCGTAACCGGCGTCGTGGCAGGCGTGGCGGCCATAGCCAACGCCTTCGGCGCCTCATTCGGCGTCTCGCCAGTGCAGGTGATAAACGCCCTCATATTCCAGCCCATAGCAGAGATGATAGGAGTGGCGACAGGTTAAGAGCATGGCGCCGCCAATCCCAAGCCCACCCCTTTTTTCCACCTCCCCCCTCCTCTCACCTACTTCCTTGTCTCTCCCCGCCCTCTCCCTCTTGGCTATCGATGACCCCTTCGCCAGCCTACCCACGCCTGTGGCGGCTGGGATGTGGGTGTTGGCCGCCATGGCTATCTACGGGGCTGTTCTGTGGCTTACGGGGGTTAGGCGCCTTAGGGAGGAGGCCGTGGAGGTGTTTTCGCACGCCGTATTCGGCGCAGTGCTATTCGCAGTGGCCCTAGTCATAGGGAAGCTGGCGGTGCAAGCTACTGCTGCCTATTACAACTACGCCAATGTAAGCAAGGCGTGTTTCAACGAGACTGGCCGGCTCCCCCACTGGATTGTGGACTACACGGACTGGGTTAGAAGCGCCACTTCCTGCGCCGCTGGGAAACTCTCGGCGTATGCAGACGCGGCGGCGGCGACGCTGTCTGACATGTTGACTGGGGTGGCTGTGCTGGGCGCACTGCCTGTTGTGCAGCAGTTCGCCTTCTCCTTCATGCAGTTGCTCTTCGTGGCGGCGAGCGCGGCCACTTCGGTGATGGCCGTCTCCATAGCGGCCACAGTGGCAGGCCAGATGTTGACTTACGCTGGGTGGCTCATCCTGCCCCTAGCCGCCATAGCCGTAACCCACGAGAGGACTAGGGTGCTCGGCGCCATTGTGCTGGGGGTGACAACGGCGGCGCCCGCGCTGGTGGCCCTCGCCGACACTCTGACGGCGAAGTGGCCCCCCGACAGCGTTAGGCTAACCGGCTGGCAGAACATTGTCGCTGTGTGGGGCTGGGGAGCCGTGGTAGACAAGGGCAGGGCCATGTACGAGGTGGCAGTCACGGCGGGCGTCGGCTTGTCCATCTTCGTCGCAGTGGCCGCCGCGGTGGCGTACCTCTTCTCCCGGGTGCCCCACGCCATCGGCGTTGAATGACCTGCGGCCCGGCGCCTCCGGCCCCTCCTCTGCCGGGGGACTTCCTCTGGTGGGTCTTAATCGCCGCGGGGGCATTCTCTCTGCTGAAGGCTTGGCTTAGGCATGAGTGGGACTGGTTCTACCCCATTTTGGGAGCCCTCGTCTTCATCTTCGTCACCCCCGCCGTGATAAACTTCGTCGTTGGTGGGCTGTTCGGCCACCCCACCCCCATCTACACTGTGGAGGGCGTCTCCCTCGTTCTGCCGTCGCTGGAGGCTCTTGAGAAAAACGCGGCCCTCGCCTGCGCCGCATATGAAGCTCTGGCTGAGTCGGCCAAGGGCCTTGCCGTTGCCTACGGCTCTGTGACTGCGGCAATGGCGGCTATAAGCGCGTTGATGACTGCGGTGGCGGTGCTGGCGGCGTTTTCTGGCGCAGGCGCCGTGGCCGCCGCCCCCGTCCTCTGGGAGATGTATAGGGTGTACGAGGTGGCGAGTAGCATCCACGAGGTCCTGCTGGCAGCCTTCTCCGTGGCCTTCTCCTTCATGGCCATAGTCGGTGTGTTGAAGCACCTTGCCGAGATAGCGCTGTGGTCGCCCTGGCTAATCACCTTCGGCGTCCCGGCGCTGGCCGTCTCTAGGCTGAGGGGGATTGGGGCCCTCTTCCTCTCGCTGGCCGTCGTGTCCATAGTCGTGTCTTACGTGGCTGGGGCATATGCCGCAGACGCCTATGCCACGGCACGGTGGGCGGGGGCTATTGCAAACTGGGCACTCGACCTTTCGAAGGAGTGGCAGACGGGGCAGAATCTGACGGCCGGCGGCTCTCCGGCGTATGTGTACATGCAGCCTGCGTTGTGGATAGGCCACTACAACAACACATTTTTGACAAAGGCGCTGGAGGGGCTGTATCAAGACCTCGCGGGCGACCCTGTCCTTGGCAATGACACGAGGGCCGCGGAGGCTTGGCGCAGTGCGCTGGAGGCGTGGAAAACGGCGTATAACGCATCTCTTCTGGCGCGCAATGTCACAGCGGCTCCGCTGTACGGCGGCCTGGTGGCGGCAGTGGAATATGGTAACAAGACTTGGTTTTTCAAGAGTGGTAATGCGACAGGCGAGTTGAAGGCCCTCGTGGCGTGGCTAGACATGGACGTCCATGTCTCAAACGCAAGTCTCTGCTCCTTTGGCTTAACGACGCCGGCGGAGAAGGCCCTCTTGGAGCAATTCCTCCAGCACAGGCCTGACAAGAGGGGCGAGTTCACAACGTTGAACGAGACGGCGCACCGCCTCTGCCAATACCTAGAGCGGAATGGGCTGTTGCAGGCGTGGGTTCTGACGTGGGAGGGGGCGTATAGGTCGCTGGTCCAGCCCTACGCCTACAATGTGACATACCACGTGGGCTTTCAAGCGGGTAATGCCCAAGGCGTGGCTGGGGCTTGGGGCTGGGTGGTGCCGCCTCAGGAGGAGAAGTGCTACGACGCCGGTGGGAAAGAGGGCGGCTGTGAGTCGCTGTTGGCGTCTCTCAAGCCGGGCCTCTACAAATACGACGCGGCTTCTGGGCGGTGGATTGCCAAAAACGACCCACAGCCCGGCTCTGTGAAGTCCGCGTGGAACTTCACTGTGAGAGAGACGGGCGGCTCTTTCTACGTCAGCAAGTCTGTGAACCTCTACCACTACACCGAGTACTGCCGCTGGTGCGCCGAGTGGGTCAACGGCACGTGCGTAGACTGGAGACTGTCGTGGCGGGACTGGTACGAGAGGTATAGAGTCGATTGGAGCTACACCACCCGCTACTACAACGCCTCGGTCGAGTGGGTGGACAAGCCCTGGAGGCCGAGCCACCTGGCACGCCCCTCCTCCAAGGTGGTGCAAGTGCCTTGGACAGAGGCCATTGCCAATGTGGTAAAGTGGCGGGAGGCCGGGCCTTGGTGGCCGGAGCAGCCTGGCTACTGCGAGGAGTGGTGGACGACTGAGCCGGACGTCTACAAGGTGGTGACAATATTCCACACGCCGAGGCAACCAGCCGTGGCGTACATATACGGCTGGGCTTGGCTGTCTAACGCCGACGTGGCGTACGGCTACAACTCCACCACCCTCATTGGACAAATATCCTCTAACCCCCAGGAGGACGTCTGGATGGAAGGCGCAGTGCAGTCGGCATACTGCACCCTCGCCATGGCGCGCTACCCATACAACGCCGTTGACGACAAAACGTTGAGACACGCCATTGGAAACCTCACCGAGATCAATAGGAGGGCTCTGGCCGCCGGCATCACTTACAACAACTTGACGGCGAGGTGGCGGGAGCTGAGGGGCATAGAGGCGGCCTTCCAAAAGCTTGAGGCAGACGTCCAAAGGGCGTTGAACTCCACCGACGAGGAGGAGAGGAGAGACGCCCAAGTTGTAAAGGAGCTCGTGGACTTCTACCGCCGCGCGGCTTGGCTGAACGTCGGCCAGCTGGCCTTCCTCCCCCCGCCGCACGAGACGCCGGAGGGCTACCTCCTACACCAGTACCACGTAGTGTGCATAAACTTCCACTGGAAGGCCAAGACCGCCGTCAATGGGGCGACGGAGATGGAACCGGCCGCCCTTTGGACAATCGGGGCGACCGGTTTCCCTCTGGGCTATACAAACCTCACAGACTTCTTGATTGGGAGGCTGGCCCAGTTCTACGCCAAGCTGTTCAGGAAGGGCTTTCCGCCCCCTCCCAAAAACGTCACTCTTGTTGCGTGGCTTGGGGACAGGCGTTTTGAGGCCAGGGGATACACTAGGTTTGCCACCGCCACCGACGCGCGGTGGTGGTGGGACGGGTCGCCACTGCCCTACACCCCCGTCGACTACAACAAGACCGGCTCTCTGCCTGCGTCTGTCTGGGGCTTCCCCGTCTACGACATCTATGGCGTGGCCTTCAACGCCCTCGTGCTAATGGCACAGGTAACTGGGGAGGCTTGGGCTAGGATGATTGCCGGCGGCTTGTACGCCCTAGGCGCCTTTGAGGCGCTTGGGCTGTTGTTCGGCTTCCCCACTCCCGCCCGCCTCCTCTACGGCATTGCAGTAGACATCCTCTCTCAGTTGGGCTACTGGCTTGGCATCCGCATAGCCATTAGGGCTAGGCTATTGGCGAGACTTCTCCGGCCAGTGAGGGCATACATGGCGAGGGTGGGGAGGGCCATTGCCTCTGTGATTCCTCTGCGGCCTCCGCTCCGCCGGCTTAGGGAGGAACTCCTCGACCACGTGCCTCGTCCAGTCAGAGACGTCTTGGGGTGGCTTTGGGACACGGCGGGGTGGATTGAGGAGAGGATTAGGCGGGAGGTGGAGAGTAGGCTGAGGAGGGCAGTGGAGGAGAGGCTGAAGAGGGAAGAGCTGGGAGAGGCGGCGCAAGAGGCCGCTAGGTCCGCCGCAGAGGGCTACAGGCAGGCAGCGCTGGAGGCTGTGAAGAGGGCTTGGCACGTGCTAGAGTCACACGACGTGGTGGAGGCGGCGAGGAGGGCCTCGGCGAGGGCAGACGCCCTCTTCCGCACAATGGAGGAGAAGCTAGCCGAAGTGCACCCGGCACTGGCCGTCGTGCAAGCCCTCTACAGAGGGCCCTACGGCCCAGGCGTCGTCTTGTCCGAGGGCGTAACTAGGAACCTCGCCCGCACCGGCCGCATCACCGCGGCTGAGGCTGAGGAGCTTCGCCGCCTTAGACACCTCTACTGGGCCATGGCCGCTGAGGCCAGGGCTAGGGCGATTGCGATGGAGAGGCCTAACGAGGAGGCCCTCAAGCGCTTCTACGAGCATAGGGAGAAAGTGCTGCGCGTAGTCTTTTCGACGGTTGAACAGATCAAGAAGGCCACGTCGAAGGAGGACGTCGAGAGGGCTCTGTACAGCGCCGCCGAGCACCTGGCCCGCATTGATCTGAGGGCCGTTGAACGCGTCAGAGAGGCCTTCGAGGTGGCGGCCTTCGGCAAGAGAGTCGGCGTTGACACCACGGCCAAGCTTGCCGAGGCTCTGTGGGAAAGGCGCGTCGGTATCGAGGCCATCGTCGAGAGGGCCAAGGAGCTCCTGCGCATGCACTACGAGGGCGCCCCGCTGTCGTATGAGGAGCTTCGCCATGCCGCCCTCATGCGGCAGATTGTGCTTGTCAAGCCTCTCTACGCCGCCCTGGCTGAGGCTAGGCTGTACGCCGCAGAGGGAGACGTTGAGCAGGCGAAAAAGGCCTACGAGGCGTTGAAGGCGGTAAGGCCCTTTGAGCGCTTCGGAGAAGTGGAGCTGAGGGAGCTCAGGTCGTTAATGAAGAGGGCCCTCTCCCTTGAGGAGAGGCTGGCCGCCGTCGAGAGGGAGATTGCCAGGGTGAGAGAGCTTCTGCCTTCTGCCGACGGGCAGAGGGCCTCTCTAGAGGCCCGCCTGGCGGGTCTTGAGGCTGAGAGAGCCCACATCGCCGAGAGGCTTATGGAGATTAGGGCGAGGATACGCGTGGAGGCTGGCGAGGCTGTTGAGCAAATCGCTAGGACGTACAGAGGCTTTTTGGAGGACGTTAGGCGTGAGGTTGACCCGGCGTTTAGGCGGCTTAGAGACGTCTTACTCTCACGGCCAGAGGAGCTTGAGGAGGCGTACCGCGCGCTTAGGGCGCAGTTAGAGCAAGAGGGCAGAGACGTCTCCCGCCTAGATGCGGCATATCAGAGGCTGAGGAGGCTGGCGGAGGAGTTGGCCGAGGTGAAGGAGGACGTCGAAGCCGCCGTGAAGAAGGACGAGGAGGTCGTCCGCAGAGAGGCAATTAGGTGGGGCGAGGGCGTCCAGCAGTTGAGGGCCCTCCTAGAGACGCATATGACTGCCGAAGACGCCCTAAAGGGCGCCGAGGTTGCAAGGGCCCTTGGCCTGAGACGCGTTGAGAGGTACTTGGAGGAGTATGTAAAATACATACCGACGAGGGAGGAGTACTCAGTAGCCGCGGCGGCGGTTGAAACTGCCAGAGAAAGGGCCCTCTCAGCCGAGCCATTCGCCAAGAGGGAGCTAGAGGAAGCGTCGACTAAGGCCCCTTCTGTGGAGAAGATCCTCTCCTCACTGCGCGAGCTTCACGGCGTTGGGGCTGAAGAGGCGAAGCGCCTCTCCGAGTTGGCCAAGGGGGCGGGGCTTGAGAAAGCGGCCCGCTTCTTTGCAGAGTGGGGCAAATTGGCGGAGGAGGCTTCTGAGCATGGCGAAGGCAAAGTTCTCTCGAGGCTGGCTAGGGGCCTGGCGGAGGGCCGCCTCGCTGAGGAGGCGGCGTTGGCCGCTAGCGAGGGGCTTGAGGTGGGGAGGTGGCTTAAGGCCATGGAGGAGGTAAAGCCCCTCTACGAAAAGGCCGTGGAGGAGGCGTCGAGGCTGAAGGCCGCCGCAGAGCTGGCGAGGCGCCTTAGTGAAACCGTCGGCAAATGGCGCTACCTCGACGCTAGAGAGCTCAGAGCCGCCGCGCAGATGGCTAGGGAGGGCGGCTTCTCTAGAACTGCCGAATTCCTCGAAAAAGCCGCCAACTTCAAAGCCGTCGTTGACTCTGCCCGCGAAGTCTTCGAGAGACACGAGAGGGCGCTGAGGAGGCTCAGAGCCCTAGAGCAGTCGGCCCGTCATGAGTTGTCCAAGGCCTTCGCCGTGGCGGAGGGCCTGAGGGCGTTGTTGGAGGGAGACTTCTATGAGAAACTGTCGGAGGCCAGGAGGGCGGCTAGGGCCCTTGGCCTATCCGAAGTCGATGAAGCCTTGGCAAGGCTTGGCCGCGTCAAACTCGCAATTGAGCGCATAGGCGATGAGTACACCCACGAGGTCGGCGGCGCCGTTAGGCGGGTCATGGCGGACTTCGGGGTAGACCGCCTCCTCCTTAGAGCGCCTTTGAGCGCATACGTCGTTGCCACAATTGACGCCTCTATCGCGAGGGAGGCCGCCTCGGTCTTTAGACAGGCCTTTGCCCGCTACGAGCGCGAAGTCGCGGCTACGGCCGTCTATCTGCCCGTCAAAGAGGCTCAGAAGCTTGGCCCTGTTGTTAGCCCGCTCACGGCGGCCTTCGACTTTAGGAGCTACGTCGAGGAGCTGGTGAAGGCCGGAGACCTCAAACGCTACTACGCGTCAAGCGGGAGGGCGTGGAGAGAGCTTTCGCACCTTGTGGCCAAGGCCAGCGAGGCGGTGTTGGACATTAGGGCCGCCAAGAGGGCCCTTGAGAAGGGGGACGACGCCTCTATTGCCCTCGCCATCGCCCTGGCGTATAGGGCGGCTAAGGCGTACATGAAGCTTGAGGGCGATATAAAGCCGCTGGCGGACTTGGTGGCTGAGGTGAGGTACCGCCTCGGGCTGTACGACCGGGCATGGGCCGAATTCGTAGAGAAGGTGGAGGGCAAGAATGCCAAGGCCAAGATTCTTGAGGCTCTACGCCCCAAGACTGTGGAGGAGACTGTTGAACAGCTTAAGGCCGCCTGGGCCAAGTCTAACTACCGCGCCCTTGAGGAGAGGCTTGGGCTTACGAGGACTTACACGATTCCAGACGCCGATAGGGCGTTGGAGTACACCGCCAAGGCGCTTACGCCGTACCGCCTAGCCGCCATGGGCTTCGAAGCGACTCTCTCAGTCGCCAGAGCCCAATCCCTCATTAGGACCGCCGAGCGCTACTTGAAGGGAAGGCCGCTTGAAACGCCTGTTAGAGAACAGCCGCTCTACGTCGCCAGGGCTCTGTCGAAGCCTCTGCCAGAGGTGAGGTCGTCTGCCGTTGACGAAGTGGCTAGAGAGACGGTGATGAGACTTCTGAAAGAAGTTGAGGCCGGCGGCGCCAAGGCCAAGGCCCTCTGGCGGCAGGTGGAGGAGCTTGTGAAGGTGTCCCCCGACGCCTTCGCCGAGGTCGTGGCATATGCCTCTTCGGCGAGTGGGCTGGCGGCGCATTGGGCTAGACAGCTCGTGGCTAGGGTGAGGAGGGAGTGGGAGACGTATAGAGAGTTGTGGCAGGCGCCTGTCGCCGTTAGGCTTGAGCGGCTGAGGGACATCCCAGCTGTAAAGGTGGAGGCCCCCGTGCCGAGGGAGCTTGTGGCGCTGGCCATTTGGGCCGAGCTGGCGGCCAAGGCGAGGCCAGTGGCTGTCAAGGACATTGAGGCAATTAAGCGCGCCGTCGGCGAAGTGTCTCCCGTTGCGCTTGAGGAGGCGAGGCTTAGGGCCGAGCGGATTAGGGCTGTGTTGGACGACATTGAGAAGCTGAAGTCGGTGGACTTGGAGAAGCCCGTCTACCTCGCCTTCTCCTCTCTTGAGAGGGAGGTGCCTGGCGAAGGCGTCAAGGCCCTCACCATTGACGAGAGGGCTGAGTTGTCGAAGGCACAGCGCTATCTGAATCACCCAGACCCCCGCGTCGTTAGAGAGGGCGAGCTGTTGGCAAAGTTCGCCGCAGGCGAGCTGACGCGCAGTCAGCTGGCTGAGGAGCTGAGGAGGCTGGGCGGCCCATACACGCAGGAGGGCCGCGAGGCAGTGGAAATGCCTAGCCGCCTAAGGGACATACACGCCGTTTTGACCGCCAAGTTGGCTAACGAGGTGGCTTTGCTCAAAGACGTCGAGGAGCTGAAGAGGGTCGCGGTGGGCGTTGCCCTCCACACGGCGGTGAGGGCTGGCCTCGGCGACGGGGAGGCGTGGAGAGAGCTGAAGGCCCTCGCCACATTGGACAAAGCCGTAGAAAGGGCCGTTAGGTATGCCGAATTGTTGCGTGTCTTGAGGGCCCTCTCTGAGGGCCTTGAGCGGGTGGTGTATGAGCCAGAGCTGGCAAAGCGCTACCCGGAGTACCGCCACGTCCTCCTCGAGCGTGAATACGTCCTTAAGAAGACTGAGGAGTTGAAGAGGGAGGACCCAGAAAAGGCAATTGTAGCTGGCCTATTGGAGCAGTTTGCTGAGGGCAGGATCACGAGGAGCGAGCTGGTGGAGGCTGCTAGGCAGAAGGGAGTTGACCTACATGAGTTCTCTAGAGAGAGAATTATGTTGTACCGCGGCGACGTCATTAGGGCTGTCCGCGAGGCCGCGGCCGAGCTTAGGCAGTATGCAGATGCGCCGCGGTATCTCCGCGACCTGCTTGAGGGGAGGCTACCACGCGGCCTATACGCAAGGATGGCGGAGGAGCTTGGGGTGGCGGACGTCGTCTACGCAGAGCTTGGCGTTCCCGCTAGGTATGCCAAGTACGGGCTTGTGGAGGGCCTTGAGCGCTACGTCAGAGAGCTGAAGAAGCTGACGCTACAGTTGCCCGGCGACGCCTCTAAGGCCCTTGTCGCAATTGAGGCGGTGAGGGGAGAGCTCTCCGCCGTCACTCCGGCCGACCTGGTGGCCGACGTGGTGAACAAGATGGGCGAGGTCATCGCCCGCCTCAAGAAGGCGCTGGAGGAGGCGAGGGCAGAGGTCGTCAAGGCGGTGTTTGAGTCAATTAGGACTGCTGGTGTCAGGCGTATTCCGAGGGAGCTTCTGGAGCTGGCGGCCTCTACCCACTTTACGCCGGAGGAGCTTAGAATGCTTCTGGCCGAGCTAGACGCGGTTAGGGCTGTGGAGGAGAAGGCCGTTGGGTGGCCCTCCTTCGCCGAGTACACGCCGCACATTTTTGCAACATCGGATGAGGCAATGGCGAAGGCCTGGCGCAAGGGAGGCGGCCTTGTCTACGAGGCGTACGAGCTGACTGAGGCCGGCCCGCGCCGCATCTACGTGCTGGCGCCCAAGAACGCGCCCATCGACGAAATACGCGAAGCATTCCTCTCACTGCGCGGTGTCGAGATTGTTGGCGAGCCCCGCTGGATTTCCTGGGACGCCGTGGAGACGCTGGGCTTCGTGGTTGAGCGTACCGAGAAGGGAGTCGTGGTGAGGCCCCGCGCCGAGTACCAGCTGAGCCTGGAGAAGCCTCTCCCGAGGACGAGGGAGGCGTGGGAAGTCGTAAAGCGAGTAAGGCCGGACGTGGTGAGGGAGGCTCTTGGCCACGGGTGGGAGCTCGTCCACTGGGAAGACGGCGTTGAGGCCGTCAACGCCTACCTCTTCCTGCGCAAGCTGAGGGGCTGGGAGAGGTTCGGGGGAGAGGACGTAGAGCGGATGTTCGACGAGTTTAGGCGTTGGTACACGCCGGGGCTTGAGCGCCACGCCTCCGTGATTTCTAGGAGGATGTACGGCTTCGACGCAGTGGACTGGCTGAAGGGGGCCTACGCTGTGTGGGCAAGGAGCCGTGGAGAGTTTGTGGCCAAATACGTGCACAAAGACCCAGAGGCCCTTGCCCGCGTCGTCTGGTGGGCTAAGAAGTGGGCGTGGGGCAGGCTGTACGACTTTCTTGAGCTGGACTTCAGAGACCCCGTGGTGTTGAAGGCCGTCAACATCGCCGTGAAGAGGGGCTTTTTGACGTGGGGTGAGGCTCTCGACCTGTTCCACGAGTGGGTTAGGCGTAATAACATCGCGAAGTGGGATGAGGAGGCGCTGAGGATTGCGCTGAGGGGCAACGTCGTGTCGGAGGACTACGAGAGGGCCGTAAGGGCCTTTATCGCCTCTGTGAAGACTGCGCAGCAGCTGGAGGCTGAGCGGGAGGCCCTTGAGCGGTGGAAGATGTTGCAAGAGAGGATGAGGGAGGAGGGGGCAAGGCGGGCGGCGAGGCCAAGGCCGGAGGCGGCTCCGAAAGAAGAGGTTAGGCCAAAGGAGGAGGCCGTTGGACGGGAGGAAGTCAAGCCAGCAGAGGAGGCGAAAGAAGCGGCCCCGAGGGAGGAGGCCGCTAGAGGGGCCGAAGCCGCTGAAAGGGCTGAAAAGCCCTCTGCCGTGGAGAAGCCGCCCTCTGCCGAGGCGGCCCACGGAGTGGAGGAGAGGAGGGCTGTAGAAGAAAAGAGAGTCAAGGAGGCGGAGGAGGAGGTGGCTGAGGGGGCTGAAGAGGAGTTTGTCCAAGTCGGTAGAATCCTGGTGAAGAAGGGCTATGAGGAGGACGCCGTTGTGAAGGCCTTTGCGGCTGAGGACCCGCAGAATTGGCACGCTAGGCTCACTCCCGAGGCCTACTTTGTGCTGAGGGAGGCGCTGGCGCCTGTGCACTTGGCCGACTTAGAGGCGGCGAGGAGGTGGGCGGCTAAGCAGTCAAGGGCCCTCTCAGTATTGGCGGAGAGACACGGCTCCATCGACATTCCGAAGAAGGTCAAGGAGAGGGCTGTGGAGAAGGCTAGGGCTGTCCTTGAACGTTACGCCGCCACTCTGGCGAGACAGTACGGCGAGGAGAGGGCACAAGCCGCCTTTGTCAAAATCGGCGTTTTGCTGGAGGAGTGGGCGAAGAAGAATGCGCTTCCAAACGCGTATGACCACATTAGAATTGCCATGTGGACTTGGGAGGGCGAGGAGAGGCCCAGCCGCGTCGAGAGAGAGTGGGGCTTTTGGCTGTTTAGAGAGCACTTCTCTGAGCTGAAGAAGGCCGCAGACGCCCTTGGGATAGACGTGATGCTCCTCTGGAACATCTACCGGGCCGCGCTTGAACGGTACTTGGCCACGGTGTTTGCCTACAGCGACCTTGTTGAAAAAGCCGTCATGACTGTGGACAGAGCGACGTACGCTACGCTGGTAGCCGCCGGCGGTGTTGCGCTGGCTGAGGCCCTCCACGGCGTGGTTAGGCCAGAAATCGTTTACACGGTATCGTCTGCCGCCTCGCTGGCCCTCGCCGGGCGCTACAGGGAGATCGTTGACGTAATCAAGACGGCGGTGCACAACGTCGAGCTGGCTGTGAGGCGCATCACCGGCGAGGTGAAAATTGCCGTTGAGAGATTGTACGAGGTCATCGTAGAAGCCGTCTCTAGACTGCTACAGTGGCTTGGCGAGCACTGGCGCGTCTTGGCGCTTGTCACAGCCGCAGTGGCGGCCG
>ERZ1684501.42-NODE-42-length-14272-cov-126.631427_pt1 | contig 14272 bp, 11 predicted proteins | sample MGYA00580191_ERZ1684501 | MGnify/ENA primary metagenome ERZ1684501 (study PRJEB41475, sample SAMN08455322) | hot springs metagenome | biome: temperate mixed forest biome [ENVO:01000212]; feature: neutral hot spring [ENVO:00002181]; material: water | place: New... | reverse complement strand
CTCGCCAAAAGCGGCGACATACACGCCGTCGGCTTAGTGAAAGATAGGTTCTACGACGACCAGACGCCCGTCTGGCCAGAGGAAGTCAACAAGGGCAAGGTCTTATTCCCATGGCGCGTCTCCTTCTACTTCGTCATATACTCCGAGGAGTCCCTAGGCGCCTACTTCACACACCTGGAGAACTACGTAGACGGCTACGGAATAGGCGAGGCCCCACCCCACGACGCAGAGACCGTGCTAGAGAAACTCAGAGAAAAGCTGAAAGCCCTGGGCATCTACGTTAAAGTAGCCTAGACATGCCGAAGCAGAGACAAGACTCAGATTCGCAAGAGCGCAAACCTGAAAGGGGATCTCTTAGGAAGTTCGTAGACAACGCCGCAGAGACGCTACACGACTACTCCCTCATAGATGTAATAGCAATTGCAAGGGCCCTAGGCTTTGAAAAAGAGAACATAAGCCCAGGCGGCAAAAAAGGAGTAGACGTAGTTCTGACATACGGCGACGTAGAAGTGGTCGTAGAATCCGAAGTGGGACACGACACAGGCGGCAAGGAAAAGTACATAGAAAAGCTGGAAAAAAGGCTAGAAAAGATGCCAAAGTCAGGGCGAAGGCGCTACCTAGTAATAATAACAAACGCCCCCAAGAGGATCAGAGAAGCGCTTAGATCGATGAACGCGGAGTATAGGAAAAAGCTCAGAGAACACGGCCTCAGAGAGGCGGAGCTCGGCCGCGACATCTACGTAGTGCCAGCCCTCCTCTACAGAGAGGTAATACCGGCCCTCCTTGCGAAAATATCCGCATGTAAAACGCCGGAGATATAAACACGCGCACGGGGGCAGGAGTGGAGTTGAGAGAGCTCGCCAAGATACAGGCCCAGTTCTCCCAAGAGAAGTTCCCACACTTCTGGCGCGTAGAAGGCGACCGAGACGCCGCCCTGCGCCTCGAGTACCTCACCAACGCCCTCGCCGGCGAGGTGGGAGAGCTCGCCAACGTCGTCAAAAAGGTAGTCCGCGCCACCGTCTACGGAGGGAAAGGCCTCACACTCCAAGAAGCCATGCCAAAGATAGAGGAAGAGCTGACAGACGTCTTCATCTACGTCCTCACCATGGCAAGCTTCCTCGGCATAGACCTAGAACAGGCATACTTCAAAAAACTGGAGGAGAACAGGAGGAGGTTCTAAGCTTTAATAGCCGCAACAGTTAAGCAACGTGACCGAGGTAGCTACAGTTGAGCTGATTAGGAGCGTAATATCGCTGGTTAAACTCGGCTTCGACACAACGCCGCTGATCAGAGGATGCCTAGAGACAGAGATGAAGAAGGCCAAGAAGCTCGTGCAGATTTACACAACGGCACTCTTCAGGGGGTCGGTCGCGACTAAGCACATAGACAGCGCGTTGATGAAGCTCCGCGTATGTAGAGGCGAGAAGAGGCTACCATGTCTGTACAAGAGCGGCCGCGGCTACCTCTTGGCCACGTGGTACACCTCCCAAGACACCATACCCGACAGCGAGCTCCTCAGAGAGGCCTTCGGCATAGAGGTGGAGGCGCCAGAGGTGGATAGAGAGCGCTCAACCGACGTCACCCTCCTCCTAGTGCCGCTGGAGGCAAGGGGCAAAGACGTGGCGGTAGCAATCCGCGAATTCGTCGAATTGACATACAGCGAGCTCGGGGCAACTAGCTGGGCAGGCAAAATAGAGGCGCACTACCTAGACCAGAAAAACGCACAAAAAGCCGCGGCAAAGATACAGAGTTACGTCGTAAAGAGGCAGCTCGACCTAAAGCTATACGTGCATAAAGCCACAATTGTGGTAGACCTACCGCCGCCCGTCGCTAACAGGGAGGAGATATACGTCGAAATACTCGACCGAATGTAAACACGCAAAACTACTTCAACACCTCAGCCACACGCTCTGCAACGGCGGCCCCGGCGAGGTTCTATTGAACGTAGACTCTCCTTTTCGCTCAGTATATGCCTCACCTCGTAAGACGCAAACTCGACATCGACTCTAGCGTTAGTTCCCTCCCCGCCTATTTCCCAGACTCATCCACAGCCACGACACGGGGCGGCCCCCTAACCAGCGACTCCATTTAAAGGTTAAAAGCTAGACGAGGGTCTACACTGTGCTTAAGTCGCTAAAGATAAGGAGACTGAGGGGCATAGCCGAGTGCGCCATAGAGGGGCTAGCCGACGTCAACATCTTCGTGGGCAAAAACGGGTCAGGCAAATCCACAGTACTAGAGGCCATCTACCTGGCCTCAGCCTGGGTAGAGCCCAGAGATCCGGCCCACGGCGTTTGGAAGCTCGACTACCTCGTCTCCCGCAGGGTGGGCAGAGGAAACTGGAAAGAGCTACGACACACTCTATGGCATAAGCAGAAGACAGACCAACCGATCGAGATAGAAACCGAGATAGGAGACCAACACTTGACTTTCAAGGTCTTTCACCCAATTGACGATCCAAGACGTGCCTTATGGCTAGAGGGAAAATGGCACATACCGGGCACACAAGCCCTATCATCGTACTATAACTACGCCCTAAACACGTACCTAGGAGATAAAATGAGATTCATTGAGGGACTACAACGTCAACCAATACCAGATTGGCTTGAGAACTTTCTTAGCAAAACATATCTAATTGATGCACAATTCTACAGAAATTATGAACGATTAGAAAAGGTGATATGGCCACAACTACTAAAAAGCAGACTAGACAAAGAAATCGTAGAACTGCTAAAAGATTATGAGCCTGACGCGGAAGACCTCACGCTCGCCCCAATAGACGGCTCCTACTACCTAATGGTAAAGTTTCCAGACACAGTCGTCAGAATAGACGACCTTGGCGACGGCGCTAGGTCCGCCCTATTCCTGACCTCAATCCTCATAGGCGTTGAAAACACAGCAGTGCTAATCGAAGAGCCAGAAATCCACCAACACCCAGGGGGGCTTTATACCGTGTTAAACTTTCTCCTTAATGTAGCTAAGCGGAAAAAACTTCAGCTATTTATAACAACACATAGCATAGAAACTATATTTATTACTAAAGAACTCGCTAAACAAAACAATCTATACTTCAAACTTTTCTTCTTAGAACGAAACGCCCAAGGAGTGGTAGATGTAAGAGTCTTAGATGGCGTGAACTTGGACCTTGTGAAAAAGCTTGGACTAGATCCTAGACTTCTTTATGTTTTCTAACGTATATCAACTAGAGCCTACTGGTGATACATTTTATAATTTTATCTTTCAAAAATTAAAAGCAATAGATGTTATAATTATATGTGAAGGTAAAATTGACAAGAAAGTGGTAAAGAAGATTATGTCAATTAGTGGGATAAGCACTAACATAAGAGTAGGTATAATAGACGCAGGCGGCATTGATTTAGCCTACGACATCGCCGCAATAATAGCATTTTTAGCGAATATCGCAAGAAAATTGAAAGCAATAGGCGTGTTGATTGACGCTGAGCGCTCTACAGTCGATGAGAGAGTGAAGAGCCTACTCGATTCGCTTCGCTCTCATGGAGTGAGAATCAATACGCCGCCACAAGCAGAAGGACAAACATACAAGGTTACTATAGAAACTGTACGCGGGAGGGCGATCAATCTCGTAATTGCAGTGAGCGGAGATTTCAGCCTACCATTCAACGCTCATAAGCTAGAAGACCACGGCGTAAGGTTACTCCTCATGGAAGGCTCCATCAACGAAGAAAAAGTAAAAGATGCTGAAGATGCAAAAGAGATAATTTCAGAAGAGAGACTACTGGAGTTACTGGAGAGATCACATATTGATAACATTAAGTCTGCCTTTAGACATATATACACTATGCTAAAAATGTTAGGCATACTATCGGCGAGTTCTTAGTTTAAGCAAATAGAGAGTTCTACCGGGCCTTGCCCGCTTTCCCAGCGCCAATATGTCTGTCCGCAAGCCAGCTTCTTCCGCGAATTGTGCTAGCAACTTGTGTACGGGGATATAGGCGCCGCCCAACAGTGAGTCTCCCACGGTGTACCAGGCCTCAGCTTGGAGGCGTTCTGCGAGGAGTTCGAGATGGCGGCGCATGCCGTATAGGTACTGGCCGAGGAAGCGTCTGTAGCCCCGGGCCCTTTTTCCGCCTATGGGGAAGTTCACCTCTATGGCTGGCTTCCAGCTCCGCGCCGCCGCCTCGCAGGCGGGAAGTTGCCAATTCCTAGCCGCGCTGGGGGGCACCCCAAGCCAGAGGAGCTCGATGGCGGTGTGGCGGGCGTAGTCCACGTTGTTGGCGAACGGCGGGCTGGTAAGGACGCACACAACCCTCTTCGGCATCCACGCCGTGGAATCCGCCAGCAGTAGGTCCCCCCGCCTGCCCCTCAGTCTTCTCAGATCCCGCCTCGCTTGCCGAAGGCGGTGTGCATACTCCTCAGCTGGGTCGCCCGCTGGCCTTTTCCCAAACCTCGGCGCGGGGGCGTAGCGGAGGAGGGAGAACTTGCGCGCCACGGCGAAGAATACTCCAGCCTCAAGCGCCGTGGAGACGCGGGAGGCGAGCGACGCGAGCGTGTCTAAGACGTGGGGCTCGTAGTACTTCTCCAGGCGCGGCAGAATTGGCTTGAGCCTAACCCCCATCTCAGGGCTTATCTTAGAGGCGGCGGTGACCACCGCCGCAGGGTTAGAGTCGGCCCCTACAAATCGCCTCCCGCGGAGAAGCGCCTCTACCCCCACTGTGCCAGAGCCCACGAAGGGGTCGTAGACATCGCCCTCACACGCGGAGAAGAAGTCCTCCACCACCTCGGGGGTGAGGCCGTGCTCTGTGTAGATGAGGATCCTGTGGATGGGCTTCTCAGCCCAGCTATTCATACGTGCGGTATACAACCTCTCCCCTCTCTATCATGTCGACTAAGGCCTCGCCAGTGGCCCTAATTCGCAAGTCCTTAATCCGCCCGGGCCACGGCGGAAAACGAGACAAGCAGTTAACACAGCCAATAACAGCCATGAGGGCTCTGTGGCGGCTGAGCTGCACGTTCAAAAGCTCGGGCTCTCTGGCGTACATTGTTGCGTACTCGTCAGCGACATCTCTATACTCTTTCCCCAGCATAGTCACTACGAAATCTCTCTCGCCCCCAATAAGCGCCTGCACAGTCATTCTATCAACGCTAAGCCCCCTCCTCCTCAGCTCAAACCCTACGGCCTGAGGCAAATCGGTGTAAATAGAGGTTACAGCAAGCGAGCGCTGTATCCCATACCTCTCAAGCCACACGCTCAAGGCCAGCGACGTATAAAAGCCGAGTTTAGCCCTGAGTCTGTCGAGAGTGTCCCCTGGCTCAAACTGGGGGGTTTCAAAAACCACAAGCGGTATGCTGTTGTTGATAGCCTCCTCGAGCGCCTCCACCACCATCTGCAAGTCGCTACCGACATTCACATAGCGGTTTAAAATACGGAGAAGTTCGTCCGAATTAAGCGACCAGCCCTTCAGACGGTCGTGCCTATTTACCACCGAGCGGAGCCTCCCCTCATAAAAGCCCATGCTTATGGGATACTCAGAGGGCTCTGGAAGCCTAAAGGTCAAGTCTAACATAATGTAATTCCTCTCCCCCAAGTATTTTTTCGCGACATTCATAAGCAGGATATCACGTCCATACCCCTCGCTCATAATCGCCTGCTGGGGATCCCCCAAGACAACCATAGACACAGGATAGTCCTTGAACTTCTTGAAAGCAATTCTCCTCACCAGCGGAATAAAGGCACGAAAATACGGAGATTTGCTCGACTCGTCTACAACAAGCTTGATATCGCGCGTAGACTCGATGTAGGGCCTCTGAAACTCGGTAGTAAACACAAGTCTCACAAACTCGCCGACCTTCAGATCCACAATCTCAGACAGTTTAACCCCATCGCCGCACTTCCCCCTTAAAGCGGTTCCAACAGACCTAATCTTGTACCCCAACACCCTCACGAGGTAGGGGAGCTCCCTCACAACTCTACACCTCTCCCTCTCGTCGTCTGGCGCGAGCCTCCTGAGAATCCTGGAGAGCACTCTCGCACAAGCCTCCCAAGCCAACTCGTTGGTAGGCGCTATGTATATCACGAGGTCTTTCCCCGTGAAAAAATCCTCGGCGAGGTACTCCTCGGCCATCCGCTCGACGACATAGGTTTTACCAGAGCCAGGCGGGCCCTGGATAGCGGCAAGGGGAATCTCCTCGTCCCCTCTAATAACCCTTAAAGCTAGGCCATAGGCATGCCTATAAGACTCCTCGTCAATGTGTCGAGTCGGCCTCTCTGCAAGCGCGAACGCCCTCTCCACACACTCTTCAACAGATAAAACCCCCCACTCGCTACTTAACGACATAGCTCAACCCAAAAATTTCGTACAATTTCCTCTTAACCCTGTAACCAGCCGTAAAAGCCGCCCTCTTCGCCTCCTCCACATCGCCGATGCCCCCTTCCTTGGCCAACATTTTCGTAGCCCTTTGAAACGCGTCTATGGCCATGAGCTCTATGTGAGTCAAATCCACGTTCCCCTCCACAGCCAGCACATTAAACCTCAAATCAGGCTCACGCTCTACCAAATCCCTCAAGAGAAAGTAGGAGATGCGGGAGAACCTACCCTCAAAATTCACGCGCACTCTAACATAATCGTCGTCGGCTTCAACCTTGCCGACGTTCCCCGAGAAATTCACCCGGTATATGGGCTCATCCACGTCCTTGAGAAATAGGAAGACGGGCTTGCCCTCTCTAACCGTGAGAGGAACCCCCCTACCCCTGTCCTCGTAGGTAACCCGCCGCACGAGCTCAACGCCTAAAATGCCGCCCTTTGGAATCACGAGCTCCTCAAAGACGTCAACCCTGGCCCCGCCCTCCACCACCCCCCTCGACTCCCCCTCAACGGCCAAAGACCAAAGCGGCAGGAAGGCATTCTCCCTCTGGCCAAAAACCCTGTACCTAGCCCTCCATGCTAGCCTATCCACTTCCTCTTGTCGACGCTTAGAAAACATATAGAACCTACACGCCTCTTTCAAGCTACAATAACCACAGGGGAACTTCTCGTTTGTGTTAGGATTGAGAGGGTAGGGTTTTTCCAACAGAGCCTTCGGCACTCTGCGAATAATTGACTTGCGCTTCCCATCTATGACCACGCCGCATAGGCTGAGCTCCTTGTCCATGTTCCAGCTCTTGTCCACCTTCTTCCTAAAATCAACAAGAGAAAGGACCAGGTGAGTGGCCGCGAGCTGAATCTCGTGCAACAGCTTAGCCTCATCCACCTCCTTCTCCGCCGTTCTATAGCACTTAGACACAGAGTAGGGGTTTATGCGCCCCGAGTCCCTAATGATGACAGGAAAAACCTTACACTCAAGCACAGCCCTCACGCCGTTGTCATAGCCAAGCCTATGGGCCACAGCAACGGCATAGACATAGCCCTGCACAACCTCTTCAAGCCCAGGCGCCTCGCCCCTCCCCCTAGAAGTCTTCCACTCCACTACCACAGCCCTCCCAGCCCCCACCTCCTCTAGCACAAGATCCGCAATCCCCCTCACATGCATCTTGTAGTCGAAAAGCTCCAGCTCAGCCCTAACCCTAGCGCGAGTCGGGTCCAAGAGCCCCCTCCTGTTGAGGTCTCTTACAAGCTCCACGAACTTCGTTGCCATGAACTCCGCGGTCTTCTTCACTACATCACCTCCTGTAGAGTCCACCACCTCAGACACCGGGGGGACCCGCCCTCTATCGAGCTCCTTAAGGGCGTCGCTTACATAATCGCCGACAGCGCCTAAGGCTCCCACAAAGTCTAGCTGAGTTAAGTAGTCATGAAAAAGCCTAGGCACAGCCAAGGCGAGAACTTGGTGAACCCCCTCTCCCTTCCCCGGAAAGACGCTGGTCGATGCGGCGAGGTCGCTGGCGCCCATAACCTCCACAAGCCTAGCCTCAAAAGGACAGCGACCAACCGCCCGAGCCACAGACACAGCCTTAACAAGGTGAGAAGTCAGCCTAAGCGCCTGCTCCACCCTATTCCTACACCCCACCGGGTTTGACAACCCCTCCAACAGCTCTTTTACAACATCAACATTAAGCGCCCCGACATCCTCATGATACACACATCCTTCCGCACACCCCTTAATAAGCTTAAAAAACAAAGAGAAGAGTGGAAAAACTCATAGAGCGGTGGCTACCCACAGAGTATATATCACAAGCGTCGCACAGAGAAAGACAGGGGAGATTCCCGCCGCTGTTCTGGATTCACGTATGGTGGGCGCGCCGACCTCTAATCGGTATGCGCGCTGTAATTGCCGCGGCGCTGGTAAATGCCGACGGTGTAGACGAGAAGAGGAGAGAAGAGTTTCTACACGCGATTTGGCTAAAGGCCCCCGGAAGCCGGGGGAAGATGTACCCCGGCGAGCCGGAGCGCCCCTCTTACAACTACGCCCCCAAGACGGCCTTGCTGGAGAAACTGGCTAGGAGAAAGCTCTCAGAAGTTAGACTATTAGACGTCTTCGCAGGCGGCGGTACTATACCCTTTGAAGCTCTGAGACTCGGAGTGGGGGAGGTTGTGGCAGTAGAGTACAACCCCGTGGCCTACATAATCCTAAAGGCTGTGCTAGAGTACCCGCTCAAATATGGACAACGACTTGTGAAAGATGTAGAAAAGTGGGCTAGGTGGTTACTTCAACAGCTTAGAAATGAGCTACAACCATATTTCCCAAGACACCCCCGTGGAAAACCGACTGGATATATCTGGGTAAGGGTGTACAGATGTCCCCACCACGGCGTGGAAATACCAGCGCTAGCCACTAATCTAAGTGAAGAGTGGGGACTCAGGGTAGAGTATGACAACAGCGAATTCAAGATACGAGTCGTCAAAGGCGAGACGCAGAAGACTTACCAAGCTAAGGGATTGACATGTCCAAAAGGACACGTACTTTCAACGGAAGAGTTAGCTAAGCTCCACGCAAAAGAGATGACCAAGTGGGAAGAGGGAGAGATAGGCCATCAACCGGCGGCATTAGCCGCAGTAAAGCTAGACACCGGCGAGTATGTTGAGCCCACCAAGGAGATGCTTGAAGCCTATCAAAAAGCCGCCGAAGTAGTCAAGCAACACTTCTACGAATGGCTAGGCAAATACATACCCCACCAGGAAATACCAGAGGGGGATGAGACAAAAAGACTGTTAAAACATGGCTTTACTCACTTCTACAAGCTTTTCAATGCGAGGCAGTTGCTTGTACACGCTACGGTGGTTAGGCTGATAAAGGAGGCCTACCGCCTAATAAGCGAGGAGGCTGGCGACCCAGAGTACGCCAAGGCGGTAGTGACCTATCTAGCCTTGGCCCACGGTAAGCATCTCGACTACAACTCGGTACTCACCGGATGGCACGACCGTGAAAGCGGCGTTATCCTTCACGTGTTTGATCGCCACGATTTCCACGTTGGTCAGGACTTCGGCGAAGGCGAGCTGATTACGGAAAATGCTGGTATGGATTGGGCACTTTTTAGTAACACTGGAGTTGTGACTGCACTGAGGAAGATTGTTGAGCTTCTATCTGGGGTTAGTGGGCGTGTGAGAGTTGTGTTGGGTGATGCGTCGGATTCGGCGACTTATAGCGATTTGGGCGTTTTTGATTTGGTGGTTACCGATCCGCCTTATTACGGTAACGTGAATTATGCCGAGTTGAGTGACTACTTCTATGTGTGGCTTCGCTTGTCCGTTGGCGACCTTTATCCTGAGGCGTTTTCGAGGGAGCTCACTCCCAAGGAGAGGGAGATTGTGGTTAACAAGTCTAGGGGTTGCGATGAGAGGTGCTTTGAGGGCCGCATGAAGGCTGTTTTTGAGAGCCTCAAGTACGTGCTTAAGGAGGATGGCCTCCTCGTGATCATATATGGGCATCGGAGTTTTGAGGGGCTTAGGGCCATGTTTAGGGCCGCGTTTGATGCGGGGTTTAGGGTCACGGCGCTTTGGAGCTTTGCCTCTGAAATGTCTCGTAGTTTGCACTTGGTAGGTAAGGCGGCTGTGCGTTCTAACTTGGTTGTCGTGTTTAGGCCGCGGGAGGGGTCTGAGCTCTGCATTGTGAAGCCGAGTCTCTTTGCCGAGGTTGGCGAGGAGGCGTCGCGGGCTTTTGCCGAGGTGTACAGGTTGGGGCTGTCGCTTGTGGACGCGCTTATGGCGGCTAACGCGGCAGCGTTTAAAGTTGTGAGCAAGTGCTGGCCTCTGCGTACCGTCGAGGGGAGGGAGTTTCGGCTTGAGGAGTTGGAGGAGGTGGTGAACAAGAGTGTGGCCCGCGCGTTTTCAAATAACGTACTGGGCGGAGAGGTGGATGGGTGGTCTCTTGCATACTTGATAGCGAGGGGGGTGTATGGAAGGCCGACGTACGACGACTTGAGGCGCATCGGGATTGGCGCCGGAATTAGCCACGACGAGTTTATAAAGAGGTACTGCGGGAAACCGTCGGAGTCGGGGGGCGAAAAGGTCTACCCAGTCCTTTCCCTGCTCGAAATCAGGGCGGCTGGCAGTGGCCGGCTTGTAGACGCCTTAGCCGAGGCGTTGAGGGCTGTGAAGGCTGGCGGCGCCAATGCCGGAGTGAAGAAGCTAGAGGAGCTTGGCTTTAGGCTGGGCCCTACGGTGTGTAGGTATGTGGGAGAGCTGTTGAATGTCGCCGAGGGCGAGGAGAGGGAGCTTTTGCAAGTGTTGAGCGCAAAGTGTGGCGAGGTGAATAAGAACGGGGCCCTTAATGGGGGTAAACGCAATGTCCCGCTGGACAGCTTTTTCTAGCTACGGCCTGCCTTCTGCCACTACCCTGGTTGTGTAGTTTCCAAACCTCTCCAATAACAGCTTGGTGTCCAACTCTCTTGCCAAGTCTACTACCTTCCCAGCCGCCTTCAGCGTGTATTGAAGAGTTACATTTCCTCTGCTTGACAGCCTCGATATCGCCTCTCTAATTGTGGTTAACATTTCTTCTGCCAAATCGCCTCTATCTACCTCCACTACTATACGCGCGACGTCTTGGTTACCCGATGTAAGTATTAGCACCGCCTTTGCTAAAGTGATGTAGTTCTTAATCTTCTTGGAGACGAAGGATAGGAACTCACTCGTTTTTTCTACATCTCTTGACTCGGCCTTTCCCTCTAGTAAAACTTCTATGGTCATGTCCGGGCGAGAGTTACCTATCTCCTTAAGCCTATTCACCAACTCTTTTGGCGTTAATGTCCCAGAGAAGTTGATGGGCCGCTCTGGCGGTGGCGGTGGTGGAATGGGTGGTGTCTCTTTTATCGGGGTTTCTGGTGATTGCGGTTGTAGTGGCAGTATCTCTTTTGTGGCTATCTTGTCGTCGTCGTCTATTGCCTTGACGTCTTTTGCCGGTATTGGCCTATCTCTAAGTATGTAGAACTCGCCGTCTCTAAGCGCGTCCTTTAGGCTCTCTCTGGCGTGTAGGAGTATTGGATAGTCTGTGAGTCTCCCGCTGAGGTATTCCAGTAGCGTTTTGAAGGTCGGGTACTCGTTGTATGATTTGTAGTGATTGACTATTAGTTGTTCTAGGAGTTTTGTGTCTATTTGTTCTGCGAGCTTTCCCCGTTGTTTAAGCATCTCTATTAGGCTTTGGGTTGCCTCTTCTGGCTTTGAAAGATCAATATTTATGAACTCGTATATGTAGTTGTTCTCTCCTGCGTAGCAGAGCGTGGCATAGAGTTCTCTTGCTATCGCGTCTCTAAGTTTGTCTTGTAGCTTCCTTGTGTAGTCTTCTAGCTGTTTTACGTCGTCTTCGTCTAGCCCATATGTGTCTCGCCGCTCTTTGATTTCCTTAGCCACCTCGCGTTCCGCTATCAGCTTGAGCACTGCGTCGAGCTTGCCTTCCTCGGGAACTAGCGCAAATACTGAACCCCGCATCTTCCTCCTCTGTCGGCTTCCCCCCATTTCGACCCAGTCAACTATTCTTTCTGCCTCTTCCCTTGACCGCGTTAACACTAGGGCTAGTTGCGGCTCGTCGGGGGGCGATTCCCAGACGTATACCCTAAACGGTGTTGATTGAAACCTCTTTGCCAGCTTTTCTAGTTCCGTCTTGAGTATTCGTTGGTATTTCTCTAGCCCGCCACTAGTAGCCTCTTCCACGCGTCTTCTGAGTAACGCTTTCCAATACGTTTTACTTTTTACTACATAAAAGGTTTTGTCGTCCTTTGTAAAGGTATGAAGGTGAGTTATTTGCCCAATCATGTTTTCTAGGCACGTGGGTATTAGCATGGGCGGAACGCGGAGGTCTGGCGTGTAGACGTGCGTCACTACGGTTTTCTCCTCTACTGGGCCTAGCGATGCCGTAGCTATGGCGATGGCCCGGTATATCCTCCTGACTATCCTGGCGCAGTCGCTTGGACTTCGTTCAAGTACTGCTACATCTGCGAGGTCTTGTTCTACTGCCATTCTCAATGTCGGCTCTTTGAAAATGGTGGCTCTTATGTCGCTCCGTTCTATTGGTATATCTGCAGGTGTTATGAAGTCGCCGGCGCGGCCAGCATTGTAGACTTCGTGTAGGGTCCATGCCAGTATTCTCAAGACGTCCCTTGTAGCTTGTATTACGCCCGTCTCAGCCAGCTTGGAGAGCACTTTCACGGTCTCTGGATGTATTGGGTAGTACTCGGCGAGGGTTTCGGCGGGGTATTGGTAGAAGTATCTGGGCTCTGCCTTGTACTTCTCCTCTAGTTGCTTAGCCTTCTTCTGTGCCCCCTCGACGTGGGATAGAAGTGACGTGCGTATGACGGCTGGTAGTTCTTGGTGCGTTATCATGGTCTCGTTGCGGGATACTCTTTCAACGAGTTTTACAAAGTCTTGGGCGAGCGTCCTCCCCTCTTCAGTATCTACAAATGTTATTACAAGGGCTGAGCGCTTTAGTTGCGTAATAGCCTTTGTGAGGTGTTGTATGAATATGGCGGTGTCTTCTTGTCCCTTTTTGTCTAGGCGTTTTAGGTAGTTTAGCGTCTCGTCCATTAGTATCACCACGGGCTTCCCCTCCTCTTCTAGTTGAGCTAGTAGTTGCCTTATAGCTTCGGCGCCTGGGACGATGTTTTTGTACGTCTCCACGGCCTTTCTGAGGGAGGAGTTTCCGGTCTCTTTGTGGAGCTGGTGGAAGAGGTACGTCCACAGATTTGGCGTCCCCTCATTCTTCATTAGCTCGACATCGGCTTGTGCTCCGTCGAAGACTGCCACTACGGCGCTGGTTGGGCATGGCTCTATCCCCGCCTCTCTAAGCTTCTTCAGCGTTTGTTCCTTCAGCGCGGTGCTGAATTTTGCCAGGTGGTATGTGGCTATTAGTGAGTGGGTTTTGCCGCCTCCTAGGCCTGTGAGGATCAATGTTACTGGGTTTGCGTTGGGATCTCCGCATAAGCGCCTCGCTATTGAGTTTAGGAGGTTTTTCAGAGAAGAGGTGAAGTACGTGCGTTGGAAGAACTTGTTGGGGTCTTTATACCTCTCATGTGCATTGCCTGTGTATACTGTCCAGAGGTCGGCGGCGTATAGGGCTTCGACGATGTCGCCCTTGATGATTTCTTCAAACGGCTTCCAACTCATATTGCTAGAAGTGTTTCCTATATTAAGTATGTAGCTTTTTAATATACGTCTGTGTCTAGTGTCGTGGGCCTCTTATTGAAGGGCGGGGTTGCGAATTTTCTCCACAGCCTCAGGGACTATGTGGAGCGTAGGTCTCTTGCGGCTAGGTTTCCGCCTGGCGTCTTTCTCTGGGGCGCAAGGTCGCGGTCGTCGCTGTATGTTGAGGGGGTCAAGGTGCTCTTGTATCTGTCGAAAAGCGAGTACGGTCCGGGGGGCGTGGTGCTTTTTGGGACTTTGGAGAGGCCCGTAGAGCTGAGGGAGAGGTACTGGCCCGAGGGCGAGTGGCCAATCCTTCTACCTATTAGAGTCGTAAAATTTGCCAGGGGCGTCTTAGAGAATCCTGACAATCCGAGGGCGTGGAAGCTAGTGACCCGCGAGATACTCGCCCAACTTGGGCTAAAGGTGTTGCCGGGTCCGCAGAAGATAGACGACAAGGTGGTCGAGGAAATTGTAAAGCTGATGTGAGACCAGACCCTGCGAGTTGTGAGACTTTGCTGGTAAGAGCGCCTCATCAGAAAGCCTCTAATGTTCGTGCGCTGGCTCTACTCTGATATCTCGTTACGGCTTCTAACCTATCTGAGCGTATATACAGATCACGTTTGTGGCGTAGCACGTTTTTAGAAGGTTTTCAGCATGTCAATATCGCCGAGTATATATTTTTGTCGTTTTGTTTTGTAGGTGATTTTGCGTAGGAAGGGGGTTTCTGTGGTGTTGGCGCCGGC
>ERZ1684501.41-NODE-41-length-15102-cov-86.232605_pt1 | contig 15102 bp, 14 predicted proteins | sample MGYA00580191_ERZ1684501 | MGnify/ENA primary metagenome ERZ1684501 (study PRJEB41475, sample SAMN08455322) | hot springs metagenome | biome: temperate mixed forest biome [ENVO:01000212]; feature: neutral hot spring [ENVO:00002181]; material: water | place: New... | reverse complement strand
CCTCGTCCACGCCCCCTCCTTTTTGAAGCAATCGGCATGTTTCTGCCGTCCATTCGAAGTCCATGGTCTTTGTCCGCCTCGCCGCCTCTATCAACTGCTTTAGTTCTCTCACCCGCAACCGCATGACCCCATAGACACAACTGCCGTGTTGAACAACTGTAGCCATAACAAACACATCGCTTGAACTACGCCCATTGACTCGAGGAGTCATTCGCGCAGCCTTGCCAGCTTCAGCGCCACGAGCTGTCTAGTGGCCACCAGCGCACCACCCTGGGCTTGGTATGCGCCTAGGGCGTACAGCTTGGCCAAGTGGTCGTCCTCCTCCAACGCCACGACGGGGGCAAAAGGCCTGGCATCAGCCGCCTCCTCCACAGCCCTCTCCAGGCGGAGCACCGGAGTCGGCGGGGCCTCCGCCCTCTGCACTCTCTCCACGAGGAGTCGGTCTGGGAGAGCCATCTCCCCCACGTACACTGCCTCACAGCCCCTTAGGAGCTGTAGCGGCACGTGCCACGGCGCCACCGCGTGACACGGCGGCTCTGTGTCCACGTAGAAGAGCCAGTCCTCTGGTGGCGATGCTAAAAACGCCGCAACATCCACCTCTACCCCCAGCGCGAGGGCCAGGCGTAGGGGTGGGGAGAGGTCTCTCCCCAAGTACCGCTTGGTCAACGAGGCGAACAGCTCCACTAGGCGCCAGCGGTCGGTCATACGCGGCATTCAAATCCCTTTGGCAGATATCTGCACTGTGGGGGGAGTAGGTGGGCCACCACCATGTACGCCAGTGCGCCAAGGGTGGTGAACTGGCCCCCAACCCCCTCCTCCACCCTCCAGAGCCCGCACTTGGCGGCCGCCTCCTTGGCCGGCGGCGACTTGTCGTATGCGAGGACCCACAGCGCCTTTATGCACTTTGGGTTGGACAAGGCGTCGAAGACCCCGGTCATGAGCCTCGTCGCTTCTTCCTCGGCCATGTGCCTCATCTCCACAAGGCCAATCCACGGCTTAGCCCTCACCACGTCCCTCACCCACGCCAGCGCCCTAAACACCCTAGCCGCATAGCGAGGGTAGTCGAGGGGAGAGGCCAGTGCCAATAGGACGGATAGGTCGCACACGTCGCCGCCGCACACCAAGACGTGGGCCATGGCGCCCAGCGTCCCCCTGGCCGACCTAGCTCTCTCAAGGCGCAGGACGTACCTCCTACCCACCGCCGGAAGCTCGACTGTAAAGCCCTCCACGTCGTCCTCCCTCCTCACAGCCACGACGGAGATGGAGAGGGCCTTGTTGTGGCCACCCAAGTCCATTGCCCTGTACCTTGGCAGAGGCAGGGCGTCCATGAAGTACACCTCGTCTCTCACCACTAGCCACCCCTTTGGAGACACCACGTGGTGTAGAGACACCGACATGGCCCCTACACTCCGCCATGGACAAATTGATTTATAACGGAGGCGCCCCTTGCCTCTACGGCCAGCGTTCTCACATTTAACGCAGCGTCTGCTCGACGCCGGGCAATTGAGCCGTCGCCGAACGTTGCCGGGGGAGACGCCTTTGACGTTGACCCTTTTCCCCTACAGTTTTCAACTTTCATGTTTCTTTAATACGGGGTTTAAAAGCACCTCAGGGAAAATTCTAGGCGAAAAACCGCTACACCAGCCCCCCGACGGTGATGCGGTACTCTATGCGGACGTCCGGCGGCATGCCCGGCACGTCCAGCGGCCACATATATCCCTCCGCCTTGGCCTTATTCGGCCTGGCCATCATGAATCTAGCATTGACGGCGTGTGCGAGGACGTTGCCCCCGGCAGGCCTCTTCCCCACTGAGAAGGCCTCGGGGACATCCATCACCTGGTTTGTGAGAATGGACGTTAGCCCAAACGTCCTGGCGTGCCTCCTCAGCCAGTCCACGAGGTAGTGAATCCGTTGCTGTCTGGCGGCCAGCATCTCCCTCCCAACGAACTCCGCCCTATACAGCGCAGTGATGGTGTCAATCACGGCCAGCCTGCACCCCTCGGTGATGTGCCTTGGCAGGTCGAATTTGACGATTTGCTCAAGCTGGACCACGTTGGCTGGCTGATAGACGACGATTGCCTCTAACGCCTTGTCAACGTCGAAGCCAAAGCGCTTTGCCACTGCCTCGACGAGGCCGTCGTTGAAAGTGCCCTCGGTGTCGATGTAGACGACGCGCGAAGTGAAGCCCTGGGCGAGTGCGGCCACCGACAGCTGATGCGCCAGCATGGACTTGCCCGCGCCGAACTCCCCCGCGAACTCATAAATGAAGGCCTCGCGTATGCCGCGCCAAGGCGTCCTCTCGTCGAATTCGGAAACGCCGGTTTTGAAGACTCTGCGTTGTTGTGAGCGGAGCTCCTCGCCGTCATGGGCCGTGTAGTGCCGACGTGCTGAATCGCCTGCTGGAGGATTTTGACGGCGCGGTCGTACTCCACGCCAGCCTCCACCAGCTCTTCCACGGTAAACTCGGCCAAGTGCTCCACAGACGCCACTCCCAGCTCCCTAAGCCGCTCAAGAGTCTTGGGGCCCACGCCCTCCATCTCCTCCAAGGGATTTCTTTCCCTTCTCCTACTCATTGTCCCGTAGTTGTGTGAGTACGGCCTTGAGGCACTCCTTGTGCACCACTAGCCCCTTGCTTGTCTTCATGTAGAGGCAGGGAGCGGCCAGCTTCTTCACCGCGTCCCACAGCTTTGAGGAGACGCCCACGCCGAGTAGTCTCTCCAGCCTGTCCTTTCTGAGGGTGTAGAGGCCACCCCTCGTTCTCTCCACGTCCCCCAACAACGCCTCCACTGCGTCTCTCAGCCACACCACCCCCCTCACGCCCCCCTCCAAGGAGGCAAATAACTTGAACAAGCCGCCGCGCGTCCAGCGAGACACGCGCCAGCTTAGTCGAGGACTCCCACGGCCACGCTACAATCCCTGCGACTCCCACCAGCCACCGCTAGCCAAAGCCGATTTCAACACCGCCAGAAAGACGACAGAAAAGGCGGCTTAAGAAAAGCTTCTACCCCCATTGGGGATTCTCTAAGCTTGTCTAGGGCCTCCTCTGAGGCCTCCCTTATTTGTTCTTTCTACACCAATGGGGATTCTCGGCTCCTACTGGTCCTACCGCCCAGCGATGCCGCACTGGTCGCCTCTCTACCCCCATTGGGGATTCTCAGAGGAGTCTTCCTTATAGGCGAAAGAATTTACCGCATCGGTTACTTTCTACCCCCATTGGGGATTCTCCGCTCATGTCCTCGGCTCTTGTGGGTTTATAAGTTTTTCCCTCGTTTTTGTGAGAACGGCACGTCCCTTTCGACCCCCTCTTTACATTCACATACGCCCGCTGTCCCGCTTTGTGGGACGCCATTCTTATCGCCGCCCCTTATGCAGACGCCGTTTTAATCGTGCCATTCTTCGCAGTCGCCGTGTTAAACGAGAGGGGCTTGAGGCGCGTTTATCGTCGGCGGCCGCGCGCTGGGGGATTGCCCCCCGTAGGGTCTCCGGCCTTCCCTCGGCAACTCTGGGGGCTTATGGCGGTGGGGGTAGCCGGATGTAGATGGGTGCCCTTCCTCCGAACCTTACCACGGCTACTCTCTCCTCTGGCAGTGACTCGTAGGCCACTCTCTCTAGGACTCTGGCGTCTATCCCCGTGGCCGCGGCGGTCTCTGCCACGGCGGAGGGGTCTATGGCCAAGACTGCCACTAGGCCGGCGTTCTCCACCACGTCCCTCGGCAAGTCCCTCACAGACTGAGTCAAAGTGGCCACCGCCACGCCGAATTTCCTAAGCTCTCTATACGCCTTGACAAGGGCGTCTAGGTGGCGCATAAGGACATGCCCCTCGTCGATTGCGAGGAGGAGGCGCAGGGGGCAAGGCGGCCTTGGACACGTCCTCTTCCCCCACGCCACAAAGAAGTACAGCCACGCCACAAGCCTCATAACATCCCCCGGCGAAGTGGAGCCACCCGTGTGCACCACAACCCAACGCCTCCCCTCCACCGATACGTCGGCCGTCTGGGCGAAGGCCAACAACCGAAGTCTCCCGTATATGCCGTCTACAGCCCAGGCGTTGGTGATGTCTCTAACGGCCATTAGGCAGTCGGGCAGTCGTGCGAGAGGAGCCTCCCCTCCGCACTTTTCCACTGCCCTAAGGAGCACTGTGTAGTGCACGTCGTATACCGCCACGCCGGCGGCCCTCAGCACGTCGAGGAGGTAGTCCACGTCGTCTAGCCCCACGGCGAGGGGAGGGGAAAAGCGCCTAGCGTCCACAGACGCGTCCCCCCGCCAATGGCCGTGAGGGTCTATGGCGGCTACGGCCACCCCCAACTGCCTCGCGAGGTGTTGAGCCCAAGTGGTCTTCCCAGAGCCCGTCTTCCCCACCACGACGACGTGTGGGGAATGCTCAGGTCTCCAGCACACCTCCCTCCCAGCGTCGTCTACGCCCAGCCGCACGGCGCCGGGGCCGCACTCATAAGGGAGGAGCATTAGGGAGAAGGGTGTGAACTCTGCCAAGTCGTAGGTGAGGGCTGGCACGCTCCTCCCCCTCCCCGCCTCAAACGCGGCCGATGTCCCTTCCACAAATCCGGCGGCGGCGTAGGCCCTCTCTCCCCTAGCCATAAGCCTCTGCCTAACCCCGTGGAGCACCTCTGTGGAGAGCCACCTCCACACTGAGGCTAGGACCTTGGCCCGCCACTCTTGCCTAGCCGCGGTTCTGTTCAAGAGGTCGTAGAAGCCCGGCCACCAGGCCCAAGCAACCAGGGCCCTCCTCAGCGACAGCTGAGACGTTGCGGCGATGGCTCTAACCTCGTCCTCTCTAAGCACGGCAGAGAGGAGGCGGTTGTGCTCAATGGCGCCCTCCACCACGCCGCCCCTATCCACCAGCGAAAGGACGAGGGCCGTGAGAGCCGGCGCAAGGGCCAGCTGGTTAAACGCAACAAGGGCGAAGTGGGCAAGGGCTGGGAGGAGGCCCGGCGCCCTCCTTGGGATGTCTGGCAGCTCTCCCTCCCCTCCCACCACGACGCCAATTCGTCTGAGGGCGGCCCTTGCCTCTTCCACGTCGGCGCCCTCTCTCAGTAGCACATACGCCCTCTCGCCGTCGTACCATATGCCGTTTGCGGCCGCTGTGAAGGCCCTAACGGCGTTAGCAAAGTCGTGAGAGCCCAGCCCGTGTACGTCTCTAAAAACGGCCTCCACCCTGTACGCCCTAAGCCTCAAGAGGCCCACTGGCGACTTCCAAACCAGCGCCCCGCCCTCAGTCCACAGCGGGGCTGTGTTCCGCCTAGCGGCGTATAGGGCAACCGCGACGGGGGCCCCAGCCAAAGCCGCCAGTGGGTTTGGCAATAGGGTTAACACGGCAGAAGCGGCGAGAGAAAGCCACTGCCAAGCGAGGCGTCTCCGCCGAGTAGGGCCACGCTCTTGTTCTCGCCGTTGAGGCGCCTGCATATGAGCCATGGCGCGCTGAGCGCATAGGTAGGCGTATACGTCGCCTGTGGAGTGCTCTCTTGCGCACTTCTCCGCCACGACTTGTGGGATGCCGGCCCTCCTAGCCCACTTCAAAAACTCCTCCATGGATGACCCCACGAGGGGAGATAAGTAGAACGAGCTTGGGTGTGTCGTGGGGAGGGGAAAAAGGGGGGTTACACGGGTGGGGCGTGTTTCTCGGCTAGTATCTTTTCTACCACTTGTTTTACCTCTTTGTACTCTCCGCCGACGTTGTCGTCTTCGGCGTAGTCTGTGACTGCGTATTGCACTGTCTCATCTACGAGAGGCGCCTCGTCTGCCATTTCCACTCTTCCATCCCCTCCACCCACCATCTTTACTACTATTCTCACTCTCTCCATGACCTCCTCAGCCACTTCAGCCGCCACCCTCTTCGCCTCTGCGGCAGACTCGCAGTCAGCGGCTTTAACTGCGTGCTTGGCACTACCCCTCGCCCAGTCCATGGCCGTTAATGAGGGACTCTACTCGTTGAACCATGGCCTCCCTTGGGCATATCCACCTCGTGGCCCTCCTCTTCTCCTCTTGGCAAACTCCGGCTAGGGATGCCCTTATTATTGCGTAGGCGGCCTGTGCGTAGACCGGAGCAAGGCGGAGGCCGGGGAGGGCGCGCCTCAGCACTGCGGCTGTGGTCACAGTCACCACCTCGCCCCGAGCCTCCCTCGCCACGTCCAAGAGGGCCTTAAGCACAAGCCTCTCGAGGACGGCCACTCTCAACTTCACATGGGTAGAGGCGCGGCGCTTAATATAGGCGGCGGCTACTGCCACCTCCTCGGCTCCCGCCTCGTCTTAGCCAGCCACCGTCCCTGGCCGAGGGACTCCACTACGTGTACGGGGACGTTGAGCACCCTGGCGGCGTATTGGGCGGCCTCTCCGTATAGGGCAAAGTAGACGTGGGTTGGGATTATGTCGAGCAATTGCCGCTTTAGGTCAAGGGGATTCTGCGTTGCGACGAGGAAGTACACGCCGCGGTGCCTACCCTCGCGTATGGCCCTCTCCACCGGGTCCTCCACCGCCGGGTCCCTACTCGCCACACGGTGATATTCGTCAACGGCGACGAAGGTGGGCCTTTCGAAGCCCCTCTTTAGCAAGTGCAGAACGACGCCGTGTACCACAAGCGCGGCCAAGAAGGAGTCGTTTGCAACCACCCTATACACTCTGCACTTGGGGGTTGGCCGGTGGAGGAATGGGTGTGGGTCGCACTTCCCCTCCTCCCACCTCCTGCAAAGGGCCACCAGCTTGGAGAGGAGTACCTGCCTAGTCAGCTCAGGCACATCTCTGTCTCCGGCCAACGCCTTGATTAGCCTCGCGGGGGAGGAGGCGGCCTGGGCGTGCTTCCTCAACACGCCGTATTGTACGCCAGTGACAGCCCCCTCTGCGCCAGTGGCCGCCGAGAGGGCCGCCGCGTAGAGCGACACCAGCTCGTCCACGGTGAAGGAGGAGAGGTCTATGGAGGCCTCACAGGCGCCGCCAAGCTCCTCGTACTCGCCAGTGAGGTCGAGGACTGCGAAGTCCACCCCCGCGGCGGAGACCTCCCTCAGAAGCGACTTGACAAAGGTGGTCTTCCCCGCGGCGGAGGCCCCCGCGACGATGGCGTGGCTGGGCTCTTGTACGAGCTCGCCGATGCCCCTAGGCCAGTAGGCCCAGTACCGCTCTCTCGAGTGGGACAGCAAGACGTCTGCCACCACGTCGGCTGGCGCCCTCTGCCAGCCAACGAGGGGAGGTCTCCTCCTGCACGACGCGGCGACAAGCCACTCGCGCCCCCGCTTGAGGAGGCCGATGGCTCTAAACCAGTACACGCCCCTGCCGAGGACTGCCCCGCCCGCGCGGGGCCATAGGTGGGGCCTTTGGTAGACGGCCACTGGCGTAGGCGGCCTGCCGCGGCAAACCCGCCGACCGTCGTAAGGCCTAACGAGGACTTCGCCCGTCACGGTGTCCAAGCCGAATTCCCCAAGCCCCATTACCCTAGAGACAAACTCCTCAGGCGAAGAGGCGTCTACGTATAAGACACCCACAGCCTCCAGTACTCCGTTGCATAAGTTGAAAACGGAAAGAGACCCCAACCCCTCTTCGAGATTCATGTGAGGACTTCTTCTTTACGGAGTACATATGGGCAAGCTTCTAATCCTCTTCCTGAGATTCCAACCGGCATGTGATAGGGTGTTTAGGGAGGTGGCGAAGTATTTCTTTCAATCCTCTTCTTGAGATTCGCGGGCCACCGTGGTGGGGTGGCTCTCCCGCGTAGCGGTGGCCTTTCAATCCTCTTCTTGAGATTCTGCACGAGGTCTTGTCCGCGCTTGGATTTGAGTATGAGAAGTTTTCAATCCTCTTCTTGAGATTCCCGTGCTCAAGAGGTTCGGCGGCCGCCCTGGCGTGTATGTCCTAGACTTTCAATCCTCTTCTTGAGATTCCATCATGAGGATAGAGCGCGCCTCCCACTCCGTGTAGCCCATCTTTCAATCCTCTTCTTGAGATTCACTATTCGGCATGACGCTACCAGCGTGGCTCGTCTATGGCGTTGCCTTTCAATCCTCTTCTTGAGATTCAGCAGGTAACGCTTGATGAGTGGAAAACCGCTATGGTCAACAACTTTCAATCCTCTTCTTGAGATTCATTGAAAAGATCAAGAGGTCGGCGGTGTACAAGATGTTGGTCTTTCAATCCTCTTCTTGAGATTCGCAGGGTATGATAAGTGATGGTATACGCTGGTGTCGTGAACGTCTTTCAATCCTCTTCTTGAGATTCCGTCCTCTCCTGCAGAAACCCTCCGTTTACTCCATATCTAAGCGCTTTCAATCCTCTTCTTGAGATTCTGGGCTTTCTGCGTGTTTGTTTTTACTGGTTTTTAAGTTTTTCTCTGGCTATTTCTGGGAGTTGTTTGGGGCCAATGGCGTCTTGGTCTAATGCGGGTTTGTAGCTTGTTCGCCGCCTCTTTCAACTGTGGAGTAGTTGAAAGCGTATCTTCAACCTTCGGCGCCGCCGTGCGCCTTTGACCTGCACGACGTTTTTTAAATTGGATCCCCGCGATATATAAACGCCGTGCGGCGGGGAGAGTTGAAATATAGACAAACGACAGGGCATGTTGCACGACGTTTTAAAAACGCCGACGTCTATATAGCCTATTGATTGAACAAACGCCTCAAGACGTCTCTCACGTCTTCTCCCCTAGCCGCCTCCTCCCTGGCGGCTTTGAGGGCGGCCGAGACTTGCTCCAAGCCGTACCTCTTTATCAGCTTCTCTGTCTCGCCGGCGGCATATGGCACGCGGTACGAGGCGGCAAGGGCCTTGGCCACATCTCTAACAACAGCGTCAAAGGCCCCCTCGCCGAACTTCTCCACGTAACTGGCCAACACGGAGTGCTCAACGTCAATGCCAAGGGAGTACAGCCTTTGGGCCAGCTCATGCATAGCCGTCTCCACGTGCGGCTCCCGGCCAGCCTCGGCCGTAGCCCCGGCGACCTCAGTCACAGGCTGGCTCACTGACGCAGTTGTTCTCTCAGTCGACTCCCCGCCCATGTGCTCCAAGCCCCCAGGCGCCTCGCTAGCCGTCTTCGGCGCGGGTTGCTCGACATGCTGTGTCGAGGCGATGCCCTCTGCTAATTCGCTTGACGGCACTTCTGCCAGCTCTGAGGGCTGGCCCACTAGCTCAACGCCGCTTAACGCCTCCGCCCGTTGCCCACTGGCTGGCCAATCTACGCCGAGCTCCTCAGCCGCTGGCGGCGTGGGCTGGGTAGTCTCGACGCCGGCTGATTCCTCGGCCGCTTGCGCGACGGGAATGGGTGGGGTAGAGTCAGTGGATTCACTCTCCGCGCTGGCCTGCGCCGCGGCCGCCTCTATTGCCTTTGCCAGCTCCTCTGCCGCGCCTAGCCTTGCCAGTGCCTCTGCGGCTTCCTCGACCTCACGCCTCTGCGCCGCCTCTGCCAGCGCCATTGCGAGAGCCCTCGGCGACTCCATTAGGGCCTCGATGTACGGAGCCGCACTGCCAGCCAGCCTATCGGCCATTGAGGCTTGTACAATGACGTCTTCAAGGCCGTACGGCCCGCCGAACTCCACCACCAGCAGCCCCTCGGAGGGGACATACCTCATGTCGTATGTCCTCCACGCAAGCCACAGCGGGTTCACCGACGCCGAGCCGTGCTCCACCACGATGGGCGCCCCCTCCCCCGGCGGAACACCGCCGAAGTCCCGCCACGCCGGGCCAGTCACCACGTAGCCCCTCGCCGCCAGCCCCTCCACCACCCCCTAGGGTAGGGCCCACCCCACTCAACCCACAGAAAGCGCCCATGAGCCAACACCCTATACCCAGGAGAGGCGGCCCTCTCCACCTCTCTAACGAGGACAACATCATCAACGGCTGTGGACGCTGTGGTAGACGCCCCGGCTGCTTGCGGGGGCGCCTGCGGCGTTGTGGCCGCGGTTGCCGTCTGAGCCGCTTGTGCTGTTAGGTACTTCTCTGCCAGCGCCTTTGCTCTGCTGTCTATGTGCATTAGGAGTGCCAGCTTTTCTGGCATGGGGGCTCCGGCCTCCCTTAGCCTGTCCACTGTTGAGGGGTCTAGTCCGTGGTGTCTCAGCCAGGCCTTGGCCGCATCAGCCGGCGTTGCCTCGACCAAGAACCTGTGCCTCAGCTCCTCTGCCAGTAGGTGTGGGTCGGCGTAGAAGTACCTCGTAGAAACGCGGTGGACTAGCGCATATGCGGCCGCCTCGTGTGGCATGGCGGCTCTCCCGTACCAGAGAGTGACGGCGACGGCCGCATATCTATCGCCCACGAGGGCGAGGTTTCGGCGGTACGCCTCGGCGAGGGCCTTGGCCAAAAGCGCGGCGAAGGCCTCCACCCTAAGCCGAGCGGCGGCCGACGCCAGCCAGAGGAAGTGCTCCACCCTCCTAGCCACCTCCAAGCCGCTGGGCGTAAGAAAGTGGTGAACAGCCCTCCCCAACGCCTCCCCCCTCCCGGCGCCCACGAGGCGGAAATGCCGGTAAAGGGCAAAGATGCCCGGCGCCGCAAACGCCCAGTCAAGGGGAGAGCCGTACCAAAGCATGTAGGCGGCCCTTGCCAGGGAGGCGGCGTAGAGCTTGGCCAAGTCCGCCGCTCTGAGGCCCGGCTCCGCCACCTTGGACACGACCTCCCTCACGGGGCTCGCCGCTATCTGTTGCGTTGGGTGTGCGCCTCTGGCAGTTGTTATCAACCCTCTCCTTAGCCATGGGAGCGCCGTGCGGGCTGGGTCAAAGGCCCACCTCCACCCCGCGAGGAGAGAGGCGTAGAGAGTCCTAATGATGGGCGCCTCACCGGCCACAAAAAGGCCAAAGCCCGCCACTGCGAATAGGAGGAAGGCCTCGGCGTATATGAGGCCGACGAGGTAGGGGACGAGGACGTTGAGAATCCACCCAACCGGCGCCGCCAAGTACTTTGCCAACCCGCCTCCGGGAGCCGCCAGGCCGGCCAGCCACAGCAGGAGGGCCAGCAAATCGTTGCCTCCCACGCCGTTGTAGTAAAGGCCGGCGAGGGCCGGCGCGTCTCTCCACTCGGCGAGGCGGGCAACCACCCTAACCCTCACCCACCTATCCACCACCACCTCCTGGCACTGGGTAGAGTTCCCCACCTGTTGACACACAATGGCGGGGGTGCCCACTGCCTTTACCACCACCTCCATGTCTCTCACAGGTGAGGTGGGGTACGGCGGGCAGTAGCCGGTGGAGTTTCCGCACACCGCCTCCCACCACCTCTCGTCTACCATGGCTCTGTCGTTGAGAGTTGTGGTGTAGGACACGTCTACGTGGTCGGAGGCGTCGTAGGTGACGTCTACTCGGGCGAATAGGCCTGTGCCCACTATTCTCCACTCTGTGGAGCACTGCGATGCGTAGCCTCGGCAGTGCCACTCAAAGACCCACTCCAGCTCCTCGCGCGACGCGCGGGTGGGGGCCGGCGTAGCGGCGTATGTCCACCCGCCGTAGGCGTCAAAGCGGGGCACGCCCACGGCCACGGTTACGGCCGTGCCGTTTAGCCACGTGAGAAAGGCCGTTCGGTTGTAGTAGGCCGTGGCGTTTAGAGGCACGGCGGCCGACGGCGGGAGGTAGAACGTTGTAGGCGTTACTGGCACCTCTACCCACATCCACACCGCCCTCGCCTTGTAGGTGGTGTTTGCTGAGAGTGCCCACTGCCCCGGCGCAGACACCCACCACGTGGCGTTTCTCTCCACGTCCACCAGCTCTACCACCGCCGTGGTGGGCGACGTGGCGTTGACAAGGCCAAAGTTGTCAAACCTAGCGGCGGGCGGCGCCGGGCATGTGGCAAGTGGCTGGAGGTGTGGCGCCATCAGCACGGCAACCGCCGCGATGTAGGGCAGTGCTGCTGCGTAGGCCGCGGCAAAGGCGGCACGCCTCTCCGGCATGTAGAGAGCGGCCAGTGGCGCAAGGCCGGCGGCTATGAGAGGCGCCAGCTCCGCCGAGGCCTTAAGCAGAGCAAGGGCGGCGTAGGCTTGTCCAATCCACGCGGCCATCCCCACCGCCAGCGAGGTAAAGGCCTCAACAGCGGCGTCTATCGCCGCGAGCGCCGCCACGAGGGATAGGGAGAGGGTGAAGGGGGCCGCGGTCAGGGCTATCGTCAGCAGTAGGCTTGCGGCTAGGGAGAGGTGGGCCGCCGCGGAGGCCGTTGTGTCCAGCAGACAGCGATACGCGTCGCCAAGCGCCTCGAAGTCGCCCGCCAGCTTGGCAGAGGCAACGGGGAAGTACTGCTCCACGAGAGGGAACGCGAGGAGGAAGACCCCAGCCACCACGGCACCGCCCAGGGCAGGCTTGGGCGACTGCGTCAACAGCCTAAAGGCTACAGCCGCAATTAACAGTATCCCAGCCACTGAGTAAAACAGCCCCATATCCACGGCCAGAGGCGGGGGTAGAGGTGGTTGAACAACGTACGCCAGCCGCAGGTCGAGTATTGTAGCTTAAAGCTCTAAAAGAGTGTGACACCAAAGGGGGTGGAAAAAGGGGGGGTGGGTTGTGGCTGGGGGTGGGCTTAGGCTGGGCAGAATATGAATGGGCAGTCTCCTGCCCTATTCTTTAGCTCGTCGAAGAGGGCTTTGAACATCGGTGAAGACACATACGCCACTTGTAGCGCTACTATTATCGCAGCTAGGACGAACAGCGCCAGTACCCACCTAGAGCTAGCCAGCTGTGATATGGGCTGGTGTGTGAGCACACCCCACGCTATTACCCCCACGGCCGCCGCTATGACGACCACCTGCAACACCTTGAGGCCCACTACCGCGTCTTTCAGCCCCTTGTCCACCTCCCCCCTCAGCTTCTCCACGTCTATCACCTTCTGCTGTTGTTGTTGCCCCAGCGCCAGAGCCGCCACAAGCAACAGAGCCAGCGCCAAAGCCGCCCGCATGCCCCACCCACCACTCCAATCGAAAATTGAACAAGACGCCCAGCCGCCGTAGGCGGCCTCGTGGGAGGCGCCTTCGGCGTGGCCGTGGGCCTAGGGCCGCCGCATCTACGGTTCATTATATTGTGGGGCGCGGCGGGGCCTATGGCGTTTGAGAAGAGGCGAGTGTTGCACCCCCTGAGGCCCATCTACCTCAACGTGACTCCCCAATGGCTCCTCGAGGCTAGGAGAAGGCCAGCCGAAGAGTTGTTACAGCTGAAGTGGCACGGCCTTCTGGGCGTTAGAGCCTTTGGCTTTGCTAAAGAGGAGTTTGTCTGGTGTCTCAAAGACGATGTCTGCCTCGGCGCCCTCATAAGGGGAATATGCGCCGCAGTCAAGGCCGGCTCCGTAAGAGCGAAGAAGGCAGTCCTCAAGAGGTGGCTAGTATTCTGCGTCGACTACTGGGAATTGCCGAGATAACTCCCCTTCCCTGCCCTCCAGAGCGTGGAGAACGCCCCGCGTAGCGGAGCCGCCGCTACGAGGCCGACGACCTTTCCCTCCCGTCAAGCTTTTTACTTTCAGCCTACTGTCCATTTTACATCGTTTCACCAATCGGCTTATATTGGGCTGTAGAGTGGCGCTTGTGGAGTTTAGAGTGAGGAGGATCTTTATCCCAACGGCCCCCGTCTACATCAACGTGACGCCGCAGTGGCTCCTCGAAGTTAGGAATAGGACGGTTGAAGAATTAAGGCAACTGAAGTGGTACAGCCTCCTTGGCACAAGGGCCTTCGGCATCACCAAGGAGGAGCTAGTGCAATGCCTAAAGGACGAGGCGTGTCTAGAGGCCCTTCTCCGGGGCATATGCGCCTCGGTGAAGACGGGCAATGTGAAGACGAAGAAGAAGTACCTCAAGAGTTGGCTAATCTTCTGCATCGACTATTGGTGACAACGCGGCACGCCTAGCCGCCAACGGCGGAGCGGTGAGGGAAGACGGCTGATGCCTCCCAAGGGGGCTCAGTAGTCGAGTGGTAATCCTACGGCGACGACGTCGACCGTAGTCGGCAAATACGCCTCCGCAGAGCCCTCCGACAGACAGCAGAGGTGGCCGCAAGCGCGAAGATAGAGACATCTCGGCGCCTCGCCATAGGCCTAGAGCCAAGCGTCTAACGTGGGCTCCTGGGGCATGCCCACGGGCCAGCCGCCCAGCGCTATGGCTGTTCTCACCACTTTGCCAAAAGCGTAGTACACAAAGCGAGCTTCGCCTCCAACGCGCACTACGACTGGTCTCTCCCCCCACGGCCGCCCCCTCACGCCGAACAGCCTCCAGTCCACAGCCGGGGTAAGCCCTTGGTGGGCCCACTCAGCCAGCCTCTCCGCGGCGTCGGCTGGGTAGCCGCAGGCGGCCAGCCGCCTCCTCAAGGAGCCACGGGGAGGCCAGTCGAGGCCGGGGCAAATCTCGCTCCACGCCTCCCTCGCCTCCTCCGCCTCTGTCAAAACGACGAAGGGCGAGTGGAGGAATTCGCCCAGCCGCCCCGGCTTTACGTAGCGGAGGTAGACGTATTCCACGGCCAAGTCCTCTGGCCTAGGCTCGCGGACGGGCATTTTGGACAGCGCCTCTGCCAGTAGGGACACATCGGCCACGTGGGGCTCCACTTGGCGTACCTCGCCTCCCTCCTCGTATACGCATGGATGGCCCACGCCGCTTTGCACGTCTCTGGCCAGTAGCCTCGCCAGCCTGTCGGGGCGGAAGCAGTCCCTCCACCCACGCCACTCTCCCCACCCAGCCCGGTACACAAGCGGCACGCAGGCCACCACCTCCACGAGGCGCGGCCTTGGGGATAGGCAGTCTTCCCACGGCACCTCTCCACGGCCCACCAGGAGAGAGGGCCCAGCCAGCTTGAATATCCACCACTTTCCACACTCCACTTCCACTGTCAGTGTGGTGATTGGCACATATCTCACATTTTATATACGTCTTTAAAAGCCACTATACAGGTCAAGGAAACGCGCCGCCACGCCGACGTCGGCGGCGGTGGCGCTGGAGTGGGCGTCGCCGGCGTCTAGTGCCGTTAGTGTCTTGAGAGGACTGCGCCGGCGGCGGCTCCCAGCGCGGTTATGGCCACTAGGGCGAATACTCCTCCGTAGTTGACTAGGCGCCACTTATCCACGTCTGCGCTGTACTTTTTCACAAGGTCGTCGTCACAGCCGAGGCTGACGAAGGGGTGGAAGTCCACGGCCCTAAGCGAGTTGGCCATGTGGCTTATCTGGCCG
>ERZ1684501.40-NODE-40-length-15499-cov-19.831909_pt1 | contig 15499 bp, 10 predicted proteins | sample MGYA00580191_ERZ1684501 | MGnify/ENA primary metagenome ERZ1684501 (study PRJEB41475, sample SAMN08455322) | hot springs metagenome | biome: temperate mixed forest biome [ENVO:01000212]; feature: neutral hot spring [ENVO:00002181]; material: water | place: New... | reverse complement strand
AGCGCGTTAGTAAGGAAAGCCATACGGGTCTCGTGTGGGAAAATCATAATTTAGAAGAAATAAAGTTGATATTAAAGGAAGTATCAAGTAATATGGAGGAAAATTTGCGTGTTTAAAATTAATAATGCTAAAGCTTTGTTTATAATTCTTGTTGTTATACCTACATTTCTTAGTATCGTATATAATTTTTTTATTGCTACGCCAAGGTATGTAGGGGAAGCTAAAATAATAGTAAAAAGTTTAAGTGGTGGAGAAGTTGGTGGTGGATTGAGCTCTCTTCTTGGAGCTATAGGAGTTCTTCAACCTTCATCAACGGGAGCACACTTAGTTATGAATTACATTCAATCAAGGGATATGATGTTTATTTTAGAAGAAAAATTTAGGATTAAAGAATATTATTCAAGTAAAGACTGGGACTTTTTATACAGATTTGACCCTTTTGGATTGGGTTCTTCTTACGAAGACTTTTATTTGTATTATAAAGACAAAGTTGTTAGGGTATCTTTTGATACATATTCTGGAACCGTGACTATTAATGTTATAGGTAAAGACCCGGAATACGTTTATAATCTTCTTAACGAAATAGTATCTGCTAGTGAGAACTTCGTAAATAATCTAAATAGTAGGTCCTCCTTAACAGCTCTAAAATACTACAAAGATAGATTGGAAGAATCACGGAAGAAGTTAATAAGCTTTTCCGAAAAAATTAAAAAATTTCTAACTGAAAAGAAAACAGTTGCTCCAGAACAAGAGGTTGGATTTTTGTTGGGTAGAATTGCTGACCTCCAACGAATGCTAATATCTAAACAGATGGAACTTTCCACACTCTTGTCTGTGGCACCAGAAAATCCAAAAGTAAGTGAGTTAAAAAGAGAGGTGGATTATCTACAAAGAGAAATAGATTCCTTACTTAATAAACTTACGGGTCAAAACAATTCACTGGCAACAAGCTCCGTAGAATTAGAACTCATGAAATCTGAATTGTTAATGCTTCAAAAGGAAGTAGAAATGAATTTAAACGCTTTTCTTCACGCTCAAAATATGGCATATCTTCAGCATCTTTTTATAGAATCAGTGGAAAAACCTACAAAACCGGATGCGCCTATGGAACCTAAAAGGGTGAGAAATGTTTTCGTAGTCTTTGCTATAAGCTTTGCTATATGGGGAGTTCTTTCATTGCTTATTGCTGGTGTAAAGGAGCACACGCAGGAATGAGGGAGTTTTTAGATTCTTTAAAAGTACAACTAAGGGTAATTTACGCACTTATGATGAGAGAGATAATAACGAGATATGGGAGAAAGAATGTAGGATTTTTGTGGCTATTTTTAGAGCCTTTAATACTTATAGTGGGTGTGGTAATTCTTTGGGGTTATGTAGTGCATAGAGATGCACATGGGTTTCCTATAGCTGCATTCATATATACAGGGTGGGCAGCAAATAAGTTATGGTTAACCGCAGCCTCTAAAGCTATGGCGGGATTAGGAGCAAACTCCGCACTTCTTTACCATAGAAATGTTAAGCCTATTGATATTGTTCTTTCAAGAATCTTGCTTGAAGTTTTGGCTATGACGGGAGTCTTTATGATTCTGGGTTTTGTTTTCGTAATGTCTCATCTTATGAATCATCCTTTTTCCTACTTTCATATAGTTGTAGGGTGGTATTTAATGGTTTGGCTTGCTTTTTCTTTTTCTTTTTTCATTACATCTTTGAATCTTCTGATAGGAGATTTATTACAGAAAGTTTGGGGTCCTATAAGTCTTGGTTTGTTTATAAGTTCAGGTACCTTTTTCTTGGTTGAGTGGTTGCCTCAGGAATTTAGAGACTTAGTGCTTCTTTTACCGAGCGTTCATAACTTAGAGATGATAAGATACGGTTTTTTTGGGGATTTGATGCATCCATATTATGACATCTCTTATTCTATTTCTTTTAACCTTTTCCTTACCTTTTTCGGTTTGTTGCTTTTTAGGATGTCGTTGAGAAATTTACAAATGGAGTAAGAGATGGAGAAGTACGTTGGACTTTACGGTGTTAAAAAAGGATTTCCTTTAGGACGGTCAATAAACATGGTTCTTAGAGGTATAAATTTGACTATAAGGTATGGAGACAAAGTTGGCATACTGGGAAGAAATGGAAGTGGTAAGTCTACTCTTATAAAGATAATTGGAGGTGTTTTATATCCTGACGAAGGCACAGTAATTAGAAAAATGAAAGTAAGTTGGCCAATTGCCTTCACAGGGGGTTTTCAAGGTAGTCTAACAGGTTTTGATAACTTGAAATTTATATGCAGAGTTTATGGAGTACCTTGGGAAGATAAAATTGATTTCGTTAAAGACTTTGCGGAACTTGGAAGGTACTTTTACGAACCTATTAAGACTTATTCTTCTGGAATGAGAGCAAGACTTGCCTTTGCTCTCTCAATAGCCATAGACTTTGACTGCTATCTCATAGACGAAATTGTTGTCGTAGGTGATAGTAGATTTCACGATAAATGCAGAATAGAACTCTTTGAAGGGAAGAAAGAGAAGAGTTTTGTAATAGTTTCCCACCAACCTTCTTACATAAAGGAATTTTGTAATAGGTTTTTTGTTTTATTCAAAGGGAAACTTTTAGAATTTGACTCTTTTGATAGTGCTTGGAAGTTTTACTCAACGCAGTGAAAGGATATTTCTCCAGTTAAACTAAAGTCCGTTTTGTAAATGGTAAGATTAGGATTATAGAAGGGGTCTCTTTCTATGTATTTTCTCCATCTCTTTCTGAGTATATTTAACTCCTCACTTGCTAAAGCTTGGTCTTTTTTTCTCGTCGCAGACTCTAAGTGTATAACTCTTGCATAAGGAGTCCAGACAATACGATATCCCTTTTCAAAAACTCTAAGGCAAAAATCTACGTCGTTAAAATTCACTCTTAAAGTCTCGTCAAAACCTCCTACCTCTTCAAATACACTTTTTCTAAAAACCATACACGCCGCAGTTACAGCAAGATAGTTTTGTACGGTTATTAATCTTTTCATATAGCCTTCTGAATCTCCTGGAAAGCCTTTAAAGGCGTGGTCTGCACCTTTGAAAATACCTAAGACCACTCCTCCGTGTTGAACGGTCCCGTCTGTATATAAAAGCTTAGCTCCTACTACTCCTACTTCTTTTCTCACTGCATGTCTTACCATTTCTAAGAGCCAACCTTCTTCTACAATTTCTGTATCGTTATTAAGCAGACAAACAACCTCACCTTTAGAATTTCTAACACCAAAATTTACTAATTTTGAGAAATTAAATGGCTGATTTGTTTGCAAAATCTTAAACCTTGAGTCATTTAACAACTCGTTGTAGAAAGCTTTAACTCTTTCGTCTGTGGAGCCGTTATCAACTATTATCACTTCGTAGTCTGGATAATTAGTAATTTTAAGACTCTCTACGCATCTGCTTATAAGCTCAAAGCTATCTTTAGTTGGAATTATTATGGAAACCTTCGGAAACCTTTCTAACACCCATACCACTTTCCTCGTATTCGGAGATAGCCCCTCTTCCACACTTGCTCTATCTTTTAGGTAGTTCTTTACAGCTTCCAATTTTCTTTTTGAGTCTTCAGGAGTTTCTCTTCTTCCTTTAGTTAGCAATAATGCAGGAATGTGCGCTATTCGTATGTCCTTTTTCTTTTCTAAGAGAGTAAGGATAAGCTCGTAGTTAGAGTTAAATTCCTTAATGTCCTCCAACAGTTCTTTTTTGAATGCCACGGGAGATTGGATGTAATCGTATTCCAAAAAGTAGTCAGGACTCCAAGAGGGTTTAAACTGTGGCTCTTCCCTTTCTCCGCTTTCACTGAAGTAATCATTATCAGAATAAATAACTTCAGGTAATCCTTTGCTTTCTGCATATTTGGCAAAGCAGAGCAGTGCGTTTTCTTCCAAGACATCCCCTTCCTCAAGAAAAATCACGTAATCCGCAGTGTATTTGTTAAAAGCATCTTCTAAGTTTGTATTTTGTGATAGGTAAATACTAAACTTACTATAACTCTGAGTTGCTAAAGAATCTAAGGTCCTCTGTAAAGGTTCTCCCATTGGATTGCTGTACAAAACGATAACCAAAAAGCTAATATTACTTCTTTTGGAAAGTTTATTTAAACACGCTTTTTCTTTATCTTTGTAAATTCTTAGCCAATCTCTGTAGTCAAAAGAGGCACAAAGCCTTATATGTCTTGCAAGACTCGTTTTATAATAGCTATGCTCTGGTTTTAGCAGGATTTCCGCTATAGAAAGACCTGCAAGTTCTTTTAATTTCTTAGTTATGGGATTTTTTGAAAAAATGAGAGGAAGAGTTCTTCTGTAAAATCTATACAAACGCTCAAAAAATTTTAATCTTTTTATAAATACATCTTCAAGGAGTTTGCTATTGGGAGATAGGGGTATTTCAATTCTTAAGGTTTTAGCATCATTTTTAAGTTTTATTATGTGGTTTATATTTCCCCCTTTAGATACGGGTAAAATAAAACTTTCTTCTTTTTCTCCAGAAATCACAATAACTTTTGCATTACATATCTCTTTGTCAGACTTCACCTTGCCTTTTATTAGATAATACCCTTTCCTTAAATCCTTAAACTCCTTTACGAGCATAACAATGCCCTTTTGTAAGATTCTATAGCTTTTAATCTTAGATGTTCTACAAGTTTCATAGCACCATTAAACAGCTCTTTTCTCTTGTCTTCGTTAATTATAAGCTCTCGTATAGCTTCTAACCATGCCTCCTCTCTCATAGGAAGCACCAGCCCTGCCTGAAAATCCCTTATTAAACTTGCATACGGAGCGTTTTCAGAATAAATACCCACCGCTCCACCTCTCGTTATGTCGTAAAACTTAATCCAAGACCTACCCTTATTAAACTCATTCTCAAAAAGAGGAACAAGACCTATACATCTATATTTTAAGGAAGAAAATTTGTAAAAGACTTGCCAATTCATAGGTCTTATTGCTACAAGACCGCTAATTCCTCTAAAAGTCTTTGCCCACTTATCGTCCAAAACAACTTCAAAGAGGACATCTTTTATTTCCTTGCTTGCAATAGAAAAGAAGTTTTTTAGCCACCTAAATTCCTCTTTATGAGAAGAAGTCCCGTGATAGAAAATAACCTTGAGATTATTTTCAGATAAACTCACATTTTCAAGCCCAAGAGGATAAGGATAAACCACTTTTGGGTTATACTTTGCATACTTTTCAGCTAAGTAATCAGTAGAGACCCAAATCTCCGCCCCGAGCTTATCCAAGATATACTTATAAACGTAAGCTCTCCTAAAGATTCTAAGTGCATAAGAAAGAGGAAGAGAGGAAATACTTTTTACGTCCCAAAGTCCGTCGTCCATAAAGTAAATAAGCCTTTCTATATTTTTTCTGTTCTTCACGAGATAAGTAAGTAGCTTAGGACTTAAATACCTTACTATAAAGACCCAGCTACCCTTTTCAACAGGTGGATACTCATCTCTTTTTAATTCTATTTTTTGCACTTTTATTCCTTGCAAGGATAGGGCAGGTATTATATAATAATCTGTTGAAGGATTAGGGAATAACTCAAATATAAAGGTTTTTGGCATGGGGAATATTTTAACAAGGTTTAAGATGCAACTTAAGAGATTTGCCTTTCAGTTTAACTTGATTAAAGTTTTAAACATCCCTTCTTTTGAAGAATTGAAAAATTTCATATCAGACTGGAAGGGACTTGAGCGAACTAATGGAGAGTGGCAGTTTTATACTACTGGAGAGGCAAGCATTGAGTTAAAACCACTTGGAAAGCTCCTAAACACTGGAAGTTATCTGATTAAACTTTATGCAAAATTTTCACACCCGATAGAGAAGTTAGAGGTTATAACTGATAAAGGAAGTGCCTATTTATTTTTAACTCCCTTTGGCAGATACGAGGGGAGCATAAATCTTCTTGGAAAACCGAAAGAGTTTTTAATAAAACTTCCTCAAGGGTTATACGGAAGAATTGAGAGAATGGTAATAAAAAGAAAAGTAGAAAATTTAATTGAAAGTTTGCAACCTTCTTCTCCTTATTCTGTTCTTCAAGAGAAAAAATTAGAAGATTTAAAAGTAAGCTCTGGAGATTACATTGGGCATCTTGATTCCGTTCAAGGGCTAATAGTATATGGTTGGGCATATAATAGGGCTAATCCAGAGGAGAGGGTTGAGGTAGTAGTTTTAGTTGACGGAAAGCCAGTTGCGGAAGGAGTTGCAGACCAATATAGAGAAGACCTTGAAAAGGCAGGAATTGGAGATGGAAGGCATGCCTTTGTGATAAAAATTCCTGATGAGTATGCGGATGGAAAGGAGCATGTGGTTGATGTTATCGTGAAAAAAACAGGTGAAAAGCTTACTAATAGTGGACAGGTTTTAAAGGTTTCTGGAAGTTACGAAGTTGAAATTAAAGGTTTGGTTGATTGGCATATTGAGGGAAGGATTAAGAATTTAAAAAATCCCTCAGAGCCTGTAGAGATAGAAGTATACGAGGGAGATAAACTTATAGCTTCTGGATTTTCTAATCCTGCTAACGATTACAAATTTGAAGTATGGCTTCCACAAGATGTTCTTGATGGAAGGGTTCATACATTTATTTTGAGGACAAAAGAAGATAAACTTGATGTAGGCTATGTAATAGATATTACGCCCTATTACTTAACTCCTTATGATGCACTAAGGAAGTATTCAAAAACTATTCCGTATAAGCAAGACCCTCTAATTAAATTTCGGTATGAAGCTTTAAAGAATCACATAGATTATATACTTAAAAATGATAAACTAACAGAAAAAGAAAAAGTAGAAAGAATAGAAGAACTATACAAAGCCTTTGATATAGTTAATAAGGGTTGGGAGAATATAAAAGATTTCAAAGAGCTAACTTTTCCTAAATTTGAAAATCCTAAGGTTTCTATAGTTATTCCAGTGCACAATAAATTTCCATTAACCTATTCTTGCCTTGCATCTGTTTTACTTGCCACTTATGGAGTAGATTACGAGGTAATTGTAGTTGATGATGGCTCAACAGACGAAACCTTGGAGATAACGAATATAGTCAAAAACATTAAATACACCAGAAACGAAACTGCTAAGGGATTTGTTCTTGCTTGTAATAAAGGAGCATCCTTAGCTAATGGGGAATACGTCCTCCTTCTTAATAACGATACAGAGGTTCTTGAGGGTTGGCTAAAAGAGATGCTTTTTGTTTTTGAAAACTTTGAAAAGGTTGGTATAGTAGGAGCAAAGCTTCTATATCCTGATTTAACACTTCAGGAAGCTGGCGCTATAGTGTGGGGAAATGGTGAAGCTTGGAATTACGGCAGAAATCAAAATCCTGCACATCCCAAGTATAACTATACAAGACAGGTGGATTACTGTAGTGGAGCATGTATAATGCTTCCTAAGAAGCTATGGGACGAACTTGGTGGATTTGACGAGGAGTTTGCACCTGCTTATTGGGAAGAAACTGACTTAGCTTTCAGGGTGAGAGAAAAAGGATATAAGGTAGTTTATACTCCTTTTGCACAGGTTATTCACTACGAGGGAATGACCGCAGGGAAAGATGTCAAATCTGGGGGAATGAAAAGATATCAGGAGATTAACAAAAAGAAATTTCTTAGAAAATGGTATGCAGTTTTGTTATTAAGGAAAAATGAAGAACCATCTTTTGAGCTTGCAGACCTTGTTAAAGATAGAGGTATAATCGGAAGGGTTTTGGCTATTGACTACGAAATACCAAGACCAGATAAGGAAGCGGGAGGATACGCTACCTTTCAAGAGTTGAAACTCTTTCAATCTCTTGGTTTTAAAGTTACATTTGTTCCTCAGAATATGGCATACTTATACGGTTATGTTGAAGACCTCCAAAGAATGGGTGTAGAAGTTTGCTATGCACCTTATTACACCTCCGTAAGAGAAGTTATTGAGAAGAGAGGAAAAGAATTTGATATCTTTTACATTGTTAGGTGGAATGTTGCCAGAGAGTATGTGGATTTGATTCGTCAGGTAAATCCCGAGGCAAAGATACTTTTCAACAATGCGGATTTGCACTTTCTTAGAGAAATAAGAGAAGCTATTGCAAGAAAAGATAAAGACCTGCTTTTGCAAGCAATTGACACAAGAAAGAAGGAGCTTGAAGTTATGAGAAAGGTTGACCTTGTCCTTTCTTATAACGAGGCTGAGCATGCGGTAATTCTTTCTCACAATCTTGACAGCACGAGGGTTGCCAAATGGCCATGGGTAGCATACATTAAAGAAGGCGGGAAATCTTATGAGGAAAGAGAAGGCGTGGCTTTCTTGGGTAATTACCAGCATCCTCCAAATGTTTTGGCGGTTGAGTTCTTTGTAAAGGACATTTTACCGCACATAATAAAAAGAATTCCTGACATTAGGTTTTACATATATGGAGCAAATCTACCTGATGAGTTAAAAGAGTATGAGTCTGAAAATGTAGTAGTGAAAGGATATGTTGAAAACTTAGATGAGGTATTCTTTAACCACAGGGTTTTTGTGGCACCTTTACTTAGTGGTGCTGGTATAAAAGGAAAGGTAATTGAAGCCCTTTCTTACGGTGTTCCCTCCGTATTAACGCCTATTGCGGTAGAGGGAACTGGCATAAGGGACGGTTATGAGGCTTTGATAAGGGAAAATCCAAAAGAGTTTGCAGAAGCAGTTTGCGAGCTTTATACCAATAGAGAGCTGTGGGAAAGGATTTCAAAAAATGCTATTGACTTTGTCCGTAAGGAATACTCCTTTGAGAAAGCACAAGAGCTGGTTAGAAAAGCCCTTGAAATGGTTGATGTATATGTCCCTGAAAATGTGGATGGTTTGTATTGTAAGGGGTGTAGAGGATGAGGGTTGTATTATTTCGCTTTCAAAAGTTAATAAAGGATATAATAAGTAAGGGAGAAAAAATTATTATATGAACGGAGGATGTCCTGATGGCTTTGATTTATGATTTAGATGAAAATAGAGAGGTCGTTGTGTCTAAAATAAAAGAAAGTAAGACTCAGTTTAAAATATGCACTAAAGTTAGAGACGAAGTAGAGTTTTTACCTATTTGGTTATCCCATTTACAGGAATGTGGTTTTTCTTTAGATGAAATTATTATTTTTGATAACAATTCAACAGAGAGAGAAGTTTATGAATTTTATTCTTCATTGCCAGATGATGTATTAATTGCAAAATTTAGTGGGGAAATGAATCAAGTCCATCATACGGGTATGTTTTATGATATATATGAAGCTTTATGCGAAAGTTCCGAATACTTTTGCTTTATAGATGCAGACGAATTTTTATATAAGGTAAATACAGAAGAAGGTAAATTTATCCATAAAGATATTAAATCTTCTTTGTATGAATTTTTAAGTCAAAATAAAGATTATGATGTTGTTGGTTTATCTTGGATTCAGAAGGATGGTTTTAACTTTCAAAATCCGGATAATATTGTAGATTCCTTATATTTTGCAAAGCCTTTATTTAACAGTTTTCAGTATAAATCGAAATTAAAAAGAGGCATGTTTCAAAATCATATTCTACAAATTCCTTTCAGCGGTGGTAATCATTTAAAAATATATCCGTATTTTTCACCTTTTATACTAATGCATGATAAAAGCAGGTTTCCAAAAAGGACTATTAGAGTAAGTATTTTTAAAATTAGTAGAATATTTGGATTGGATTTCTTGTATGATGAGCTAAAACCAGAACAAAAAAATATCCTTTCTTTAGCTAAAAAAATCGTATTTAATAAAAACTATCTAATTAAATTAGCTCAAGATAAAAGGGACTATGAGGCTTCAAAGTATGTAGAAGAAAATATACGACGAATAGAAAAAGCTTTAAATCTTCTTAAAGATGGAGTTATAGATAATTATTCTGAAATTAGAGACCTATCTACTAAAGAAAAAAACAATATTAAAGAGCTTCTTTTACTTCCTCTATTTAGTGATTTTCCAATATTGCCGTGGAAAGAGTTTTTTTATTTTAAAAATCAGGTTAGTAGAAGCAAAGTTTATTTAGAATGGGGTTCAGGAGGTTCAACTTTACTTGCACTTAAATACGGTGTTAAGTTTATATATTCTGCAGAAACAAATAAAGAATGGTATGTTAAGATAATGGAAAAAGTAAATCTCCTTAAGTCCGCAAGTATTTATAAAGATGTTAATGTCAAGGTATCTTTTATTGATTTAGGTCCCACAAATGAATGGGGTCATCCATTGACAAACACACATTATAAAGAATTCCATAAATATGTTTTAGCTCCTTGGATAGAGTGTATGAAGGATGGAAATAAACCAGACCTTATTTTTATAGATGGTAGATTTAGAGTTGCATGTTTTTTAGTATCACTACTTTTTGCGGACGAAGGCACAGAAATACTGATTGACGATTACGCTGACAGACCACATTATCACATTGTTGAGAAGTATGTTAAACCAGAAAGTTTTGTTGGAAGAATGGCAGTATTTAAATCAAAAAAAGTGGATGTGACTATTGAATTTTTATCAGATCTTTTAGAAAGCATTAATGATCCAAGGTAAAATTTAGAAAGAGGATAACATGAAATGTAATCACAGAAAACCCTTAATTCATCTTTAATAACTTTGTTTTTCTCAGTTTTTTGTTTTCTTACGCTTATCATCAGTGCTACTACTTCCCAACAGTAGAAGAAGGGAAACTTATAAAGAACTGCCAACCATACCGAGCCATAGGTGTAAATTACTTTGATGCCTTCTTGAGAACTATAAAAAATCCAGAAGATAATTCCTACAAAGAGGGTTTTAGAATCTTAAAAGAGTATAACATTCCTTTTGCAAGAGTAGCTATAGGAGGCTTTTGGCCCTCAGACTGGAAGCTTTATCTTACAAATAAAGAAAAATACTTTGAGCTACTTGACGAGTTTATTAAATCAGCGGAGGAGTATAAGATAGGTTTGGTTGTAGATTTCTTCTGGAATGTTTCTACCGTGCCTGACATAGTAGGAGAACCAGTAAGTGCCTTAGGAGATAAGGATAGCAAGACGATAGAGTTTATAAAGACTTTTACCCGTGAGGTGGTAAGTAGATATAAAGACTCTCCAGCGGTCTGGGTGTGGGAGTTTGGAAATGAGTATTCCAATGTTATAGACCTTCCGGGGGATAAATACCCAAAGGTGGCACCTCAATATGGAACTCCGGCATTTAGAACGGAAAAGGATAAGTTAAGGTGGAGAGATGTGATTTCTGCCTTTATTATATTTGCGGATACGGTAAGAGATATAGATAAACTAAGACCCCTGAGCACAGGGAACTCCATACCAAGACCTTTTGCTTATCATCTTGCCTTTTACGGCAAGTGGGAAAGGGATACTTCTCAACAATTTTTATACATGCTTAAACTTTTAAATCCTGATTCTTACGAACTTATATCAGTTCATTTGTATCCTCCTGCTGTCGGACAATACTTTTCTGACATAAAACTACAAAGCTTTAGTGAGTTAGTATCCTTTTTGATGGATGCATCAAGGAGATATAACAAGGTTCTTTTTGTGGGAGAGTTTGGAGTGTGTAGAACACCGGAGCATGCTAAGACAGTGGAAGAAGAAAAACAGAAATTTAAGAAAATGCTTGATGCCATATACTCAAGTGAGGTTCCCCTTTCCGCTATATGGGTTTTTGACCGAAGGCTTGCCAAAGACCCTTGCAATGTGTACGTTGATAACGATAGGGTTTATCAGTTAAAATTTGTGTCTGAAGTCAATAAGAAGATTCTTAAAAAGGAGGTCAGCGATGGAAGAGAAGAAGAGCTATCTGGTGGATGGGATATCCACTATTGGAGTTCACAATGGTGTTGTAAGAATTGAGTTCTTTCAACTTCAGCCTGATAGGAGACCAAAAGTGATAGTAGAAATTCAAATTCCTCAGAATCAGGTTAAAAACATAGCACAGGCCATACTGAAAGTAGGAACTTAATTTTTTATGAAAGAAGAGACTGAAATATGAAAATCCTTATTCTTGCAGGGGGGTCTGGGACGAGGCTCTGGCCTCTTTCAAGAAAAAACTTTCCGAAGCAATTTCTTAAAATTCGTAACGAAAAAAGCCTGCTAAGAGAAACCATTGAAAGGTATTTGACTGCCTTTTCACCTGAAGACATTCTCATTATCTCAAATAAGGATTACAAATTCTATATCCTTGAGGAATTGAAAGACCTTTCAGGTTATAAACTTCTCCTTGAACCAGCCTCCAGAAATACTGCCCCCTCTATTGCTCTGGGAGTTAAATACCTTCTTGAGAAGGGAATTTCTGAAAACGAGGTTCTATTCGTCTCACCTTCTGACCACGTGATAAAACCCGTTGATAAGTTTTTGGAGTACGTCCAAGCCTCAGAAGAGCTTGCTAAAAAGGGCTACATTGTTACCTTTGGAGTTAGACCCACAAGACCTGAAACTGGATATGGATACATAGAGATTGGAGAACCCGTAGATAAAGCCTACTTGGTTAAAAAATTTACAGAAAAGCCAGACCCTGAGACAGCAAAAGAATATGTCTCGTCAGGAAGATATTTATGGAATTCGGGAATGTTTGCCTTTAGTGTAGGAACCATTATTGAAGAATTTAAGACCCATGCACCTGAAATTGCAGGCGTTTTTGAGAAATCTCTCGATGAGGTTTTAAAAGACTTTGAAAAGCTTCCCAATATTTCTATTGACTACGCCATAATGGAAAAAACTAAAAGGATTGTGGTTTTACCCCTTGAGATTTACTGGAATGACATTGGGTCTTGGGATTCAGTGGCTGAGATTTTATTTCAGGAGAAAGGAGAGATAGAAAATATAATTAAAGGAAAGGCAAATCTTTTGGAAAGTAAGAATTGTTTGGTTTGGGGAGATGAGAGAGAAGTTGTAGGGATTGGGCTTGAAGATCTGATAATTATTGATACCAGAGATGCCTTACTTATCGCCAAAAAGGGACATACTCAGGAGGTTAAAAGGGCTGTTGAAATTTTAAAGAAGAAAAATTCTCCAACAGTTGAAGAACATGTAACTATTTACAGACCATGGGGAAATTACACGGTGCTTGAGGTTGGTCCGAGATACAAGATAAAAAGAATAACCGTAAATCCTGGGGCAAGGCTTAGCCTTCAGATGCATTATCACAGGTCTGAACACTGGGTAGTGGTTAGAGGAACAGCCAAAGTGAGAATAGGAAATGAGGAGAGGTTAGTCCGTGAGAACGAATCGGTTTTTGTTCCTCCTGCAACTTTGCACAAGCTTGAGAATCCAGGGAAAATTCCTCTTGAAATCATTGAGATTCAAACGGGCGAATACTTGGAAGAGGATTATATTGAGAGATTAGATGACGACTGGGGAGGTAAGAACTATGCACCCGACATCCCTTGAAAAGATGAAGGCTTTTGTGGAAGGTTATTTGCAAGGGTATAAAGAGTATCCTTTGGTTATTCTGGATGTTGGCTCTCAGGCAGTTGAGGGAATGGCTACATATAGGCAGTTTTTTAACAATCCTAAGTGGCAATATTTAAGACTTGATATGGTGTCAGGTGAAAATGTTGATATAGTGGTGAAAGACCCTTACAGATGGGATGAGATTGAGGATAGTTCCATAGATGTGGTGATTTCAGGACAGGCCTTTGAACATATTGAGTACCCGTGGCTTACCATAAAGGAGATATTCAGGGTGCTTAAGGATAAAGGGCTTGCATGCATTATTACTCCTTCTGCGGGTCCTGAGCACAAGTATCCCTTTGACTGCTGGAGAATTTATCCTGATGGTATGAAGGCTCTTGGGAAGTGGGCAGGTTTTAGGATAATTGAGGTTTTTACAGACTGGGGACTTTTGCCCTGGCAGGACACTTTTGCGGTTTTCCAAAAGCCTTTAACTGGTGCTTCCCGTATAGCACCTTTTGAGGAGTTTTCAAGTAAAGAGGTTGCTCTAAAGGTCTATATTGAAGCCTTTAAGGATAAACCTCAGAATCCCGTGTATTATGGAGTGGCCGTTGATATATTAAAATCTCGTAAGGAATTGAAAAAAGCACAAATTTACATGGCAACTGCCCTTGGAATGTTTCCTCATAATCTCTGGCTTAGACAAAGAGCAGTAGAGCTTTACTTGGAAACAGACCCTGTTTTAGCTCTTGAAAGCGTGATATTTCTTCTGAAAGCAAGACCAATTACCCAAGAAAATGTAAAACTAATCGGAAGATTTTGGGAAAAAGTAGACCCTACATTAAGAGAACTTCTTTACGAACAACTACCAGCTGAGGTTAATCAATTAGCTCAAATTGCCCATATTGCAGAAAGAGAAAAGCTTTATGTCCTTGCTGAAGATTGCTGGAAAAAGATTTCTTCACTTCAGCCAAATAACTTACACGCAAGACTTATGTTTGCAGTTATGCCACGGGGATACGGGGACATTGAAGAATCAAAGAAAAGATTTGAAGAGGCTTTAAATTATCAATTGTCAAATAAAATTTTGAACCGAACCACTATAATTCAGCACCTCATAAATAGATTCGGTTATAAGACATACATTGAAATAGGAGTAGAAAGGGGTTTAAACTTCTTTCAAATCAGAGCACCCCTTAAGATAGGAGTTGACCCGAATTTTGTTATTCTCGGTGAGCTTACAAACACAGAAACTGAAAAGTTCTACAAACTAACCTCAGATGAATTTTTTGCCAACCCACCTAAGGAGATTGTTGAAAATGGTATAGATATAGCTTTCATAGATGGACTTCACACCTACGAACAATCCTTAAGAGATGTAGAGAACTGTTTAAAGTATCTTAATCCCAATGGCATAATAGTTATGCACGACTGCTTACCTTCAAGCGAAGCTGAGGCTATGCCAAGTCTTGAAGAAGCGAAAAAACACCCTGAGTTTAAAGGAGCATGGACAGGAGATGTGTATAAAACCATTATACACCTCAGAGCTACAAGACCAGACCTCTTTGTGGCTGTGGTAGATGTGGATTATGGCGTAGGGATAGTAAAACCCGGAGAGCCAGAAAATGTGCTGGATTTAAGCCTTGAAGAGATTAGAAACCTTACTTTTAAAGATTTAGTAAAGAATAAAGAACACCTTCTGAACCTTAAGCCCGGAGAGTGGTTTTGGAATATAATTGCACAAGGCTCTACACCCCAGTGAGGAGCAAGATGGTAGTTGGGCTATAATACTACCATGCTTAGAACTGCGTTTTTGATTTTAACAATTTTTGCCACTCTATTCCTACACAGCTGCTCCAGTCTGATACCTCAAGCTGGTCCTTCTACTTATGCTATAAGACAGGATGACAGCATAGTATTAGTAGATTTAAGCCCTCAATTGGTTGCTAAGATAAAGCAAGAGAAATCAGATATAAGAGAAAAAATAAGAGCCTTCTTATCAGAGCCCTACTCTCCTTCCATAGGGAAGGGAGACTTGTTGGAGATAATTATATACGAGTCTCCACCTGCGGTTTTATTGGCTTCTAATCCATCAACGGTTTTGCTTTCTGGTGGTGTAG
>ERZ1684501.39-NODE-39-length-15574-cov-14.978800_pt1 | contig 15574 bp, 15 predicted proteins | sample MGYA00580191_ERZ1684501 | MGnify/ENA primary metagenome ERZ1684501 (study PRJEB41475, sample SAMN08455322) | hot springs metagenome | biome: temperate mixed forest biome [ENVO:01000212]; feature: neutral hot spring [ENVO:00002181]; material: water | place: New... | reverse complement strand
GATTTCTTAGGGAGAATATTGTGGTAGATGTGTCTGCAGCCTACTATAGTGTATCTGAGCTACCAATAGGGGAGCCGTGGATAGGGAAGCGTTTTGCTTTCCAGCTTCCAGCCTACTATTACACTATAAAAGCTATGATTAGGAAGGGGGTTGGGGTAGAGCCACGTGATGTTATTGAGGAGGCTTTAAGGGGCTAGGTGCTCAATAGACAGTTTTAGCTCTCTAACTTCACGCTATCCGTTTTCTCTGAGTTTTTCTGCTATATACTCTGCTATAGCTCTTGCTAGGGGTGGGGGTACTGCTTCTCCTACCATGTCGTACTGGGCGTCTCTACTCCCTAGGAATATGTGGTGGTCTGGGAACCCCATTAGCCTGGCTTGCTCTCTTACTGTTAGGAGTCTGGGCTCGTATGGGTGTATGAGCCTCGAGGACCCCATTATGGTTGGAGCTCTCCTACTGGGGTTTAACCTGATATAGTTTGGGTGCCTACTCCCCCCGGCTCCCTCGAAGTATATCAGGGCCTCCCCCCATCTCAGGCTGCTGAGCCTACCTCTATGCCTCCTAGGGACTTCCTCTGGGTACTCGTGGTTTGGAGGGTAGGGGGCCCCTGGGGGTGGTAGGTCTCTGAGAACCTCCCATACAGTGGGTCCCGGTCTTCTAGGTGGCTTTAGCTCTAGGTTTGACACGAATACCCTCGTCCTCTCGCTAGGCGTTCCATGCTCTTCGGCTTTGAGGACGTTAAAGAACACTTTGGGGTACCCAGCTCTCCTAACCTCAAGCCTTATAGCCTCCACTATGGGGCCCTCGAGTATCCCAGGTACATTCTCTATAACGAAGACTCTAGGCTTTAGCTCGCCTATAAGCCTGATTGCGTGGAGGAATAGCGAGCCTACAGGGTCTGAGTATAGCCTGTCTAGTGGATCCCTCAACCTATTAGGGTTAGCTGATGTGAACGGCTCGCAGGGCGGGCTGGCAATAACCACGTCGACGTCGCCCCTCGAGATTCCACCCAGCTCCCTCAGGTCATTATAGGAAACCTCCTTAATGTCCTCAGCTAGGACTACTGCGTGGGGGAAGTTAGCCTTATAAGTCTTCACAGCTGGGGGGTAGTTGTCGATAGCTAGGACTACCCTAAACCCGGCATCCTCAAACCCCCTAGCGTACCCGCCTCCGCCGGAGAATAGGTCAACTACTGTAAACTCTCCTCTCATCCTCCTCTATCTCCCTTTCAAGCCTCTCCACAGCCTCCCTCAGCGCTTTAACCACTGTACTGTTATCCTCTAGCTCTAGTAGGGCTCCACACCTAGGGCATCTAAACTCGCTCTCGTAAGCCTCTTTGAATGTATACCTACTCCCATCAGCAGGGCACCTGTAGAACTCGTTAGACATCTCGAACTCAAGCCTTTCCCTTAGCTTCGCTAGCACACTCTTCTTCCTCCTGAGTAGCGAGTAGTTGAGAGTATTAGAGTCAACCCTCCAGAAGTACCTTGGGAGCCCGTGGCTTGGATGTATACCCTTCCTATACTGGGCTATCCTAGCGTCGTAGAGCATACGGAGTATCCTTCTAATCTCAGCCTGCTTATAGCCTGTGAGAGCCTCTAAATCCTCATCGCTATACCCATCGCTACTCTCAGGGTTCACTATGAGCTTGAATATGTGGAGGGCCTTCTGCGGGTCTACATCGTTCCTCTCGGCCAGCTCCCTAACTAGTATCTCTAGATCCCTCAAAGGATCCCCCGGCTTGCTCGGCAACAACCACCACCTTACCCCTACTAGAGGGTACTATTCTCAGCTTCGCTCCACCAAATTCTATATAAGCCCAGCGGCCCCTAAATAGCCTATCTAGGAACAGGGCTAAAGCCGAAACCTCGCTATGAGGCTGGTTGCCCACGGCAACGTTGTAGTCGGCCTCCTCATAGTAAAACCTCTCAACTTTCTCAGCACCAACAACTACAAGCTTAGGCTTAGGCGAAGCCCTTATAACGTCTATAACGTCGTCGAGAGGCAAGCCGTACATCGTCAAGTGTACGACCTCACCGCCACCCCTCTTCCATCTCCTAACATACTCACGGCCACTACTACAACACTCTAAAACCATACTACCACCCCACACCTCCAGAACCTTCCTTAGAGAGCTCAACACACCCTCATCACAGCCCTCAAGCACAAACCCATCAGCACCAAAAGCCCTAGCTACAAGGCCAACATGAGTAGTAACCCTCCTATCCCTCCCCGGCCTATGGCCCAGCCTTAAAACGAAAACCCTACCATAGGGGCTCGAAAGCCTCACAGGGGAAACCCATAAGTTAAACTCCTAGAATAGCAACCCTAATAACACTTTAACAGTGAACACCCGCTAGGGCCCCCTCCTCGAGACCCTTTGGGAGCTCCTACGTCTTAAGCGGTGAGATAAACTCCTCTTGTTTCACGCTTGTAGCTTCAGGGGTTTGCTGTGCTATCTTTAGGATTTTTGAGATTGTTTCTAGGAGGTTTTCAAGCCCTACCCTCTTTAGGGCTGATATAGGTGCTATTTTTGGCTCGAGCACGTATTTTGACGCTATAGACTCTAGGAGCTTGAGCTTCCTTTCTAGCTCGCTCTCCGGGACTAGGTCTATCTTGTTAGCGGCTATTACCACCGGTAGCCCTAGGGCTTCTATCCTCGATAGGGTCTTGAACCCTGCCTCTACCTTCTCTCTCACGACTCTATCCTCTTCTGCTATGTCTACAACGAAGATTATAGCGTCTGAGTACTTTATCTCCTCTAGGACGGTGTGGAAAGCCTCTATAATCTCTGGTGGTACATCCCTTATGAAGCCTATAGTGTCTATAAGGATTACCTTAGCCCCGTTCACCTCGATGGCCTTATGCTTAGGCTGTAGTGTTGTGAAGTACTCGGGGCCTACTCTCCTACTCTCCCCCGTTAATGCGTTGAATATAGAGGTTTTACCGGCTGAAGCGTAGCCCACTATAGCTACATGTGGTATCCCCAGCTCCCTTCTACCCGTGACCCTCACTCTCCTCAGTTTCCTCAGCTCGTCTAGCTCCCTTCTTATCCTCGCTAGCCTAGACGTTAGATGCCTGTAGTAGCTGTCTATAGCGTAGCCACCGGGCCCTAGGAATCCTGGGAGCTCCCCCAGCTTACTCCTCCTAATCCACTCCCTCACGAGGGGTAGCTCGTGCTTTATCCTAGCCATCTCTATCTGTAGCAGCGCCTCCCTGCTGCCAGCGTGTCTGGCGAATATCTCTAGTATGAGGCTAACCCTATCGATAACCCTCACCTTAGACTCCTTGGCTAGTAGGAAGACCGTGGAGGGTCTTGGAGAGCCGTAGAATATGATGGTCGAGGGCTTCTCCTCCCCAGCTCTCCTAGCTATCTCCTCTATAAGCCCCCTACCAAGCCTCCAGGTGTACCTGCTCCTCCAAACCCTTATAACCTCGTAGCCAGCTATGCTAGCTAAAACCCTAGCCTCCTCTAGGTGATCCTCTAGACTCCTAGGTATCACTAGGTAAGCCTTCTCGACCAGCTACTCCTCCCCCCTCCTGACTACTACGATATCGCCGAAAGTTAAAGCCTCAGGCTTCCCAGACTCGAAATCCTCAACCTCTAGGGGGACGAGGAGCTTAACCTTTAGCAAGCTCTCCAGCTTCCTAGCCAGGTCTATCGGCGGCTTATACTTCCCCGATTCAATCCTCCTAACCACGTCAACGCTAACCCTAAGCTTCTGGGCTAGAACCGCCTCACTCCAGCCTCTAGCCTCCCTAGCTCTCCTAACCCTCTCCCCGTAATCCTCCACTATGTCGAAGCTCTCCAGGGGCCTCCTCTCAGCCCTAGAGGGCTTCACAGGCTTAGCCTTAGCCGTAGTAGCCCCCACAGCTCTACTCTCTACAATGGTAGCTCTAGGGCCTAGCTTGCTTAAACACCTAGAGCATAACAGCATAGTGCTACCCTCCACTGAAACCTCCCAGAGCTCCTGTGAGAATACACCGCAAACCTCACAGTACCCAGGGTTACCTCTCTTCAAGTAACCCACACCTTCAGCCCAACAACTACTCTAGACGCTGTAGGGTATATAAGCTTGGGTGTCCGCCGGAGCGTTAACACTATAGTATTAACCCGCCTCCCGGGTTTATAGAGTCGCCCGGCTTACTAGTACTGGTGGAGTTCTTGGCGTCAGGCAGGGTTGAGGAGCTGAGTGAGAGTGTAGAGCTTAAAGTTCTAAGGGAGAAGGTTAAGCTACTAACCCAGGCTAAGGTTAGCCTAGAGAGGGATCTAGAGTATTACAGAGCTGAGCTAGCAAAGCTCCTGGCTCCGCCCCACGTTGAGGCGGTGGTTCTAGAAGTCTTGGGTAACGGTAAGGTTATTGTTAAGAGCAGTTCAGGCCCAAACCTGGTCGTCGACGTAGCAGACACAGTAGACAGGTCTAAGCTTAGGCCAGGAGCAGTTGTAGCCCTCAACAGCCGAGGCTCGGCCATAGTAGACGTGCTACCCCAACGCTACGACCCAACAGTTAAGCTCATGGTGGTTGAGGAGAGGCCTAGCGTAACCTTCAGGGACGTGGGGGGCTTGAGTAGCCAGATTAGGGAGCTCTACGAGGTGGTAGTACTCCCCCTAAAGAACCCGGAGCTCTTCGCGGAGATGGGCGTAGACCCCCCCAAGGGGGTGCTCCTCCACGGCCCCCCAGGTACGGGGAAAACACTACTAGCTAGAGCTGTAGCTGGAGAGGCCGGAGTTACATTCATAAGCCTTGTAGCTAGCGAGCTCGTCAGCAAGTTCGTTGGGGAGGGTGCTAGGCTGGTCAGGGAGGTTTTCAGGCTAGCTAGGGAGAAGGCGCCAGCTATAGTATTTATAGACGAGATAGACGCTATAGCGTCTAAGAGGATCGAAGTGGGAACCAGCGGGGAGAGGGAGGTTCAGAGGACTATGCTACAGCTTCTAGCAGAGCTCGACGGCTTCAACCCACTACAGGGGGTTAAGGTGCTCGCTGCTACTAACAGGCTAGACGTCCTAGACCCAGCTATACTGAGACCAGGTAGATTCGACAGGATTATAGAGCTACCCCTCCCCGACTTCCAGGGGAGGCTTGAGATACTAAGGATACACACTAGGAGAACTCCACTAGCGGAGGACGTGGATTTAGCTGAGATAGCTAGGCTAACCGAGGGGTTTAGCGGTGCAGACCTTAAAAACCTAGTGGTGGAGGCAGCCTACTCAGCTATAAGGAGGGGCTCGAGGGTAGTAGCTAGGGTAGACTTCGAGGAAGCCATAGCTAGGGTAAGGGGCAGGCTTAGACCTAGGATGAAGGGCGAGCTCCACCCCCACCTGTGAGCTCTGAAGCCTGGGATGTCTGGAGAGCACTCTTCCTAAAGGGGCACGACTGCCAGAACCTCTCGCACTTATACACGGAGCTCCTAATGATAGGCCTCTCGGTAGCATCACACCAAGCTATATAGTAGCCCTCACCCTCCCTAACCCTAAAGAACTCGCAGCCAGAGGATGGCTTGTAGTAGAGAGCGTATATAACCGGGTATATGATCTTATCCCTTTGAGACACAGCGTTACACCCCTCACGGCTCCACTACGGTACCCCTCTCCCCCCTAACCACACCTCCAGCTTCCTCAAGGAGCCCTATATAAGCCCTCCTCCCAGTTCTCTCTACGAAGTGTATAGCGGCTAAAACCTTGGGCCCCATGGATCCCGGTGGGAACTCGCCCTCCTCATAGTACCTCCTAAGCTCCCCCACCTTAACCCTCCTTAGCCACACCTCGCCTGGCTTCCCATACCTTAAGGCTACTCCCGGGACATCTGTTAGGATCACTAGGGAGTCTGCGTTAAGCTCGACAGCTAGTATGCTAGATGCTAGATCCTTATCCACTACAGCCTCAACAGGCTTTAAGGTTCCATTGCTGAAGGCTACAGGTATGCCTCCTCCACCAGCTGCTACCACTATGAAGTCCCTGTCTAGGAGAGCTCTTATAGCGTCAACCTCTAGTATCCTTAGCGGTGTAGGGCTAGGGACAACCCTCCTATACCCACCTCTAGGATCTCTCTTTAAAACCCACCCATGCTCCCTAGAAAGTCTAGCTGCCTCCTCCTCACTGTAATACCTCCCAATGTACTTGGAGGGGTTAGAGAACTCTGGATCCTCTAGCGACACCAGGGTTCTCGTGGGTACGACGATTGCACGCCTCCTAACACCCCTCCTAGAGAGCTCTTCCTCCACGCTATGCGCTACGAGGAACCCAATCCAGCCTTGGGTCATAGCAACGGCTAGGTCTAGAGTCTGCCTAGGGATAGAGGCTGGGAGGCTATCGAAAGCCTCTAGGAGGTAGCCCACCTGAGGGCCGTTACCATGAGTTATAACGAGCTTGTAGCCCTCCACAACGAGGTCGGCGAGGGCTCTTGCAGCTAGCCTAACAGCCTCCCACTGCTCCCCAGGGGATCCCCTACTCCCCCGCGGTGTTATAGCGTTGCCTCCTAGCGCGACTACCACTATCATAGCAGTCTACCTCCTGATTTTATCCTTAGCCCTCTCTAGAAACTCGCCTACAGCCTCCTCTAGTGTAGGGCCCTCCACAATCTCTACGTCGAAGAAGGCTCTCACTATCGGCTTACCTGGCTTAACGACTCGTGCTAGGTCTATGGGGCTCCCCGATACTACCACGTCAGCTGGTACCCTCCTCAACGTCTCCTCTAAATCCCTAATCTGGTCCTCGTTATAGCCGGTACTAGGGACAACCTTACCCATATGGGGGTATTGCTTGTAGAGCTCAGCTATGATGCCTACAGCGTATGGCCTTGGATCCACTATCTCAGCAGCTCCATACTTTAGCGCAGCTACATACCCAGCTCCATATGGGGCCTCACCATGCGTAACGGTGGGTGAATCCTCGACTACAACAACCCTCTTACCCCTAATTAGCTCAGGCTCTCTAACGTAGACGTTGCTAACAGCAATAGATATCTTAGCTCTTGGGTTAACAGCTCTAACATTCCTCTTTATAGCCTCTATAGAGTCTCTGGGTGCTTGACCGCTCTTATTGATGATTACTAGGTCTGCTAGCCTCACGTTAACCTCGCCTGGGAAGCTTGAAACCTCCTGGCCAGGCCTCATAGCGTCAGCTACTGTTATCATGTAGTCTGGCTTTACGAAAGGCCAGTCGTTGTTACCACCATCCCATAGTATCACGTCGGCCTCGCTCTCAGCAGTACGGAGGACGAGCCTGTAGTCTATGCCGGAGTACACCTTTAAGCCCATGTTTATGTAGTGCTCGTACTCCTCCCTCTCCTCTAAGGTAACCCTCCTCGAGTCTAGATCCTCTATTGTCTCGAAGACCTCCACAACGCTAGACTTGAAATCCCTATAAGCCATAGGATGCCTTACTGGAGCAACCTTAAACCCCATCCCAGTAAGTATCCTAGCCACCCTCCTAGAGACGCTGCTCTTGCCAGCCCCCGTCCTAACAGCTGTTACAGCTATAACAGGCTTGCTAGACTCAAGCATAGTCTCCCTAGGCCCTAAAACCATAAACGAGGCTCCCGCAGCTAGAACCCTGCTAAGAACCCTGCCTAAAGCCTGGTAGGTTAAGTCGCTATAGGATAGAACAGCTATATCCACACCCTCCCTCTCTATCACCTCCTCAAGCCTCTCCTCTGAAACTATCGGTATACCATGAGGGTAGAGCTTACCAGCGAGCTCCGCCGGGTAAACCCTATCCTCTACTCCAGGAATCTGAGTTGAAGTAAAGGCAACAACCCTATACTCCTCCCTATCACGGAAGTATACATTAAAGTTATGGAAATCCCTACCCCCAGCACCAAGTATAACAACCTTTAGAGGCCTCCGCAACAAAACCTCCCCCCACCCAAGGTAGAGTACGCACCAAAGCCTAAAATAAGGCTTATCTAAGCCTAACCACTACGGGCTGCGTGTTCCGAGTGTAACTTAGTTTGTGTGAGGAAAAGTTATAAGCGAGAGGTCTACCCTTACCTGAGGGCGTTACCCTTGCCTGCGTATAGGGGAGGGTTGAAGTTAAGTGCTTTAGGCGTAGCATCTAGGTATTCTAGGTACGTGGCTATACTAGCTCTCCTAGCCCTGGTAGCTATTGGAGCTTACATTAGGCTACTCCCAGCTATAAGGTATGGCTTAGAGCTTGACGAGGCGGACCCATGGGCTATGTATTGGATAGCAGAGCACTTCCACAAAGAGGGGCTTCTTAGCTTTGGGGATTTAAGGAGGGTTACCCTCTTCTGGTACCCGTATGGTAGGGATTTCCTAGCTCAGGAGTATATTGGGACATCGTGGCTGGCAGCCCTCACGTACCCCATAGGGGGGCTCCTAGGCTTTACCTTGAAGGATTGGATAGCGTTATTCCCGGTATTCGCTGGGGTTCTAACCATAGTGTTATCCTATGTGCTAGTCACCTCCATTACCGGGTCTAGGCTGGGTGGTATAGTCTCGGCCTCGATATTCGCGTTAGCCCCTGGGGCTATAGCTAGGACTACTGTTGGCTTCGTGGAGAAGATGGTTATCGCAGCTGTATTCATAACGCTTTACTACATACTCCTGGCGTTAGCTCTAAGGAGCTCGGGTAGGCGGAGGATCGCCTACAGCATCCTCTCCGGGGTTTCAGCCGGCCTTGTAGCCTTTATATGGGGTGGCTACCACTTCATAGCAGTCTCTACAGCCTTAATAGTACTCCTCGACCCCATAGTCTATGGGGCTCCTAGCAGGGATAGGCTTCTAGTCTACACTCTATCCATAATACCATTCATACTGCTAACCTCAGCATACCCAGGTGTTGGCTACGACTACTTTGTAAGCGGTTTAGGTCTAGGCGTTGTAGGCTCACTAGCCCTCTACGCTATAGCAACCTACTGGGATAGACTCGGGCTAGGCAGGCTCACACCCTACAACAGGCTTATACACTCCTGGATTCTAGCGACAGCTGTTATAGCGGGCCTAGCTGTCATACTGACAGGTGTCCTAAGAGTCCCCGGTAGGCTCCTACTAGCTCTAGGCATAAGGGAGTTTAGCCCCCTAGCTGAGAGTGTAGCAGAGCACAGCCCCCTAGGTTTAAGCGAGCTATTCAGGGAGATTGGGATACCACTACTCCTCTCGGCAGCCGGCCTAGCTTACTTCGCCTACCGCAGGTATAGGGGTAGCGGGGGCCCCGTAGACCACGTGGTTCTAAGCTTAATGCTAATGGCTTTCATCATGTCCTACGCTTCATACAACATGGCTTACTTCCTCCAAATGGCCTCATACTACTCAGCAATAGCTGCTGGCCTCGCAGTAGGGCTTTGGATGAGCGGCGAGAAGATAGTACAGGAGGGGAGGCGTAGGGGGCAGGTTTTCGTAGACGACTTGAGACTCTTCATAGCAACCATAATAATACTACTTGTCCTAGCCAGCTCCGCTTACTACGCTAAGGCTGGCTACGATGTTAACAGTATTAGAGCACCCCAGATACTGACGTCTGGTCTAGGTGTTTTAACACGTGGTGATAGAGTAATAGTACCCTTAAACGACGCGTGGCTTAGAGCCCTAGAGTACCTAAAGGCTAACACAAGCGAGGACTCTCTAGTAGTAACGTGGTGGGATTACGGGTACTGGGTTTCAGTAGGAGCGGGGAGGCGTACTGTAGCTGACGGGTCGACGTGGAACGAGACGCAGATAAGGATACTAGCTAGGATACTCACTGGAAACGAGGATGAGGCTTCAGCCTTACTCCCCATGTTTAGAGCAGTGCCGGGCAAGACATACATAGTGTTCTACGAGGGCTACATAATAGTAGTACCAGAGAACTCGACGACAGCCTATGTAGCCCCCATACCGCAGGCTTCAACACAGGGGGCGACGACTATAGTAAGCCATGGAGTAGCAGACTTCCCCAAGTCGTTCCAGATGCTTAGAATAGGCTATAGGATAGACCCCTTCGCTCCAACACCTTTCGGGACAAAGTACTCAAGCGAAACATCGAGAACCCCACAGCGCATCATACACTTCCCAGGCTTCGTGGGGAGCCCTACTAGTAACGTTGACACTGTGCTAAACGCACTTATATACAGGCTCAGCATAGAGGGTATAAAGGCTATAAGGGACAAGGGGGTGATAAGCGGGTGCCCAGCCCTAGCCGGTAACATGACCATGATACCCTCAGTATACGACCCCAACATGGGCCTAGTACCTGTAGTGGCCAAAGGAGAGATTAAGAGGTTCGCACCGGAAGCCGTGATTGTATCATGCTTCCACACAGAGGAGGTATTCGGTAGTAAGCAGATATACGCAGTTATAGTCTTCATATTCAAGTGGCTAGGTTAAATCCTTCCAGCTCATAGACCATAAGATCCTAGTCTTGTTATCGGTCAGCTCGTGATCCTCTCCTCACGAATCAGCCTGGCTAGGATTCCTCATCCCAAGCTACCAACCTTAAACCAACCTTTATAAGAGCATGTTTAACCTAATGTTAGGAGCTTTTATTAGAGCTCCCCCCAACTTTAGCCTTAGCTTTCTCTATAGCCTCCCTCAAGACCTCCTCAACCTCACTACGAGTTATGGGTTGTACGGGCTCGATAGAGCTGGAAGACCACGTGTTGTAGAGTTTCTCGATAACACTCTGTGTATCGCTTAGAATGTATGCGATATCTGGGGGTGCGTGGTGTTTGAGAGGCTCTATAGCTCTACTAGCTACAGCAGCTGCTCTAACAAGCTCTCCTGACGCGAAGCCTAGGACTAGGAGAGTTTCAAGCCTTAAAGCTATCCTCTCCAATAGCTCGTCTAAAGCCTCCAGCCTCGCTACACTCTCAACATCGTTCAGTGACTGGAGCTTAGCTTTTGCACCTCTAATCCTAACCTGGGCCCTCCTAATCTCAACCAAGGCCCTCAAAATACGGCCCCTTAAACCCTCTCCCCCCATGTAGGCTGAAGCCCTCCAGTAAAGCTTGGAGGGTTAAGGGTTAAGAGGGGGCCCCCTAGCTATTATGGAGCTCTATTGGGTGAGCTTAAATGTTAAAATTTAAGGCGGGACTCCTAGCTTTTAGAAGCTTAGGGTAGGGTATATGGCTACGTGGAGTGTGCTAGCTCTACTAAGGGAGAATCCTGAGGAGCTTAAGAGACATGTAGCGAAGAGGCTTATGGATACGAGGATTGTAGATGAGGCCTACGCTCTAGACCTAGAGTGGAGGAGGCTTCAGACTGAGATAAACGAGTTGAGGCATAGGCATAACGTTATAACTAGGAGTATAGCGAAGGCCTCTAGTGAAGCTGAAAGAGCTAAGCTACTCGAGGAGGCTAGGAGCGTTTTAAGGCAGCTTGAAGTTTTAGAGGCTAGGTTTAGAGAAGTCGATGCTAGGAGGACTGAGGTTCTACTATCTCTACCCAACCTGGTAGACGAGGATGTCCCAGTTGGGGATGAAAACGCCAGTCTACCAATAGAGTTCTGGGGTAAGCCTAGAGTCTGGGTTGGCTACCTTGAGCAGTTTAAAGAGCAAACTGAAAAGTATGGCTTCAAGGTCGAGTATGAGCTTATAGACTGGAAGCCCCACGGCCATGCAGACATGCTAGAGGAGATTCTAGTCTTAGGCGATACCAGGAAGGCTGGGGAGGTTGCAGGATCTAGGTTCTACTACCTCTTCGACGACCTAGTATGGCTAGACTTCGCCTTACTCCTATACGCTATAGACAAGCTCACTTCAAAGGGTTATAGGCTAGTCCTTCCACCCTACATGCTGAGGTACAACGTTATATCAGGCGTTATAGATGTGGGGACTTTTAAGGACGCTATATACAAGATTGAGGGTGAAGACCTCTACCTAATAGCTACAGCTGAGCACTCACTAGCAGCTCTATACTACAACGAGGAGATATACGACGACGAGCTCCCAATAAAGCTTGTAGGTGTAAGCCCCTGCTTTAGAAAGGAGGCTGGAGCTGGTAGTAGAGATCTTAAGGGCATATTCAGGGTACACCAGTTCCACAAGGTCGAGCAGTTCATATTCTCAAAGCCTGAGGATAGCAGGAGGCTCCACGAGGAGATGATAAACAACGCTAAGGAGATGTTCATGGAGCTAGGGCTGCCATTCAGAGTTGTCAATATAGCCTCAGGAGATCTAGGGGCCCCAGCTGTTAAGAAGTACGATTTAGAGGTTTGGATGCCGGCTCAGGGTAAGTATAGAGAGATGGTTAGCGCTAGCAACTGCACAGACTGGCAGTCATACAGGCTCGGGATAAGGATGGTGAGGAGAAAAGGGATGATTAGAGAGTATGTACATACACTAAACAGTACAGCTATAGCATCCACTAGGACGATAACAGCAATCCTAGAAAACTACCAGGAGCCAGATGGAACAGTTGTAATACCTAAAGTTCTAAGAAAATACCTAGAGCCATTCGAGAAAGCCCCCAAAGAGTATATAAAGCCCAGGAAGAAGGCGTAGACTCCTCGGATCCATCCATAGGTATTAATGTAGAGATATTAACTCCTCGTACCACAGACTATGTTGGTGAGTGTATTGCAGGAGGCTAGAGTCAACGAGGATAACGTTAAGGTTATTGGCGACGAGAGCGTAATTAGGACGGTTATAGAGGCTCTTAGAGAGGTTTACGACCCGGAGATACCCGTTAACATCTACGACCTAGGCTTGATATATGAGATACACGCTGCAAAAACAGAGGATGGGAGACCCCACATAAAGATCCTTATGACTCTAACAGCTATAGGATGCCCTGTTATAGGCCCTCTAGCTATGTACGTTGAGGAGGCTATAAGGGATAGGATCCCAGATGCAGAGGTCGAGGTTGATATAACCTTCGATCCTCCATGGACTCCTGAGAGGATTACAAAGGAGGGTAGGGAGATGTTTAAAGCTATGTACGGCTACGATATAGTAGAGCAGTGGATTGAAGCTTATAGGGAGCGTGGCTGACAGCTAGGGTTTTATAACAATCCTCCCCGTGGATCTACCCGACTCTAGGATCCTATGGGCTTCCCTAACTTCCTCGACGTTGAGCCCTATAGTCTTGTATACAGGCTTTACAGCTCCACTTCTTAAGAGCTCCACCGCCTCCCCCAGCTCTCTTGGGGTCGAGTTTAGGACTCCGAACACCTTAACCTCCCTTAGTATTATAAGCCCTAGTAGTAGCTGCTGGGGTCTCGGGTCTACGTTCCCGATAAGTGCTATCCTACCAGCTCTACTAACAGCCCTCACGCTTTGCTCTAGTGTAGGGCCCCCGACGGTCTCGATAACTATGTCTGGGCCCCTGCCATCCGTTAGCTTTCTAGCCTCCTCGTAGAACTTATCCCTATACACTATAACGTGGTCTGCTCCATAGGCTTGGATTAGCCTGGCTTTATCCTCGCTCCTAGTTACAGCTATAACCTTCAGGCCTAGAGCTTTACCAACTTGGACAGCGTGTATCCCAACGCCTCCAGAAGCTCCTGTTACAAGGGCATACTCGCCCCTCCTAGCACCCCCGAGGGTCTTATAGGCTCTAATAAGGGTTCCTACGACGCAGGCAGCGAAGCTATACGCTTCAGGTCTAGCCTCGCCTGGATCCCCTATCCTTGTCAGGACCCAGTATGGTAGCTTAACGTACTCAGCGTAGCAGCCATCGACATCCTCTCCAATCCACATATTACCCCTACACGTATTCTCCCCTCCCCCAGCACACTCTGGATCCCTTGGGTTGTAGATGTATATGAGGGAAGCCGCTAGATCCCCCTCCCTCAGGCCCCTCACAGAGCCCCCTACCTCGACTACCCTCCCAGCCACCTCGTGACCGGGGATTATGGGGGTCCTCGCCTTCATGAAACCCCTCCTGACTATAGTGTCTCTATAGCATACTCCACAGCCTTCAACCTTTAACAGCACCTCATCGCCGCCAACCCTAGGGATATCCGCCTCTCCCTCAACGAGGACCTCCACACCGCCAAAGCCAGTCATGAGGATAGCCTTCAAGCCCCACACCGCCAAACTCTGTATAGGAGGCGTTTAAGTATGTTGCTAACGCTAATAAGGCTTAGAGAGTATAGGGGGATGTGGAGTGGTGGCTCGCATCATATGGAGGGGGAGGGTGAGGAAGACTCAGGTGATAGTAGACTCTTAATAAGAAGGGCTTTTGTGAGGGACGCTCGAGCTATATACGCTATACACCTTAAAAGCCTAGGGGGCGTTGACAGGGAGGATATTGAGTGGTTCGAGGAGCTCCTAAGAGCGAGATCTAGGAGGGTTAAGGTGCTAGTAGCGGAGCTAGAGGGGGAGGTTGTAGGCTTCGCTATAGCTTATAAGAATAGGGATAGAGCTTACATAGACTACCTAGCAGTAGACCCTAGGTATAGGGGTTTAGGTGTGGGGAGCACTCTACTCAAGAGTTTAGAGGAGCTCCTAGCAGTAGAGGGTGTTAGGGAGGTAAGTTTAAGCGTTAAAAGCGGTAACCTCCCAGCCCTCCAGTTCTATATAAGGAACGGGTATGCAGTTAGAAACGTTGTCCTAGTACTCTCAGCTAAGACTAGCGAGATAGCAGAGTGGCCTCTAGACGGGTATAAGTTCGAGGTTACTAGGGGAAGTGTTGGTAGAGTGAGGGCTAGGTTTATGTCAACAGCTTGGTGGAGCACTGTTACAGAGGATGCGGATAGACTTGTCTACAGGAAGCTTAGTGACGAGTACGCACTCCTACTATACAAAGGGTCTAAGCTGAGGGGGCTCGCAGAGTTCTCGCCGAGGAGGGTTATGAGCGTGGATTACATAGCAGTCTCCTACAACAAGCCGGGAGAGGCTCTCAAGGCGCTCGTAAGAGCTCTCGGAGAAGAGGCTAGGTCTAGAAGCGTTGAGGAGATCCTAGTATACGTTGATGGCAGTAAGACTAGGATGGCTAACGCTCTCCTAGAGCTTAACTTCAAGACTGTTAAGACAGAGTATAGGATGTCTAAAAAGCTTGTAGAGTAGCTAGCTCACTCTAGAGACTCTAGATCCCCATATAGTATCCTCAACTCGTCTAAGGTTAGAGGCTCTCCTCTCTCAGCCTTCTCCTTAATCTCCTTCTTCTTCCTCTCTAGGATAGCTATTTGTACTCCAAGCCTCCTAGCCTCCCTTATATCCCTCAGCTTGCCTAGAACACCTCTATACTCGCTATAGAGGGCGTCAAGCTCCCTATTTATGCTGTCAAGCTTACTGCTCCTCTCACTTATAGCCTCTGTTAGGGCTGATAGCCTAGCTGTAGCCTCATTCAACTTCGAGGTTACAGCTTCTAGCTGCGCTTTAACCTTGCCTATCTCCTCTCTTAGCTCTGCGACTTTACCGTTTAGATCTTTGAGTTTTAAGAGTATACTCTTATACTCAGCTTCTAGCTCGAGGACTGATAGTGCCTGCCTCCTAGCCTCTTTAACCCTCATTATCATACTCTCTAGTCTAGCAATTTCCTCTACAAGCCTCCTCTCCTCCTCTGGCCTCATCACAGTAGTCATCTGCCTCCACTCTAGCTCCTCTAGCCTTCTCTGGAGTCTCCTCAAGCTAACCCTAGCTATATCACCCTCCTTCTCGGCAAGCTGCCTAGCTATTCTAACCTCCTCCCTCTT
>ERZ1684501.38-NODE-38-length-15761-cov-82.330320_pt1 | contig 15761 bp, 19 predicted proteins | sample MGYA00580191_ERZ1684501 | MGnify/ENA primary metagenome ERZ1684501 (study PRJEB41475, sample SAMN08455322) | hot springs metagenome | biome: temperate mixed forest biome [ENVO:01000212]; feature: neutral hot spring [ENVO:00002181]; material: water | place: New... | reverse complement strand
ACACAATGACGTTGTACCGCATGGAGTACACCTCGTCTAGAGACATCTCTCTAAATTCCTTTGACGTAAGTCTCCTAAGCTCTGCTACAGCGTTTTCAACGTCTAAAATCCTGCGTCTTACAACTTCGTTAACAGCCACGGTGTACCCCACTGAGCCAAATATATGCGTTTAGATAGGCGACTGCACGACCTTTTGCATAACAGCCGGAGTAGAGGGGCTTTAGCCTATATCTATACTTGGCGGCTTCTGCTTGATACGCCGTCACAAGATTCTACGAGCTTTAGGCATACTGCATGTAAGCTTTATATCTCCCTAGTTACTAGGGAGGTATGTATTTTAGGCCTACGCCAGTGGAGAGGCCGGAGGAGCTCTTTGATAGAGAAGAAGAGGTTAAGGCCTTGAGAGAGGCCTTGGGGAGGTCGCCGATGGTCGTGGTGGTGGGCGTGAGGCGGGTGGGGAAGACGTCGCTGGTGAAGGCCGCCACTTTTGGCATGAGGAGGGTCTACCTCGACCTGAGGGCTTTTGAGTGGAGGAGGTATATAACTCTAGACGACGTACTCGGGGAGCTCGGCCGGGCAGTGTCCGGCTTGTCCAAGAGGCTTGTGGAGTTTCTCTCCCGGGTGGAGGGGGTCTCGGTGGCTGGGGTAGAGGTGAGGTTTGCCAGGGGGCGGGGGAGGCCTAGCCTGCACCGGGTATTGGAGGCCTTGAACCAGTGGGGGGAGTCCGAGGACGGCGACGTGGTGGTGGTCTTAGACGAGGCGCAGGAGTTGGCCAAGCTCAGGGGGGCCAGCCTCCTCCCCGTCTTGGCCTACTCCTACGACAACCTCCCCAGGCTCAAGTTCGTCGTCACTGGGTCGAAGGAGGGCATGCTCTACAGATTTCTAAAGCTCAACGACGCAGAGAGCCCCCTCTACGGCAGATACGCGCCGCGGGTGGAGGTCAAGCCTCTGCCCAGGCGCCTAGCCGTGGAGTACCTACGGCGCGGCTTCGAGGCGGCCGGGGTTAGGGTAAGCGCGGAGGTGGTGGAGAGAGCCGTGGACGAGCTCGACGGCATAATAGGCTGGCTGGCCCACTTCGGCCTAACGGCCGTGGACTACGCGAAGGCGGGGAAGAGCGTGGAAGAGGCGCTTGAGGCGTCGGCAGAGGCCGGCGCCGAGCTTGCGTGGAGTGAGTTCTGCAACTTCGCCGCTCTGCGGGGGAGCGGGCGGTAGGTGGACATCGTGAGAGCCGCCGCCGAGGGGGCCACCTGGTCTGAGATCAAGAGGTACCTCGAAATAAAACACGGCGTAATCCACGACCCAGAGCTCGCCCGGCTCCTAAAGGCGCTACTCGACGAGGGCTTGTTGGTCAAAGAGGGAGACCTCTACAAGGTGGCGGACCCCCTACTCAGACGCGCCGCAAGGAGGCGCCCCTGCCGACTTGCACAAACAAGCTTTTAACTCTGCAACCCGGCGGAGATGTGCAGGAGGCTGAGATTTGGCTAAGGCAGGCAGAGCGCGACTTGAAGAAGGCCGAGAACGACTTGGTAACCGGCGACTGGGACAGCGCGGCCTTCTGGTCTCAACAGGCCGCCGAAAAGGCGCTAAAGGCCCTCCTCTTACGCCATGGAATTGCCGCGAAGACGCACAACCTCTTAGAGCTCGCGAGGAGAATAAAAGAGGAGGTGGGCATTGACGTGGCCGACGTAGAGCCCCTCCTCAGAGAACTCACTATACATTACACGATCTCCCGCTATCCAAACGCCGCAAACGCCGAGCCCTACGAGCTCTACGACGAGCAGAAGGCGAGGGGGCTCGTGGAAATGGCTAGGAGAGTGGTGGCATGGGTAAGGCAAAATCTGCGCTAAAGAGCCAAGAGGCGGCCTTGGCCAGGGCGAGGGCCTTTGTGAAAAAGGCTAGAGAAGTGGCGGAAAGGGCGGGCCTCCGCGTCGTTGCGGCGTACCTAGTCGGCTCAAGGGCCAGAGGCGATTACACAGAGGAAAGCGACATAGACGTAGTGCTGGTTGTAGAGGGCGCCGAGCGGCTGAACGCGCTACAGAGACTTGAGCTGTTTAAAGACGCCTTAGAGCCCGGGGTAGACCTCTTCGTCTATACGCCAGACGAGTGGAGGCGGGACAGCCCCTGGATGTTGGAGCTTAGGCGAGAGGCCGCGCCGCTGGAATAGGCAAGAGTGGGGCCACCTCGGCCGCGGGCTTGGCGCGGGGCGGCATATACACGTCGAGGGCCACGTCCACTGGGACCCCAAGCCTAAAGGCGTAGATGGCGCGGGCGGAACGATACGCCTCTAGCACAGCCCTCTTAAAATCCTCCGAATGCCCAGGCGCAGAAACCACCACCACTCTCCTAACTCCGCCAGCGGCGCTGACGGACACGACAAGACCAGCCCTCCGAGCCGGGGACACCCTCCCCGCCACCTCCATGTAGGCGGTGCAGTAGGAGCACCTCGCCCCGTACTTGGCCACCGCCGCGAAAAACGCCGGCTCCAACTCCCTCCACAAGCCGCGTTTCACAAACCCAGAGAAGAGCTCAAGCCCATCCCCCACCGCCCTCGCCGCTCCCCCGGAGAGGACGAAGCGCATGGGGGGCCCGCCAGTAGCGACAAAGAAGACCAGGGGGCCGCCGCCGACGGCCGCGGAGCTGGCCCTCACCCCCCGCCCCCGCTCCACCACCAAGTATCTGCCGGCGCAGTTCTCCCCGGTAAAGTGGGGCCACCCGCCCACCAGTCTCACACAGCCCCCCTCCACTGGCAGCGCGTTGTACCGCTCGGTGAGGACAATCACGACTCTATGTCGACCGGCGGCTATAAGACCATCGCTTAAGATGTTCCGCGGTACGCGGCGTCCCAAAACGCCAGCTCGTACTCCGTAGCCGTCTTGAAAAACGGCCAAAGCTCGTCGGCGCCTCTGCCCCCCTTGTCTAGGGCAGACTTGAGGCTTTCCACAAGGCGCCGGTACTCTTCGGAGAGGTATGTAGAGGCCCACCTCACGTATACGTCCACCTTGTTCCCCCTAAGCCTCTCCCGGTGCCGCTCAGCGATGTCTAGATAGGTCCAGAAGCAGGGGAGGACAGCCGCCATACACTCGTAGAACCCCTCCAAGGCGCAGGTGGCCAAGAGGAAGCTCATATACGCCCTATTCACCTCGTTGGGCTCCGTCGAGGCCGCCGCCTCCACCGAGAGCCCCACCTCCCTCAACAGCCCCTCGTAGTTGGCCATCTCCCCAGTCACAGTGCCGTAGGCCAAGCCAAGCGCCAGCTTCATAAGCCCCACAGAGGGGGCCCTAGCCGCCGCGAGGGAGAGAGCCTTGGCGAAGTTCACGAGGTAGAAGTAGTCCTGGAGCAGGTAGTACCTAAACTTGTCCAAGGGGAGCCTCCCCTCGTACAGCTCAACCACGAAGGGGTGCTCCAAGATGCGCTCCCAGACCCCCCACGCCCTGCCCCTAAGCACCTCAGAAACGCCCATAAGAGGCAAATTGAGAACAAATAAAAACATTAAACAAAAACTTTCACCGAACACCCCCCACATCCGCATAAGCGACAGCCATAAAGCCGCACGAGGCTACACACCCATGCCCTTGCCCACCGCCGCTTGGAGCGAGCGTTGCCAACGCCAGCTAGAGGTACATAGGCGGTACGTCGAGTTGGCCAAATTCAGAAGCGAAAAGTGCCACTTCCCCAGCCCCAACTGCGGCTACGCCGATGCCGATATACGGCTGATGTGGCAGTACATTGAGAACACGGCGCCTCTGTGCGGAAAACTTATCAAGGCACTGGCAGATGTGGAAGAGAGGTTTAGACAGATGGGCATGGAGAGCCTTGAGAAACACGGCGGCGTAGAGGAGAAGACGAAGGCAAGGACGGAGATTGTGCTCTGGCGCCTAAAAGAGCCAGCGTACACCACTGTGGTACAATGGGAGAAGAGGCTCTACGTCTTTTACGACGATGTGCCTATTAAGGGTAGTCTGAAGGGGGTCATGCTAGAGGAGGTGTTAGGGGAAGCAAAGCAGGCTGGTATCTCCGTCGAGGTGCATGACGTAGACGAAGAGTACAAGCGCCTATGGCTTGAGGTGTCGTTGCCGAAGACTGTGTCGAGACTACTGGGTGGGAGAGACAAGGCGCCCGTGGCGCTGTTTAGAAACTTGGGCTGGTTGCTGAGTGACGATACGCGAAAGATGCTTCAACATGGCACTGGCAACTTTGGCCAAGTGGCGGTGAGGCTGTTTGACTGGATTGCTCTAGCGCGATACGCCATGGATGTGTTGATGATAGCGCCAGACGAGCCGCTGGTATTCAGGTTGACAATACGCCAAGTGGCTAAATCCAGTAGCGTTGGAAATTCTATTGTGGAAATAGACCGATAGGCATAGCAAATAAACTAATCAACTTAGCGTATGAGTATTTTGGGGTCGCGTTAGGAAAGACGGAAGAGGTACTTATGCGTGGTTATACTTTGTTGAAGGCGCTAAGAGAAGAGGCATTTAGGAAGGAGGGCAGGATGTACGTCGTCAATGACGTGGGGGCGTGGATCGCCTTTAGCAACGTGGTCGACATGTTGGTCATCGGCGACGGGTACATTACGCCTGTGGAGCTCAGGTTAGTGGCCAAGGCCGCGCCCAGAGAAACGTTGCAAGGAGAGACAACGCTCATGAGAGAGTTGGCCAAGGCGCTCGGCGCAACCGCAGGCGGAGGAAAAATACACCTCAGAGAGTGGTACATGCGCCTACTGCTTCCAACCCCGCCCACGCCTGCCTTCGACAAAACCGGCCAGCTATACGAGGCGCTGACAAATTACCCAGTGGCCGCAAAAGTCGAAATAGGCGGCAGTACATACCTGCTCTATCACAACGGCGGCGGAGAATATGTAATTGGCGTAGGTAAAGCAGCGGAACTCTACGAAATAGCAAACAAGATTGGCCTAAAGATCAGACTTAAGAAAAATCTGCTTGTACTAACCCACAAGCGATTAGAAGAGTTAAGACGCCACGGGATACAAGTCCAATTCCTTAACGAGATAGAAAAAGAATCAATAAAAAGTTAGCCCACTTTTTTGCAATTCACCCTTCTACGCCGAGAACACACCCTTGAAAATGATATCCATCCACACTCTTTACAAAACGTAAAAACTTTGACATAATACTATGAGCATTTTGATAAAGGTGGAAGCGGGGGAGTAGCGGGGGCCGGAATCTCAGGGTTTGCCCCTTTTGAACCGGCGACCTCGGGGGTGCACGTCCCCCGTGTGGGGGCTTTATGAGCCCCGCGGCCTACCAGGCTGGCCTACCCCGCTCGTCTTCTACAACTTGTGGGTTTTTAAGTTTTTCTGTAGTGGGGGGTGTTGTGGGGTAGGCGGGGGGTTAGGGCCATTAGGACTGCGGCGTAGTTTAAGTCTATCCGCTTCACGACTCCCCTTGTGAGTATGCCGATTATGCCTTCTCTGTATCCCACCGCTGGGCGTTTGTAGTGGGCCTCGGCTATGGCGCCTAGCTCTCTGCCTTGTAGCACGTCGTGGAGGAGGGCGGTGGGTATTTGGAAGGCTGGGCTTGTCCCCACGGTGGCGTAGCCCTCTCTGTCCACAATGGCGGCTATGGTTATGTCGAGGTGGCGGCCTGCCACTTCCACGACCCCCGCCTCTATTCCCACGCCGTGGTCTGCCCCGGGGACTGCGGCTAGGGCGTGTCTCGCCCTTTCGAGGGCCCACTTGGCCACTGTGTCTAGGCCGATGGGCTGGGGCGGGGCGCCGGGGGGCTTGTCCACTGGCACCACTTCCGCTGGGAAGCCGAAGGTTCGGTAGGCCTCTCTTATGGCCCTGAGCTTGTTTGGGTTCCTAGTGGCGGCCGCCACCTTCATGCCGCCCCTCTCGGCTCCTCTTTATAAACTCCACGCAGGCGAAGCCGTATTTCTCTGCCTCTTCCAGCGACACGGACCGCGGCCTCTCGTACCCGCCGGGGGGGCCTCCCTCCAGCACAGCCACCGCCCTGGCCGGGGCTAGGCCCGCCGCCTTGGCCATCTCCACCACCTCTGCCACCGTGTAGAACTTGGCGTGGGAGTAGAAGGGGTGGCCAGCGGCGGCTTGGGCCACGTAGTAGAGCCCCCAGGGGGAGCCCCTTGGCACAATACACGCCACTACCCTCTCCGCGGCCTCCGCCGCCTCTGCGAGGGCCTTGGCTGGGTCTTGGAGGAAGCAGAGAGTTACGACGAAGAGGGCGCAGGGGTAGGCGCCTCTGCGGAGGGGGAGCGCCTCGGCGGCGGCTTCCACTAGGTCTAACTCCCGCGGCGCCAGCTTCAACATGCCGCGGCTCACGTCGACCCCGGCCCTGAGGCCCAGCGGCCCGGCGAAGCGGCCAGACCCAACCCCCACCTCCACCCCGCCCGCGCAGCCCAGCGCCGCCACTGCCTCAAGCTCGGCGCGGTAGAGGTCGCGGTGTCTTATGTACCACTCGTCGTACCGCCTCGCCAGCCTGTCGAAAAGTTCGCGGGCCACAGACCCCCCGGCGCCCATATTAATAAATATGAGCATACTCGTCTTTATGTTTCGGGAAATTTGGCTGAGTTATGGCAAGAACTACTATGCCGATGACAAGCCTCTCCAGCTTTTTCTCCGCCACGTAGGCTTCGAGGGGGATGAAGACCTGTCTCACCTGGGGCAGTACGTCTCCACGAAGATGATGGAAGTGGCGTATGTGGTAGACCACTATGCGCGGCCTGTGTTAAAGAGGTGGAGCGTGAGGGGCAGGGAGATAAACTACGTCCAAGTGGCCCCCGAGCACCTCGAGGCCATACGTCAGCTCCTCAAATACGGCGTGGTGTCTAAGCCTTTGTTAAACCAAGACCTGCTCTACCACTTCGTAAGTGGCTACGTCATCTCAGACGCGGGCTTCTTCTGCACTATAACGGTGACGGAGCAGACGGCGTATGGGCTGGCCAAGTACGGCGACGAGGAGGCGAAGGCCTACTACCTCCCCAACTTCTTCAAGTCCGAGTCGCCGTGGCTAGGCGCCACCTTTTACACAGAGGTACAGGCGGGGAGCGACTTGGGGTCCACCGAGGCTGTGGCGTATCAAGAGGGGGAGAGGAGGTGGAGGCTACGCGGCATTAAGTATTTCACAAGCAACGTGGGCCTCGCAGACGCGGCCATAATAACGGCTAAGCCCCACCCGCCGAGGCCGGGGGCCAAGGGTGTCGCCGCCTTTTTCGCCCCGGCGTATAGGCCAGACGGCGAGCCCAACTGGCGCATACTACGCCTAAAGGACAAGCTTGGCACAATCACCGTGCCCACTGGCGAGGTAGAGCTCGTGGACACGGTGGCATATCTGCTCGGCACCGTGGACACTGGGATATACATAGCGCTTGAAATCCTCACCATAGCTAGAATAGACAACTCAACCGCGGGGCTGGGCCTCGCCAGGAAGGCCCTCTGGGAGGCCTACCTCTACGGCCAAGAGAGGAGGGCCTTTGGGAAACGGCTCGTGGAGCACCCCCTCTACATCCGCGACTTGGTGGAAATGGAGGCAAAGCTAGAGGCAACCCTCCTCCTCACCTTGAAGGCGGCGAAGCTGTTCTCCGACGCGTCTAGGGAAAGGCCGCCCTACACCCCGTCGTACCACTACGCGAGGCTGTTGACCCACATTGTGAAAAACATGGCCGCGTGGGTGTCCATAGACGTGACGAGGTACTCCATGGAGCTACTCGGCGGCATAGGCTTCCTAGAGGAGTTCCCCCTGGCGAAGCTCCACAGAGACGCCCTGGTGACCTCCATATGGGAAGGCACGAGCAACATCCAGTCCCTCGACATGGCGGAGGCCTTCTTTAGAAAAGACGCTGGGCGGGCCTACATGGAGGAGGTCTCCACGGAGATTTCAAAGATAAGAGATCAGGAGGCTAGGCAGAAGCTCTCCGCCGCACTTGCCCAGGCGCGGGACGAGGTCGCCTATGCGTTAAACGACGGCGTTGAGTTCCACTCCAAGCGCCTCCTCTCCACCCTCGGCACTTTGTACGCCGCAGTGCTGTTCCAAAGATGGGCGGAAGACCTCGGCGAAGAGTGGGCGCAAGCCATGAGCAAAATCTACATACAGACAGAACTCTTGAAAAAAGACATCGACCAAGCCACCGCCAGGAAGGCGGCGGAGGGGCTAAGCTGGATGTCACTCTAACAACTTTTTCACAAGCTCCAAAGCCTCGCCGTAGTCGTAGCTCCTAAACAGCTCTATCTTACTAGCCTCCATAGACCCCTCCGCGTGCAACATAGTGGTCAGATACCACCCGCCGCTCCCCACCACGAGCTCTCTCAGAAGCTCAATGATCTTTATCCTCTCCTCCCCGTCCACCGCGGCCCTCATGTACTTGGCAATAATACGCCGCGTCTCTTCCCTCTGCAGATCCTCGTATGTGGGAAATGTGGCAATTATGCCGCCGGCCACGTCTACGACGGCCTTTAACACGTCGCTAAACTTAGAGTTGGAGTACAACTTGGCAATGTTAGTGTAGATTGGGTTAGGGACTGCGACGCCCTCGTCCACAACTGGGTTCAAAGCAGCCGCCAAGGCCCCCATCCTCTGAATCTCCTTGTAGATGACAATCTCCAAGATGTCGTCTCTAATGTGTTTGGCGTCTAACACGCCGTTGGCCTCTGCCATTTTCACAGCCGCACCGAGGTACAAATTGGCAAGAGCCGCACGGTAGGATACGGCGGTGAACCTGTGGTATGTGGCAAAAGTGACGGCCAAGAGGCCGGCGAAGTCGTACTCGCCGAACATAAACACGCGGTCCCAAGGCACAAACACGTCGTCGAAAACAGTCAAAGTCTCAGGCTCAACGCCCTCCTTACGGCCAAGATAAGTCCTAGAAACTCTCCCAGTCTCACGCACAATGAGCTTCACCCCCGGCGTGTCTACAGGCACGGCAAAGGCCACAGCGTAATTCTTATCATTAACAGTCATGGCCCGCGTAGGCAGGACGATGATCTCGTCAACGGCAACGGAGTGAGTAGTATGGGCCTTGGCCCCCCTGACGACCATGCCGTCGCTCCTGGCCTCAACGACGCGCAGGTAGAGATCGGGGTCGGGCTGCTCCGCAGGCCTCTTCTTCCTATGCCCTTTTACGTCGGTCTGAGCCACAGCCGCCGTCAAATCCTCCCTAGCCAAATACTCGTAGTACTTCCACACCCTAGAATAGTAGTCAGTGCCGTACTTCCGATCCACCTTCTTTGACACAATCAACAAGGCGAAAAGGGCGTCGCTCCCAATGGCCTGCGAAATATTAAACAAGCCATAGCCAAACAGCGTGTTGTCATAAATAAGCCTATGTCTATCGAGCAGGTCCTCAGAGCCCCTCGGAATCTTGTAGTACCTACTAACCTCAGCCTTCAACCCCTCGTCAAAATACGTCCTGCCAGGGTACTCATACAGCCTAGCAGTGTGAAAAGCCGCATACTTAAGATCCTCATCCTCTAAGACGCTGGAAATCTTTCTACCACGGAAATAAATCTCAGCCCTTCTCCTACTAATATCTTCAAGATATTTATCCTTAGACCTTACCATAGATGAAATGCTTAAACGATTTAAAGTTTTCTTCTTAATGCAATTACTCCCTATGTCCTCGGTGATGATCAAAAACTCCGTTGTAATCAATGCATAAGACACGTCAGCCTCTTTGACAACTAGACGGCTAATGCAACTGGGCCTTTAACATCTCGCCGGCGTCTATTACCACCACCTGCCCCGTGATGGTTGGCACTTTTACCAACATCCACACTACCTCTGCCACGTCCTCCGGAGTCACCATCTTCTCCACCAGGGTGTACCTCTTGGCGAACTCCTCCTCCGAGAGGCCCAGCATCTTGAGCAGGCTGTCGCCCATCTTGGTCTTGACGACACCAGGAGCCACCGCGTTTACCCTAATCCTAGGTGCAAGCTCCACGGCGAGCGCCTGTGTGAGATTGAGAATGGCAGCCTTCGCCGCGCTGTATATGGACAACCCGGGAAAGGGCCTAATCCCCGCGATAGAGGCCACGTTGACGATCACCCCCTCCCTCATGGCCCGCGCCGCCTCTTGCGAGCAGTAGATCACAGACTTCAGCGTTACCTCCAACTGTTTCTCAATGAGCCGGTCGTCTGCGCTTAGAAAGGGGGAGTAGAGGCCGAGTCCCGCGTTGTTGACCCACACGTCTAGCCCGCCCAGCCCCAGGGCCGCCTGCGCCAACGACCTACAGCCCTCCCGCGTAGCCACGTCGGCCATTACCACAACCCCGTCGCCCCCCGCCTCTTTCACAAGGCGGAGAGTCTCCTCGGCCTCCTCCCTCCCCTTCTTCGCGTTTACAACCACCCTCCACCCCTCTTTCGCAAACCTCACCGCTATGGCGCGGCCAATGCCCCTCCCAGAGCCTGTGACAACAGCTACTGGCATATAGTAGGACTTACACTACTTAATAAACTTTTCTAAATGCATCCTTATCTCCATTGGAATTTCTATCTTACTTTTGCCATCTATAAACACATATACAATCTTCCCTTGGGATTTCAATTCTCCACTTCCAAAGACCTTGAAGCTAAAACTGACGCTACTCTTCCCCACGCGCTCTACCCCCACCTCTACTTCGCACTCTTCGCCATACCTAAGCGGGCTCTCGAAGTCGACCTCGGCGTGGGCTACCGCTAGGTAGACACCCCTGCGCTCCCACTCCAACAGATTTACCCCCGCCTCTTTGAAGAATTTTCCAACTGTCTCATCCGCATAGACCAAGTGCCGCGCGAAGTATATGAGCCCCATCTGGTCCGTGTCAGCGTATCTAAGCTCTATCTTAAACCTCATTCGCCGCGGAAGACTGGCTGTCTCTTTTCCACAAAGGCTTTCACGCCTTCTTTGTGGTCCTGCGAGGAGGCTGCCTTCTCTTGTAACTCCATCTCTATGTCGAAAGCCCTCTCGTAGTCCGCAAAAACGGTCATGTTAACTATCTGTTTTGTTAAACCAAAGGCGTAGGTGGGGCCCTCCGCGTATTTCAGGGCGATTTTCTTAAGCTCGTCTAAAAACGCCGCATCGTCCACCAAGTACTCCACCAAGCCCATCCTATACGCCTCCTCGGCCGAAATTTCCCTATTCATGGCGTAGAAGTCGAAGAGCCTTCCCACGGGCATGTACTTTGACAAGAGGTAGACGAGGCCGCCGTCTGGCACTAGACCTATTCGCGCAAACGCGGGAATAAACTTAGCCGACTTAGCCGCCACTCTTATATCACAAACCAAAGCCAGGGCAAGGCCGATCCCCGCCACTACGCCGTTGATGCCGGCGATCACAGGCTTGGGAATCTCCCGGATCAGAGTGAACACTCTCTTCCTACGCTGAAGGCCGAGCTTAAAATCCGGCGACTTGCCGCTTGAATATGCCTCTGCAAAATCTCTCACATCTTGACCAGCGGTAAAAGCGCGGCCGCTCCCCCTAATAACAACCACTCTCACACCTCTATCCAGCCTGGCGTTCCACAGCGCCGAATACAACTCCTCATCCATTGTAGCGTTAATTGCATTTAACACCTCAGACCTATTCAACACAATTTCTAAGAGGGGCCCCTCTCTGTTTACTAATATTGTTTGATACTCCATAAGAGAAATAAAAATTAGATTTTTAAGACCGCCCTCCCCACGATCTTCCCCTCCTCCAAGTCTCTGAACACTTCGTTTATTTCGCTAAGAGATGCCGTCCTTGTGACATGGCTCTTTACCTTCCCCTGCACCACTAGGTTAAACAATTCTTCAAACTCGTGGGTTACGCCGACCGAACTCCCAAATATCCTAATGCCACGCCCCACGACTACTAGGGGGTACAGCTCAAGGCCACCCTCCTTCATGTCTGGGAGGCCCACGAACACCAAGGCCCCAAGAGGCCTCAAAAGCCTCAGCCCCAGCCTATAGCCCTCTAGCCTGGGCGTAAAGACAACTGAGGCATAAACTCCGCCCCACTTGTCCATTACAAACTTATCAGCCTCTCCCACGTCTACTGCATAATCGGCGCCGAGCTTCTCCACGAACTTCACTCTCTCTGCTCCCACATCTATTCCAACTACCGTGTACCCAAAAGCCTTGGCGATTTGCACGGCGTAGTGGCCTAGGCCGCCGGCGGCGCCTATAATCGCTATGGGCTTTCCCGGCGGTATCGCCGCCTCGGTGATCAACTTCCTCACCGCGCCGTAGGCCGTCACCCCTGCGCACATAAGCGGCGCGGCTTCGACGTCGCTAATCTCCTTGGGTATACGAGGAGCCGCGCGTTCGCTGATCACGGCATACTCGGCGTGTGTCCCATCCACGTGGACAGAGGTGTACTTGGCGTGGGGACACCAGTGGGGGTAGCCAGAGAGACAGTACTCACACCGGCCGCACCAGTAGTTCATCCAGGGGACTCCCACTCTGTCCCCCTTCTTGAGGGTAGAGACCCCAAGCCCAACCTCCTCTACCACCCCAATCCCCTCGTGGCCGAGGATCCGCACGCCGTGTTGAATCATCAAGGCTTGCACCGGGGGCCAGTCTCCCTTCCACTGGTGGATGTCTGTGTGACACACCCCTGAGGCAGATATGCGGACTAAGACCTCGCCTGGTCCAGGCTCGGGCTTGGGCACGTCGGTTACTTCCAGCGGCGCGCCCCACTCCTTGATCACCGCCGCCCTCACGGTTTAGGGAGTTTCTCTTGTTTATATGCTTTTCCAATTTAAGTTAATAAAAAATACATTTGATGTTTATGTACAACTCTTTTTAAGCTTTAAAACTATAATATATTTATCTTTAACACTTTTTGTACCTACTTCAACGGCGTCTCCAACTTTTATACATCTCTCGTCGGGGGGCTCTACCCAGCCCATAACTCTTACGCCATTTGAAAGCGTGGCTATGCCAATGACGTACGGCTCTAAGTCGTCGAAGCCCTGAGGCCTGGCGTAAACCTTAGTAAAAGCTTCCAAAACCCCCTCCCTGGGCAACTCCACCCACTCCATCTCAGAGCTCATATCAACGGGGCAGTCTGCCTGCGGCGGGAAGTAGACAGTGCCGCACTTCTTACACCGAGTGGCGTATATCTTCCCCTCGGCAAGCCCTCTCCAAAACTGCTCAGTCTTCTGAATCGGTATCTTGTGCTTGTACACAAGCGGCACAGACTCCACGTAGGGCCCCTCAATTTTGACGTACTTCCTACTCATCGCCTCAACACGACCACATATGCTACGTGTCCTACCCCGGCCACGTTGTGCGCCAGGGCGACGTACCTCTTGAGCGGAGCCTGCCTCTTGCCCTCACGCTCCTCTCTCAACTGTTTAGTCAGCTCATATACCATGCCGAGCCCCGTGGCGCCCAGGGGGTGGCCCTTCGCCTTCAAACCGCCGTCTATGTTGACAGCCACTTTCCCCCCTGCGTAGGTCTGCCCCTCGGCGATTAGCTTGGCCCCCTCGCCCTTTTTAACAAACCCCAAGTCCTCATAGGCGATAATCTCGGCTATGGTGAAGGCGTCGTGGACGTTTGCCACTTCCACGTCTTGCGGGGCGATGCCCGCCCTCTTGTACGCCATCTCGGCGGCTAGCCTAGTGGCTCTGTAGCCCACGTAGTCCGGCCTACGGGTCAGTATGGGGGTGTCGTTGGCGTAGCCTATGCCTGCTATCCACACCGGCGTGTCGACTTTTAGCCTTCTCACCGCGTCTTCGGAGGCCAGCACCACGGCGGCGGCGCCGTCGCTAATAGGCGAGGAGTCGAGTAGCTTTATTGGCCACGCCACAGGCCTAGACTTAAGCACCTCTTCTACGGTAACTGGGTGTTGGAAGTGGGCCTTGGGATTCAGCGACCCGTAGTAGTGGTTTTTCACAGCCACAAGGGCCATGTGCTCCTCAGTGGTGCCGAACTTGGCCATATGCACAGTGGCGTAGAGCGCGTAGCCAGCCGGCATAGTAGTGCCGTAGAAGTGGAACTCCCATAGATAGTTCCCAGCCCTCCCCCCAACGGCGAGGGAGGTGGGCGTGTCCACTTCGTTCATCTTCTCCACCCCTATGGCCAGTACCACGTCGGCGTTTCCGCTTGCGATAAAGTTATACCCCACGGTAAGCGCTGCCAGCCCTGTGGCACAAGCCATCTCTACCCTAGTGGGGCCTTTCGGCGTCATTCCCACGTAGTCGTTCACGGGCTGGGCAGGCATTAGCTCGTACCCCCTAGTCCCCACAGTCCCCACGACGCTTATGTCGACGTCCTTCTGCGTAATCCCGGCGTCTTCCAACGCCTCTCTCACCGCCTCCCAGGCCAGCTCCTGCAACGTGACGTCTCCCCTAACTCCGAAAACCGACTGCCCTACGCCGATTACGGCGACTTTTTTCATAAAGTGTAGAACCCCCGCCTCAGCGAGTCGACGATCGTCAAAGTGTTTATCTCGGTAGTCCCCTCGTAGATGCGGGTGACTCTGTGGTCTCTCCAGATCCTCTCCACGTCGTACTCCTCCATGTAGCCGCTTCCGCCCAGGATCTGAATTGCGTGGTCTATCACCTTTGTGGCATTTTCAGTGACAAAGACCTTAGTAATCGAGGAAATTGCCGCCATTGTGCGCGGCTCCACGGCGCCTTTGATGTACTCGTCGAGAATTAAGTGCGCCCTATACACGGCGAGTCTAGATATGTCTATCAACTGCGCCATCTCGGCCAACTTCTGTTGAATAAGCTGGAACTCTATGATGGGTCTGCCAAACTGGGCCCTCTTCTGAGCGAAGTCGTACGCTCTATCAAAAGCCGCAAGCATCATGCCAAGCGCCACGGCGCCGACGTGCACTCTCCCAATGTTTAAATACTGGAGGGCCCAGTAGAAGCCCTTATTAAGTCCCTCCGGCCCGCCCACCACGTATTCCCTGGGCACTTTTACTCCGTCTAGCCTAATCTCGCCCAGGGGGGATGCCCTCTGCCCCATCTTACCCTTCAGCGGCTTAACGTCTACGCCAGGCCAATCCGTGTGAATGAGGAACAGCGTCTGGCCCCTGTACCCTTTCTCAGGCTCGGTCTGCGCCAAGACGAGGCCGTACTCGGCCGTTGGGGCATTTGTAATAAACGTCTTAATCCCCTTTAACACGAAGTAGTCCCCCTCCTTCTTTGCCACAGTGGAGAGCTGTGTTATATCGCTGCCATGATCCGGCTCTGTTAAAGCGAGGAAGAAGGTCTTCTCGCCCCTGGCCACGGGCGGTATGTACTGCTTCTTCTGCTCCTCGGTGCCAAAGAGGTACAACGCGTAGAGCCCAAAGGCCCCGGAGAGAATGCCCTGGCCCAGCGTGGTGTCAGCCCTCACTAACTCTTCGGTTATAACCGCCGAGGCGAGCTCCGTCGTAAGCCCCCCGCCGCCGTACTCCGGGGGCAGGGTGGCGGCGATAAACCCCAACTCACCCGCCTTCTGATACAAGTCCCATGGAAACTCCTCCTTGTGATCCACCTCGTGGGCGAGCTCTCTCGTGAAATACCTCTGGGCAAATTCACGCGCCGTCTTTCTGACAAGCTCAATCTCCGACTTATGCTGCTCGGGGATGAGATATGGGTCAACCATTATCCTAAATTCTGCCACATATCTTTACCTTTGTTTAGACAAAAAACGAAAAATTATAATCTCCACGCCGTATCCATCTCCTTTATCAAGTCAGCCTCCGCGAATTACGCCACAGCCATCGACTTTATTGAGGCCGCAATTTGCGAAATTGCCTCTCTCCCCTCTTCTAATATGGGGTAGAAGTTGACGAAGCCGTGGATGACGCCGTTGTACCTCACCGCCACG
>ERZ1684501.37-NODE-37-length-16132-cov-183.970952_pt1 | contig 16132 bp, 15 predicted proteins | sample MGYA00580191_ERZ1684501 | MGnify/ENA primary metagenome ERZ1684501 (study PRJEB41475, sample SAMN08455322) | hot springs metagenome | biome: temperate mixed forest biome [ENVO:01000212]; feature: neutral hot spring [ENVO:00002181]; material: water | place: New... | reverse complement strand
ATGGGTACCCGAAGATGGGCCCCCCAGTCTCGGTCTGCCACATGTGGTCAATCACTGGCACCCTCCTCTGGAAGACGTCCTCGTACAGCCACCGCCACACCTCCGGGTTCAAGACCTCCCCCGCGGTCACGACTCGCCTCACGCTGCTCAAGTCGTGCTTCCTTGCCTGCTCTACTCCGAGCCGCATCAAAAGCCTAGCTGCCGTGGGAGACGTCCAGATGAGAGTGGGCCGGTACTTCTCCACCACTTCCCAGAACACGTCGGGCCGCGGGTAGTCTATTGCCCCGTCGAAGAGTATAGACGTGGCGCCGATTATCAGCGGGGCGAAGACTATGTAGCTCTGCCCCACAATCCACCCAATGTCCGACGTGTTGAAGACCACGTCCCCCGGCTCTAGCCCATAGACGAGCTTTGCGCCGTGCCAAATCCACACTTGGTACCCCCCGTGCACGTGCACCACAGGCTTCGGCTTAGCGGTGGTGCCAGACGTAGGCATTATGAAGAGGGGTTCGTTGGCCTCGAGAAACACGGGGCTACAGTCCGTGTACTTGCCCAACTCGAGAAACTCGTCGAGAGTCAAATCTCTGCCCTTCTCCATGGCCACCTCCGCCTCGGGAAGCGCCCTCTTTACCACCACCTTCTCGGGCCGCCACGGCGAAATCTTCAAGGCCTCGTCAATGTTCTCCTTCAGCGGCACCCTACGCCCACGTCTAAGCGAGTAGTCCTGGGTAAATATTATCTTAGGCTCGGTGAGCTCTATCCTGTCGGCCACAGCCTTGGGCGAAAAGCCCGCGAAGACCGTCGTGGAAATCGCGCCTATTCTCGCCGCCGCCAGTATAACCGCCACCGCCTCGATAGAGTTCGGCATGTACACCATCACTCTATCCCCCTTCCTCACGCCAGCGGCCCTTAGAGCCGCGGCGTAGTCGCAGACGAGCTGGTAGAGCTCCCAGTAGGTTATTTTTCTCTCTACGCCGAGCTCTGGGCTGTAGTAGATGTAGGCGGGCTTGTCGCGGTACTTCCTAATCTTGTAGGACACGGCGCTGAAGCCCGCGTTTGTGTACCCGCCCACAAACCACTTAAACGGCTTAGGCGGCTCCCACTCAAAAATTTTGTCAGGCCACTTAGCCCAGTATATGTCCTCGGCCGAGGCCTCCAACACCCGCCGCCAGTAGGTCTCTGGGTCTTTCAGCGACAGCTCGTAGTTGGGGAAGAAGCTTCTCATAGCGGTACTATCATTATCTGTTATAAGTATTGTCGTTCATTATATATAATTAAAAACTGTTAGAAGCAAAGTATAAGAGGAGAACAGATGAAAAAGTGTGTGTTAGATATCTCACTTGGGCAAAATGTCAGGCGTAAGAAGCCACTTGACTACCCACTTCGGCGTACGCGTCAGCGCGACTACGCCGGAGTATCTAAACTCGACTATGGGCACCTCTGTGTTGCCAACCACGAGGAGCGACGCCAGGCGGGAGAGGTGGGGCAGATGGCCGACGATCATCACTTCGTCGAGGGTGCTAAGCCTCTCGGCCCAAATGGCAGGGTCGTCGTTTGGGTTTAGCCCGTCTTTCTCCTCCGTCCCCGTCCCTAGGGCCTCGGCGAAGATTTCCGCAGTCTGCCGAGCTCTCTTTTTCCCGCTGTGATACACCACGGCCACTTTCACTCCCGCCTTCGCCAAATGCGCCGCCACCCGCCTGCTCTCTTCAACGCCCTCCGGCGTCAAGCTACGCTCTGGGTCAACTCTCTCGTCGAAGGCTTTGCCGTGTTGAACTAAGTATATCATGAACAAGGGGGTGTGTGTTAGTTTAAAGTTTTAAAAAAGGCCGTTGTAACGCATATGCGCGTTACTGTAAAAATATTTGGGCCCAAGTACTTTGGTCTGCCGCAGTACGACGTTGTAACACACGTCTTTGACCTCCCAGACGGGGCCACGGTGGGGGACGTGGTAGACCTTTTGGAGAAGATGTACCCAGGGCTTAGGGGGAGGATTCTGAGGGGCGAAGAGATAATCCCCATGCACGACATATGGGTCAACGGGCGCTCTATCCAGTTTCTCCAAGGCCTCGCCACGAGGCTAAAAGACGGCGATGTTGTACAACTGGTGCCCCCCTTCGGCGGCTAGGCCGGCGCCCAGCGCACCACCTCTCCCTCAATCCGCCGCACTTTCCCCACCTCCTCTAGGTAGAGCAGGTGGCTGTACGCCTCTCCCACGGCGAACATTTTATTGTACACGTCGAATTGGTCGAAGGGCCCTGCATCCCAAGCTATCCTCTTGGCCACTTCGTAGGTGGTCATGGGCTCCTTTAAGACCGACAGCACTTCGGCCAAGCGTTCTTCGTGGTGTTGAATAAGCTGGTCTACTCTGTCCGCCAGATTTGGGATCTCCTCGCCGTGCGCCGGGAGGCCCCTCGCCTCCAGCCTAGTCTTGCGTAGGCTGGACAAGTACTCCTTTAGGGGGTTAAAGCCGGGCTTGGGATACCACGAGATGTTCGGGGTAATCTTGGGCAGTACGTGGTCGCCGGTAAAGACGGCGCCCTGGGACATGTACACCGTGTGGCCTGGGGTGTGCCCGGGGGTGTGCACTGCCCTCAGGCCGCAGTCCAGCTCCTCGCCGTCGCGGACTCCCCGCCAGGGCAACTTCCACACGTCTTCAAACGCCCTCCGATACCTAGACATTGGGTGGAGCTTGAGGAAGGCCTCGTAGACCTCAGGCGGCGCGCCGTGCCTCTTGTACTCCTCGGCGTACATCTTGGCCAACTCGTCGAAGGAGGGGGCCGCCCATCCCAGCTCCTCTGCCCCTATGTAGAAGTCGGGCGAGGCCACCTCGGCCAAGAACTGGGCGAGAGTTATGTGGTCGGCGTGGAAGTGCGTGAGAAAGACCTTGACAACCTCCTGCGGCTTTATCCCAATGGCCTTAAGCCCCCTCAAAAGGGCCAGCGCCGCCTCGTAGGTGGCAAGGCCCACGTCTACAAGCCCAAACCCGTCGCCGCACTTCACCACGTAGACGTTGACATGGCCGAGCTCCATGCCGGGCAGGGGGACCTTTATCCTCGAAAAATACATAGAACCACCTCCCCACGCCTATTTATGCATTTCCCGCTCCCCCAGCCAGACGTCTCTGCGACATTCAAACGCCGCCTCAACAGATTCCTCGGCGTGGCAGAGGTGGAGGGGGAAGAGGCGCTCGTCCACATCCACGACCCCGGCCGCCTGGCCGAGCTGTTGTTCCCCGGCTCCACCGTGTGGCTTAGGAAGAAGGCGGGGGGAAAGGCTCCCTACTACCTCCTCGCCGTGGAGTTGCCGGAGGAGCTCGTCCTCGTGGACTCGGCGTTGCACAACAAGATAGCCGCGTGGCTCGTGGAAGAGGGGCACGCGTTTAAGGGGTACTCTGTGGCGAAGACCGAGCCATCCTACGGCAGAGGGCGCTTCGACCTACTGCTGAGGAGGCCCGACGGGGGGCTGGCCCTGGTGGAGGTTAAGGGAGTCACGCTTGAGGTGGACGGTGTCGCGCTCTTCCCCGACGCGCCGACGGCGAGGGGAGCTCGGCATATGGAGGAGCTCGCGAGGGCCGCGGCGGAGGGCTACGAGGCCCATGTCCTCTTCCTAGTGCTCAGGAGGAGGGCCCGCCTCTTTTCGCCCAACTGGGCGCTGGACGCCAAGTTCGCAGAGGCCTTGGCCAAGGCGGCTGACGCGGGAGTGAAAATCGCCGCGGTTAAGCTGGAGATGTTCAAGTGGGGGCTGAAGTTCGCGGGGGAGCTACCCGTTAAGCTTAGATAGGAGGTAGCGGTAGACCGTGCCCCAAATCTTGTCGTCGTTGCGTATCTTGTTTTCAAAGTTCTCATAGCCGGCCCAGTCCCTAAACGCCTCCTCCGTGGCCTCGTCCCAGACGCCGGTCACCTCGCCCCTGTAGAAGCCCAGCTTTTTCAAAGCCCTCTGTACCTCCGCCGCCACATCTCTCTTTGACACAACGTCGCTGGGGTCCTCCCTTTGCAGTAGAGTGAGCTCCCAAATGCGGAAGATTCTCTTCAGCTCTTCCACCGGGTTTGGGTGGTCGTCTACCCTAATGTCCACGTAGGTGTCTGACAAGCCGAGGTATCCCCCGCCGGGCCTGAGCACAAGCAAAGCGGCTGACTGTCTCCCTCTGCGGTCTCCGCCGGCCTTGTCCCCAGCCTCTAGAGCCGCCAAGAGCTTGTCCACCAGCTCCCCCCTCTTTGTCTCAAAGGCCTTGGCCATGGCCTCCAACACCTCGGGCCCCGCCAGTATGTTCCCCAGCGCCGCGTATCCGTTGCCCACGATGTGCCCAGCGTAGTACGGACACTTGCCCCCCGTGTGGACGTACGCCTCGCCTCTGGCGTTGACCACTCCGACCTGCCTGAGCTCCCTCTCGGCGTCTTGCGCCAAGGCCTTTTCCAACGCCTCTCTCGGGGAGTGGCTCTTGAGGAGCGCGAGTATTACTTTCCCAAGTCTGGGGTTTGCATAACACTGTGTAGCCACGGCGCCTACGCCGGCCTCTGCGTGCGGCACCACGGCACCCACTGCGACGAATTTAGACGCCACAGCCACGCCTACGTCGACGCCGTCGCTCGCCACTATGGAGAAGGTCACATTGATTTATAGGGGATATAAAGATAACATGGAGCTGAGAAAAGGCGTAAGGCTGTTGAGGGGTTCTCCCAACACCTTGGTGGTTGGGGAATACGTCGTAGACCCCGGCCAGCCGGCGGAGAGGGCGGCTGAGGTGTTGCAGGCGGCGGGCCCCGCGCCTAAGGTGTTGCTCACTCACTTCCACGCAGACCACCTCACCGCGGTGCCCCCAGGCGCCGAGGTCTACGCGCCCTGGGGCGAAGAGCTCTTCGTGGCCAGCGTCCGGGCGAGGCTCTTCTTCACCCACGGCGTTTATGTAAACAACGCGGTGTACAAGGGCGGAGATATAAAGGTGTCCGGCGTGGTGAAAGACGGCAAGAGGGTAGGCCCCTTCGAGGTAGTGTCTCTGCCCGGCCACACCTTTGGCCACGTGGGGTACTACGTAGAGGGGGTGCTGTACGCCGGCGACGCGTTGTTTGGGGAAAAGGTGCTTGAGAAATACGGCGCGCCCTACCTCATGGACGTAGACGCCTTTCTAGCCTCCTTGGACAAGATAATGGCGCTTGAGCCAGAGGTCTTGGTGATGGGCCACGGCCCCGTGGTAGGTAGCCGGAAGAGGGCGGCGGAGCTGATTGAGGCAAATAGGCGCTACGTGGAGAGGGCTGTGGAGGCCGTGGCCAAGCTGTTGCCCGGCGACTTGACTAAGCTGGCCGTGGGCTTGTTGAAGGAGGTGGGCGGGGAGAGGGGGTGGGAAAACGTACTGCTGACGATGACCACTGTTAGAGCTATCTTGTCTAAGCTGTCTAGCGAGGGGCGTGTTTACTTAGATGAAGAGGGCACTTGGAGGAGTAATCTATAATTATAGATAATTATAAATTTTACCTGTATAAAAATAGAGGTTTCTCTAAACTTTCTTAGCTTCATTTCTCTATATTTTTCTATAGAAACATTTAAAAACATGCGATATTATACTCTCTATGGGTAAGTACGTTTACAGCTTCAAAGAGGCTGACTATCGGAATAAGAAGCTGTTCGGCGGTAAGGGGGCCAGCTTGATTCAAATGAGCCAGCTCGGCCTCCGCGTGCCGCCCGGCTTCATTATAACCACCGAGGCGTGTAAGAAGTTCTACGAGCCTAGGCGAGAGGAAATCGCCGAGCTGGAGGCAACCCTTCTGAAAAACCCGCCGCCGGAGGTGAGAGACCAAGTCATCGAAAAGCTCCACAAGGTTATAGACAGCCTTGAGCTGCCTCAGGAGATCTGGAGAGAGGTCGTGGAGTACATGAAGAGGCTTGAGGAAGAGACTGGGAGAAAATTTGGCGATCCTAATGCGCCGCTTTTAGTGTCTGTGAGAAGCGGCGCCGCGGTCTCCATGCCAGGGATGATGGACACGGTGCTCAACTTGGGCCTAAACGACGAGACTGTGAAAGGTCTCGCAAAGTGGTCGGGCAACGAGTGGTTTGCCTACGACGCCTACCGGAGGTTTTTACAGATGTTCGGCAAAATTGTCCTCTCCATAGACGAGAAGCTCTTCTCCTCGGCGTGGGAAGAGATTAAGCGCAAGTATGGGGCAAAGGAGGACCCGGAGGTCCCCCTGGAGGGGCTCAAAGAGGCAGTGGAGAGGTTTAAGCAGATAATTCTCAGAGAGAGAGGCGGCTTCCCGCAGGACCCGTGGGAGCAGTTGAGGCTGGCTATAAAGGCGGTGTTTAAGTCGTGGATGAGCCCCCGCGCCATTTTCTACAGGATAATAGAGAAAATAACCCCCGACGTGGCGGACTGCACCGCCGTCAACGTGGTGACAATGGTCTTCGGCAACGCAGGATGGGACTCCGGCACGGGGGTCGTGTTCAGCAGAGACGTGGCAACCGGCGAGAACAGGCTGTATGGAGAATTTCTCCCAATGGCGCAGGGAGAGGACGTGGTGGCTGGCATAAGGACTCCCATGGACATCGAGGAGTTTAGGAAGAGGTTCCCGCACCTATACGACGAGCTTTACAGGGGGGTGAAGTTGCTTGAGCGCGTCAACAAGGACGTCCAAGACGTGGAGTTCACAGTGGAGAAAGGCGTCTTGTACTTCCTCCAGGCTAGAAACGCCAAGATGACGGCGTTGGCCAGGGTAAAGACGGCTGTGGACATGGCCAAGGAGGGGATTATAACTAGGGAGGAGGCCATCCTCTACGTTAAGCCGGACCACGTCCTCCAGCTCTTATACCCGCGCATAGACCCCAAGGCCAAGGCAAAGCCGGTGGCCCAAGGCCTCCCCGCCAGCCCAGGCGCGGTGTCTGGGCAAGTGGTCTTCCACCCCGACGATGCAGTGCGGTGGGCGGCTGAGGGGAAGCGGGTGATATTGGCTAGGGTGGAAACTAAGCCCGACGACGTGCACGGCTTCTACGCCGCGGTGGGCATTCTCACGAGCAGAGGCGGAATGACTAGCCACGCCGCGGTGGTGGCGAGGGCAATTGGAAAGCCCGCGGTGGTCGGCGCAGAGAGCATAGAGATACACGAGGAGGAGAAGTACCTCAAGATAGGCGACATAGTGGTAAGGAGGGGGAGTGGATAACCATTGACGGGCACACGGGCAACGTCTACATAGGCGTCGTGCCCACGATAGAGGCCGAGCTGATCCCAGAGCTCGAGGAGCTTCTGAGCTGGGCTGACCAAGTGCGGAGGCTCGGCGTTAGAGCAAACGCCGATTTGCCCGACGACGCGGCCATAGCGAGGAAGTTTGGGGCCGAGGGCATCGGCTTGTTGAGAATTGAGAGAATGTTTAGAAAGCCTGAGAGACTTGAGCTACTCCGGAGGATAATTCTCGCGGAGAGCGCCGAGGAGAGGAGGCCGTACCTGGAGAAGTTGTACAAGGCGTTGAAGGAGGACTTTAAGGAGGTGTTCCGCATAATGGACGGCCTGCCCGTAATTGTGAGACTGATAGACCCGCCGCTCCACGAGTTTCTGCCAAAGCCCGAGGAGGTGCTGGAGCAGATTTACCAGAGGAAGATGCGTGGCGAAGACGCCTCGGAGCTCGAGAAGTTGTACAAGCGCTTAAAGGCGTTGCAGGAGGCTAACCCAATGCTCGGCCACAGAGGCGTGCGGGTCGGCGTCACGCACCCCGACTTCTACTACTACTTAAACAGGGCCATTCTAGAGGCCGCGGCGGAGCTGAAGAAGGCCGGGCACAACCCCGTCGTGGAGATCATGATACCGCAGGTGGCAGACGCGAGAGAGATAGTGTTTGTAAAAGAGAAGAGCATAATACCTGCGCTTAGAGACGTGGAGAAGGAATTCGGCGTGTCTCTCAACGTGAAAATAGGCACAATGGTGGAGACTGTGCGCGCCGCGTTGACCATAGACGAAATAGCCAAGCACGTGGACTTCATAAGCTTCGGCACCAACGACTTGACACAAGCCGTGTTTAGCTTTAGCCGCGACGACGCTGAGAACAAGTTCATACCGCAGTACCTAGAGCTAAAGATACTAGACGCAAACCCCTTTGAGACGCTGGACGTCAAAGGAGTTGGAAAACTAGTAGAATACGCAGCTGCCACAGCCAAGGAGGTGAACCCCTCCATAGAGGTGGGAGTATGCGGCGAACACGGCGGAGACCCCAAGTCCATCTACTTCTTCCACAAGACCAAGGTGGACTACGTAAGCGCGTCGCCGTTTAGAGTACCTCTGGCGAGACTAGCCGCCGCCCAGGCCGCAATACTGCAGAGCAAATAACGCACTTACGAAAACGGTTTTAAAACCACGCCAATTTTATACACATGTGGACGAAGCTTAAGAACTTCATAACTGGGGTCTGCCTACTCCTAGCGCCGTACCTTGACGTCTGCAAATTCGGCGCGCCTAAGGCGCAGAGCGGAGTCAAAGAGACGCGCGAGACCCGCTGCACCAAGATCAAGTAATGCTAAATTTTATTGAAACATTCCACCGAGAGGTAGCCAAGAGGCTCGACGCAGTGGACTCGGCGGGCGAGGCCGCGGGGCTAATGGAGTGGGCAAACGGCAAAGTGGGGAAATGCGACGTGTACTTCCTCTGGTTTCCAGCCACCAAGAGGCTCGTATACGCCGTAAAATGCCCCACGGGGCTGAGGGAGGGGGAAGTGGAGGCGAAAAGCCACGTCGAGGCGGTTGCACACGTGGAGAAGATAATCGCAAGCCTTAGGAGATGAAAGTCGCCGTCCTCTACACAGGCGGCAAAGACAGTCACTACGCCCTGCTAAAGGCGTTGGAGGAGGGGCACGAAGCTGCCTGTCTCATCACCGCGCTTCCCCGCCGCGCCGACTCCTACATGTTCCACACAGTGAACATAAGGTGGAGCTTAATACACGGCGAGGCCATGGGCATACCTCACTTCGCGGTGGAGGTAAGCGGGGAAAAGGAGAGGGAAGTGGAAGAACTCGGCGAATCGCTTGCACAGTTGCGCAGAGACTGCCGCTTTGACGCATTGGTCTCAGGCGCCGTGGCGTCTCGCTACCAGAAGGAGAGAGTAGACAAGTTGGCCAAGCTCCTGGGCGTCCGCCACCTGGCCCCCCACTGGGGGAGAGACCAAGAGGAGCTCCTGCGGGAAGAGGCGGCCCACATGCGGTTCATAATCACAGCCGCCATGGCCATGGGCCTCGGGCCCCAGTGGCTGGGGAGAGCCGTCACGCCCGACGCGGCCGAGGAGCTAATCGCCCTCAGCCGGCGGTACGGCTTCTCGCCCGTCGGCGAGGGAGGCGAATACGAGACATACGTGGTGGAGAGCCCCCTACTCCAAGTAGAGGTAAGCGGCACGGCGCACTGGCACCCCAGCGGGTGGGGGTACTACGAGATAAAAGAGGCAAAGGCAGTGAGGGGAAAGATTCGCGGAAACCACGCCCCATAGAAACTTCTCAGTAAGTTGTTTTGGCACCGGCGCCGCGTCTACCTAAAGCCTTTGCTCTCTTCGGTTTGTTACTTTCAGCGAGGTCCCCCTACAAAGTTATAATCAGCGACTTTTTAATGCCGTGGAGCGGCAGAGATATGTCGCCGTCTAAAGTAGCTGGAGACGGCTGGGACGAGCTCTGCCGACACCTGCGGAATATTCACCATCGCTACATGGAACTTGCTAGGTTTCATAGCGAGAGGTGCAACTTCCCTGGGGCCCATTGTAAGCGGCCGTGGGGCAGGGAGTACACAGAGGATGATCTGAAGCTGATGTGGAAGTACATAGAGTACACAGAGCCTCTGTGTTGCAAACTGATGAAAGGGCTGGCTGGGGTAGAGTATAGGATAAGAGAGCTTGGGATAGAGAGCCTTAAGAGACATGGTGGCTTAGTCAAAAGGTCGGTGGCGCACAGCGAGATTACAAAGTGGCACCTAAAAAAGCCGGTGCTTGTTTATCTAACGCTATTGGACACGGAGATGCGTGTCACGTGGAGAGAACTTGACGAGACGTCGCTACGGAGTCAGCAGAAGGAGTTTATGCAATTTGTGGATGGGGCTCATGGTGCTAGGGATACGAGGGTGGAAATCTTCGATATAGATGCGGACTACAAGAGGCTGTGGCTTGAGATACCGCTAGTAAAGCCGGTATCGCGCATGTTGGGCCAGAGAGATAGGGCGCCTGTGGCGTTGTTTAGAAACTTGGGCTGGTTGCTCAGCGACGATAGACGAAGTAGCTTGAAGCATAGTGCCAGTAATCCTGGCCAAATTGCCTTACGGCTTTTTGACTGGATTGCCTTGGCGAAATACGCCATTGAAGTATTAAACTTATCCCCTAATAAGCCTCTGGTATTTAAGCTGGCGGTCCGCCAAGCCACAAAAACTGTGATGAGCATAAGCCCTACAGTGGAAATGTGGCCGGTCGGCACAGCGGCTGAGGTCATTAGGGGTCTCTATAAGTGGTTTGGAATTACGCTGGGCAGAACGGAGGGAGTGCTCGTGCGGGGCTACGCCGTGCTAAAGGCGTTGAGGGAGGCGGCGTTTAAAAAGAATGGCAGAGTGTACGTGGTTGACGACGTTGGCGCTTGGATTGCCTTCAGCAACGCCGTGGGGACGCTCGTGCTGGGAGATGGCAACGTGTATAAGACAGAGCTGAGAATTGCGGCAAAAACTACGCCGAAGAAGACGCTTAAGGGAGAGACTTCTCTGGCGAGTGAACTAGCCGAGGCTGTAAAAGGTATTCTCGCGGGGCCATTTATACGTCTCAGGCCGTGGCACATGCGTCTCCTACTGCCTATTGCGCCGAGACCTGCGTTTGGGAAAGCTTTGAATCTTTACACGTCGCTGGCTAGAAACCCTGTAGCCGCCCTTGTTGAACTAGGTAATGCTAAATATCTACTTTACCGTTATGATAACAGATTTGGGGTAAAAGGCGTAACAGCCGTCGAATTGTACGAAACGTTGAAGAAATTAAATATAGAGGTAAAGCTAAGGGGCAACGCGGTCAAATTTACGCCAAAACAGCTAGAGGAATTAGCGCAGAGAGGTGTCCCCGTACGGTTTTTAGACGAGATAGAAAAGGTGGCGGCCAGAGAGATGATCAGGAGGTTAGAGAAGGCTAAGAAGAGGGCTGGCAAGGCGGTGAAGCCGCAACTCGATGTCGAGTCTGTTAGGCGTGTGTTAGTAGAGATGGCAAAGATCGCCAGAATCATTGTAGCACAGTACAAGCGCGGAGAGTACATCAGGATAATTCCCCATGATAAGACAAAGGCGTGCGAAATAAAGGCTATGCTTTTGTCTGTGGGCATAAGGAGTTCGCTATCACGGCGTAAAGGAGAGGTGAGGGTATATGAAAAGAGATCCCTAGAAATAATCAAAACGGCTTTGCTCTCCATAAAGGCTGAAGCCCCGGCCGGGATTTGAACCCGGGACTTCCGCGCCGGCGGCTCTACGGGTCTGCAGCCCGCCGCTCTAGTCGGATAATTAGCCCTCTAACCACGCTGAGCTACCGGGGCTATCTCTTTTCCTTCCTCAATTTTTAAATTTACTGCCGCGTTTCCCTAGGTTACAGGAGCCCGCCTTTAGGAGACCGGCGCCATGTGTTACGTCCAGTGGAGGCAAGCCTTAGAGTCTGGCCGCTCTCGTTGTTCGCCGAGCCCCAGTGGTCATGTCATCTCCATTGCATGTTATGCTTCGATGCGAGCAAACGACTTGCGCTCTTCTGCGCGCAGTATTGGAAAATTACTGCCGTCCTATTGCCTTTTTGATCTCTTCTACGGCGGTGGGGTTTTCGAGGGCTGAGAGGTCGCCTGGGCTTTTTCCCAGGAGGATTGCCCTTATTACTCTCCTCATGATTTTGGCGTTTCTTGTCTTGGGGAGCTCTTTCACGAAGTATATCTCTTCCAAGGCGCCGTATGCCTTGCCAAGCGCCTTCTCAGCCAGTGCCGCCAGCTCTCTTTTAAGCTCTTCGCTTGGCTGAAAGCCCTGCTTTAACACTACGAAGGCCACTGGCACCTCGCCCTTGAGCGGGTCGGGCTTGCCCACCACAGCCGACTCGGCCACTGCCGGGTGGGAGTTGAGCACGCCCTCCACTTCGGCGGGGCCTAGGCGCTTCCCAGCCACCTTGAGCGTGTCGTCTGCCCTGCCCACGATGTAGAAGTAGCCGTCTTCGTCTACCACAGCCGCGTCGCCGTGCGCCCACACCCCCGGCCACTTGGACCAGTACGTCTCTAAATACCGCTGGGGGTCTCTCCAGAAGCCCCTAGTCATGCCGGGCCAAACGGACAGCACCACCAGCTCTCCCTCAACCCCCGGCGGCGCCGGCTTTCCGTCTTCTGTAAACACGGCGGCTTTTGTCCCCGGCGAGGGGCCATTGAAGGATGTGGGCTTTATGGGCTTTACCACGTAGCACCCCAGTATGCCTCCGGAGACCTCGGTGCCCCCTGAGTAGTTTATTATGGGCGCCCTCCCCCTCCCGGCCTTGTACAGCCACCACCAGCTCTCGGCGTCTATGGGCTCCCCCGTGTTGCCGAAGGCCTTAAGCTCGCCTGCCCCCTCCCCAGGCTCTGCCCCAATTGTGCGGAGGTGTCTTGTGAGCGTGGCGGCCATGCCGAGCACCTTTACCTTAAACCGCTCTACGAACCTCCACACCCTGTCTTTGGGGTAGTCGGGGGCTCCCTCGAAGAAGGCCATGGAGCCCCTCAGCAGATACGCCGAGAAGACGAGCCACGGCCCCATCATCCACCCCATGTCTGTGACCCAGGTGAGGGTCTCCCCCCTCTTGAGGTCGAAGTGGAAGTAGACGTCGGCGGCGGCCTTTATGGGGAACCCCCCGTGGACGTGCACTGTGGCCTTGGGCTTCCCAGTGGTGCCCGAGGTGTATATGAGCATCATGGGGTCCTCCGCCTCGGTGACCTCCACGTGGTCTCCGCCTGTGCGAAAGACCTCGCCCAAGTCTACGTAGTCCTTCCTCTCCCTAGCCCTCGCGTGGAGCACCACGGCCTCCACAGACTTGGCCAACCCCGCCTCCAGCTCGGCCAACATGTCCACCTCCCTCCCCCTCCTATACGATACATCTGAGGCAAAGACGAAGCGGGCCTCGCTGTCCTCAAGCCTAATTCTAATGGCCTCTCTGCCGAAGCCGCTGAAAAGCGGCACAAAAATCCCCCCAGCCCTAATGATGCCGAGCATCACAGGCACAATTTCGGGCACCATGGGCATATAGACGGCCACTCTATCCCCCTTCCTAAGCCCCGCCCTCTTCAGCCAAGAGGCCACTGCCCTTGCCTTATAGAGCACGTAGGAGTAAGACCACTCGGCCGCCGAACCGTCTTCCCCCTCCCACTTCACCAGCGGCTGGGCGGACTCTTCGAGCTGGTCACCGATGTTTAAAAATCCTCCTACAAACCAGCGAGGCCACTGAACACCGCGGGAGAGATCTAACACTTTCTCATAACGCCTAGCCCACCTCAGCCCCAGTATGCGTGACTCAAACCAAGACCAGAAGTCCCCCGTGTAGGTATATTCCAGAAATGCCTCAAGAGTCTCTCCCCTCTCGGCAAGAATTCTTCCAATGTTTGAATCCTCCTTGTGTTCCCTTTCCGGAGTCCACATCGACTTCATTTAATTCTTAATATTAAAAACTTAAAAACCGTTATCAAATAATTAGCATGCTTAATGAGGAACACAAATTAGTTGTGAAAACAGTAAGAGAATTTGTAGAATCGCATATTAGGCCTAAGGTCAGGGAAATAGACAAAGGCAACTACCCGAGGGATATTTTGAGGAAGCTAGGCGAGCTCGGCTTGTTGGCGCCAACAATTCCGCCTGAGTATGGGGGAGGAGGCTCAGACACTTTGACACAGGCATTAGTAATAGAGGAGTTAGCCAAGGCTAGCCCCGCGGTGGCCACAATTATGGAAATTCAAAGCTCTATGATAGCGGAGAATATATACGCCATGGGCAACCCCCGGCAGAGGGAGGAGCTTTTGCCCAAGTTCGCCTCTGGCGAGTTTATCTGCGCTTTTGCTCTTTCTGAGCCTTGTTGTGGTAGTGATGCTGGGGCTATTGAGACTAGGGCTGTGCGTGTGGGTGGGGAGTGGCGTATCTCTGGGGTTAAGATGTGGATTACCAGCGGCTTGTACGCAGACTACTACCTAGTCTTTGCCCGCACTGGCCCCAAGGAGGCTAGGCATAGGGCAATAACCGCCTTCCTAGTGAAGAGGGGAAGCTGCGTAGAGGCTACTCCAATAGAGGTAATGGGCGTGAGAGGCACCGGCACCGCCGAGGTTAAGTTCAACGAATGCCCAGCCAACGACGACGACGTGGTAGGAAAGGTAAACGAGGGGTGGGCCGTTGTAGTTCATGCGTTGAACGTGGGTAGGGCGGCTATATCTGGCGTGGCTGTGGGTATCGCCAGGGGGGCCTTTGAGGAGGCTCTCTCCTGGGCCAGAGGCAGGAGGCTGTTTGGGAAAACGCTCATAGAGTTCCAGAACACCCAGTTTGAGCTAGCTGAGATGTACGCCGCCATTGAGACGGCGAGGACTTTGACGTACTACGCCGCATATCTGTACGATGTGAAGTCTCCCGACTTTATAACCATGGCCCACGTGGCAAAGCTTCAGGCGGCGAGAATTGCGGTGGACGTAGCGAGGAGGGCTGTGCAACTCGAGGGCGGATACGGCTACAGCAAGGAGAGTAAGGCGGAGATGTTCTATAGAGATGCCAAAATTCTTGAAATCGGCGAGGGCACAAACGAGGTAATGAAGTACGTCTTATTCAAACTCCTGGAGAAACACTAGCTGTTTAACAGCAGGTAGAAGGCCGGCGTCACGTACTTCATAGACGCCACTTTCTGCGCGGTGGGCGGAAGCGGCTTGGCTACTGCGGCGATTTTGTCCGTGGCCATGTACTTCCTGTACTTGCGCTTGAAGTCGAGGGTGGCCTCCTCATACACAATGGCGTAGCCCTCCGCCACAAGCTCGTCTAAGACGGCCTCCACCGCTATGGGCGTAAGCTCCGCCTTCTGCTTAAGCTCCCGCAGGGCGATTACCACCAGCGAGTATATAGTTTCCACGTCCCCCGACTCCACAGCCGCAAGCGCCGAGGCCACCAAAGTCTTCAAATCCACGAAAAGGCAACAGACCCAGTATTTATCTTATGTGCAAAACTGGTGAGGTCTATACTTCTCTACTAGTCTACCATACCCCGCGGCCGTCAGCGCCACTTCAAGCTGGCGCAAGGCTTCACAGCCCCTAGCCCTAGCCGCGGCGGCAAGCGCCACTTCTACCACCACATCTCTACACGCCTCTCCACACGCATTGTAGAGGGCCTCTGCATCGCCCACGTATTGTACATACTTGTCGACGAGCGCCCCGCCTGCTCTGCCCATTTTAGAGGCCTCGGCGAGAGCGTACACGATCAAGTCCCTAGGCACAACGGCGGCCGCCTCAACGAGAGACAAGGCGAGCCCCCTGGCCTCAGGCCCGCCCCTCGACAGAGCCAGCTCCACGTAGTCTCTAAACGGGGTCACGTCCACCCTCCGCCTCTTGGCCTCCTCGTTGAGATAGGCGAGGAACTCAACCCACTTGTCCTCCCCCAGCTCCTCAGCCCTCACGCTGGCGTAGTAGGCGAGGCCCTCGGGCAGAGGCGGAAAGTCCAGCGACAGCCGGTACGGGTGCACAATGGCGTTGACCAACTCCTCCCCCATGGCGCCGCCTCTGCAAAGCCGCGCGAGCTTCCCCACGCAAGGGCTTTCCCCAAGGGCCAGGCGCAGAACGGCCTCCGCCAAGTCGCTATAGGCGCCGTGGGCTATCACAAACCCCTTCAGCAAGAGGCGAAGGTCGACCTCCCCACGCCTTCCTCCCAGCTCCTCCGCCACTTTTACCAAGGCCTCTTCGCAGAGGGGCCCCACCCGCCTTAGAGCACGCACATACCACCCAGGCCTTGTAAAACGCCTAAGGCCATCTGCGGCTTGTAGCGCGAGCACCTCCACGTACTACCTGTGGGGGCTTGGAATTTTTCTAGCCAGCGAGACTAGCCTCTCCGCCACCCTCACCTTTGCCTCAACCTCCTCGTAGTGCGCCACCTCTGAGAGGAGAGGCCCCGGCAGGCGGCGGTGGGCTACCACATCGGCGAAGCGGGGGCC
>ERZ1684501.36-NODE-36-length-16935-cov-15.242950_pt1 | contig 16935 bp, 14 predicted proteins | sample MGYA00580191_ERZ1684501 | MGnify/ENA primary metagenome ERZ1684501 (study PRJEB41475, sample SAMN08455322) | hot springs metagenome | biome: temperate mixed forest biome [ENVO:01000212]; feature: neutral hot spring [ENVO:00002181]; material: water | place: New... | reverse complement strand
CTACTCCCCGTACTAAGAGGTCTTAGGAACCCTTATCAATATAACCATAGCCCCCGACAGAGCTCTCTATCTTCTCCGATCACAGCCTTATAGCCGTTGCGAGCTATGTTTGTTGCTGCGTTTAGACTCGCAAGAGCCAGATGTGCACGGCCGGCTTCCTAGCTGTCTTATAGCCTCTTTGGGGGCCCTTACGCCCTCCTCCCTTCTGGGGTTGAGGTTTAGGGGTAATGTGGTCTGAGGGATGCAGGGCCTTATGGTTGCTTTATTTCCTCGCTATGCTTACTACATAGTCGGCTATGTGTTTTGCTATGTTGATGCCTGAGGCTTTCATTAGGGCTTTAAACTCTGGGACTACGTTGACTTCGTTAACGTAGAAGCCTTCGCTGTCGTAGACTATGTCTACTCCGGCTATCTCAGCTCCTATAGCTTCACTTGCTTTAACTGCGAGCTCCACTATCTCGCCTGTAGGCTTGAAGTGTACAGCTTCGCCCCCGAGTGCAGCGTTACTCCTCCAGTCACCCGGGGGCCCCCTCCTCTCCATACATGCTACAACCTCGCCTTTGATAGTCAAGCACCTTATATCGCGTCCTAGCGTGGCAGGCTTCTGTATAATGTGTACTCTAAACTGTGGGGCCTCCATCTCCACCCTGTGGCTGTAAATCTGCCTCAACGCCTCGGGGCTCTTAGCTATGGATACTAGCCTACCCCAACTCCCTACGGGGGGCTTAACTATAGCAGGGTACTCCACGCTGCCAACTACTTCCTCTAGCTCCACCCCATCAAGAGCTACTATCGTCTTCGGTATCCTAACGCCGTATCTAGCTAGTAGGGTGTACGTGAGTAGCTTATCGTGCCCCACTAGGAGTGACCTAGAGCTGTTAATCGACACACCCCCCGAGCCCTCGACGAGAGCCGATACGTAGATGCTGTTAGTAGCAGAGATGTTCCTAACCAGTACCACTACACCCTCCAGGCTAGGCTCCGGTATCCTAAGGGGCTTCTTAGAGCTGAGGATCACTGGGTTAAATCCTCTCTCTTTAAACTCTCTTACTAAGAGCTCCTCCTCGACCCTGAGTAGATCCACTGAGACCCCTATGGTTTTAAGGGCGTTTCACCTCACCCCACGCTCCCAGCGAGATTCTCGATTATCTTGTAATAGACGCTTATACCGGCAAGGTACTCTTCGAAAGCTATCTCCTCGAAGTCTGTGTGGGAGAGCTCGGGCCTCCCAGGGCCTATCTCGACTATGTTGCTAGATATGCTGGATAGTATCGTCATATCGCTTGTCCCAGCTTTATACGCTATCCTCGGCTTTAAGCCTAGCTGTAGTAGAGCTCTAACAGCCGCTCTAACAGCTGGGTTATTTGGGTTAGCCTTGAACGGCTCGGTGCAATCCTCTAGTGTCCATGTGCACCTCTCGTACCCTGAGAGGATCCCCTCTAGGAGCTTTCTAAGCTCCTGCGAGCTACCGCCTATGGGTATCCTAGCGTTGAATATGGCTGTAGACGTTTTGGGTATGACGTTGAGCTTCTCTCTACTGCCGCACTCCACGTAGACTGGGGTTATGGTGTACTCTGCTAAGTCTTTAAGGCTGTAGACTATCCTGATTACATCCATGCATGGAGACTCGTAGAGGTGCGGGTTAGCCGTGTGCCCCCCGCTACCCCTACAAGTGACGGCTAGCCTACAGCTACCCCTGCAGCCTATCACGACACCGTTTAAACCTGTAGGCTCCCCCACTACTATGTAGTCTGCCTTAACCCTACCCACGATACCCCTAGCCCCGTGGCTCGGCCCCTCCTCCCCTACGAGGGCTGCTAGCACCACCTTGAGCTCTGAGAGGTCTAGGCTCCTCGAGGCTAGGTAGGCTGCCATAGTCATGGCTGCAAGGGGGCCCTTAGCGTCTACAGCACCCCTGCCTACCAGCTTCTCGCCCTCAACTCTAGCCTTTAGCGGCTCATCAACAGTGTCTATGTGGCCCGCTAGGAGTAAAACCCTAGGGCCTCCCCCCACCTCCGCTATAAGGTTTCCTATGGGATCCACCTCTACCCTCTCAAATCCAAGCTTGTAAGCGTAGCTCTCGAGTAGGCGGACGGCCTTCTCCTCTCTAAACGTTGGACTCTCAACCTCTACCAGTCTAACCAGCAGCTCTACTGCTAGCCTCTTCGTCGATGCATCTAGCAAGAACCTCCACCCCCCACCTTATATCGTCTAACGTTATCATGTAGGGTGGGAGGAGGCGGACAACTGTACTCCCAGCTTTAAGCGTGAGCAGCCTTCTAGCCTGAGAGCACTTAATAACGTTTGCTGGGATTATGCGGAGATCAACTCCAACCATAAGCCCGAGGCCCCTAACCTCCCTTACAACCCTGCTACCCCTAAGCCTAGAGGCTAGAGAGTCTTGCAGGATTCTACCTGATACCTCAGCCTTCTCTACAACCCCCTCGCCTAGGAGAACCTCTACAGACGCTTTAACAGCTGCACATGCGAGAGGGTTACCTCCGTACGTTGACCCGTGATCTCCAGGCTCAAGCTTAGAGGCTAAGCTGCCCTCTACAGCTACTAGGCTAACAGGGAACCCCCCGCCTATAGCTTTACCTGCAACGAGTATATCAGGCTCTACACCGTAATGCTGGTAAGCCCAAACCCTCCCAGTCCTACCGAAGCCCGTCTGAACCTCGTCCACGATTAGTACGGCGCCAACGCTCTCAACTCTCTCCCTCAACGCTTTAACGAACTCGCGCCTTGCAGGTATAACCCCACCCTCTCCCTGGACTAGCTCAACTATGACGGCTGCCGTGCCCTCATCTATAGCTTTAAGCGCTTCTACGTCGTTGAAAGGTACTATCTCGACACCCGGCAGTAGAGGCTCAAACCCCCTCTTGTACCTCTGAGAGCCTGTTACGGAGAGAGCCCCAAAGGTTCTCCCATGGAAGGAGTTTGTAAAGGATACTATCTTAGCCCTACCCGTAGCCTTCCTAGCTATCTTCAAGGCGAGCTCTACAGCCTCACTCCCGCTATTAAGTAGGGTTACATAGCTCAGCCTGCTCGGTAAAACCTTCTCGAGGGCCCCCAGCATCTCATCTCTAACTCGTACTCTGAATGAAGGTGTTGCTACCATGACCTCGTCTAGCTGTCTTTTAAGAGCTTCTACAACCCTAGGATTCCTATGGCCTAGGAACGCGACGCCGTGGCCCGTGTGGAAGTCTAGGTATTTGTTGCCCTCAGCATCCCACACGTACTGGCCTTCTGCTTTAGCTATAGTGAGGCCCCTATCCTCGTAGAATCTTAGGTAGCTAAGCATGCCTACCTCCTCGCTATGGAGACTAGGTAGTCTACTATCTTACCGGCTAGGTCGTAGCCTGTAACTACAACGGTATTCCTAAAGTCTGGGACGGCGTTAACCTCGTTGACTAGGTAGCCTCTCTCTGGATCCTCGAAGATGTCTAAGCCCGCTACTTCAACACCTACAACTCTAGCTGTCTTGATTGAAAGCTCTCTCAACTCATCGTCGATGGGAGCTGGGACAGCTTTACCCCCTCTAGCTGTGTTAGTTATCCAGTGCTGGCTAACCCTGTATATAGCTACGGGTACCTCCTCTCCTACCACGAAGACCCTAATATCCCTACCGGGTTTCCTCACAAACTCCTGTACTAGGTGCACCTTAAGCATGGGATTGTTCATGTACGTCCTATGCTCCACTATAACCCTTAAGGTTTCGCTATCATCAACGAGGCTAACCAGCCTACCCCAGCTACCGTTAATAGGTTTCACGACGACTGGGTAGCCTAGCTCCCCGGCAGCCTTTAAGGCTGACTCCTCGCTAAACGCAACTAGAGTTCTAGGCGTTGGTATGCCGTGAGCGGAGAGTAGAGCTAAAGTCCAGAGCTTATCGTGAGCTACGGCTATAGACCTAGAGTTGTTAACAACACGGGCCCCCATAGATTCAAGAGCTAGAGTTGACGAGAGGGCCGCGACATGGCTTAGACTCCTTTGTAGGAACACGTCTACACTCACAGGTAGCTTACCGTTTACAGCTAAAGGCTGAGCCCTGAGGTGTAGGAGCTCGACCCTAACAGACTTCCTCCTAGCAGCCTCTAGTATCGCCCTCTCCTCCCACCTAGCTACATCGTAAACCATAGCTACAGCCGTCAAGACCCCCTACTCTCCCCAGTCCTCGCTTACCTCGAGAGGCTTCAACAGGATCCTATTACCATCAACTACAACCTCTAGGACTACTCCACAATCATGCTCTACAACTTCGCCTGGCATTACATCATCTGGAAGTGTGGCCTCCTTACCACATATGGGGCATCTAGCTTGAACCATAGCAGCTCGCCCTTAGGGTGTTCCTACTACAGAGCCTTTTAAGCGTTTAAGGAGAAATTTCAAACATATTACATTTGAAACTAGATAGTAACCTTTAAAAGCCGGGAGGTTACATCTCCTTAGGGGACCTATTAGTGGTGAGAGTTGCGATACTAGGGGGCTCTGGGTATACCGGGGGAGAGCTGTTGAGGCTTCTAGCTTTCCACCCGCATGTCGAGGTTACAGTGGTCACCTCTAGGGAGCATGTGGGTAAGCCTATCCACTTTGTACACTTCAATTTGAGGGGCTTCTATAGAGGCCTTAGGTTCTCCGGTATAGATCTCGACGTTATAGCTAGTAGAGCTGACGTAGTCTTCTCCGCTTTGCCTCACGGTGCTAGCTTAAACTATGTGCCTAAGCTACTCGAGGTCGGCCTGAAGGTTGTCGATCTAAGTGCAGACTTTAGGCTTAAGAGGCCTGAGGATTACAAGGAGTGGTATGGGTTCGAGCATCCATACCCAGACCTCCTATCTAAAGCTGTCTATGGAATGCCGGAGTTGCATAGAGAGGAGCTTAGGGGAGCTACGCTAATCGCCTCTCCTGGCTGCAACGCTACGGCAGCTATCCTAGCCCTACTACCACTCGTTAAAGGTAACCTCGTAGACTTGGATAGGATAGTAGTGGATGTTAAGGTTGGCAGTAGTGAGAGAGGCTCTAACCCCTCCCCTGGCAGCCACCACCCTGAGAGGGAGGGTGCTATGAGGCCTTATGAGGCTGAGGGGCATAGGCACGCTGCTGAGGTCTCACAGGAGTTAAGCCTAGTAGCTGGGAGGCCTGTAAAGGTATCCATGGTGCCCCACTCTGTGGGAGCAATTAGGGGTGCCCTGGCTTCTGCTCACTCCTGGCTAGTAAGGGACGTTAGCGAGCTAGACGTGCTAAGAGTGTACTCTGAGACCTACTCGAAGGAACCGTTCGTTAGGATTGTTAAAGGCCTGCCTCCCGGATATCCTGACCCTAAGTACGTTATTGGTAGTAACTTCGCAGATGTAAGCTTCGCATTGGAGAGGAGGGTTCTGAGAGTAACTGGGTTCGCGGCGATAGACAACCTAGTTAAGGGGGCTGCGGGGCAGGCCGTACAAGCTTTTAACATAGCTATGGGCTTTGAGGAGACCGAAGGGCTTAGAATGCCGCCCCTCAAGCCAGCGTGATGAGGCATGTTGGTAGTCAAGGTTGGAGGTAGGGTTTTAAAGTCTGGTGTCGAGGCTGTCCTTAGAGACCTGGTAGAGCTCTGGAGGGCAGGCGAGAAGATCATCTTGGTCCACGGTGGTGGCGATATAGTAACGGAGTATTCTAGGAGAATGGGTGTAGAGCCTAAATTCGTCGTATCTCCTGGTGGTGTTAGGAGTAGGTATACATCCCTCGAGGAGCTCGAAGTCTACGTGATGGTAATGGCTGGTAAGGTGAATAAGGAGATCGTAGCTAAGCTAAACGCTATGAAGTGTAGAGCAGTAGGCATAAGTGGGGCTGACGGCCCCACGATAGTAGCTGAGAGGAAAAAGAAGATAATAGTGGTAGACGAGAGAGGGAGAAAGAGGGTTATCGAGGGAGGCTACACAGGGAGGATAGTAAGGGTGGAGACACATCTTCTAAACCAGCTACTCTCACATAACTACCTCGCCGTTGTAGCCCCAATAGCCGTAGACGATGAGGGTACACTACTCAATGTAGACGGAGACCAGGCAGCGTTAAAAATAGCTACCTCCATGAAAGCCGGAAGGGTAGTGATACTAACAGACGTAGAAGGCTTAATGGTAGACGGCGAGCTAATAAAGGAGATTAAAGTGGGAGAAGCTAGGGAGTTAATCCCCAGGATAGGGCCTGGAATGAATAGGAAGATCATAGAGGCGGTGGAGGCAGTAGAAGCTGGTGTAGGCGAAGTCATAATAGCCTCAGGGCTACACGAAAAACCTGTAACCAGGGCCCTAGCAAACCAGGGAACCAGGATAACAGGTTAAGGTAACTCCCACCCAAATCAAGGCTCTCCCCGTTGTAACCCCTCCATTGGGGGAGAGCTTCTAGCTGTAACCACAATGTTTCACTGCGTTCCATTTGTTACTTTTAAATAGGGGGTGTTACGATACTATAGTTGGTGGCGTAACTTGGCTAAAGTTAGTGTAGCTAGTATTGTTAGGGGCTTGATTCTATCCAAACCTCTTATCAGGGGCTGCCTAGCTGAAGGTATAGTCAACTATAGCGCTCTCGCTAGGCTCCTCTCTGAGGAGTTGAAAGCAAGGGGTATTCACGCTTCGCAGGGCGCTATTAAAATGGCTCTAGTTAGGATTAGGGAGGAGGTTGTTGAGGATGAAAAACTCCTAAAGGCTAAGCTTAAACGCGTTCTAGGATCTACAGTGCTTCAGCTTCAATCAGACCTTACGGTAGTTACTGTTAGAAAACACTCTGTGCTAGCAAAGCTTCCAGCTATAGTTAAGTCTATGGAGATGGCTAGATTCTTCCAGATACTCCAGGGAGTTAACACTTTCACATTCATAGTATCTAATGAGAACTTAGACGAGCTACTCAAAAGCATAGATAAAAGCGATATACTGGAAATCCTGAGAGATCAAACAGCTATAATACTTGTGAGCCCGAAGGAGATCGTAGAGGTGCCGGGAGTCGTAGCTTTAGTAGCCTTAACTCTATACGAGAATAACATAAACATAACCCAGATAGTCTCGTGCTACAACGATACAATAATCCTAGTTGAAGCTAGTAAGTCGTGGGAGGCTTATAGGGTCTTAGAAACTCTAGTCAAGTCTATGAGAGACTAGTTACATTTATAAACAGGCTTCTCTAAAATATAACAAATAAATTATATTTAGTTAATATTTGTTTCAAAACGCTTTTTAGCGTTATTTTTATTGAATCCTAGCGGTGGACTATATGAGGGTAGTCTTAGCTTACTCTGGAGGGCTCGATACCAGCGTTATACTGAAGCTCCTACAGGAGAGGTTGGGAGCTGAGGTTGTAACTGTTACTGTTAACGTAGGCCAGCCTGAGGATTTCGAGGAGATAGAGGCGAAAGCTTACAAGCTGGGTGCTGTTAAGCATTATACCATAGATGCTAGGAGGGAGTTTGTGGAGGGCTATATCTTCAAGGCCGTTAAGGCTAATGCTCTCTACGATGGCCTCTACCCCCTATCTACGGCTTTAGCTAGACCCCTTATAGCTAGTAAGGTTGTCGAGATTGCGTTGAAGGAGGGAGCTGAGGCTGTAGCTCATGGGTGTACAGGTAAGGGTAATGACCAGATTAGATTCGACTTAGCCTTTAAGGCTTTAGCTCCCCACCTTAAGATAATAGCTCCTGTGAGAGAGTGGGGTCTCACGAGAGACTGGGAGATAGACTATGCTATAAAACATGGGATCCCAGTAAAGAGCAAGGTTTACAGTATAGATGAGAACCTATGGGGTAGATCTATTGAAGGCGGTGTACTCGAAGACCCAACCGTAGAGCCTCCGGAGGAGGTATTTGCGTGGACTGTACCCCCAAGTAGGGCCCCGGAGGAGCCTGAGTATGTGGAGATAGGCTTTGAGAAGGGAGTCCCCGTTCACATAAATGGAGAGAAGATGGATCCAGTACAGCTCGTATCGTACCTCAATAGGGTGGCTGGAGCTCACGGGGTTGGAAGGATAGACATGATAGAGAATAGGGTTATAGGGTTGAAGAGTAGGGAGGTCTACGAGGCTCCGGCAGCGGTAACGCTTATAGCTGCGCATAAGGATCTGGAGAGGCTTGTACTCACGAAGAGGGCTTTAGACTTCAAGGAGTATGTTGACATGGAGTGGGGTAAGCTTGTATACCAAGGCTTATGGTTTGAACCCCTTAGGGAGGCTCTAGACGCCTTCATAGATGTACTCGAGGAAGCTGTTACGGGGGTTGTTAGAGTTAAGCTTCATAAAGGTAGAGCTCAGGTCGTGGGTAGGAGCTCCCCATACTCTCTCTACGACCACGAGCTCATATCATACTTCAAGAGTGGATTCGACCAGAAGCTATCCATAGGGTTCATAGAGCTCTACGGGCTACAAGCTGTGAAGGCTTACAGGAAGAGGGTTACGCCTAGCTGAGGGAGGAGTAGATTGTATAGAGAGCCTCTACTAGGGCCTACGAGAGCTGAGATACTAGAGTACACGTCGTCTATGGAGGAGGATAAGCTGATAGCCTGCGAGGTTCTAGAGGTTTTAGAGGCTCACGTTGAGGAGCTAAAGGCTTTAAACGCTATCCCTGGTAGTTCAGCTGATAGAATTCTAGATGAGCTGAGAGCCTTAAAGGAGAATCCAGGGGAATTGTTCCACTATAAAGCTGAGGACGTCCATGAAGCTGTAGAGATCCACCTCTATAACAAGCTTGGAGCTGAAGCTGGCTACCTAGCGTTAGGTAGGAGTAGGAATGATCATGTAGCTGCAGCTCTTAGGCTTAAGGTAGCTAGGATGCTCCTCCTAGAGTCACTCGAGATGCTAAGGCTTAGGAGAATCCTCCTATCCAGGGCCCTACAATACTTAGAGGAACCCCTACCACTCTATACTCACATGAGGCCAGCTCAAGTATCTACTGTTGCCCACTACCTCCTATACATAGACGAGCTTCTAGCAACCTACCTCAACCTCATACCAGCTCTTATAGAGGTAACCCTCAGATCACCTCAAGGCTCGGGTCCAGCAGCTGGAGTCATGACGCCTCTTGATAGGAGGAGGCTAGCCTCGAGGCTTTTCGGGGGAAGGCTTGTCTATAACACGTTTTACGCGACAACCAGTAGGGATTTCATGCTCTTAGCTCTAGCGTTCAACGTAAGCCTTTTAACATCACTATCGAGGATTGCGGAGGATCTCGTTGTGCTCTCATCACCCCAAATAGGCTACTTTAAGCTACCAGAGGAGCATCTAGCAACGAGTAGCATTATGCCTCATAAGAGGAACCCAGCTACACTCGAGATAGCTAGAGCTAAAGCTGGAGAGCTTCTAGGCTACTTCGTGTCTATAGCAAGCATACTAAAGGGTTTAACGTCAGGCTACAATCTAGACATGCAGGAGGCTAATAAACACGTTTTAGCCGCCTTGAAAGACGCTCTAGACACCCTGAGAATTCTAGGAGACGTACTGGAGAAGCTTGAAGTAAACGAGGAGGCTGTTAGGAGGGATCTAGAGTTATACCCATTACTGCTACCCGACCTAGCCGAGGTCATAGCGCTTAAGACGGGAAAGCCATTCAGGGAGGTTCATAGGGAGATAGCCAGCTATGTTAGGAGCTCGAGGAGCCCAGCTGAGGTGTATGAGGCGTTAAAGAGCACATATGGCATAGAACTAGACTACGTAAAGGCTATAGGAAGGCCGGTCCTAGGATCTCCCAACCCAGCCTCAGCTAGAGAGTATGTAGAGGGGGAGCTTGAATCCCTGAAGGATCTAGAGTCTAGGCTATCACCCTACTTCCACCTTCTAGAGAGTAGCTGTATCAAGCAGCACCCGGTAATACGGGAGGCTAGCTTCTCAAGTGGAACCTCGAGTGAGAATATGTAGGAGTGATTTTAAGGGCTGGGTGTAAATCGTGGTGGTGGGTTTTGAATAAAGCATCATTACCAGCGTTGAGGTGCAAGACGGGGCTTAGAGCTAGACTACTCCTAGCAGATGGAACTGCTGTAGAGGGTTGCGGTTTTGGCTCTCCAACTCTGAGAGTTGGAGAGGTTGTATTCTCTACAAGCATGCCAGGCTATCCTGAGGCTCTTACAGACCCAAGCTATGCAGGCCAGATTCTCATCTGGACCCATCCAATGGTTGGGTGCTATGGAGTTCCAAGTGTTGAGCACTCCTACTGCGGTGTCCCCCTAAACTATGAGTCAGATAGAATCCAAGTTGAAGGCTTCATAGTCTCAGAGCTGCCCCCACCAAACCACTATCTCAGCGTTAGGAGTCTCGACGAGTGGCTTAAGCTAAGCGATGTACCGGGCATGTTTAGAGTCGATACTAGGGCCCTGGTTAAGAGGATTAGGGAGCATGGGGTCATAATGGGGGTTCTAGCCGTATACCATGAAGGTGATGGAGTCGACTGGGGTTACCTAGAGAGGGTATTGAGAGAAGCTAGGAGGTATGATGAGGTAGACTTCACAGCAAGAGTCTCGCCTAGAAGCCCTATAGTTCACAGACCTAAATCTAAGCCTATAGCTAGAATCTCAATCCTCGACTGTGGATTGAAATACGGGATACTTAGGGAGCTCCTAAAACAGGGCTTCGAGGTCACCAGGCTCCCCTGCTGGTCTAAGGCTGACGAGCTACTCGAAGGCTTCCAAGGCGTAGTCTTGAGCAACGGCCCCGGTAACCCAGCGGTTTTAGACCATCAGGTGAGGGTGGCTAGAGAGCTCGTATACTCGGGGAAGCCGGTACTGGGTATATGTCTGGGGATGCAGCTTATATCCCTAGCTCTTGGAGCTAGAGCCTATAAGCTTAAGTATGGCCATAGGGGCCCCAATAAGGGTGTTATAGAGGTCTCTACTGGTAGGAGCTTCATAACAACGCAGAATCACGGCTACGCTGTTGACGAGTCAAGCCTGGAGGGTACAGGCTTGGAGGTCTGGTTTAAGAATATAGATGACGGCTCGGTGGAGGGTGTAAAGCACTCTAGGCTCCCGGTAGTCGCTACGCAATTCCACCCTGAGGGGGGCCCGGGGCCGCTGGATACAGCGTGGGTGTTTAAGCTATTCGCTAAGATGGTGGCTAGGAGTGGAGACGGTTAGAAAGGTTCTCGTAGTAGGATCTGGGGCTATAAAGATAGCTGAGGCTGCAGAGTTCGACTATAGCGGTAACCAGGCCCTAAAGGCTTTAAAGGAGGAGGGGTTAGAGGTAGTCCTCGTTAACCCCAATATAGCCACTATCCAGACTAGCTATAAATTCGCGGACAAGGTATACCTAGCGCCTCTAAAGCCGAGGTTTGTTGCTAGGGTGATAGAAGCTGAGAGGCCAGACGGGATCCTAGTGGGCTTTGGGGGTCAAACCGCTCTAAGCATAGGCGTTAGACTCCACGATGAAGGCGTGCTAGCCAGGTATGGGGTGAAGGTTCTTGGAACCCCCATAGAGGGTATTAGGAGAGCTCTCTCTAGATCCCTATTCAGGAGGGTAATGGAGGAGAACGGTATACCAGTACCTCCCAGCAAGGCTGTTACATCTATAGAGGAGGCTGTGGAGGCAGCGTTAGAGATAGGATACCCCGTCATGGTTAGGGTCAGCTTCAACCTAGGGGGTGCTGGTAGCTTTGTTGCTTGGAGCGAGGATCAGCTTAGGAGGAGGTTGAAAGCTGCATTCGCCCAATCCGAGGTAGGCGAGGTTCTCGTAGAGAAGTACCTACACTACTGGAAGGAGATAGAGTTTGAGGTAGTTAGAGACGCTTATGACAACGTAGCGGCAGTCGCATGCCTGGAGAACCTAGACCCTATGGGCGTCCACACGGGGGAGTCTATAGTTGTAGCTCCATGCCAGACTCTTACCGACTACGAGTACCAGCTATCCAGGAACCTCTCTATAGCGGTAGAGAGGGCCATAATGCTGGTAGGAGAGGGTAACGTCCAGGTAGCCTTAAACCCCCATAACAGCGATGAAGCCTACGTTATAGAGACAAACCCTAGAATGTCTAGGAGTAGCGCTCTAGCTAGTAAGGCTACAGGCTACCCTCTAGCCTATATAGCTGCTAAGCTAGCACTAGGATATAAGCTCTACGAGATAATCAACAAAGTTACTGGAGTCACCTCAGCCAACTTCGAGCCAAGCCTCGACTACGTCGTCGTTAAAGTGCCTAGATGGGATCTAGACAAGTTCGAGTTTGTAGAGAGGAGTATTGGCTCCGAGATGAAGAGTGTAGGGGAGGTTATGGCTATAGGGAGGAGCTTCCTAGAAGCTCTACAGAAAGCTATTAGGATGCTCGACATAGGGGAGCCGGGTCTAGTAGGGGGCCCCGTATACGAGGATGAAAGCGTTACCCTCGAGTACGTCTTGGAGAAGCTTAAAAGTAGAGAGCCGTACTGGCCATTATGGGCTGCTAAGGCCTTCAAGCTGGGTGCTAGCATAGACCTAGTATATGAGGTGACAGGTGTCGATAAACACTTCCTAGCACAGATTAGGGATCTAGTCGAGTTCTATGAGAACTTAAAGAAGGCCAGGGGTAGCAGGGAGCTACCAGAGCTTATAGCTGAGGCTAAAAGGCTTGGCTTTAGCGATGAGCAGATAGCAAGAGCCGTCGGCATCGAGGAGGATCAAGTTAGAGAGCTTAGAAGAGCTCTCGGCATCACGCCTGTGGTTAAACAGATAGACACGCTTGCTGCCGAGTGGCCGGCTAAAACAAACTACCTCTACGTTACGTATAACGGGTGGGAGCACGATGTAAGCTTCGAGGGTGCTAAGCCGAAGCTAATGGTTCTAGGTGCTGGAGGCTTCAGGATTGGGGTTAGCGTTGAGTTCGACTGGAGCATAGTTACATTCTCTGATGAAGCTAGACGTAGGGGTTTAGAGGTTATAGTTGTAAACTACAACCCAGAGACTGTATCTACAGACTGGGATGTCAACGAGAAGCTCTACTTCGAAGAGATAACAGTAGAGAGAGTCATGGATATATACGAGTTGGAGAAGCCTATAGGCGTTGTAGCCTTCCTAGGAGGCCAGATATCGAATAACATTGCGTGGGAGCTCGAGAAAAGAAAGGTAAGACTTCTGGGAACCCCTGGCTATAGCGTGCATAGAGCTGAGCATAGAGCTATGTTCAGTAAGCTCCTTGAAGAGCTCGGAGTAAAACAGCCCCCATGGGTTGAGGCTTCTAGCCTAGACGATGTTATAAGGTTTGCTGAAAGCGTGGGCTACCCAGTCCTGGTTAGACCTAGCTATGTTCTAAGCGGGTCTGCTATGAGGATAGCTTGGAGTAAGGAGGAGCTCCTCGAGATCCTCTCGAAAGCCGCTAGGGTCTCGCCAAGGTATCCAGCTGTCGTATCGAAGTTTATAGATGAGGCTGTAGAGTTCGAGGTCGACGCTGTAGGCGATGGGAGGAGCGTTGTTGGAGTCGTGATAGAGCATATAGAGCCTACAGGGGTTCATAGTGGCGACTCGACAATGAGTATACCCCCGAGACTTCTACCCTGGAGTGCTGTCGTGGAGGCAGCTAAAATCGCCCTAGCTTTGAACGAGACGCTAGCCATAAGGGGGCCCTTCAACGTGCAGATGATGTATAAGGATGGCTCTGTCTACGTTATAGAGCTTAACCTAAGAGCTAGTAGGTCGATGCCCTTCTCTAGTAAGACTACAGGCTACAATCTAATGAGGGCAGCTTTAGAGGCTACACTTGATGGTAGGCTTTCAAGTATAGTGGGGGAGGGTAGGTTCAACATGCTCTACCCAACATGGTATGGTGTTAAATCACCCCAATTCTCCTGGGCTAGGCTTAGAGGCGCCTACCCACACCTAGGCCCGGAGATGAGGAGCGTCGGGGAGGTAGCAGCTCTAGCTAGCAAATTCGAGGAAGCACTACTACTCAGCTGGCTTAGCGTCCAAGGCAACAGGCTACCAAGCGGGGATGAGAGGGTACTCATCTATAACCCTACCTCAAAGCATTACCCAGAGCTAGAGTATGCTAGAAAGCTACTCGAAGAATCGGGCTACGAGACGCTAACCATTAAGGGGATGGAAGTGGGGGACTCTAAATCCCTGGAGGATAGAGAGGTGGTAGAGCTCCTCTCAAAGGGGGCTATAGGCATGGTAATAACTACAGGGTACAACCCCGAAAAGGACTACAAGATTAGGAGGGTAGCCGCAGACCTAACAATACCACTAGTCTTAAACCATAGGCTAGCGCTAGAGCTCGCGAAAGCTGTGAGGAACGTTAAGGAGGATAATCTAGAGGTAAGAGATGCTAAAAGCTACTGGGCTAGCTGGGAAGCGATAACAAAGGTTATACCATGACCTCCTCCCACAACCAAGGGGAAACCCTAACCATCCACCCCTGGCTCGCACCTCACTCTAGGGATATCACCGCTTAACCCTTGAAGTTGGAGCTCTTAAACAACCATCTCTGCACGGAGAAGGACACGGCTTCCAGCTGTGAGCCGGCCTGATTTTAAGTAGAAACATATATTTCATACTACGCTTTTCTATACGTCTCTATTTAAACTTTTAATATAGACTCTGCTCTCATGGTGTGAGGATGCGCTGGTTCTACTCTACCGAGTGGCCTTTTAGGGAGTACTCTATTGAGGATATAGGGTTTGATATTAGGCGGGCTTTAGGCCTCTTTAGGGTTGTTGACGAGAATGGGGAGGTGGTTAGAGAGGATATTGAGGTTGACTGGGATAAGGTTGTTGAAATGTATGTTTACATGGTGAGAGCTAGGATTTTAGACGACTGGATTTTGAGGTTGCAGAGGGTTGGTAAGGTAGCTCTACATGCTCCTAATAGAGGCCAGGAGGCTGTTGGCGTAGGCTCAGCTATGGCTCTTAGTAGGGAGGATTGGCTTATCCCCAGCTATAGGGAGCTAGGAGCTTACCTTGTTAAGGGGATGACTGAGGAGGAGATACTGGATAGGGCTATGGCTAATGTAGACGACCTGCTTAGGGGTAGTGAGTTCGCCGTTTATGGTAAGAGGAGTGTCAACCTAGTGCCAGCCCCCGTCCCCGTGGGGAACCAGATACCCCACGCTGTGGGTGTAGCTATGGCGGCTAAGATACTAAAGCATAGAGTAGTGGTTATGACCATATTCGGGGATGGAGCTACATCTAGGGGCCACTTCCACGCAGCCCTCAACTTCGCTGGAGTCTTCAAGGCCCCCGTTGTCTTCGTTATACAGAACAACCAGTGGGCTATATCGATGCCTGCGAGGAGGCAGACTGCCTCAGTAACATTCGCTATTAAAGGTGTAGCCTACGGGGTTCCATCCGTGAGAGTTGACGGTAACGATGTAATAGCTGTATACACTGTAGCTAGGGAGGCTGTTGAGAGGGCTAGGAGGGGTGAGGGGCCCACCTTGATAGAGGCTGTAACGTACAGGATGGGGCCCCACACGACTGCCGATGATCCCGGCAAGTATAGGGATCCTGAGGAGGCTAAACTGTTTGAGAGGGTAGACCCGATAGCTAGGGTTAAGAAGCTCCTAATCAAGAAGGGTCTCCTAGACGAGGAGTCTGATAGGAGGATATGGGAGGAGTGGAGCTCTAGGATAGAGGATGTGGTTAAAAAGTGTTACAATAAGCCACCATTACCAGTCGAGGTTATCCTGGAAAATGTCTACTCTAAGCCAACCTGGAACCTCTTAGAGCAAGCTGAGGAGCTGAGGGAGTCACTTAAGGTTATGAAGGAGCTGGGGTTAGAGGTGGAGTAGGCGTGCCAGTAATGAACATGGTTCAAGCTCTTAACAGCGCCCTGAGGGAGGAGATGAGGAGAGATAGTAGGGTCGTCGTGCTAGGCGAGGATGTAGGGAGGAGGGGCGGGGTTTTCCTTGTAACCGAGGGTCTCATAGACGAGTTCGGCCCCGAGAGGGTTATAGATACGCCGCTAACAGAGCTCGGGATAGTCGGGGTAGCCGTGGGCATGGCCTTGTATGGGTTGAAGCCTGTCGCCGAGATTCAATTCATAGACTTCATATACGAGGCTCTAGACCAGCTTCTAAGCGAGGCTGCCAAGATGAGGAGGAGGACTGGGGGGATGTATAGTGCTCCCATAGTAGTTAGGGGGCCATGCTGTGGAGGCGTTAGGGGCGGGATGTTCCATAGCCAAAGTCCAGAGTCCTACTTTATACACACTGCCGGGCTCATAACGATAATGCCCTCCACGCCGTACGACGCTAAGGGGCTACTAAAGGCAGCTATTAGGAGCGATGACCCCGTAGTCTTCCTCGAGCCTAAGGTACTCTATAGAGCGATAAAAGAGGAGGTTCCCGAGGAGGACTACACTATCCCAATAGGCAAGGCTAGGGTTGCTAGGGAGGGCTCCGACGTCACTATAGTAACCTGGGGCGCTATGGTATACCAGGCCCTAGAAGCCGCTAAGCTAGCCGAGTCTAGGCATGGGTGGGACGTCGAGGTTATAGACTTGAGAACCCTATTCCCCTTCGATAGGGACGCTATAATAGCTAGCCTTGAGAAGACGGGGAGGCTAATGATAGTCCATGAAGCCCCCAGGACTCTCGGCTTAGGCGCTGAGATAGCAGCCTACGTGGCTGAGAACGCTATAGACTTGCTCAAAGCACCTATAGCTAGGGTTACAGGCTTCGACACCCCCTTCCCCCTGGTCCACGAGAAGCTCTATATGCCGAACGTCGCCAGGATATACATGAAGCTCTCCAAGATAATGGGGTACTAGGTGGAGGGCTATGGCTGTGAGGCAGGTGAAGCTACCCGATATAGGTGAGGGGCTTACAGAGGGTGAGATAGTAGAGTGGCTAGTTAAGGAGGGCGACTTAGTCAAGCAGTTCCAGCCAATAGTTAGGGTCTTGACGGCGAAGGCTACAGTAGATATACCATCCCCCTTTGAGGGTAGAGTTGTGAGGCTCCTAGCTAGGCCTGGGGATGTTGTTAAAGTTGGAGCCCCGATAGCAGAGATAGAGGTTACAGGCCC
>ERZ1684501.35-NODE-35-length-17461-cov-4612.604504_pt1 | contig 17461 bp, 18 predicted proteins | sample MGYA00580191_ERZ1684501 | MGnify/ENA primary metagenome ERZ1684501 (study PRJEB41475, sample SAMN08455322) | hot springs metagenome | biome: temperate mixed forest biome [ENVO:01000212]; feature: neutral hot spring [ENVO:00002181]; material: water | place: New... | reverse complement strand
CCCTAAAAGCCCTTCACACTACCTTTAAAGAGCAGTTCTTTACAGAAAAGCTTTACCACAAGGTGGTCGCTTTGGGTTATTTAAAAACTTCCCGTTTGCTGTACGCGGGTATGGACAGGGGAATAATAGACGGCTTTATAAACGCCCTTTATAAAAGCTTCTTCAACTTCGTTCGCTTCCTTTGGAAGTATCTTGACATAAAGGTCATAGACATTCTTATACACGAGACGGTTATTACGGCCTTCAGAATAGGTAGAATAGCGAGAACCCTTCAGACGGGTTTATTGAATCACTATGTTTTAATGCTAATCTTTGGAACTGTGTTTATTCTCGGAGTTATGTTGCTAATACTTGAAAAGTTTAAGGGGTAAGGGGCTATGGAGAAGGCGAGCTTTCCTTTTATTTCGGTTTCTATACTCATTCCCATAGTCGCTTCCATAGGCGTTTTACTTGCAAAGGAGAGGTACGCAAAGTACATAGCTCTACTTGGCACAGCGCTTACCTTTCTTGTATCCCTTTTCGCTATTCTTTGGTTTGACTTTTCTAAAACTCATGTTATTCAATTCGTAGAGAGGTATTCTATATTTCCTGAGTTTAACCTTTCCCTTCACTTTGGAATGGACGGCCTTTCCTTACTTATGTACTTCCTTTCAACGTTAATTTCTCTCGTTGCGGTTGTGTGGTCTATCGGTGACGAAAAGATAAAGGAGAGGTTAAAGGAGTATTACATAGCTTTTCTTCTAACCGAATCCTTCGTTATAGGGGTTTTTACCTCCTTTGACCTTGTGGTATTTTATGTCTTTTACGAACTTACCCTTCTTCCTATGCTCTTCGTCATAGGTATATGGGGATACAAACTAAGACTGTATTCAGCCTACAAGTTTTTCGTATACATCTTTATATCCTCTCTCTTCTTGCTCCTTGGCATTGCGGCTCTATCGGTTTATCACTATACGGAAAAGGGCTTTTACTCTTTCAACTACTTTGACCTTATAGGATTGCAGATACCTATTGGTTTTGAGATATTCCTATTCCTCCTATTCTTCGTAGCCTTTGCCGTAAAGACGCCCATAGTTCCTTTCCATACTTGGCTACCCGACGCCCACGGAGAAGCTCCTACCGCTGGTTCAGTAGTTCTCGCAGCGATTCTCCTAAAGATGGGAACTTACGCCCTAGTGAGGTTCAACCTTGGGCTGTTTCCTGAGGCTTCAAAGGTGCTCGCTCCCTACCTCGTTGCCCTTGGAATTTACTCCATAGTCATGGCTTCTTGGATGACGATATCTCAAACGAACATAAAGCGCTTCGTTGCTTACTCTTCCGTATCCCACATGGGATTCGTAGTTACCGCTATGTTCCTCTTAAACCTTCAAGGTTTAAAGGCTTCCATAATTGAGATGTTTGCCCACGGACTTACCAGTGCAGGCTTATTTATGGTTGCAGGTTTTATTTACAATAGACTCCATACCTTTAACTTTAGCAGTCTAAAGGGCTCAATTAAGTTTATGCCTGCCTTTGCGGTTATAACCGCTACAATCGCCTTTGCCGCAATGGGTCTTCCGGGAGGTTCCTCCTTTTGGGGTAAGTTCCTAACGGTCGTAGCCGCAAGGGAACACGGTTTGCCCGTAGCCCTGCTCGTCCTTGCAGCTGCCTTTTTCAGTGGAGCTTATGTTCTATACTTTGTGAAAAATCTTTACTTAGACGTTAGAGAAGAAGGGGTCTTGAAACACTTTAAGGACATAAAGGGCTTTCCCCTTTTAGCTTTCGTTATGATAGTCATTCCTATAATCATAGTTGGACTATTTCCTTCAGTATTTATTAACTTCTTTGACGAATTTATAGCAGTTTTTCTCAAATCATTCCTTAAAATTCAGTAAGGAGAGGAGAGTATGGACTTAAGGGAATTAGTGGGAACCATAGAGATACCAGCCCTCTCAAAATTCTTACCGGAGTTAATACTCCTGTTTTTAGGTTTTCTGCTCTTTACCCTTGAATTATTTATTGACAAGAAAATTAAACGCACCGTTTTGTCGGTCGTAAGTTATATTGGTTACTTCTCAGTTTTAATTAGCCTCCTTATCCCTTGGAGATTTCCGGGAGATACCTTCTACGGACTTTTTACAAATGATGCCTTGGCTATAACGGTAAAGCTCTTTGCAGTCTTATTTACCCTCGCAATTCTTGCCTTCGTAAACGACTACTTTAAGTCTAAGCGCTCCTTTTACGGTGAGTTTTACTACATACTTGCTTTTACGCTTCTTGGGGTCTTTATCATAGCCTCCTCTTACAACCTCGTAATTATTTACGTAGCCCTTGAGCTCGTCTCGGTAGGCTTTTACATCTTGACCGCACTTCTTAGAGGTTCAATAATCTCAAAAGAAGGGGCCTTTAAGTACCTCGTCCTTGGTGGTCTGTCTATAGCTATAGCTTCTTACGGAGCTGCTTTCCTTTACATATACTCCGGAAGCTTAGACCTAAAGGAGATATTCACCTATAAAGGGGAAGACATACACTACTTTATACTTGGAATAGTTTTCTTCCTCATAGGTTTTGCGGTAAAGATAGGTGCGGTTCCCTTTCACTTCTGGGTGCCCGACGCATACCAAGGAGCTCCCACGCCCGTAACCGCCCTAATGGCATCGGTAGGAAAGCTTGCCTTCTTCGTTCCTTTAATAAGGGTTATGCCCCTTATTGAGGAAAGATTTTCCATCGTTTGGACTATTACCGTTGGAATAATCGCAGCCCTTACGATGCTCTACGGAAACTTCGTAGCCTTAGTTCAGAAAGATGTAAAGAGGCTCCTTGCCTATTCCTCAATAGCCCACACTGGCTACATACTCTCGGCAGCTGCCGTTGCGCGCGAAATTGGAATTCAAGCAGTCGTTTACTTCTTAATAGTCTACGGAATTATGTCTACTGGTTCTTTCTTAGTACTCGCCTTACTTGAAAAAAGGGAAGACTGGCAGAATCAAATGGAAGAGTTTTCGGGCTTAAGGTTTAATGCCCCTTACTTAGCCTTTGCATTCTTCATTTACATGATAGCCCTCCTCGGAGTTCCTCCAACGGTAGGGTTCGTAGGAAAGCTACTCGTCCTTATGTCCCTATCCTTTGAAAAACTTTGGTGGTTAGCCTTCGTGGTTATAGTTTCTACCGCCATATCTACGGGTTATTACATACGCCTCGTAGTCCTCATGTACATGAAGGAAAAGGGTAAAGACATAGTGATAAGTAGAGTAAGTCCCGGAGAGAAGCTCTCTCTTGCGGTCCTTACGGCTGCAAGTGTGCTTTTGGGAGCCCTTCCCTCGCTTATATGGTTCCTTATTAAGGCTTCTGCACAAAATCTAATAATGAGGTGAGGGCTATGGAATACTTCTGGATTTTAGTGTTTGCAGTAATCATGCTTATCGTAGGAATAGTTTTGATATCCCTAAACGCCCTCTTGGGACCACGCGAGCCCCAAATTTACGAAGACTATCCCTACGAGTGCGGAGTTCCCCTATACGACAAGGATGCTCAAACTACCTTCCACCAGGGATACTACCTTCTTGGACTTTTGCTTTTACTCTTTGACATAGAAGCGGCTTTTCTCTTCCCTTGGACCGTGGTTTACAGGTATCTTGGAATATTCGGATTTATTGAGATGTTAATCTTCATAATCATTCTTACCTACGGACTTATGTACGCTTGGGTCAAGGGAGCACTAAACTGGCAGTTTGAAATTGAAGAGATTTAAAGAGGTCAGTTTAGTTCTTTCTGGGGGAGCTGCTAAAGGTATAGCCCACATAGGGGTTTTAAAGGCATTAGAAGAGCTAAACATAAAGGTAAAGCGCCTAAGTGGGGTAAGTGCTGGTGCCATAGTTTCCGTCTTTTACGCCTACGGCTACTCTCCAGAGGAAATGATAGAAATACTTGAGGAGATTAACTGGTTTAAGCTCTTTAAGTTAAAAGCCCCTCGTCTTGGACTCATAGGTTGGGAAAGAGCCCACGAATTTTTAAAGAAATACATCCCCGTGGAGAGGTTGGAAGAGCTAAAAAAACCAGTTAGTCTGTGTGCGGTAGATTTGTATACGGGAAGTCCCTTATACTTTTCCCAGGGAGAGCTTGCTCCCATTTTATTTGGCAGTTGTGCCATACCTGGCATATTTGAACCCGTAAAGTATCAAGATTACCTACTCGTTGACGGAGGAATAATGAACAACCTCCCCGTAGAGCCCTGCGAAAAATTTAAGGAACCCATAGTGTGCGTTGATGTTATTCCCATAACAAAACAAGAAAAAGTCAAAAACATGTTAGACATTCTCGTAAGAAGTTTCTTTTTAGCGGTTCGTTCAAACTCGGAGCGCAGGAAAAGGCGCTGTGACTTCGTCATAACCCCGGACCTTTCCAACTACACGCCCCTTGACGTTAAAAAAGCGAGGGAAATTTTCGCAATAGGTTATAAAGATACCCTTCGCGCGTTTAAAGATATTTCTTAAACAGCTCAGCCTTTCCAGAGCTACCCGATAGCCTTATGCGCCTTTTTACGACCTTTTTAACCTCTTCCATCGCAGGCTTTAGAAACTTCCGAGGGTCTATGGAACTTCTCTCTTCAGCCATAAGTCTCCTTAAAGTAGCCATAAAGGCTATCCTTAGGTCCGTGTCTACATTTATCTTGTTTATTCCGAGCCTTACGGCTTTCTCAATAGCCTCGTCTGGAACGCCCTTTGCTCCCTCAAGCTGTCCTCCAAATCTGTTAAACTCCTCTACGTATTCCGGATAAACGCCACTTGCCCCGTGAAGAACCAAAGCTATACCAGTCAGTTCCTTTACTCTCTTGAGTCTTTCGTAGTCAAGCTTAGGCTCTCCCTTAAATTTAAAAGCCCCGTGAGAAGTCCCTATGGCGGGAGCAAGGGCATCTATACCCGTTTTATCTACGAACTCTTTGGCTTCTTCGGGGTTTACGAGAAAGGATTCCCCAGAGGTAGCTACTTCCTCTAAGCTAACCAACCTTCCCAATTCCGCTTCAACGGAAATACCAAGAGGAGCACACAGAGAAACTACCTCTTTCGTTATTTTTAAGTTTTCCTCAAAAAGCTTGTCAGACCAGTCTATCATCACCGAAGTGTATCCGTGTCTTATTGCAAGCAAAACGCTCTCTACGCTCCTTCCGTGGTCTAAGTGCAGGGCAAAAGGTATTGGATAGTAATCCTTTACCGCATGAACCAGTCCAGAAAGATACTCAATACCAGCATACTTTATAGCGGTTTCTGAGGTTTGAATAAATACGGGAGCTTCTTCCTCTAAGGCTCCCTCAAGTATCGCTTTCAAGAACTCTAAGTTGTTGAAGTTAAAACCGCATATAGCAAAGTTAAACTCGTTTGCTACTTCAAAAAGAATTTTTCCACTAATTAGAGGCAAAGAAATTATCCTCCCTCAACGATAGTGGATACGGCGTGTTTGTAAATAAGGTAAGGCTGGCCGTCTACTTCAAGAAGAATAGTGTATTTATCGTGGTCTAAGAGCTTACCTACAATCCTGTTTCCCCTCGTGAGGAATACCGTAATGGTAGCACCCTTTTCTTTATACCTGTTTAGGAGTTCGTCTTGCAAATTTGTGCTTCTTTCTTCCATCGGGAACATCTTTTGACCTCCTTTATCAATTATACTCTTGATGGGTAGAAACTATCACTTTAAATTATGTTTATGCTTCACATATGGGAAGAGCTTGACCGTTTAGAAAACCTATTCTTAGAGCTCCTTGACGACCCTATGAAAAAAGAAGTACTACTTTATCCTATATGTTACTGTCAGCTCGTTAGAAGAACTGGAAGTTACGAAGTTCCCCTTTCTAAGTTAAAAGCCTGTGCGGAAAAACCCTTCAAACTTCTAAACGCCTCTTGGCAGGACATTCTCTTTGAGCTTGGAATATTCGTCCTTAAAGACAGAGAAGGAAGAACTTACAGTGGAAAGGAGATTCTCTCTATAAACGACTGTGAAGACCTTACCGTTAATGTAAGCCAAGAGTATAAAGAGGACTTTTACAAGTTCTACACGAAGCTCCTTAAGTACTGGGGAGTTTTAAGTTCCAAGCTAACATACGGAAAGCCCCTTTCTCCGGATGCCTCTACTTACATGCTTGGACTCGTGTTTAACGAAGAACTGTTTAAAGAGGCCAAGTATTATTCGGAAATACTCTCTATGCGCTTTCCAAAGGAGGCTCCTTTCTATAAGGCTGTTAAACTTCTCTCAGAATTTTATTTCACTTATAAAGAAAACGGTGAGGTTTTGGAAGACAATCTAAGGAAGGCTTTAACGCTTTTAGGTCCCCTGCCCGATAGATTTTATGCGTTAAACACTCTGAAGCTAAAAAAGGACATTGAAAGGCTGAGAAAGTCCATAAAAAGAGGTGAGTTTTTCGTTATAAAATTGGAGCTGTTTCAGGAAAAAAGAAAACCGAGTTTCTTTAAAAGGCTTTACGAATTCTTAAAGAAAAAGTTCTTTAATTTTGGAGGGAAAAAATGGAGTTCTCACAGCTCAGAGACGGATTACTACTCTTTCATAAAAACCTTCTTGAAAAGGCAGAAAGAGCGCAAGACCCTGCCCTTAGAGAGCGCTATACCGAGGCTGCTAAGCACCTAAGAGAAGTAATAAAGCACCTTGCGGAGTTTGACAAGCTAATGAAAGAGATTAAGCAAATAGAAAGTCAAAAATCCTCACATTAATGAAAGAGTTTGCAGACCCACTATACGGTTTTGTAAGTCTAAACGATTTGGAGCTAAGGATAGTTGATTCCTATCCCTTTCAGCGCCTTCGTTACATAAAGCAGCTCGGAGTTGCATACCTCGTATTCCCCTCCGCCCAACACACGAGATTTGAGCACGCAGTGGGCGTCCTAAATGTCTCCGACAAATTGGGAAGTTTCTTACCAGAAAGAGAGCGATTACTCGTTAGGCTCGCAGGCCTTTTACACGACCTTGGACACCCCCCTTTTTCCCACACTACGGAAGTCTTACTTCCCCAAGAAAAGACCCACGAAGACTTTACGGAAAGAATAATTCGCGAGACTGAAATTTACGACATACTTCTTACCGAATTTACTCGGGAAGAAGTAGAAAAGCTCGTAAGGATAACCCTCGGAAAACCCCAATGTGAAGAGGAAAGATTATTAACGGACATAATCACGGGAGAGTTTGGAGCGGATAGAATGGACTACCTTCGCAGGGACGCATACTTTTGCGGAGTTTCTTACGGGTTTTTTGACTACAACAGATTGATAAATACGCTTCGCGTAGAGGAAGGAGTGTGGTTTGTTGACGAGAGTGGTCTCGTGGCTTTAGAAAACTTCTTGATTTCTCGCTACTTTATGTATAGTCAGGTTTACTTCCACAAAGTTGTCCGAATTCTTAGTATCCATCTCGTTGAGTTTATGAAGAAGTTCTTAAGAAGCGAGAGCTTTGAGGACATAAACAATTACTTAAGATTAAACGACGCATCGGTGATAGCTAAGATTTTTGAAAGTGAAGACTTTCGTGAGGACTTTGAGAGGATTTTTGGAAGAAGGCACTTCAAAACGCTAATCTCAACGGAAAATAAGGAGCTCTACCTTGAGCTCAAGGAAAAACTAAAGGAACGCCTTCCAGAGGAGGCCCTTCGGTTTGACGAGCTCTTTAAACCTCCCTACGACAAGCCCATTTTCGTCAAACGGGGAGGTGAAATACGCAAGGCAAACGAAGTATCCCCACTAATTGCCTCTCTAAGACCTATAGAGAAGTATAGAATTTACGTTGATAGAAAACTATGGAGAGAGGCAAGAGAACTTATAAAGAGCTAACCCTCTTACTTTCTTACCTCCTTGGCTTGAACGCTTTTTTGAGCCTTTGGGGGGTTGCGGATAGTTTCTATACGGGTTTTTTCTTCCTTTTGTTTCTCTTGGGAGCTTACAGGGACTTTTTTAAGCCTTTTAAGATTCCGAGAATCTTTTTAAATACGGTAGCCCTTTTAGGCACCTTATTCTTTCTTCTCTCAATATCCTTTGACAACCTTATTGAGCCTATTGCAAACGCACTGCTGTTTTTAATTTCGGTAAAATTTTTAGAAGAAAAGAAACTTAGAGACTTTTACCAAATACTTCTTCTTAGCGTTCTTTCGGTGGCACTCTCTACGCTTCTAAAGCTTGACCTTTCGTTCCTTCTTTTCCTTTCCTTTGAGCTTTTACTGGGAATCTTTTTCTTGTTTATTTTGCTCGTGTATAAGAATTTTGAGCAAGAAAAGCTGGATTATTTACTAATAAAAAAGCTCTTTCTCTTCTCAGTTCTTTTTGGTGTGGGAGTATTTCTTTCTTCTTGGCTCTTCTTTTTTACCCTTCCAAGGGTTGATAATCCACTTATTAATGTCTTCCAAAGTAGAGATAGGGGATTAATAAGCGGAATATCGGACGAAATTACCCTCGGGGAGATAGGGGAGATACAGTTAGACAGAAGTGTAATATTTCGCGTTTTTGGTTTAGAGTTTAGCGAGCCTCCCTACTGGAGGGTTCAGGTATTTGATACCTTTGTAAACAATAAATGGATTAAAACCGTCAGGCTCCCTGAGGAGGAGTTAAGTGGGGGAAGGGCTTACACGCTTCTTATAGAACCTACCTACGACACCTTTCTTCCTTTACTTAACTATCCTACAAAAGTTATAAAAGTAGAAGGAAAAAGGGATGCTCCCCAAAGGTTTAAAGGAGGTTATTACGAGTTTCGGGAACCCATTACGAAACCTATAAGAGTGAGTGCCCTATTTACTAACGAGCCCCCAAGGGACGAGCCTACTAGCGTTTATCTCCAAGTTCCCGAAGACCTTCCAGAGAGCATTAAAAACTTAGCTAAAAAGCTGATGGAGGGAGCAAAAGACGATAGAGACAAGGTAAGAAAAGTAGAGGAGTTTTTTAGAAGTGGAGGATTTAAGTACTCTTTAAAACTTGGAGCTTACAAAGGCGACCCCCTTGAGGACTTCTTATTTAGAACTAAAAAGGGGAATTGTGAGTACTTTGCGTCCTCTACGGCAATCCTCCTAAGGCTTATGGGAGTTCCCGCAAGATTGGTGTCCGGATTTCACGGAGCGGTTAAAAACAAATACGGGGATTACTACTTTGTTGTAGGTGGAATGGCTCACGTGTGGGTGGAGGCTTACGTAGAGGGCAGATGGATAACCGTTGATACGACTCCTCCTTACGTTCCTGAAGCTCTGCAAAGCATTAGCACCTTAGCTTACATTTACGATGCTTTGCGAACTTTTTGGTATAGAAATGTAGTAGACTTTTCGGTAGAAAAGCAGAGGAAGCTTTTGACAAAGACGAAAAGTTTGTTAAAGGAAATAACGACCTACCTTAGGGAGAATCTCGTTAAGGTTATTTACGGATTTATTATCTTAACCGTTTTTGCATTCCTCGTTTATTTTTACCTTTATGAAGTAAGAAAAACCCCCGAAAACTTGTTTAGAAAATTAAAAAGGCGTTTAAAAAGTCAAGGTATCACCGCTGAGCTTCCTGAAGAAATCCTTAAAGAAGCCTCTGGACATCCAAAGCAGAAGTACATAGAATTCATCGTTAGGGCTTATCAAAGGTGGAAGTATTCCCCAATTAAAGATAAAGAAGAGCTTAAGGAAGCTTATAAGGTACTTAAGAAAATCTAATAATGCGAATATAATTTTATAGTGGTAATTTTATTAGTAAGGGTGGGTTAGATAGTGGTGATGGTTAGAGAGGATTTAATAAACGAAGAGAGGTTGGAGGAACTTGCTGAGTTTTTTAAAGTGCTTGCTCACCCTGTCCGTTTGAAGATAATAGCAATTCTTCTTGAGGGTAAACAGTGCGTTAAAAACTTAGGAGAGCTACTAAACCTTTCACAGCCAAACGTTTCTCAGCACCTTTCTATACTCAGAGCTAAGAGGGTGGTAGGTTGCAAGCGTGAGGGGCCAACGATATGCTACTATATTAAAGACGACCGAGTTATTAAGATTTACAATCTTCTAATCAAGGAGGCAAAAGATGGCGGGCAAAGTAATTGAGCTAAACGAGCACAACTGGGACCAAGAGGTTTTACAATCTGACAAGCCTGTTGTCGTTGACTTTTGGGCACCTTGGTGTGGACCCTGTAGAATAATAGCTCCTATAATAGAGGAGCTCGCGGAAGAGCTTGGAGACCGCGTAAAGATTGGTAAGCTAAATACGGACGAAAATCCCAACATAGCCATGAGATACGGAATAAGGGCTATTCCTACAATAATTCTCTTTAAAAACGGAGAGGTAGTTGATACCAGAATCGGAGTCCAACCCAAAGAAGCTCTAAGACAGATGATTCTTCAACACCTTTCTTAATGAAAATTCAAAGCACCTTTGATACCTTTATTGAAGCTGCAAAATACCTCTCCCGGGGGCCTTCCCCGGAAGAGATTCTAATTCTTGTAGTGATTGCTTTTTTATTCTCCCTTGGCGTAATAATTCCTTTTATCTATATGAGAATAAGTAAAGAAAGGGAGTTAAAGAACTTATTTTTTTCCCAAGGTAAAGACTACGGTCTGAGTGAGGAAGAAGTAGAGCTCCTTTGGAAGTACGTGCAGAAACTTCCTATAGACCCTCTAATAATCTTTGAAAAAAAGGTAATCTTTGAAAGAGTTGTAGACAAAATAGTAAGAAACGGAGATTTTGAGGAGATAAAAAAGATACCTATAATTCGTATGAAGCTCCGCTTTGATAACCTTCCGTGGTTTATTCCCTTGAGCACCACAAGGGACATAGATGTATACCAAACGGGTAGTCTTACGGTAAGAGGATACGAAACGCAGGCTTACATATACGATAGAGACGAGGAGTTTATATACTTAGCGTTATTGCAATCGCTACCAATAAAAATAGGGGACAAAGTAAAATTTTCCTTTATTAGAGAAAACGATGCCCGCTATTCCTTTGAGGGAATTGTTGAGAAGGTCTTTACGGAAATGGGAAGAACGGTCGTAGCTATTAGGCACACCGATAAACTCACGAGAATACAGCTAAGAGAGAGCATACGCTGGCAAGTAGAAATTCCCGCAAGGTTTCGTTTCGGCGAGAGCTTAGAGAAGCTAAATCCTGAAGAATATAAAGGGACTATAGAGGACATAAGCGTAAAAGGAGTGAGGTTGTGTTATCAAGGAAACATTCCCTTAAAAGAGGGGAATTATCTTTTACTTGGGTTTAGTTTGAAAAACCACGAGTTTAAGAACATTATCGGAAGAGTAGTTTACAAAAAGACCTACGAAAAGAAGACCTGTTTTGGTGTAAAATTTGAAGAACTAAGCCGCAAGGAAGAGCAGATTATTGAGCAGTTTATATTAGAGGAGCAAAGGAAACTTCTCAGGGCTTACAAATTGGGAGAAATCTAAAATGGCAAACAGAGTCGTTATAGTTGGAAGACCAAATGTAGGGAAGTCCACTCTCTTTAACAGGCTCATAGGAAAGCGTTACGCCATAGTAGAAGACGAACCCGGAATAACGAGGGACAAGATAGAAGGGTATTCCGAGTGGAAGGGAAAGGAGTTCGTCGTCGTGGATACGGGAGGTCTCGTTCCCTCTTCCCGAGAGGAGCTCTTGGAGCAGATTAAGAAGTTAGTTATAAAGGAACTTCCAGAAGCGGACGTAATTCTTTTCGTAGTAGACGGAAAGGAGGGGTTAAATCCTTTAGACGAAGAAGTAGCTAAGTTTTTATACCCTTACAAGGATAAAGTTATCGTAGTGGTGAATAAAGTAGACAACCAAAAGGTAGAAAGGAGCATTGGAGAGTTTTACGCCCTTGGCTTTGAAAAGGTGTTTCCTATCTCTGCACTCCACGGACGGGGAGTGGGAGAGCTTTTAGACGAAGTCGTTAAATACCTAAAAGAAGAAAAAGTAGAGAAACCAGAAGAAGGAATAAAGGTAGCCTTTATAGGAAGACCTAACGTAGGAAAGTCCTCCCTTGTAAACGCCATACTAAACGACGAGAGGGTGATAGTGTCTCCCATAGCGGGAACTACCCGTGATGCTATAGAGATTCCCTTTAGCTGGAAGGATAAAAGCTTTACCCTTATAGATACCGCAGGTATTAGAAGGCCTTCAAAGGTGGAGTACGGAGTTGAATTCTTTTCCGTAGGAAGGAGTTTAAAGGCTATAGACCTTGCGGACATAGTTTGTCTCGTTGTAGACGCTTCCGAAGGGCCAACGAGGCAAGATAAAAGACTCGGTGGATTGATAGAAAGGAGGTATAAAGGCTGCGTAATAGTCGCAAACAAGATGGACCTATCTCCGTGGACTAAAGAAGAGCTTGAATCCATAATACGCAAAGAGCTATTTTTCTTAGACTTTGCACCTATAGTCTTTACGGTAGCTATAAAGGGAGAGGGAATAAATGAGCTATTTGAAAGTATAGAAAAAGTGTGGGAAGACTATACGAAACAGCACAAAACCTCTTACATAAACAGAGCTATTCACAAAATCATTTCCCAAAAACCCCCGCCAAGATACAAAGGAAAGGAAACAAAGGTTTTTTACGCCTTCCAAGAGGGGATAAAACCCCCAACTATTGTTGTTATTACTAACTATCCTGATGCCTGGAAAGAGAACTACAAAAGGTTTTTCGTCAGAGAACTTAAGGAACACTTGGACATAAAGCACGCTCCCCTAAGGCTTATAATTAGCGGAAGGGAAGAAAGTTCTTAGGAGTAGCTCCTTACCAAGGAGAGAATCACGAGCTCCCATCCGTTTGCAAGAACGAAAAGCATAATCTTAAAGGGTAGCGAAATTAACTGGGGTGGAATCATTATAATTCCCATTGAGATAAGAATAGAAGCAACGACCATGTCTATAATGAGGAAGGGAAGGTAAAGGAGAAACACTATCTCAAAGGCAGTTTTAAGTTCGCTAACCATAAAGGCTGGAATTACTACGCTAAGGGGAATGTCCTGAGGAGACTTTAACGAGTTTTTATCAATTTTAGCAACATCTAAGAAGGCTTTTAGGGTCTCTTTTCGGGTGTTTTTTAGCATAAATTCTTTGATTATTCTTTCCGTTCTCTTAAAGAATTCCTCGTCCGTTATCTCCTTTTTTACTAAGGGCTGGAAGGCGTTTTGATTTATGTCTTCTATTACTGGTTTCATTATGAAAAAGGTTAGAAAGAGTGCTAAGGAGATTATCACCTGGTTTGGAGGAACTTGGGGAAGCCCAATGGCTTGCCTTAAGACCGAAAGAACGACCACTATACGAATAAAAGAGGTAAACATTATAAGGATAGAGGGAGCCAAAGAAAGAATCGTCAAAAGTATAAGAAGCCTAACTGCGTCAGATAACTCCCCTCTGCCAATTTTTACCTCTAACGAAGGTATCTGGCCAAAGGAAAAACTAATTAGTACCAGAAGAATCAGTATTAACATCCTCTTCCCGTAATATTTTCGCAAACTTATCGCTAAAAATTATGTAATACCTTCGGTCCTTAATCCTCACCGAAGCTATAAAAGTCTCCCTTCCCAAAAAAAGGACTTCCTCTAATTCAATGTTCCCCTTTTTGCTAAAGTAAGGAATTCTTCTCTTTAGGACCGCGGGAAGTAAAAAGTAAACAAAGGCAAGCACAAACAGGAGCGAAAGGATTACTTGAAAAACGACCTTCCAATCAATCACTTCTCTATTATAGTTTCTTCAACCTTTATGCCGAAGTGTCTTCCCGCTTCTTCTACATATCCGAGAACCTCGTCCCCTTTTTTTAGGTCAGCTACGGATATGGGCGTCCCGTCAGGTTTTGTAAGTCTTATAGTTTCAGCGTTTTGGAGTATGCAACTGAGCTTTTTGTTTTCGTATCTTCCCTCAATAAGGAGCATTGGTCTTCTTTCCACCTTAGCTCTGCCAACGTAGGCAATTCTTCCTTCCCCTTTGTAGTTGTAAACCATAACTGGGTCTCCCGCCTTTAGCTCACAGAGATACTTCGTTTTATTTTCGGGAACCCTTATGTACATGTGAACCGCTCCCGCATTTACCCTAAAAGGCCTTGCCGCAACGTAGGGATTTTCTTCGGTCTCCGCGTGAACCAAAAACATTCCACCCGAAGAGTTTCCAACGAGCATTCCCTCTCCTCTGTTGAGAAGGGAAATAGTATCAACGCAAACCCTATCTCCAAGACCAAGGGGAAGAATCTTAGTTATCTCTACAGTCACAAGGTTCAACTTTTCCTCGTATTCCCCCACCAGCTTACCTATCTTCTTTATCTCGTTTATGTCCTGAGTTTTTACCACTACACCTTTAACTCCCTTTTCCAAGGTTTGAAGGGCTATTTTCGCTTGCTCAGCGTCCCTTACTACTGCGTATAGCTCCTCCCTTTGGGCTATAAGGTTCTCAAGGGGAATGACCGTCCAATCCGTAGTCTCTACGATTACCTTTACATTGGGTGGAAAGCTCGCCGCCCTTTCTTCGTCCTCCTTTCCCCTAATCAGAACGTAAACCACTTCTTTTCCAAGCTTTAGGTCTCCGTCTGGAGCTATGACGGTTATTCTCCCTACCTTTTTAACCTCTTCGTACTTCCCTTCTTGGGGGACTACTACCGCCGTTGCCCCTGCCTCTATCGCTGCGGAAATCACCTTCCTATCAAAGGGCTCTGCCCATATCCAGAATTCCTTCATGCTGATTATTTTACCTGTAAAAATCAAATAACTTTCTAAGACCTTTGTGAAGCACAATGGGGTCCCAAATTCCTAAGTGTTTCAACAAATACCCCTCCCCTCCCGTTATAACGACCTTAAAATCCTTTTTAAAAGTTCTCTTCCAGCTCTCTATTGTCCCTTTTACGAACTCCTCGCTTTCCTTTATAATTCCTCCTATTACGCACTCCTTTGTAGACTTCCCTATCTCAACGGAAAGTTTTTCTAAACGAAGATTTTTAATACCTTCTGTAAGAGAAAAAAGACAACTCAGCTTTTTCCCTATTCCCAGCGTGATAAGTCCTCCCTGAAATTTACCTTCCAAAAGCAGGTCAATAAAGAGAGCGGTCCCACAGCTCACTATTACGGAGTTTTTTGAATAAAACTCCCTCACCGCATACGCAAGGGCTATTCTGTCTATTCCAAGGGTCTGATAAGTCTCGTAATGCACCTCAATAGGTATCTCCTCCTTTTTAAGGAGCTTTACCCTTGGAAAGATTTCTTTTAGTTTTTCGTTCACAGAAGGCTTAACGCTTATTCCAACACCCCGAAGGGGTAATTTTTTCAAACTCTTTAACTCTTCGTAACTCAGCTTAATGTGTCTCTTTGGAGTTTTATGCCTCCAAAAGACAATGTCAAGGCTCGTATTTCCAGCGTCTAAGGTTATAAGTCTCATTCTTCCCTCATATAACCCCCGCCACCGGGCGTCTCTATACGAAGTCTATCTCCCTTTTTTACGAAGGCATAAAACTTTGAAGGCATCTCCCTTTCTCCGTCCTCAGTTATAAGAATGTTTCTACCCGGTTTTCCGGGCTCTCCACCAAAGAGCCCGTAAGGAGCTAACCTCCTCCTTTCGGAAAGAACGGAAACCTCCCCATCACACAGAAATTCGTATTCCCTTATAAGCCCGTCTCCTCCTCTGTGTAATCCCCTACCTCCAGAGTTTCTCCTTATCCTATACTGGGTAATCCTTAAGGGATAGTAGTGTTCTAAAGCTTCTATGGGGGTGTTTAGGGTATTCGTCATGTGGGAATGAATAGCGCTTTCCCCGTCTCCAAGAGCACTCGCTCCCATTCCTCCACCCAAGGTCTCGTAATAAACGAAGGGTGTGTTCGTTCTTGGGTCTATTCCCCCTATGGCTACGTTGTTCATAGTTCCTTGACTTGCAGCGGGAGTCTTTTCGGGAAGAATCTTTGCAAAGGCTCCAAGTATTACGTCTACGATTCTTTGTGAAGTCTCAACATTTCCAGCCGCTACCCCTGCGGGAAATTCCGCATCAACCAAGGTTCCCTTTTTCGTAATTACCTCTACGGGTCTATAACAACCCCCATTTACGGGAATGTCCTCCCCTCCAAGGAGTGCTATCACCGAGTAATAAACCGCGGAAAGGGTCACAGCCCTAACGGCGTTTATCCCTCCTTTAGTCTGGGGAGCACTTTGGGAAAAATCAAAGACTAGCTTCTCACCTTTAACCGTAAGCCTTAAGTGAATCTTTAGGTCTTCGTTTCCAAAGCCGTCGTCTTCCATATAATCTTCAAATTCGTAGGACCCTTCGGGTAATTTTTTTATCCTTTCTCGGATAAGCCTTTCGGCGTAATTCATAAGTTCACTCGCGTAGAAATTTACCCTCTCAAAACCTTCCTTTTCTATTAATTCCTTTAGTCTTCTTATTCCCGTAAGGTTAGCGGTTATCTGTGCCTTAAAGTCTCCTATACGCTCGTCAGGCGTTCTAACATTTCTTAAAAAGACTCTCAAAAACTCCTCGTTCAGTTCTCCCCTTTTCATTATCTTAGTGGGAGGGATAATAAATCCTTCTTGAAAGATTGAAGTAGAAAGGGGCATAGAGCCCGCTTGCATTCCCCCAACGTCCGCGTGGTGTGCCCTATTTGCAACGAAAAAGACCAGCTCACCCTTATAAAATACCGGCGCTACGAGCGTTATGTCGGGAAGGTGAGTTCCTCCCGCAAAAGGGTCGTTGAGGACTACCATATCCCCTTCTTCAAACTCAAACTCTTTTATAGCCTGTTTTACGGACTCGGGCATAGAGCCAAGATGAACAGGAATGTGAGCGGCTTGGGCTACGAGCTCCCCATTTTTGTCAAATATCGCACAAGAAAAGTCTCTTCTTTCCTTAATGTTTGGGGAAAAGGCGGTTCTTTGAAGGGTGGCTCCCATTTCTTCGGCAATGGAAGAAAAGGCGTTTTTGAATACTTCTAATAAAATCGGGCTTGGGTTCATCTTGACATCCCTCCGGGATTTAAATAAAATAATACATTGCACAGGTGATACGCTGGCGTAGCTCAGCTGGCAGAGCGCGGGATTTGTAATCCCGTGGTCGCGGGTTCAAGTCCCGCCGCCAGCTGGAAATTGGGGCAGGATGAAAAGGAGGGGTGGCCGAGCGGCCAAAGGCAGGGGACTGTAAATCCCCCGGGCTTACGCCCTGCGCAGGTTCGAATCCTGCCCCCTCCATAGGCTTAGCGGGCGTAGCTCAGTTGGTAGAGCAGCGGCCTTCCAAGCCGCAGGTCGCGGGTTCGAGTCCCGTCGCCCGCTCCAAAATTTTCTTTACGAAAAAATAAATAAAGAAATAGCCCAGGTAGCTCAGTCGGCAGAGCGCACCCTTGGTAAGGGTGAGGTCGCCGGTTCAAGTCCGGTCCTGGGCTCCACTCCTTCTTTCTCAAATTACCCCACTTGCATATAAATCCAAAAAATAATAAAATATTTTGCTACCTTGAATTTAAACCAGATACGGAGGTAGGAAATGGCCAAGGAGAAATTTGAGAGGACGAAAGAACACATTAATGTGGGGACGA
>ERZ1684501.34-NODE-34-length-17686-cov-43.415008_pt1 | contig 17686 bp, 22 predicted proteins | sample MGYA00580191_ERZ1684501 | MGnify/ENA primary metagenome ERZ1684501 (study PRJEB41475, sample SAMN08455322) | hot springs metagenome | biome: temperate mixed forest biome [ENVO:01000212]; feature: neutral hot spring [ENVO:00002181]; material: water | place: New... | reverse complement strand
GAGGGCTACGCCGCGGTGGGCACAGACTTTGAGGCGCTTGTCCAACGCGAGCTAAGCGCCAGCCGCCTACGCGCGATGACTGAGCTGGCCGCCGCGAAATGCGCGGAGAGGAAGCTGAGGGAGCTGGGCTACAGCGTTGTGCACTCCTACGAGAGTGTGCCCAGGCCCTTCGACATGGTGGTGGAGAGGGGCGGCTTGAAGTACACTGTGGAAGTTAAGGGGAAGTGGGTTGGCCGCAGGGGCGACCCCCTGTCTTTCACCGCCAATGAGGTGGATTGGGCCTCCCGCTTTGCCGACAGGCACATAATATGTGTCGCGTATGTAGAACGCGACGCGTGTGTAGAAGTGGAGTGTATCCCCTTTGCCGAGTTTCAAAAAAGGTGGATACTCCAGACGGAGAGGGGAATAGAGTATCGCTACTTGGCGTACAGGCGAGAAGAGGTCGGATCAAATTAATTTGAGCTATAATGGTGTTACAAAATACGGTCTCGCTCTAAGGCAGTAAAGGTTGACATAATAATATCGAACTTCCATTCCGACCTCTAATTGTCGAGTGTAGTTTATCATGCGCCTGTTCGAAACGCTCAAAAACGCTGATAGAATTGTCTTTAGACATCAACTCGACTTCGTTACCGATGTATTACTTGCCCCAAAGTTTCGCGTGCTTCTGGCCGACGACGTTGGGCTAGGCAAGACGGTCCAGGCGGCCCTCTTGATCAGACTTCTTCTGGATGAAAAGCGGGCAAACAGGGTGCTTATAGTGGTTCCAAGGGCCGTCTTGGATCACTGGAAGAGAGAGCTTAAGCGTTTTAGCATAAAGGCGCATGAGATAGAGTCACCATCTTTCTCTCTGAACCATACGGTGCATATTGTAACAATGGATCGCGCCAAGAAGCCGGAGTACCTAAGGAGGTTGACGCGACAACGGTGGGATCTCGTGGTTGTGGACGAGGCACATAGGCTAAGGCCTGGGAGGAAGAGGTGGAGGCTTGGCGACATCTGTATGAGGGCTAGAGGGTGTCTCTTGCTTACGGCGACTCCGCACACGGGTAACACTGAGCATTATATGCGTCTCGTAACGCTTACCGAGGGCACAGTAATTAGGAGGGAGAAAAGCGATGTGGAAGGGTACGAGGGAAGGCGAATATTTCCCCGCCTTGTGTACTGGGTGTCTTACGTACGTAGCGACGAGGATAAAGTAATAGCGGAGGAGGTTCTCAAAACGTTGGATCAAGTAATGGGCTTAAAGCCAATAGTTCTTGCCGTAGCTAAGAAGAGAGCCCTGTCAAGCCCCATAGCCTTCTTGAAAACTCTTTCTAAAGTTGCAGGAGGGGAAGATTGCGACCCCAGCGGAGGGGAGCTCGATACGTGTCTCGGCAAACTGACAGAACACCCGGGACTAAAGGCGTTGGCCGAGAAGTATAGATCGGCGAGAGACGGGAAACTTGAAGCGCTTAGGGCTTTGCTTGACGCGATGAAGAGTGTAGGGTGGAAAAAGGTTGTGGTTTTTACGGAGTATGCAACGACGGCCGAATACCTCTTCAAGAACCTTGCCAGCTGGTGCAACGTCGTGGAAGAAGGTGACGGCTACGGCCGGGCCTACTGTGATGGTGTTGGCATCATGTATGCCGACTACAAGGCCAGGAGCAGGTGGGAAGAGTTGGAAAAAGAAGTAAACAAGTTCGCGAACTCATACGATTCAACGATATTCATTTCTACTGACATAATGTCGGAGGGCATCGACCTTCACGCGTTTAACGCCGTGGTGAACTACGAGGTTGTGTGGAGCCCCACAAAACACATGCAACGCATAGGGAGGATCTGGCGCCTGGGGCAGAAGGCTGGAGAAGTGCTCGTCGTAGACTTAGTCGACAGCACACAGGAACGCGAATACTACGACTTGTTAATGGAGAAGTTTTACGAGATTTCGAGGGTTGCCCTTGTGCCAGTTATCAACAGCAGAGCGGTGGAAATCTACGGTATAAGCGAGGATGGCGTGAGGAAGCTGGTGGAAATGCCCTCAGCGCCAGTCTACATATCAGAAGTAGAAGCGTTTGATGCAGTGGCAAAACGCGACATTGAGAAGTTGCGCAAAAAGGTAGAACAGGTGCTCAAGGTGCGACACATGATCAAGCGCAAGTCCCACGAGCTGGTCGAAAGGGGGCTCCGGGTTAAGCTCGGCTTGGGTGGTTCTGCGCCCGAGCCCGGCGAATACTACTTAACGCAGGTGAGATATTACGCTGGAAACATGCCGCTGTACAGTGAATACATCCTCGCGGACGAACGCAGCAACTTATACAGGGGGGCGCAGATCGAGCAAATAGAAATAGAGGAACTCGGCGACGCGCCTAAAGCGGCGGTTTCTCAAGCCGTAGAAAGGGCAGTTAACGAGCTCCGGGAGTACGTTTCCAGCGCCTCGAAATATGTAAAGTTCCTCCTCGGCTCTAGGGGACTTACATACGCTATTACGTCTGTGAAAAGAGTAAGAGTAAAACCCAGGAGGCAGAGTGACTTAGAGGAACAAACGGCTACCGTCGGGTTTGAGAAAAAACTGATGACGTCAGTAATTGTAAAAGGGACTGTAGAGAGTAACATCGAGGAAGGTGTTGGGAAGAGGGATGTAGAGCCGACGGAGCCAGCTAGGAAAACAGTTAGTACGTCAACTGGGCAAACGACGGAAGAGCGTGATTGGAAATTCTGGGCCGAGGTCGAGCAGATGGCTGAGGAGAGTGAGGTTAGGCACCGCGTAGAGCTGGCCGCAGTGGAGTGTGCAAAGAGGAGGTTGCGCGAGCTCGGGTACGAAATTAGACGCGACTACATAAGCGTGCAGAGACCGTTCGACATGGTGGTCAAGAAGGGAGACGAGCTCTACCTGTTGGAGGTAAAGGGCAAGTCCGCTGACAGAAAGGGCGAGCCAATCGTCTTCACGTCGAGCGAGGTGGCGCTGGCAAGGCAGAGCCCCGACAGGTACTTAATATACATTGCATATGTGGACGGGGATAGGTGTGTGGAGGAGGTGGGGCCGGTGGCGTTTGCCGAGTTCGAGAGAGAGTGGGAGCTGAGGAGGGGAGAAGTAGCCGAATACCACTGCGTGGCGGTCAGGCGCGAGGGGGGCGGGCCAGATCGGCCCTCTGGGGGGCCAGACGGCTGTTAGCGTGTTAACTACGGAGCTTTGCGCCAGTTTTCGACGTTCAACTCTTTTGCGGAACTAAATCAGGTATAGGAAAGCGAGCAATCATTGGTCGCTGACAGATACCTGATTTGAAGGAGTGGGGCGGTCGTGTGATTTACCACACCTCTTCTCGGCGTAGTGGTTGTGCATTGCAAGAAGTTGCAAGAGGTTTATGCGCAGGAGCCTCTCGGTTGGGTATCGCTTCCCGTCCCGCGCCTGCAAGTGTATAAAGGACTCCGCCACAGGGTCCCACACGAGTACGGCTCCGTCTTTCTTAACCCAATATACCCAGGCCGAGGTATCATAGCTGTCCACCAAGTCGTAGACCCTCCTAAGCTGGTTCAGGCTTAGCCCAAAGACGTGGATTGTGGCGCCGCTTCCAAGCGCCCTCCTCACCTCTCTCAGCACGGCCCTCGTCAGCCTTATACGTCGGGACATGCAGAGCGACCCAACGCCCCACACTCTAAACCTCTGCGGCGTAACGCCGTGTTGTTTATACAAGTCCAGCGATTCGAGCCACTGCGGCGGATGGTCAAACCCCTGCAGGACGGGCACTACTCTGCCTAAGGCGCCGAGCCTTTCGGCTACGTCAACTACTTCGACGCCTAGCTCCACAGTCCTCTTAACCCCCTCGCTTATGGGCAGTCCTCTTGGCGTGAGAATGTCCAGCGGCAGATCCAGCGTGGCTACTAGGTCTGCCCCCACCTCAAGTGCCAGCTGGAGGTACTCCTCTGCCGTGTATGGGTACTTAAACCCCTTAAACTTGCCGAAGAATTGTTGCGCCCCGGAGTCCAGGAAAAGGAGGCCGCCAAGCCGCCTTACGTGCTCTACGTCTCCTTGGAATCCTGTGAACTTTCCACTGCGCCAATACCTGCCAGCAGATAAAAGCCAGTTGAGCCTTAGCCCGGTCTCTGCGGCAACTTTAAGCGCAACGTCGGCCCCCGCGAGGAAGAGGGTTAGTGCACGGCACTGAGGAGGTTTGCGCCGGATTGATGCGGTCATGTTGAAAAACGGTGCACGGTGCGCCAAAAAGCGTCAGGAAGTGCACTTCACGGCGCTGTAAGCGGTGAAATTTTTCCATGCCGAGTTGGAGGGTACATAGGGTACTTGCACTACTCGCGGCACGTGAGGTGGGGCTTCCGCAAGGGCTTATTGAGGGCCTTTTGCGGGGGGTGGTGGAGCCAGACGTGACGCCCGACAAGGTGCTCGTAGCTGGAAGGAGGCGCCTCTATGCCAAAAGGGCGAGGCACCACGGCGTGTCGAACGATGCGCTTGTGGAGTATTACTACAACTTGGCGTGTTTCTACCGGGCGAGGGGGGACTTGTACAGCGCTGGGAGGGCCCTTGGCCGCGCGGCGCATTACCTCCAAGACGCGGCGGTTAAGACTAGGAAGTGGCTTATCTTCGACGTCCACGACGAGGTGGAGGCGGAGATGGGGAGGCTAGTCGGCTCTCTTCCGCATGTGTGCTCCCGACCCGCCGGCGACGCCGCGGTGTCCCTCTGCAGGGCCTACGCGGACACTGTACAGCTGTTTAGGCGCTTTGTCTCAGAGCCCGTTGTCGACCGGGCAACTGGGAGGCGCCTCCTGTGGAGGGGGCGTCTGAAGAAGTGGTCGGCCGTAGCAGCCCTCGGCTCTGCGCTTGTGGCCTCCGTCTTTGCGGCGTTGGCGTGGGGCCTCCTGGCCTCCGCGGCGGGGCTCTACCTGGCGCTTAGGTGGACCCCAGGGGAGTACGTCGCGGCCATGCGGGCGGGGGTGCACAGGGTGGTTCCACTGGGCTACGTGACGGCAATGGAATAGTTCGTAAACGGAGTTCGAACTGCTGGCTCCCTCCCTTCTTTACGGAATCGCATGTTTCCCACATCGTTTTACTTGAAGATGGAAAACTCTCCAGTGCAGACATTTATTCCATGTCTGTCGACCAGCCGCTCTCCGTAGATGTGCAGACACAGCTTCCGTGGGGTCGCAATGCTATGTGGAAGAGGGTTGTAATGCATTGTCCATACAGAAGCAATGCGCTTTTGGCGGCGTTCGCGGACGCAACGCTGGCCCTCCTCTGGGCTCCGCCGATATCAGTCATGTTCGGCGCCATAACGGCGTATATTATTGTAAAGCGCCGGAGGTGTAGCAGAGTGCGCATATGCGCCGAACAAATCCTCAAGAGCGGGTTCGGCGGCATAAGGTGTACGCCAGGCAGGCTGGGCACCTACTGGGTCTCGCATAGCGTCTGGGTGTGCAACTTACGCAACCTAAAGTGGGAGACGGCCTTTGAGCCGCAGGGCGGCAGGCCGCTGTTCTCCTATCCTTGGCCCATCTATTCGAAGATAGTTGACGTGGATGCCTGCCGCGTCGAAGACGGGCCTTGCCGCGGCCTCGTGTTCGCGCTGGCAGACGTGAGATATTCGCTCAAGGGCAGTGTACAAGCGGCGTCTGAATGGGGCGACTGGGCCAGGGCCGAGCTTGAGCCCGCGGGGCCCAGCCTCGTGAAAGTGAAGATGGAGTGTAACATCGTGAGGGCCAGAGGGGCCAGGCTGATTCTTGAAGTCCCGTGATCGCCAACTGTCGTCGAATGCGACAAGAGCGGTGTCTACGAACAAGTTGTCAATTTGCGTGGCTCCGAGTGACCTGTACTAATGGTTTTCTTAAGCGGCGTCAGGGGCTACGACCTGAGGTGGCTCTTCGACGTAATGCCATGCTACAAAGGTTGCAACATTGCGCTCGTCCTGGAGTTGCCAGACGGCGAAGTCAGGTCGAGTGACAGGGCAGAGCACATATACTTATAGTCTTACGCTTGCGCTCAGTCTGTTTTACATGGACGAAGCTAACGACTTTGAAAGAGATATAGAAGAGGTATTGGAGGTCATGAGGCGGATCGCCAAGAGGGTTAGGTCAAAGGAAGATGCCGCCGAGCTAATAAGGAAGGTTAGAGATGGTAAAATCTAAAGGGGTTGCTTTGCACGTTTTTCCAGCCGGAAAAATGTTTTGTCGATGTCGAAAACAGGTGGTGCAATTCCAAATCAGGTATATGACGGCGGGTGTTGATTGCTCGCTGGTGTATACCTGATTTGAGAGGTGGTAAAAGTTGCGGTTTTACAACTGTGCACTTTCCGCTTCCATGATGTAGTTGAAAATGGCGGCAAAGTTGCCAGAAAGGAGTACACAACTGTAGTTTGTCCGCTCGCAAAGAGCCGGCGCTACCGATGCCTCTTTAAGTTGACTACTACGTCGTCAACTATCTCAACGACGTCTATGCCCCTCAGAGCCTCTATGGCGGTCTTAATAACTCGTTGATCTGCCTTGGTCTTCTTAGCAATGTCGTCTATGAGCCTCAGTATGCCCACGCTTGGGTACGCTGAAAGGTAGCTCAACACGCTTGATAGCACGAGCGTTGCCGTTTTTACGTCCGACTTTGCATCGCGCGCCACAAAACTTGCCAATTCCTCAAGCCTTGGTGGCTCTAGGACGCTTTGTGGTTGATCTCTATCTCCACTCGGTGTAACATCGCCCTGCCCACTCGGCGGGGCGGGCCTTTTCGCCGTTGTAGGCGGAGCGCTTTGCCGCACCTCCTGCTTAGGCGGGAAGAGCGGTTGAACTTTTGCAACTTTTTGCACTCTTTGCTCGACCGCAGGCTTTTGTGGTGTTGTTTGCACGTTAGGCTTTACCTCCGTTTTACCCACTGCGAAGAGTCCCTGCCCCTTAGCCGCAGGCTGTCCTTGAACCCCGCTCCTTTGCTCCACATGATTCTGCACTCTCGCCGTAGAACTCTGGCGAGCCGGTTCCTGCCTTAGTCTTTGTTCGTTTTGTAGTTCAAACTTCCTTGACGTTGTCGCAGACGCCTTCTCTGTTGGCCGTGTTGACGCTGGCCTAGGCGATTCCCTTCTGGTGCTCTCAGTAAGCCAGGCTTGTGGCCTCTGTGTACTTTGCTTTACGCCCTCCCTGGGATGTAGCGAATCTGTAAGACGTAGCGTGTGGTTCCCAAACGCTACTTCTTGGCCATTTGCATGACATCCAAGCTTTGCACATATCACCGCTTTAGCTAAGGCGCCTAGTTGCCCCTCCTCAACGTCTCCCTTTTTGTACAATTCGGACAACGTTGCCATGGTAAAACGTAGATAGGCTTTCGCCAAGGTCGTATGTCGTTATGTTTTTCATGGAACCGAAAACAGTAAAAGCAAAATGCATTGAGGCTATAATCGAGGACGGCAGTTACGTCGAGTGTTTTATGAAACACGGCAAAGGCGTAGAGTCCGTGGCCATGTACTTGATGCCGGGCGAGTGGCTGGTCAGATACCAGGAATGTGACCATTACACCGACTGCGACTTAACTATAGCCAGTTACGTAGCTATGGCTCTAGCCAACGGAAAAGTGCACACGTATGAGGACGAAGTTGCCGTTTATGACCTTGGTTGCAATCATGCGCTTTACGTCTTTAAGAAAAATGGACACGTAGTGCTCGTCGACAAAGAGTGGGATGGGTGGCAGGACTACGTTGGAAAAATTGGAATGCGTTTAGAAGACCTCTTGGAATACGTAGGCGATCGTTATAACGGTGAAATCCGCCGCAGAGTCGAGGAGGCGCTTAGGCACGTGAAATCTATCCAAAACGTGACAGCCGGCGCTTTGAAGAGGTTTTAAAAGAGTTGTGAAAAACGTCGTTAGCTTACTAGGATTTTTTGTAGCCTTTCAAGCCTCAGTCTCACTATCAAATGTCTTATGCCCAACAGCTTCAGATCCCTTGGCACGAGGGCGAATGTGCCATCCTTGGTGACAATCCGCCAGCTCACGCCCATATTGCAATAGACGGCATTTATGGCGTCTGCTACAATTCCGCGTTTGTCGTAGACGACTACAAAGTCTTTCTGCAAAAGGCCGCCGGCTGTCTTCCACTCGTTTCCATTTTTAACGATGAAACGTATGCCGACACCTTTTTCGTTTTCGTAGAGGAATGTGTACAACACACGTCCATCTACGCTGTGCCTATTGGCCAAGGCAACCCCCGGCACGACCTCCGCAGGAGGGCTGATGCCGTCGACTGCGATGGCCAGCAATGTCCACAAGGCATCTCCGTTGAGCCTCACGCCGTCTGGCGTAATTTCGACGGGGATGCCCAAGGCCTGCAACGCCTTATAAAGCTTCAGCGACTCCGACAGGCCGGGATTGATATAGGCAACGTTGTAATACCTCGCTGGTTCGAATTTCACAGACGCTACAATGTCATCTGCCAGAATCTTCAACCGCCCCCCATCTAGTGTTACATGCGCAGGCCTGGCCTCCACGTTTTCAGCGGCTTTGGCCAAGAGCGGAGATAAGTGTGGCACGTATAGCTCTAGGACGTATTTGTCTGCCCTTGGCTGAGGGGGCCTGACGTCGTGGTACGCTCCAAGTCTTGCAAGCGTTCTCACTATTCCAGCCCAAACGGCCTCAGCCGCATCGGCATCATTTATGCTCAACCTCAACCTCTTATTGACATATTTTCCCCAGGCAACTCTCCACACACCTCCATGTCTGACTGCGAAGTAGTAGTAGTGTCCAGAGTCCTCTTCCACGTATACGCGTAAAACATCGTTGGCGTATATCTGCATAAAGCCCGGCGGCGCAGCCCCGGCGCGGATTGCCAGCCCTATAAGCGACTCTGTGTCGAAGAACACGCTCTTTTCGACGACTGTAGACTTGACTTCTGCGGCCCTCAACGACGAGGCAAGGCGTTCCGCGTCCTCGTGTGTGGGCAAGTTCAGCGTCGCGAAGTAGCCCCTTTTGACTTCTTTGCCCCCTCTGCGGAACCTCACCACATAGTTGCCTATGCCGTACTCGAAGCCGCCTAAGTGCTCTATCCACGGCGGCGTACCGTCCCGAATAGGTGGAATTCCAAATGTCTTGATAAACGACTTTAGGAAGCGTCCAGAGAAGTAGAGCGCGCCAACCCTCCCCTTTATTTCATAATACGACACGCCCTGCATTCCCATCTGCCTCAACAACTTGGCTATTTCCCTCAAGTGCTCCTTCGACACGCCTCCCAGCCTTTTCTCGTATAACATGCCTAAGACGGCTTCAAACCTTCCTTTTCTGTACTTCTTCAGCTCGAAGTCCACGTAGGGCTGGTGGGGCCTTGTCTCTTGCCACTTGTAGTACCAGAGCCGGAATTTTGCGAAGTCCGGCCTCAGTTCCAGTGCCTCAATCTTTACTGGGACCATGTTAAACGCTTATTTGGCAAAGCGCGTAGCTAGACTAAGGCCCGTTTTAGTTTTTCAGCCAAGACATGTATAACGCCTTTCCGTATTCCCAACGCCTTTAGGTCCCTGGGGGCCAGCTTAAGTATGCCGTCGCTGGTGCACGCCACTCTCCACGGTATGCCCATTTTTTGGTATACCGAATTTATGGCGTTTGCTACAACTCCATGCTTGTCGTAGACGGTCACCGTGTTTTTGTACAACTTGCCGCCTGTCCCCCACAGCGCGCCTCCTGCCTTGGCCACAAAATATACGCTATGGCGATCCTTACACTCATACAGGAAGGCGCACAGAGCCCCACCCTCTGCCTCATGTTTCGCAACTAGGGCAATTCCCGGCGCGACCTCCCTCGGCGGATCTACGTCGCCAACGGCTGTGGCCAGTAGCGTCCACAGGGCCCGGTTGCCAAGCTTAACGCCTCCCAGGTAGATTTCCGCAGGTAGGCCCATCCTGCGGAGCACCTGGTACAGTTTGAGCGCGCGCAACATATCGAGGTTTATGCGCACAGCTCTGGCACACCTCACGGCACCGACCTCTACTGCAACTTCGATGCCGTCTGTCCTAACTTTCAGAAGTCCCCCCTCCAGCGAGGCCTCTACGGATCCCACCTCGACACTCTTTGCCACGTCGGCCAAAATGTACAAGAGGTGGTGACCGTAGAGCGGAAATGCGTAGGCGTTGACAACCCTCCTTGGAGGCTTTACATCCGTCGGCGCGCCGAGCAACCTGAGGAGGTCTACGGCGTAGCGCCAGGCCACCTCTGCCACATCTGGCTCCCTAGCTTTTAGCTCCACCCTCTTTACGGCGTATTTCCCCCAAGCCGCCTTCCACACATCGCCGGGCTTAACGGCGAGGTAGTACCGGTTCTTGTCAAACTCTGCAAACAGTCTAAACCTGTCCGAGGCGTATAACTGTATAAATATCGGCGGAATTGTGTCAGTGTAGGCCATTAAGCCGATGAGAGAATCTACGTCGAATTTTAGCACCGTGTATTTGGCTTTTGCCGCCACCCCGGCGGCCCTCAGCCCGGCGAGGAGGTACACGGCCTCCCCGACCGAGGAAAGTCTAAGCTTGGCGCCGTACCCCCTGTCTACACCCATTTCGCGGAACTCCACTCGGTGTTCGCCTATTTTGTACTCTAGGCCTCCCAGGTGTTTTACCTCGGGCGGCTCGACGCCCCTAACGGCCGCCGTGCCTAACGCCTCTACCACGGAGCCCAGGAACCCGCCCGAAAAATAGAGCAGGCCTATGCCTCTGTACTCGTAGTACGTCACACCGCGCATTCCCATCTGCCTTAGTTGTTCCGCTATTTCGACCAAGTGCTCCCTCAGTATGCCCGCCTCCCTCTTTTCATACACCACGCCGGCGGGAACACGGTAAGCGCCCCTCTTCCGCTGTAGCCTCATTTCGAACTCCACATATGGCTCGTCGGGCCTAGTCCTGTGCCACTTGTAGTACCAAAGCCGGATCCTGGCAGTGCCGTCGCGCCTTAGGTCAAAAACCTCTACCCATACCTGTCCCACCACGAGAAATTTGTCGGCGTCGTGGCCTGGACGCGGTCTTGTTTACGTCCACATCCATTTTCCATGAGCAAGCGGAAGTGTGACAAGAGGGCGGCCGTCGCGCTCTTGGCCGAATACGGAGTAGACGTGGAGACTATAGCGAAGGCACTCTGCCTAAAGCCGAGCACCGTAAGAGTGTACCTCAAGCAGTACGGCCGCGTGACGCTGAGAAGCCGCAACGGAGGCAATCAAGCTGTACAGCAAGCCACAGAACCGCCGCAGATGCGGTTGGCGCCAAAGATCGAGAACCAGTGGGTCGAACTGCTCCGATCAAAGGGCCGAAAGTAAATCAGGTATAGAAAAGCGAGTGATCATTGATCGCCGTTGTATACCTGATTTAGAAAGGCGAAAGAAGTTGAAAGTCGCCATTTCCTTCTACCTTTCTTTCGTCCAGGCGGCGCCGGTACCGCCAAAAGCGATTTTTCGCCTTTCTACAACGCAACGCTCCTGCACCATGGCGTGACCGAAGCCGTGCGTCTTCCCGTCTCCGAAGCCAACAACGGCGCCGTACTGCACCAGGGCCCAGAAGAGCTCAGCCGTGAGGGAGACTTTGGGTGAAATTCGCTCATACTCGACGCATCCAACTGCCCCGATCTCCTTTCCCGTATCGCCTTCGGCGGCCTTGGTCTTTATGTCAACGTACGGCGAGTAGACGTATTGTGCCGTCCACGCCACGACCCTCTTTGCGTCTTCCAGCGTCAGCTGTCGGGACAGTATCTGGCGTGTAACGTCTGGCGGAAGCCTCAGCGCGTGTCGGGCCGCGGAGTCCGCCAGACGCGGCGCGGAGACGTCCATTGTGTATATCGCCCTGCGCTGGGGCGTCCGTAGCTTAAACCGCGTCGGCGTTAAGAACTCCACGGCAAAGCGCCGCGGAGGGTTAGACGCCTGAACCCTTACCGGCTCCACCTCGGCCTGCACCACCTCCGCCTTGGCCCCCTCCACCTCTACGTAGTCGCCTATTGAGAATAGCTTGGCAAGCACGGTGTCGGGTACCACCGCCCGTAGCTGGATGAGTGTGCCGACATCAAACCGGCCGATCCACACAGGTCTCCCGTCTACGTACAGAGGTGCAACGGACAGCGGCTTGAACGGGCAGTCGTGGTACATGCCCCCAATCAGGCTGTAGAGGATAGCCCTGGCAATGAGGCCCGAGAACCTCTTGAGCTCAAGCGGTGTACGGAGGACGAATAGGATGCGGACGTGGTAGAGGTCCCCAAGGGGGGATTCGCATTCAGATTTTTGAATATTCGCAGACCCGGAACCGTTTGTTTCTTTCAATCCCCAGTGGGGGATTCCCATGAGAAAGAAACATGCACATATTTAAATCTTTCTCTCCCTCTGATTCATGCTCCACCCCAGACTCGAAGAGGTTAAGTTAATTTTTGAGAAGGCCTTGTCTGAACTGGGCTACGTCTACGCACCTGATCCCGTCGTGGCCCGCCTCTCGCCGGAGCTCGCCAAGGAGACGATGGCGTGGCGGCGCGGCGGCGTCGTGGCTCACGTGGAGGAGGAGTGGGAGGGCGCGGCCCTCGGCATTTCCGTGGGCGGCTGTGGCGTCTTGGTGTGGGTTGACGCATACGGCCGGGTGGAGGTGGAGGGCGTCGCCTGCGGGGACGAGGTAAAGGGCCTTGCAGACGCGGCCAAGGCGGCTAGGCAAATAGCAGAGGACGCAAAGGCGTTGGCGGAGGTGCTGGAAAAGGCGTCGGAGCTCTGTGGCAACTGCGACTGGTTAAAGTCTACGTTTCGACTTTGATTTGAAGTTGGAAAAAACGTGGAACCTCTGCCACGATAGAGACTCAATGCTGTAGATAGAAAGATCGCCGTAGTTTCAACAGTCGTCGGGGTCAAAGGCGTTTATGCAGGGATCTTCCTCATCGTCGGGAAATTCGACGTCTTCGAACTCCTCCGGATTGGGCTCAGCCTCGTACAGCCTGTACCATATGTTCCTCAACCGTGTTGCCAAAGCTCTAACTCTTCTGCGGTCGAAGTCTCTAATGGATATTAGCTTGGGCTCTGCAAACACGTTGAGATCGTCTACAGAGGCGACATACGCAAGAATTAGGAATGCCCCTGGCGAAATTTTGACGGCAGACGGCTTGATGCTTATGCGGTCCCACGGCTCTTCTAGTGTTCCAAATCTAGCATTAGGCCCGCGCGGGCTTAGGACCATTTTGTACGCCGCCTCGTGGCCTATCACGACGTACCAGTGAGCCCAATCGCCCCACGACGCTACGGCATCCCACACAAAGACGGTGTTGGGCATGTTGAGGGGAAAGACGTAGGCGAACTCCCTCTCGCTTACAACGACGGCCTCTTTGAACAACTTAATGGTAGTCAACATGAAAAAACGATATAGGTGGACTACCAAATTCTCACCAACCTCGCGAAGAACCGACTTACGACTATTTCCGCCGTGATTTGCGGATACGTCAGATACTCTTCCCACAGATATCGCCGCAACAGCCTCTTGCCCTCGGAGTCGTTGAGCTCGTAGTGGCTCGCGGCCGCTAAGACAAGAGCTACGACATCAAGCCTTACGTCCTCTTCTGTGTAAAGACCCTCTATACCCCCCACATCTGCGTACTTTGCAACAGCCCATTTTGCAAGGCCGTACCAGTCCCTCCTAACGAAATCAACTAGGTGTTCCAACACTCGCTGATGTACATACGTCAAAGCAGTTAGCGACTTTATTATCCGACGCATTTCGTCCGCCGAAATTCTCTCGTAGCCAAGGACGAAGTCCATGAGCCTATTCGCAAACCTCCCGTAGCCCGATGTCGTAAAGTACGCATCAGATATCCCAAAGGCGTGTAGGACGTCTGTGAGAATTCCAAACGTGACAAGCGGCGCGGCGAGCCTTTTGACTATGCGCAACTTATTTGCGTATGCGGACAGCCTTTCGCCGACTTTCCTTAGGAGGCTTAGTGCGCTTATACTCGCAGTACTGGCCAGTGTAGGCCATATGTGCCCTGCAACCATGTCGAAGCTGAGGTTCATTGGCTCGTCTGTGATAAAGGTCAAGTAGTTCTTCACGTCGCCCGGCAGATTCATGTGCTCGTATTCCATTAGGTGCTTTGAAACGATTAATGCCAATGTAAATCCAGACCTGGCAGCATATGCATCTTCTAAGTCCATGCCGACTCCTATCTTTTGCGCAACCTCCCTAAACCACTTAGCTGATACCTCAAAACACTTTGGCGGTACCCAATGGCTCTTTAGGAAAGCAGAAGAGCCCAAGGGCAGGTAATTTTGCCGAACCAAGGATTTGTACTCCTCCAAGATGAATTTCCCCCTCTTTAGGCATGAGGTAACTATGTCAACAAGATGGTATACATCTTCCTCTATCCTTATCGACTCCATGAAAAAGTGAGAAGCTAGAAGTTGTCGTGCCAACCGCCGGGCCGAGCTTTATGCCTTTGTGCGTTCGCAAGATAGGGGAACGTTTTTCATGGAGTGTAGAAAAGTTGTAACGTCGAACAATATTACTCATCTCCTCTTTGTATTAGATGCTTACGGCTTATTAGTGCCTGGCAAATTTATTATCGTTGCCTATGGTAAACAAAGAATGGTCGTACTGACTAAAAGCGGCATTGACACACTTTTGGAACACATCAACGAATTTGAAAAGGTAGAGGTCAAATTCGAATGCGACGACGAGTTGGCAGAGCTCGTGAGGGCACAAATTTTACAACACGTATAGTTTTTCCATGTCGCTTATCACAAAGTCGAACTTGTGCCTTGCTAAAAGCGGCAAAAACCTCACGGAGGACTGTCTTGCCGTAAACTTCGCCATTGGGTGTACACACGGCTGTTTGTTCTGCTACGTCCAGCGCATCGACAAACTGTGGGGTAGAGCTAAGGGTAAGTGGGGTGAGTACCTCTTCGTGAAGCCCGGGCTGGAGCGCCTAATAGCGGAGACGCCCTGGCGGCGCTACGCTGGCAAGGAGGTGCTCATGTCGTCTATACATGATCCCTACTTACCGGAGCTCTACTACCCTCACCGCTGGCCTAGGCGGATACTTGAGGCAGGGCTGGGGGCCGGCGTGCGGTTTAGGATACTTACGAGGTCGCTCCTGGTGCGCCAGGACTTCGACCTCCTGATGCGCCACCGGGAACGAGTTTTCTTGATGATGTCAATTCCGACGCTCGACGTTGAACTTACGAGGCTCACAGAACCCCGGGCACCGCCACCGCTGCTGAGGTTCAAGGTCCTTGCCGAGGCTAGAGAGTTTGGCCTCAGAGTTGGCGTTGTGGTAGCGCCCATAATCCCAGCGGGGGACTGGAGGAAGAGGCTGGAGGAGCTCTTCGCTACGTTGTCCGGGCTCAGACCGGCGGCTGTCTATGGAGAAATGCTCCACGCCCGTGGCGAGAACCTGGAGAGGCTGTGTCGCGAAGTTAACATATGTGTAAGGCCGGGCAAACTTCTGGACGAGGAGGTCGGTAGCTACTTCGAACGTCTCTTGCTCGAACATGGTTTTCACGGTGCTTATTGGTATGAATACTCACGGCGACATGGACGCTAGGTGCAACAAATCAGGTATAGAAAAGCGAGCAATCATTAGCCGCCGTTGTATACCTGATTTGAGAATGGAGGACAGTTGATCGCTGTATAGTCTAGCAAGAGACGTTAAGAAAAGAAAAGGCGTGAAGAAAAAATTAGGAGTTAAAGACCTTGGTCTCGATCACTCTAATATTGTCAAAACCCCATAGAAACAGCGGTCTTTTCGACCTTAATACCTGCTCTATGAATGTGTTTACCGCATCGTATGTTTCATTTCCAGTCATGTTAAAATAGATTTTAACGCTTCCACTCTTGCCCCCTCTATCACCATGATGCGGTCGTTCTTGATTACTATGAGCGTCGGCGTGCCTCTAATGGTGATTCCCGCTTTTTCAAAACTTTGAAGCATAGACATAATCCGATCCATGGCAAGCGTCTCATTGCATCTATAGCTCTCTAACTGTTTGGCAACGGCAAGTATGTCATCTTCGGTCTTGTTCACGGCGTACTTAATTAGTGCGCTGTACCACATGTTCAACACGTGCAACGCGTTAACGCCATGCCTGTAGGCACAGTGAAGCTTGTCGATTATGACCAGAGACGAGTTGCCGTGCACCGGGAGCGGCAAAAGTACCAGCCTGAGGCGCCCCTCGGCGATGAGGCGCTCAAATTCGTCGTGGAGGCGATAGTGTAAGACGGCGCAGTACGGGCATAGCGGGTCGTAGAACTCGATTGCCACCATCGGCGCGTCTCTGGCGCCGAACTCCATTGCCCAGTCCGGGACGGCGCCTAAGATGGCTGAGGCGTCTAGTCCCCTACTGGAGGTAAGCGCGACATATGCTAAGGCGCCAGCGACAATTACTACGATTGCAACAATAATTATTATTTGGGGTCTTTTCAGCATAACAAATATACAATTTATCATGCCCACAATAAGGTTCAGGTTCACGACGGGCGTAGTCTCGGCGACACAGCTCTTCGTTGGACGGGGCCGCCCCAAATTCTTCAGCCTCCTTGTCGCACAAATAGCAGAGGCCGTCAAATCCGCCGGCGTAGACTTCGGCGAGTTGTACAAGGACAAGACTTTCAGGAAGTCTATTCAACAGACATTTGAGGAGTTCAAACGGTGGTTCTTCGAGGAGGTCGTCCCACGGAACTGTATTCAGAAGGGCGATTTGTTTTTGATTGCGCTTGACGCCGAAGTGGACACAGACGCGAATACCACTCGCTTCTACTACGACACGGCTGAGGTAGCAGTGTGGAGGCGCGTGGCCTCTCCTTGCGGTGAGTCGGGAGAGTGTGAAGCAAAGCTTAGGGAATGTGAGGGTCAATTGGTGGAGTGCAGAAAAAAGATCGAGAACATGAAGAGCCTGTTATCATAATATCAAACTCTTTTTGTTCTACGTTTGTCCTGTAGATATAGCACAAAGATGGGGAATAGGATTAGCGGTATTGTCAGCGCATCTTTTATGTTGCGTATTGATAGTAAAAGCGGTAACACTGCAAACAAGGCATAGAACGCGTAGAAGACCTTTAACGCGATTAGGTACTTTGTCCGTTCCATGGAAAAATAGATGGAGAATGTCGACGTAGTGTTTCCAAAAAAACGAGCATTATAGAGGGTTATTCTTCTATCGGCTCAAATATTAGTAAGTCCTCGTGTGGTAGGTCCAAAACGACGTAATTACGGCCAAGCGCCTCGAAGAACTCCTCGGCCGTGTTCCAGCGTGCGGCGATTGCGCCCTCTACAATTTCCTTTGCACATTTGTCTCTTACGCGCTTAAATCCTAACTCTTCCATAACTTTGACAATTCTGCCAGCTTTACAACGACATTCTAGTTGTATGTAAGTGAAGCTAAGATACCGGCTCATTGCAACTGCCAGCGTTATTGCCGCAACTGCCCTCTTAGGCAACTTATACCGTCTTGCTACTTCAGCAACCTTAGGCGCTACCTCCTTTATTGCCTTTTCAACCCCTGCCTCTTCGTCGGGAAACAAGAGAACATTGTCATCGAGTCTAAAGTCGTCAAACATTTCTAGTGCCGTTCTAACGATTGTACCTATCTTAATTTTTGTTTCCATGTTAAATTTAGCATGGTAACGGACACATACCGACTCAAGTACACCTTCGGCGTGGACTTCGGCACTAGTTACGTCAAGTACGGGCCTATAACTCTCAACGAGCCTAAGATGGTGCAGACTAGGGGGCTCTTTCTCCGGGATC